>Ga0207428_10000011_pt1 | contig 354388 bp, 344 predicted proteins | sample RhiMethybrSRZTD1_FD_187600 | JGI IMG/M metagenome (GOLD analysis project Ga0207428, IMG submission 187600) | Populus rhizosphere microbial communities from Tennessee, USA - Rhizosphere MetaG P. TD hybrid SRZTD1 (SPAdes) (version 3) | ecosystem: Host-associated > Plants > Roots > Rhizosphere >...
CATTTGGTGACGTTGAATTTATGGATTGAGACGACAACCCATGCCGAATTTTTGTCCTGGTGCGACAAATCGTCAATTCAATTCGCTCGCTGTGTATTAGTTTCAAATTGCTCGCTGAACGTTTGTTCAGGCGAGCGCAGTGCGTGTCGCGTTTTAGCGACGCCAAATACCGGGCGAGGAATTTGCGCAGTTGCTTGCCGCGTGCGGACGGTGTCCGGGCACCGCCGCCTTAAGCTATTGTTTCGACTTCTTCAGGCGCTGGATCAGCTGCTCGTTCTTCAGGCGCTGGATCAGCTGCTCGGTTCGCGTGGCGCTGGTGCGCACCAGCGGCGGAGGAAAGTATTTGCCGTCGGTGACGTCCTTGGTCGGGCCGTAAAAACGGAAGGTCACGTTGTATTTCTTGCCCTCCGGCGTCGGAAGCCAGTTGGATTCGGGAATGCCCTCCGGCAGCTTCGGTGCAAAGATCAGCGTGAGCGATCCATCGTCGCCGAAATGCAACGGTGATTGCTTGTTCAGCAAAAACCGGTTGAGCGAATTGGGTATGACCTTGTAGTCGACATCGTCGACGACAATCGCCGACCAGAAATAGCGCGTCTTCGAGCGCGGCAGCGAGTCCTTCGGAAACGTCTGCACAAAGGTCTGGCTGCCGTCGAGGCCCTGCGCCGTGAAATAGACGACCTCTTTGCTGTTGTTCGCCCAAATCCCCGCGTAGTTGGCGATGCTCCGCATCACGTAGTCGGTGCGGTAATTGCCGACGACGCGCGGATGCATCCAGCCGTTCTCCGCCTTGCCCATTTTCAGGATCTCGCTGCGGAAGGCGGGAATCGCCTGTTTGCGGATGACCTCGTCGATGCGCGCGCGCTGCGTCCGGTCGGCTGCAGCTTTCGCGACCGCGCTCACTTTCTCGCGCACGTCGATCATGCCGGGATTGAGATCGGCTTCGCTCGCGAGAATCTCTTCGGCCTTGTCGAAAGCCTCAACGCCGGGAAGCTGGCTGTTGGTGAAATCCGGCTTCACGACGGCTTCCTCGACGACCGGCTTGCCCATCGCCTTCATTGTTACTTTTTTCTGCAGGGCAATTGCCTCGGCGGGATTGGCGCCAATCTCGATCCGCATCAGCATGCGAGACTTCCGGCTCGGCAGCGTCACGCGCAGGGTCCCTTTCGGCAGCACGGGGGTCGCACCCTTGATGCAGAACAAAAACTTGCCGAACGGATGCTTCTGGAAATTCCGTTCGTTGATATTGGCGGTGGTCTCACCCCAGCCGTTGAGTATCTGCACGGTGTAATAGCGGCCCTTGATTTCCGGCAGTTCGATCAGCGTACAACTCTTCTCGTCGAGCGCGATCCAGGCCTCGCTATAGATGACGTCAAGATTGGGGTTCGCCCAATCGACGCCACCCGGCGCCCGGTGGATGATCTCGTTCCACTTGAAGCCTTCCTTGAAATCGAGATTTTCCTGCCGCAGCACCAGCAGGCGCCCGAGCATGTATTGGTAGGCCTCGACGATATCGCGATCCGCGAGGCGCTTGGCGGGCTGCGCGCATACCGGGCCGGCCATTGCAATTGCCGCAAGCGTTGCGAGAGCAAATCTCTTCATGGCCCCACGCCCTCCCCACGCCCAGAGCATACTCAATTCACGGCTTTTGCCTCGGGAAATTTCCACTTGCCGCTCAAAATCTCGTCGCGCGGGCGATAGAGGCGTACCATGTAGTTCCATCCATTCATGGTCGGAATGCAGTTCGGAATTTTGCCATCACAGCCGCCGAACTGCACCGGGATGGTGCCGTCCGCATTCTTTTTCGCGGTGATGCTGTTCAGGGAATAGGAATTATACTCGTTCTTCTGCAGACGGCCTTCGGCGTCATAGACGATCACTGACCAGAATGCGTTGACCGGGATCTTGGCAGGCACATCGAGCTTGTAGACCGTTGAGCCGTCGTTCTTCGCCGGCGTAACGTTGAGATAGGTGGCGTCTTTGTCGGGGTTGCCGCCCCAGGCCGCCGCCGTGCCGATAAGATGGCGCACCGGATCGACCTGCACCCGGCTGCCGAACGCGCGTCGCAGATCAGGCAAGGTCGAATTCAGCGCGAGCAGTGCTTCGCGCACTTTCTTCTGGCTGGCCTGATCCCAGTTCGGCGCTTCGAACTTGCCCGGGCTTTTCTGGCTGACCTTGACGGCATCCTGCAGCGCCTGCGCCTGCTTCATGTCATTCGGATCGGCGGGGTCGACCAATGTCCGCAACCCGATGAACACATAGCGTGTGCCGACTTCCGGCCTTGTGAAGCTGTAATTGCCAGGAGTGTAGTTGACCTCGTAGATATAATGGTCCTCATTCATCGCCATCATCGACATGAAGCGCTTGCCGGCGTTCGGCATCGTGATCTTCACCGGTCCGGCATCGAGATCAAACACGGCCTCCGAATAGAGCGTGTCTCGATTGGGCCGGACGACAGTGCTTTCAACGGGTAGCTCGCGGTAGTGAAAGAATTTCCCCAACGCGCCGCGCTTTGCGGCCCCGGCGAAATACATGTCTGTCTCGGCGCGGTTGAAGTTATCCGCCGTGACCGGAATGGCGCGCCCAGCGGGCGATTGCGCATATGCCCCGCCCGTCGCACCGCAAATCGCGAGTGCTGCAAGAACCCCCCACCTCATCGTCCTTCATCCTTCTCCGCTATCTGCGCCCCACGGGATTCTTAATCAAATTCTTCGACGCGGGATAAGATTCGGTCTGCATTGCGCAGAAACCCGCGTCATGCTGGGGTATTTGACCTGCCAACGTCGATTGGACCGTGGTCCAATCGAGGATTCGGTCCCGTGCGTTTTCTCCGCGATCGCCGACGTCGAATTACGCAAAAACGTATAGGATTAAAGTCACGCGCGGAAGCGTTACGACAACCGTGCGTGATGCGGTGACAGGTTACTCCTGTTCGGACGGCTGGCCGCTGAAAACAAATCTTTGGCGCCGCACAACAGGACGCGCGCCTCGAACTTCCCATACATACGGCCATCCAACGATGACGAGTCGTGACGCCGCGCCATCCGGTGCACCGTTGGGCAAAGCGGAAACGTCCTGATGATTGATGTCGATAGTCCACCCCTGGCGCCCACGTGCGCCGCGTGCGGCACCGAGCTGATGTTCACTCCCAGCGGTCACCACTTCTGCAGCGATCCGGCCTGCACGGACGGATTCGGTACCGATATTCTCCGTCAACTTTTCGGTGACGTCCTCAGCACCAAGCCGATCAACCTCCACCGGAAACAATCGCGATAAGGTACGCGTTCTTGCGGCCCCGTCGCGCACAGTCACGTCGCCGATGGCCATGACACGGCCCGTGAAGTCGGCACCTGTTACCTCTGGTTTGCGCCCAGTTCCTTGATGACCGTTTGAGCGTTGTCGCCGACTTTGGCGATCGCGGCTTCAATCTCAAGGCGCGACTTTTTCAGACGCTTGCACCAAAGACGCGCCATATCCTCGCTGGACATATCGACGCGATTTCGCGCGCTCTTCCCTAAAGATGTCGGCATGATGGCGGTCCTCTGTGATCATGGACAAGCGGCGAATTGTCTTTTTGTTCCTTGCCCTTCGAGGGAACGACCGAGGTTCAACCGAATTGTTTGACATATGCCAACGCACCACAGGACGGTGCGTCAAACAACACAGGAGATGAGCCATGGATTGGAATCGCGTCGAGGGAAACTGGAAACAGTTCAAGGGCCGGGTCAAAGAGAAGTGGGGCGATCTCACGGACGATGATCTGGACAAAATCAACGGTCAGCGCGATCAACTGGAGGGAGTAATCCAGGAACGCTACGGCACTGCGAAAGACCAGGTCAGGAAGGACATCGACGCCTGGCTGGACGGGGAAAAGGTGTAAGACCGTCGTTACGAATATCAGGCATTGGCGGACATTGCTGAAAAGCAGTGTCCGCTTTTCATTGCCATCCTCAGAACGGATTGACGTAGTTCACGATCGCGATCTGCCGCAGGATCACCTTGCGGATAATGTGGCTCGGCTTGATGTGCTCCGTGTAGATCGCGGCATCTCCCGCCGCGCCGGCCGGGAGACTGGCCACAAGCTTGGCGTCGTCGAGCTTGATGCGGACGACGAGCGGCGCTGCCGCCACTTGCCGCGGTGTCACCGCTGCGCCTGAAGCAACCACCTGGCCGGCCGCCGTCGCTTCAAGAACGGACTCGACCTTGCCTTTGTAGACCTGGCCGGGAAAAACCTTGAACGTGACTTCGACGTCCTGGCCGACCTCGATATAGCGCGTGTAGATCTGATGAATTTCGACGCCGACGATCGTTTGCGACGTGTCGATGAACGCCATCACCGGTGAGAGCGGCAGGTTTGCCACCCGTGCGCCTTTCATGAGCCCTAGATTGGTGACGTAGCCATCGGAAGGCGCTTGGACGACCGTCTGCTCCAGATTGTAGTTTGCTCCCCGGAGCTGTCCTTTCAGCTTGTCGACCTCAGCCTGGCGCTGCTGGACGTCGAAGGCGCGGCCGGAGTCGCTGAGCTCCAGCTGGGTCATCTGTGACAGCCGCAGTTCCTCGAACTTGAGCTGCGCCCCGATCGAGTCGACCTGCGCCTGATAGGGCACCGGATCAATCTTGAACAGCACGTCGCCCGCCTTGAGTGGCTTGTTGGCGACAACGGGGACGTCCGTCACCTCCCCCGCCACATTGGGAACGATCTGCACCGAATTGCGCACCACCATTGCGGGACCTTGCGGAGCGCCCCACCCCATCGGGATGAAGAGGCCGAACATCAACAGCAAAAGAACAATGAGCGGCGAGCATTTCCAGAACAAATTGAACGGAACGATCTTCGTCTTCACCAGAATAAAAAGAATGACGAGATAGACGTTCAGGATGGCGACGATCATCGCGCCGCCTCGCTTTTACGCGCCGGAATGTCGACATAGGCCCAGATCAGCGCGACCGGCCACAATGCGAAACCGCAGATCAGCGTCACCCAGCCGGCGACGGTGACGGCCTGTGCCCAGGGATGACCGCGGCTTTTGGCAATGTGCCCGGGAAGCGAACCGGCGATGAAAAAGATCGCGATCACGCTCGCCACGAGAATGAGAAGAACTATCCAGGCAAAGATGTCGATCATCGCTGCCTCACAAATTCATCAATTCATCGGCCGTTATGCGTGCGGCGGGCGTCACCGCCCGCCGCGGTTACCAAAGAAGGGCAGCCTTACTTCTCGGTATCGACGACCTTCCTCCAGGTGTGATCGGGATTGAAGGAGGTCATTTGCGAGGCGATGCGGGCCGTGCCTTCGCCAAGATCCTTTTCGTAGATGTCGCCTTCGTGGTTGATGATGAACGTCATGATGCCGGAATTGCCGTATTCGGCCGGATAGGCAACGGCCGCAAAGCCGCCGATCATGTCGCCCTTGACGATGTAATCAACGGCGCCGCCAGGCGCAGTGGGGCCCTGGCGCAGCAGGATTTTGTAGCGATAGCCGTGGTAAGGTTCGCCGGCGCCCGGGCGATTGCCGCGTTGCGTTGCCTCGGCGACCGCCTCACCCAGCGGGCTCGGTGGTTCGTTGCCGCTCGTCGGCCAATAGAGCCCGTCTTTCTTGCCGGGCGAGCTGATGATCCGTTGCGCATAGATCGCCTGGCCACTCTTGCTCTTGTTCATGTCGGCATAATCTTGCTGCGCGTCCCAGTACGCGAGCATCGCCTTCATGGTCGAGAGCTCGTTGCGGCCGATGCGCCGCGCCAGGACTTCCTCGCGGCCGGCGGGAACATCGAAAATCCACTGGCCGTCGCGCTGCACCATCGGAATCGGGAACGGCCAGTTGTCTGGCCCCATGACCAGTACAGACGGCTTGCCGGGTTCTGAAACGATGCGGTGCCCGGCGTCATAGGTGGCGAGATATTCCTTCCGGACTTCCGCATCCTCGACCGGATCACCGGATGAAACAAGTTCCTGCGAGCCTGGCCCGAGAATGCTGACGACCGATTTGCTGTCACCGCTTCTCGCCGCCTTGACAAGCGCCTCGACGGCTTCTTCGGGCGTCTTGAAACGCTGCTGCGCCTGCGCCAGCGAGGACAGCGCGAGGATAAGCATCGCCGCGCCGGCCACGATCGTGATCTTGCTCAAGAGGCGTAGGTGATGTGCGTTCATCATAGCGTTCACCTCTCAATGCAGCTGCGGAGCGGCGGATGGAATCCGCGCCCCCGTGGCAAGCCATTGGTCGTAGGTTTGGAATGGCAGCCCAAGCTTTTCGTAGTAGACACGCAGGTAGCCGTCGTGACCGCGGATGACAGCATCCGGCCGCACGGTCTGAACTTCCTGCGCCATTACGCCGACATAACCCTTGTCGCTGCCGTTGTAGCTGAAGCGATAGAAGCCGAGGCCATTGTCGAGATGCCCGAGCAAGATGACATGGTGCTTGAGCGCGATGTCGGAACGTCGTCCGCCACCGCCTCCGCCGCCGCGGCCACCGCCGCCACCACCGCGGCCGCCACCGCCGCCGCCTGCGCGCGCGCCACCACCACCGCGGCCGCCGCCGCCCGCGCGTGCCATGCTCGCTTGACCGCGTCCAGCAGAAGCCCTCGCGGCTCCGCCGCCACCGCGGGCGCCGGCGAATGCGTTTCCGCCGCCGCGGCCGCCGCCACTCGGACGCTGGCCGGCGCTGGGCCTGCTGCCGCCGCCGCTGGGCCGCTGACCGGCGCTGGGCCGATTGCCGCCGCCTGGACGATTGCCTGCACCTGCACCGCCACCCGGACGATTGCCTGCACCTGCGCCGCCACCGGGACGGTTGCCTCCGGCGCCGTCGCGCCCCCGGAAGTCCGCGCGGTTACCTGCACCGCCGCGGTTCTGGTTGCCCCTGCCCATTCTGTCGGCGACGCCTTTGTTGTTGTAACGGACGCCCTGCCGGTGCTCGGGCCTGTGGTTCCAAGTCCCACCGCCGCCAGCGCCTGGCCGATTGATGTTGATGTTGTTGTTATTCCAGTTGATGTTGGCGTTACCGCCCCAATAACCTCCGCCGCCGGCCCAGCCGGCCCAGCGCCCAACCGCATAGCCCGCGCCAAATGCCAGGCCCGCGCCCAAAACTGCGCCGCCATACGGCCAGTAGCTGGCGCCCCAGTAGTAAGGCGGGTACGCCGGGTAAGACCATGCACCATAAACGACCGCCGGGTCGTAATACGGCACATACATCGTCTCCGGGTTTGTCGGCTCGATGACGATGACCTGCTTGCCGCCTTCGGACCGCTTTGAAACTTTTTGTTGCGGAGTCGACTGCAGTTTGTTGTTTGCCTCGGCCTTGACGCGCAGACGCTGGACGCCGTCCATCACATCGTTCTGTTGCGCGAGCATGGCGTCGCCGAGCTTCTGCGTCCAATCGAGCTTGTCCGCCATCATGTCGAGCACCGAAGGTGTCGCAGCGAGCGACTTCACACTTTCGTCCCAGCCCTGCTTGTCGAGCGCGGCCCTCAAGGCATCGTCCTTGAGCCCCTTATTCTCTTTCAGCCACCGGCTCGCCTGTATAACCTCGAGCGGATACGTCGCCGCCATCAGCACCTGGGCCATCAGTGCGTCCGGATAAAGCGCGATCGGCGAGAGCAGCGCATCGATCTCTCCGGGCTGGAGCAATTGATCTTGTGCGGGCGCGCTCGCCGGCGCGGGTGCCGGCTGGGTCTGCGCGTTCGCCACCGGGGCAAAGGCAATAAGCAGAATAAGTGCTAGCGCCTGCGCGAGGAATTTCGACATGACCACTCCCCTCGGTTCGCCGTGTGGAGGCGACGTCAATACATCAGGATATCAGCAATGCTGGCAGCATTTTGACTTAGGTCAATCCCGGTGATCGAGTTGGACCGAGGTCCAATAGCCCGCCGCTACCGGAACTACGGCGACGGGAGGCCTGTGCGAACGCTTGCCGGAAAGCCTGCAAATATCGCCGCAAAAAACGTGCGGCGGCCGACGGGAACTCTCATCGTGAGAGATCTTTGGTTGCGGCGGCAGTCTCCGGCTTGGCGCGATCGCTGCGCCTGAAATGATCGAGCACAAAGACCCGGATCGCAGACGAAAGATTGTTCGTGGTGCGGCCGTGATCGATCGTGGCGACCAGCGCCGAGATCGCCATATGCTCGTGGTCGGCAATCTCGCGCAGTGCGTCCCAGAACTGATCCTCCAGTGAAATGCTCGATTTGTGTCCGTTGCGTATGACCGAACGCTTGACCACGGACGAGTTCTTGCGGCCCTGCGGCGGGTGAACGCGGCCAGCGGCTTCTACGGACGCGGCGTGATGCATAAGTGTCTCCGTCATTTCTGCGGACTCCGGCAAATTCCCATATGACGAGATTAAACGTGGACGCGCACCATGATCGAGTTGGACCATGGGCCAACGTCGAGGTTCGGCACGCGGCTGTTCAGCGTTCTTTGCGCAAAATCTGCCGGGCTTTTTCCAGGTCGCCGCGCGCCGCGCCGGCCACTTTGGGATATTTGAGGCCAAGCCGGTCCAGCGCATCGACCACTTCGGCCGCAACGACGAGCCGTGTGAACCACTTGTTGTCCGCCGGCACGACGTGCCACGGGGCTTCCGGCCTGCTGGTGTGGCGGATCATGTCCTCGTAGGCATCCATGTATTTGTCCCAGAGCTTTCGCTCCTCGACGTCGCCCATTGCGAACTTCCAGTTTTTCGAAGGCTCTTCGATACGCTCCAGAAACCGCCGTTTCTGCTCGTCCTTCGACACATGCAGAAAGAATTTCAGGATCAACGTGCCGTTGCGCGCAAGATAACGCTCGAACGCCCGAATATCCTTGAACCTTTCCTTCCAGATATCCTTGGTCACGAGCTTGTCGGGCATCTTCTCTTTCGCGAGAATCTCCGGGTGCACCCGCACCACCAGCACTTCTTCGTAGTACGAGCGGTTGAAGATCCCGATCCGTCCGCGCTCGGGAAGGCAACGCGCGCTACGCCACATGAAGTCATGGTCGAGCTCTTCGTGGCTCGGCTGCTTGAAGGAATGCACCTCGCAGCCTTGCGGATTGATGCCTTTCATGACGTGCTCGATCACGCTGTCCTTGCCGGCCGCGTCCATGGCCTGGAAAATCAGCAGTACCGCCCAGCGATCCTGCGCATAGAGCCGTTCCTGCAATTCGGACAGCCGATCGACACCCTCGGCCAATAATTCCTTGGCCTCTTTCTTTTCGATGTCGAGGTGGTTGGTATCGCCGGGATCCCAATCCTTGAGATTGAATTTGTCGGGATCGTCCACGCGGTAGAGTTCGGCGAATTTGGCGAGGCTCATGCGAAGTCGATTCCTTCGATCATCTCGCCACAGGATGTGGCATAAGCGATGCCCTCGCGCGTCCGCGCTGAGCGGCCTGTCACGACGTTATGCAATTGAAAATCACCGCGCAATTGGGATCGATGCGCCGGCCGGCGTCGCTGCCAGCCGGCCTTTCAGCACATTGTTAATGCGGTGGCTCAAGGCTCCTCTGCATATTTTCGACAAGTTGGTCGATGCTGAAGCTCGATGGGCGCTGGCTCGGCGGAAACTCCTTGAAGGTGGCCAGAAAGGGCGCCACGATGGCTTGCGAGGCGATGAACGGACCCGCTCCGTCGGACAAGAAGAAGTCGTAGAAGGTGTTCGACGTGACATCCGCGCGCTCATACGGGTCCGAGCGCAGGTCGAAAAGTTTCGGGACACGCAGCTTGGTGAACGGCTCGGCCCAGATTCGCATGGTGCCTGGCGCTCGCTGCTCCTCGAACACGAATTTCCAATTTTCGTACCGCAAGGCGACGAGGTCGCCGTCGTCGTTGAAATAGATGAACTCCTTGCGCGCGCTGTTCGGCTGCTGGCGTGTGAGGTAGGACAATTGATTATAGCCGTCGAGATGGACCTTGGCGGTCTTGCTTCCGACTTGATAGCCCTTGAGCAGCTTGTCCTTGATGTCGGGATCACCCGCGGCCGCCATCAGCGTCGGGAGCCAGTCGAGCCCGCTGACAATGTCATTCGAGACCGAACCCGGCTGTATTCGGCCCGGCCAGCGGATCAGGCACGGCACGCGAAACGCGCCTTCCCAGTTGGTATTCTTCTCGCTGCGAAACGGCGTGGTCCCGGCATCCGGCCAGGAGTTCTGATGCGGACCGTTGTCGGTCGTGTAGATGACAATTGTGTTGTTGCCGATGCCGAGATCGTCCACCGCCTTGAGAACCGTTCCGATCACCGCGTCGTGTTCCATCATGCCGTCGTTGTACTCGGTTCTTGATGTCAGGCCCGGTTTGTCGCGGTGAGCTTCCCGCACATGCGTGCGGAAGTGCATTCGGGTGGAATTGAACCAGCAGAAGAACGGCCGGTTCGCCTGCGTCTGACGCTTGATGAAGTCGATGGCTGCGGCCGAGGTCTCGTCGTCGATCGTCTCCATGCGCTTTTTCGTGAGCGGCCCGGTGTCCTCGATGGTCTGCTTGCCAACCTTGCCCCAGCGCGGGTGATGGGTCGGGTCGTCGCGATCGGAGGCCTTGCAGCGCAGCACACCGCGTGGACCGAGGGCTTCCCGGAACCTGGGGTCGCGCGGATAGGTGCGCGACTCCGGATCTTCCTCGGCATTAAGGTGATAGAGATTGCCGTAGAATTCATCGAAGCCATGGACGGTCGGCAGAAATTCGTTGCGGTCGCCGAGGTGGTTTTTGCCGAACTGGCCGGTCGCATAGCCAAGCGGCTTCAGCAACTCGGCCAGCGTCACATCTCGCGCTTGCAGACCCACGGTTGCGCCGGGAATACCTACCTTCGAGAGCCCGGTGCGCAGCGTGCATTGGCCGGTGATGAACGACGACCGCCCCGCTGTGCAGCTCTGCTCGGCATAATAGTCGGTAAACATCATGCCTTCACGCGCGATGCGGTCGATGTTGGGCGTGCGGTAGCCCATCAGCCCGAACGAGTAGGCGCTGATGTTGGTCTGCCCGATGTCGTCACCGAATATGACAAGGATGTTCGGCCTTTGACCCGACGGGGCCGGCGCTGGCGCCGGTCGTTGCTGGGCTTGCGCCGTTTGGACCGGCGCACTCACTGCCAGGGCCGACGCCGCCGCCAATGTCGTTCCAGCGAGCAGAATATTCCGACGACTGACGTCGGCGGCGCGTTGCTGGTCGATTTTTTTGGACATAACTCTCTCCCTGCGAAAACTGGTGTCGCCCCGACGCGTCCCGCCCCACTTTAGTGACACGCGCGGCAACCAGCCGCGCGCGTATCAATCGAAATTGCAGCTTCCGCGCGCCGGCTGGCCCGCCATCAAGTTCTTGATCAGGCCAACGATGAACGTAAGGACCGCACCCGCCACGCCGCCGCCCACGGCTTGTCCGAGCAGTGCGCCGACATCCACGCCGCCTGCCGAACCTGCCAGCATCGGAATGAGTGACTGCAGGACTGTGCCGCCGGCAACACCGCCGATCGCGCCAGAAATCGAGTTGCCGAGCGTGCCGAGATCATAGTCCTTGAGGGCATTGCCCGCGGCATTGCCGCCGATCGCGCCCGCGATGAGCTGGATGATCAGATTGATCAGTGTGCCTGACATGAGCGTCTCCATCTGAACCGGTTAAGTTTGAACGCGAACGCACACCTCCCCGTTTGCCCCAAATTGAAATGTTCACGCGTCTTTCCGCGCCCGCACAACGCAGCGAAACCCGACATGGCTGGTTGAAGTGTCAATCGGCTGCGCATGACGCGCGGCCGGGCGATAGCGTCGGCAATAGTTCGGCGCGCAAAGATGCGAACCGCCCTTGAGAACCTTGCGCGGGATCTTAATGGTCGGTTGGCACTGGTCGTAGCTGCCGCACTCCGGGCCGCCACGCGGATTTTCAGGAATGCAGCAGGCTTTCGGCGCGTCTACCTGGTGCTTGGGCGAGAACCAGTCGCTGGTCCATTCCCAAACATTGCCGATCATGTCGTGCACCCCATAGCCGTTTGGCGGAAACGCCGTTACCGGCGATGTGCGCCGGAAGCCGGGCTTGCGCTGGTGCGGAAAGTCGCCATGCCAGGTGTTCGCCATCGGGCAGCCCTTGGGCATGAACTCATCGCCCCAGGCGAACTCTGTATCCTCCAGCCCGCCGCGCGCGGCGAATTCCCATTCGGCTTCGGTCGGAAGATCCTTTCCGGCCCAGCGCGCGTACAAAAATGCATCCGAATAAGCGACGTGCACCACCGGATGGTCGTCGAGGCCCTTGATATTACTGTCAGGGCCGTAGGGATGCTGCCAGTTTGCCCCCTTGAGAAATGTCCACCACTGGCTCCAGTCACGCAGATCGACCGAATGCTTTGATGGCGTGAACACCAGCGAGCCCGCGAACAGCATGTCCGGGCGCGCGCCCGGATAGTCCTTCGGGTCGGGAGGAATTTCCGCGAAGGTCACGTGTCTCGTTGCCTTCACGAATTCCCTGAACTGACGATTGGTGATCGGCGTGCGATCGATCTGGAAATCGCCGACGGTCACGCGGTGGACCGGCGCTTCTTCCGGATAATGCTTGTCCGACCCCATGCGGAACGTGGCGCCGGGAATCCGGATCATGTCGGCGGCAGTAACCCCGGGCGCACGAAAGCGCAGCTCGCTTTGCAGCCATGCGTGCTCGCTCATGGGCCAATTGTTACGCGCAGGCGCAGTACAATCGAGTTGGACCGAGGTCCAATGACTTCCCCTGGCGGGGAGGCCAAAACGCGCGAGGCGGCAGGGGGACGGGGAGGTGGGGGGATTGCCGCCTCGCGCATCATGAGGCCGACATCACAATGGATGTCTTAACGTGGGAATTTCTACCGATAAAATGTTCCTGTCGATTGGACCGTGGTCCAATATCCGGCGCAGTTGCATAGCTCCCAAGCATTTTCGTGGAGCACACGCATGGCTCCTGGGCATTTTCGTAAAGTTGCCACGGCCTCGTTTGGCCCAAAGACGGATGCTATAAATACCGTTCCACGCCGGCGGACGGACGACGATGGATCAAGTGGCGTCTCATATTTCCGTGCAATCGCCGCAGGAACGCGGTGCGCGCTTTGGCGGCACGCGCACGATCCGGAACGTCTTCATTGTCGCGATCGCCTACTACCTTGGCGCTGAAATTGCCTTTCTGATCGGAACGCTGTCGGACAGAATTTTTGCACCCTTCTGGCCGCCAAACGTCGTCCTGTTTTGCGCGCTTCTGCTCGCACCGCCGCGGCAGTGGTGGATCTACATCGCCGCCACCCTGCCCGCCCATATGCTCGCCGAGTTGGGCGTCGGCATGCCGATCCCGCAATTGATCGTGGCCTTCGCGACAAATTGTCTCGTTGCGATCGCAAACGCATTTGCCGTGCGACAACTGATGGTCGAGCCGCCGTGGTTCGGCACTATCCGCAAGACGATCATCTACGTCCTGGTTACCGCTTTTCTGAGTCCGGCCTTTTGCGCGCTCGGCGGCGCTTTTGTCCAGGTGCTCGGCAGCGGATCTCTGCACGACTACGGACTTTATTGGGCGCGCTGGTACGCTTCCAATGCCCTCGGCAGCTTGACGCTCGGGCCCATCGCCATGATCTGCCTGGAGCGCACGACGCGGCCGACTCTCGCACCGACTGGGCGTGCGGTAGAAGCTGCCATCATCGCGGCATTTCTGATTGCGGCCTGCATCATTGCGTTTGAAGATCTGCCATCCATTGCGAGCGGTTATCTGCCGCTGCTTTTGTATCTTCCTCTTCCGATCATTATCTGGGCCGCGGTGCGCTTCGGCGCCAAAGGCGCCAGCGGCGCGATATTCGTGATTAGCATCGTGCTGATCTGGCGCACGCTCAACGGCCCGAGCCTGTTCGACATCGGCTCGCCCGAAGCAAACGTCTTCGGCATGCAGTTGTTTCTGATCGGCCTGTCGCCGCCGATCCTGCTGCTTGGTTCCGCCATCGAGGAAACGCGCCGGGCCGAACGGACCACGCGGGAGAGCGAGGAGCGAATTTCATTCGCAGCGGCGTCTTCGAACGTTGGACTTTGGCAGTACGAATTTGCAACGGGCGCTTTCTGGGCGACGGACTACTGCCGGACATTGTTCGGGCTGTCTCCGAACGAGCCTCTGAACCTTGACCGGTTGGTGAGCCGGATTCACCCAAACGACTCGCCGACAGCAAGCGCAGCGTTAGCATCGGCAATTTCACGCGCCACGCCGCTCGACGTCGAGTTTCGGGTGCAGGACGGCGAGCAGGTTTGGTGGATCGCGGTGCGGGCACGGCCGGTCGCCGGCAACGACGGCAGGCCGACGGCGATGGCGGGCGCATTTGGCGATATCACATCCCGCAAGTTGGCAGAAGCCGAAGCCGATGTGCAGCGACAGGAAATCGCACACCTGATGCGGGTGTCGATGCTGGGCGAGCTTTCCGGCGGGTTGGCGCACGAACTGACCCAGCCGTTGACGGCAATTCTCTCCAACGCTCAGGCCGGAAAGTTGCTGCTCGCGAAAGGCAACAAATCTCTGTCAGAAATCGGCAACATACTTGATGACATAATCGCCGAAGATGAGCGTGCTGGAGAGGTGATCCATCGTCTCCGCGGCATGCTTAAAAAGGGCGAAGTCAGACACGAGCCGATCGATATGAACGACCTCATTGCCTCAACGTTGCGGCTCCTGCACAGCGAGTTGATCGACCGGCGGATGTCTGCGAGCTTCGATAACGCCGCCGATCTGCCGGCAACGCACGGTGACCCCGTGCAACTGCAGCAAACATTGCTCAATCTTTTGGTGAATGCGATGGACGCGACGGAAACTGTGCCGCCGGCCCGGCGCACCATCTCAATCAGCACCGCAGCGACCGACGATGGCGGGATCCAGGTGCAGATCTATGACCGCGGTAGCGGGCTGCCTCCATCGCGGGAGCACGAGGTTTTTCAGCCGTTTTTCACAACAAAGAAGCGAGGTCTCGGCCTCGGCCTATCGATATGCACGTCGATCATAAAGCTCCATGGCGGCACGCTTTCGCTTCAAAATAATGTGAGAGAAGGCGCGAGCGCAGTTTTTCGGCTTCCGCCGCCACTGGATTGAGGTAACCTTTGCCGTCGTGAGGTGAGTGCGTGATGGGCGACGTGGGCTTTACAACCTATCTTGTGGACGACGATCCGGCCGTACTTCGGTCGATTACGCGGCTTTTGAAAGCCGGCGGCTACAAGACAAAGTCCTTCTCGTCTCCGCAGAAATTTCTCTCCGCGCACGATCCGTCCGTTCCCGGTTGCGCGATCATCGACCTCGTAATGTCGGAGCTCGATGGCCTGCGTCTGCAGGAAGCCTTGGCCCAATCGGGCTCCCAACGTCCCATCATTTTTTTGACCGGACGCGGCGACGTCTCGACCAGTGTCAGGGCCATGAAGGCCGGCGCCGTCGACTTTTTGACCAAGCCGGTCAAGCGTGACGCCCTTTTTTCCGCTGTCGTGCATGCGGCCGAGCTGGATGCGGCTTCACGCCAGAAACGGCAGGAATTCAAATCGATCGACAACCGGCTCGCCACCCTCACCCACCGAGAGCGCGAGGTGCTTGAGCACGTGATCGCGGGGCGACTCAACAAGCAGATTGCCGCCAGCCTGGGTACGGTGGAAAAGACGATCAAAGTGCACCGCGGACGCATGATGGCGAAGCTGGGGGTGCGAAGCGTCGCCGAGCTCGTTCGGCTCGCCGACCGGGCCGGAATCGCGCCGGCGGGCAGTGGGCAGTAGTCCACTGTAGGACTTTGGGTCAACTCGACGACGCATACCGTTTCGCACGACAATACGGCGATATGTCAAAAGCCCCCATCCGGGTCGCGATCGTGGACGACGAGGCATCCGTGCGCACCGCGCTGGCACGCCTCCTGTCCGCCTCGTCATTTGAGCCGACAACCTACAGTTCGGCGCGCGAGTTCATCGATTCGATCCGTACCGACGTACCAGAGTGCCTCGTCGTCGACGTGCACATGCCTGATTTCACGGGACTGGACCTGCAGCGCTATCTCAATCGCATCGACAAAAAGATTCCGACCGTCGTCATTACCGCTTTCGACGATGCCGGCGTGCGTGAGCGGAGCACAGCGTCGGGTGCAAAGGCATTCCTCACCAAGCCGCTACACGGCCCGACCCTCGTCGAGGCGATCCTGAGCGCAACAGGGAGGGCGTTGCCGGCTGCGTCGCCTGCGCGGGCGGCGAATGCGGCGAATCTGAGGAAAAGGAGATCCTAGGCGTTCTTGCAGCGGGCCACTCGTGTACAATTTGGGTGGAGCAAATAAGGGGGACGAACGATGAGGCAGATCGGTTCTGCAGGCTTCGTAACGGAGAATCCATCAGCCCGATTGAAGAGATGTTTGCGATCCGCCGGGTTTACCGCAGCGCTTCTGAGCCTCTGCTTTTCCAACAGCGCGCGAGCAGACGAAGGCGGCGTCAGCTTCTGGATACCTGGATTTTTCGGAAGCCTTGCGGCAGTACCGCAACAGCCGGGATTTTCGTACGCATCAATTTATTATCACACGACCGTATCGGCAGGAGGCAATGTGGCGTTCGCGCGCCAGGTCACCGCCGGCCGCCTCACCGCGAATTTCAACGCGAATGTGAATGCAAATCTCGATGCGAGCGCCGATATTTATATGGGCATACCGCAATACGTGTTTGCGACTCCGGTGCTCGGCGGCCAAGCGGCCATTGCGGCTGCAGTGCCCTACGGACGCAGTCGGGCTTCGGTCGATGCCACACTGACAGGATCGCTCGGTCCTCTGGGCTTCACTGTTTCGGGTAGCCGGGAGGATGCAATCACCGGGTGGGGCGACATAGCACCGATGTTTACGCTGCGCTGGAATCAGGGCGTCCACAACTTCATGACGTACCTGACCGGCAACCTGACAACGGGCCGCTACGACCCCTCCCGGCTTGCCAATCTGGGCATCGGCCACAATGCGATCGATGCCGGCGGTGCCTACACCTACTTCGACCCACAAAAGGGACACGAATTCTCCGCCACGCTCGGCTTCACTTATAATTTCGAGAACGTGCACACCGATTACAAGAACGGCATCGACATGCATCTCGACTGGGGTGCTTCGCAGTTCCTGACCAAGCAATTGCAGATCGGGCTTGTTGGCTATTGGTACAACCAACTGTCTTGCGACAGCGGCACAGGCGACAGGGTCGGCTGCTTCGAGTCGCGCGTCGCAGGCATCGGGCCGCAGATCGGCTACATCATTCCCATCAGCAGCGACTACCAGGGCTACGTGAACCTGAAGGGTTACAAGGAATTCGCAGCGGAAAATCGCCCCGACGGGTGGAACCTCTGGTTGACGTTTGCAATCGCCCCGGCGGAGAAACGGCCGCCAGCGGCAGCAAGGCCCATGATCACGAAGTAAGCGTGCCGCTTTGCGGGGGGCTGTGTTGCGTAGATGAGTTTGAAATCTCCGAGGGCTGACACCAGGCGAGGCTTGCGGACCGGCGCCCTGCTCGGTCTCTGCACTTTAATGTCTGCCGCATTCGGTGGCTGCGCAACGCTCGAACGCCTTCCCGCTGTGACCTATGCGGAGGCGCGGCAGATCGACATTCTCGATATTCCCGACGCGCGCTTTTACGTGAGCGACACCAACCGGATCTACGATGTCGCGACAAAGGCCTACCAGCGCATCAACCGCACGCGACCGGCACAGACCCGTCATTTCCTCGCGCTGTCCGGCGGCGGCGACGATGGCGCTTTCGGCGCCGGACTTCTGGTCGGATGGAGCGCGCGCGGCAACCGCCCCGAATTCGACATGGTGACCGGTGTCAGCACCGGGGCCCTTTCGGCGCCGTTCGCTTACCTGGGCCGCGCCTATGACCAGAATCTCACCCAGCTTTACACGGAAACAAGCGCCGCAGACATTTTCAACAGGCGCCCGCTCCTGATCGCCGCCGTCGCCTCCGATTCGCTCGTCGACAACGCGCCGTTACGCACAATGATCGAACACTACGTCGATGCAACGATGGTTCAGAAAATTGCCGAAGAATACGCCAAGGGCCGGCTGTTGTTCGTTCTGACGACGAACCTCGACCAGAGCCGCCCCGTCATCTGGAATATCGGGGCAATTGCTGCAAGCAATAATCCGAAGGCCCGCGATCTCATCGTCGATGTGCTGCTGGCATCGGCGTCGATCCCTGCCGTGTTTCCGCCGGTCATGCTGGATGTCACGGTCGACGGTCAGAAGCGCCAGGAGATGCATGTCGACGGCGGTACCGTAGCGCAGGTGTTTTTCTACCCCCCGTCCTTCTCCATCCGGCGCGCTGCCGCACGCTTTGGCGTCGACGAGCAGAGCCTACGCTCGCGCAAGCGCGTTGCCTACGTGATCCGCAACGGCCGGTTCTTCCGCCAGGACGAAAGCGTGCAGCTGCGCACCATAGCGATTGCCAAAGAAGCGCTGTCGACGATGACCATGTCGAGCGGTATCAATGACACCTATCGCATGTATACACTTGCCAGACGCGACGGCGTCGATTTCAATCTTGCTTCGATCGGCGAAGATTTCACCGAGCCTTACAAAGGGCCCTTTGATCCTGGTTACATGCAGGCGCTTTTCGCTTACGGTTACGAAAAAGGCCGCGCCGGCTACTCTTGGAGAAAAGTGCCACCCGGCTACACCAACTGAAACACAGTCAGGATGCTTTCAGATTTCGTCTATTTGTCTTTATCAATGCAACAACCAAGGAGGCAATGATGTTGAGTTTCACGCGCACAATTAAGTCTGCTGCAGTGGTATTTGCGGCTGCGGCTATGTTGATTGTTGCTACGCTCCCCTCACAGGCGGACACCGGCGCGGTGCGCTTCCGCGTCGGCAGCGCCGGCTTCATCATCGGAGTCGGTGGCGGCTCGGGTACCTTGACGTTCCATGGCAAGACTTACCCGCTGCGTGTCAGCGGCGTCAGCCTCGGCATGATCGGCGTCAGCAGCGCCGATCTTGTGGGTCGCGCGCGCAACCTGCGCAGGGCAAGCGATATTGCAGGCTCATACACAGCGGTGGGCGCGGGCCTTGCCATTGCGGGAGGTGCGTCAACTGCCCGGATGCAAAATGCGAATGGCGTCGTTCTTGAGGTGAGAGGCACCAAGGTTGGGTTTTCCGCGTCACTGGACCTCAGCGGGCTGACGATATCGATGCAATAGATCGGTCGCGCTTGCCGCTACCGGAACGGGACTTCATTAGCAGCGTTACATTGTCGGCCCCGGCAACTTCGTTGCCGGGGCCGACATCGCCGATGCACGCGCATGCAATCCTGTATCGTTTGCCTCCCTTCGCCTCGATGACATGACTATTGCGCGAACTGACATAATCACAGGCCGCGAGCGTGCTAGGCTGCGACTGTCGAGGTGGAAGCCGGAGTTGTCGCATGCGTCTCCATCGTATTGCGCTCCCCTTTGCAGCAGTTATTGCAGTGATCACATTGGCTCAGGCCGCGCACGCCAATGTCATGATCATCATCGACAAGTCGGCGCAGAAGATGACGGTCACCGTCAACGGCGAAGAGCGTTACATCTGGCCGGTGTCGACCGGCCGCGACGGCCACGACACTCCTTCCGGCGACCACCAGCCCTTCCGCATGGAAAAAGATCATTACTCGCGCGAGTGGGATGACGCACCGATGCCGAACTCGATCTTTTTCACGAAGATCGGCCACGCCATCCACGGCACATTCGAGGTTCGCAATCTCGGCAGACCGGCCTCGCACGGCTGTGTGCGCCTTTCGACGCAGAACGCCGCTACTCTCTATGCCCTGGTCAAGGAGGAAGGCGTCTTCCACACGCGCGTGAGGCTCATCGGCGAAATTCCGAAGGGCAGCGACGACGCAGTCGCCAGCCGCGATCGTGGCAACGGTAATGAGCAGATGCCGCGCAGGACCTACGATCGATACTATTCGACGGAAAACGCTTACATGAATGACGGATGGCAGCGCGACTACCAAACCCGCAGCGGGCGCGAAACGCAGTACGGCTCCCGTTCCTACTACTACCAGCGCCCGTATCCCGATTACGAGCGCCGCTACTACAACGGGCGTGGTCTCTTCGGCTCGTCCGGCTGGTGACGTCGTGATCCGCAAGATCGCAGGCCGGAAGTACCGGCTCTACTCGCGCAAGAAGGACCCACGCACCGGCAAGCGTCGCAACCTCGGTACCTTCAGTTCAAAACGGGCGGCGCAGGAACACGAGCGCGAAATCCAATGCTTCAAACGGCACTGACGCTACTCGCCCACGTCCTCGTAGACTTCAGCATCGGCCGCCCCGGGAAACATCGCCCGCCAGGCCTGCAGGAAATTCTGCATTGTCGGATCGCTCGCCATCTTCTGGCGGCTGCGCTCGACCGCCTGATCGGACTGAAATTCAATGATTTGAAGAAACTGGCTAGGATCGTCGGCGTTGCGCAAGAGCTGCACCTTTGCATCACCAAAAGCTTGGTACATCGCAGCGGTGTTCTGCATCATAGCGCCAAGCACCTTTGCCGCGTCAGGCGTCGGCGCTTTCAGCCGTAGAAGAAGCGTCCGCCTCACCTTCACCGATTCGTCAGCCATGGTCGTCTCTCCTCAGCCGTGATGCGCGACGCCCAGCGCTTTTTCGCTGCGGTCGAGAATCAACGGCACGATCAGATCCTCCTCGTCGTCGAGGTGGCGGACGAGGCCTTTAAGCAAAGTCCCACTCGCATCGGCATAGTTGTCGCCGGATCGGCGCATCGTATCACCGCCGCCCTGCAACGAACGTAGCAGCGCATTCGCGGTCTCGGCGGTACGCGCCATGTCGGCATGGATGTGGTGGTGGTCGCCCTCCAGCACATCGAACCCTCGCGCAAGCCGATCGTCAGCCGCGCGGAAGATCGGGAAATAATGCAGGTCTTCGATCTGATGGTGGACGTTGAGCTGGTCGAGCATGAACTGCAGTCGCGGCACGAACTGGCGTGCGAACTCCTCCGGCGGAATCTGGCCTGCGCGGAAAAGTGCGGCGATCTGCTCGATCGCTGTCGACAGCTCGCGAAACATGGCGTGGCGCGACAGCCAGAAACGCGCCATTTCACCGAGGTTGGGATGGTCGTCCCACTGCTCGCGCGGATAGCGCGCCACCAGAACGCGCAGGTCCTCTGGCCAGCCGCTGCGGCAGGCAAGAGCGAGGGCGCCCAGATCGGCAGAATTGGGGATTTCGATAGTCACAGCCGTCTAGATAGTCGTTGCGCGCCGGATTGCGAAGGGCAAACTTATTCCACATGAATTCGTCCACCACGGTCGCAAAGCTCGCCTGCGACGAGCACACCGCACGCCGCCTGGCGGCATTTCTTGGGGAAAGCCTCGACCCCGAGGAAACGGTCTGCGCGGCCTTCGAAGACAATGCAGGTGGCTGGCAGGTGGCCGTCCATTTTCGTCAACCTCCCGATGAGGCAAGCCTGCGCCGGCTGGTCGCGCTGGCAGCAGGCGAGAATGCGTCGCGGTTGCTGACCATCGAGCCGGTCGCTGCGACGGATTGGGTTGCGCAAAGCCTCGCCGATCTCAAGCCGGTTCGCATCGGCCGCTTTCTCGTTCACGGCGCGCACGACCGCGCAAAATTGCGCGCCAACGACATCGGCATCGAGATCGAGGCCGCGCTCGCCTTTGGCACCGGTCACCACGGCACGACGCGTGGGTGCCTGCAGACGCTTGCCGATCTTGCAAAGCGCCGGCACGTCCACCGTGTGCTCGATGTCGGCACCGGCAGCGGCATTTTGGCAATTGCCGCAGCAAGGCTTCTTCATGTTCGTATCAAGGCAAGCGATATCGATGGGCGCGCAATCGAGACGGCGCGCGGAAACGCGCGCATCAATCGGGCCGCACCCATGCTTGCATTTGTCTGCGCGTCCGGCACGACGGCGCGTGCGGTCACATCCGCTGCGCCCTATCGGCTGATCTTCGCCAATATTTTGTTGAGCGCGCTCACGCGGCTGGCCGCGCCACTTCGCGGGTTGACCGAGCCGGGCGCACGAATCGTTCTTTCCGGCCTGTTGCCGAATCACGCAAACGCTGCTCTTGCGATCTACCGCGCGCAGGGCCTCGTGCTCGAGAAACGCATCACGCTCGACGGCTGGGTCACATTGGTGATGCATCGAAAAACAAAACCGCCCCGGGCGGGGAAGCCGGGGCGGTTTCGCCGGTGAAAGCGGCTGGATCAGCCGCAAAGCTTGTTGGCCTTAGCGGCCGCGCCAATCGTGTTTGTGATCGAACAGATATTCGCGGCGCGCGATTTCGCGATAGGCCTGCCGCAGCCGCGCTTCCATAACCGCGGTGAAGAAGCGGCTGATAATGTTTTGACGTGGGGTTACGCCTCGCGAGCGCTTGGCGCTCTTCGGGGCAACGCCATAAGTGATGGCAACCATGGCAATCTCCTTTTCTCAAACGACGTCCGCAAATTGCCTTTAAATTTGCTTCCGTATTGCAATGCAACATAGCGCGTTTTCCCAGTATCACCACCGCTGAGAATGCATGATCCCTCTGAAATTACAGCATGTATTCACGAATAGTTGAGAACTGATCAATCGCATCACGCAAACGGATTGGTGCGTCGCACAAAGACCAGCCAAACGCTCCTCGCCGGGCGTTTTCGGCATCACTTAACCAGTCGTCAGGCACCATTGCTGTGGCGATGCGCCTCCTGCGGTGCCGGCATGCCTGCATTGCCCGGTTTGCGTGGCGCGCTAGAGTGCGGACATTCCATGTTTGAAGCCCGCTTCCAGACCTTCGAGGATGTGAGCGCGCGCGCCCAGAGTGCAGCGCGCGTCGCGGCCTTGCGCGCCGAGTTGCAGCGGCGCGGTCTCGATGGGTTTGTCATTCCGCGCGCCGACCGGCAGCAGAACGAGTACCTGCCGGCGAGCGAGGAACGCCTGGCGTGGCTCACCGGCTTCACCGGCTCGGCAGGTGCCGCGGTGGTTTTGCACGATGCCGCAGCCGTCTTCGTCGACGGCCGTTACACGTTGCAGGCCGACGCGCAGGTCGACGGAAAAATATTCTCGATTGAGCACATGGTGGAGCGTCCGCCCGACCAGTGGATCACCGACAACCTCAAAAGCGGTGCGAAGCTCGGATACGATCCATGGCTGCATACCAGCGAGCAGGCCGAACGTCTGAAAAAGGCCTGCGTGGCTGCCGGCGCAGAGTTCGTCGGCGTCGACAGCAATCCTATCGATGCCCTGTGGCAGGATCGTCCGCCCTCACCTGCCGGCGCGGTCAGCCTGCGCGACCCCAAGTTCGCGGGCGAGGCCCCGCCTGACAAGCTCAAACGGATCCGCGCCGAAATTACGAAGCTGCGCGCCGACACGCTGCTGGTCACCGACCCACAGAACGTCGCCTGGGCGTTCAACATACGCGGCGCCGACGTCGCCCATACGCCGCTCGCGCTCGCCTTTGCGACGATCCCGCGGGATGGCAGACCTTCGCTCTACGTCGACAGCGCCAAGCTCGACAACACCGTGCGGCACGCGATCGAGGCCTTTGCCGACGTTCGCGCGCCGGACGAGCTCGCCCGCGGCCTGGAGAAACTACAGGGCAAGACCGTCCGCATCGACCAGGCGAGTGCGGCGGATGCCTTCACGCAGATCCTCTTCCGCCACGGCGGCAAGCCGCAGCGCGGACCGGACCCGATCACGCTCCTGAAAGCGACCAAGAACCACGCCGAGATCGTCGGCAGCCGCAGCGCCCATCGGCGCGACGGCGTCGCCGTCACGCGCTTTCTGGCCTGGCTCGACAAAGAGGCCGCGCCGGGCGGCAAGCTGACCGAAATCGACGTCGTTGCGGCACTGGAAAGCTTTCGGCGTGACACCGGCGCGCTCAAGGACATTTCCTTCCCGACTATCGCGGGCGCCGGGCCGAACGGAGCCATCGTCCATTACCGCGTGACCAAGACCAGCAACCGGCGGATCGCCAAGAACCAGCTGCTGCTGGTCGATTCCGGCGCGCAATACGAGGATGGAACGACCGACATCACACGCACCGTCATTGTCGGCGAGGCGAGCGACGAAATGCGCGACCGCTTCACCCGCGTCCTCAAGGGCCATATCGCGATCGCTACCGCGGTCTTCCCCGAGAACACGAGCGGGGCCCAGCTCGACCCGCTGGCGCGCACGGCGCTCTGGCAGGCCGGCCTGGATTTCGATCACGGGACCGGCCACGGCGTCGGCAGCTACCTGTCGGTGCACGAAGGGCCGGCGCGAATCTCCAAGCTTGGTCACGTCGCGCTCCGCCGCGGCATGATCCTGTCGAACGAGCCCGGCTATTACAAAACCGCCGCCTACGGCATCCGGATCGAAAACCTGGTGCTGGTGATCGCCGCGCCTGAACTAGTGGGCGCCGAAAAGCCGCTCAATGCCTTCGAGACGCTGACGCTCGCGCCGATCGACAGGCGGCTGATCGATTCGGGCATGTTGACGAGCAAGGAGCGGACCTGGCTCGACAGCTACCACGCACGCGTGCACGAGGTGATCGGTACGCTGGTTGATCCGCCGACACGCAAGTGGCTCGAACAAGCCACGCAGCCGATTGGCCCCGCGTCGCGGAAGCAGAAGAGACGCCGTCTGGCTGCAAACAAGCGGAAACAGTCACGCAAAAGAAAGCGCTGACACTGTCGCTTTACTCCCGTGTGCACCAGCCTATGTCCGCAAAGGGCCAAAAAGCAGACTTTGGTCACGTGGCACTCGTCACCGCGGCGGCATATACGGATCGGGCGTTCCCATCGCGATCAAAGGATGCTTTTTCACGCTCGCCTCGAATTCGCCGACCATCTTCAGCACCGGACCGGAGATCCAGCTATCGGTGATCACCTTCTCCGTATCCTCGCGCGGGTTCGTGTAGAGATTGAACAGCAGCGGTATTAATTTGGTGCCGAACATCGCCCGGAAGGCTGGAACGCGTGGCTTACCTTCGCAATTTCTCCGGCCGAGCGCACAGTAGCGCCTCCGGCACGACGCATGGTCACGAAATAACCGGATGTCCGCTAATGGGTCACTAGCGGACATTCCTCAGCGCTAAATTAGAAAACCCCGAGCTGATGAGGCTCGGGGTCTTCGTAGCTCTAATCGAGTCAGAGAGTTTAAACCCTACCCCCCGAATCCCCCGAATCTGTAGTTCACACCGACCAAGGCAGTGGCCGCAGTCGCTTTGGTACTGAAAACACAGGCGCCACCCGCACAGACGGGGTCAACTATAGTTCGATCACGCGAGCCAAAGTCATAGTAATTGCCTTCGATAAACACCGACCACTGCGGCGAGAATCGATATTCCCAGCCACCGCCAATCGTCCAGCCGGTTTTGGTAGTGGAAGCCGAGCCGGCAAAAACTGCGCCGGTGGCCGTATTGGTCAGAACTAAGTTTGCCTCAACACGACTCCAGACCGCGCCGCCCTGAAAATAGAGCAACGAGTTGGGTTGCCACGAATAGCCGATCCGACCCGTCAGGGCATCGAACCATCGCATACGCAATTCGGCCGCTCCAGTCGCGACTAGGGTTCCAGCTGCGTTTACGACGTTGAATGCCCGGTCTCTGCTGTTGGTTGTCCCATCGAACATGTTGCGGAAGCCGAACACCCAGCCGCCGGCAAATTGATAATCGCACCCGATCTGGCCGCCGCCGACAAAGGAGGCGTTATTAGTACTCTGTTCGGCTGAACCACCAAATGGACCCTCAACCCTGAAGCGGCCCCATGCTCCGCCAAGGTTGGCGCCGATGTAGCATCCGGTCCAGGTCAACGGAGGCGGTGGCGGTGGTACGTAGGCCGGAGCCTTCCGCGGAAGGTCAGCTGCCCATGCTTGACTTGCAGCCAGACCAATGGCGGCAGCAAGCAGCGTCAATGAAGATTTTCGCATGACAATTCCCCTTACTAATTTCCAGAGCCAGATGCGGTCCGGACGACCCATGGCAGATTCTTAATACGCGGGCCTTACCAAGGCTCCACAAAATCACATCTCTTCACAACTTCTCGCCATCCTGTGTTTGAAATGCAACAAAACGATTATCATCGTACCGAAAGTTTGGAACACGACGCCGCCGATGCCATACCCGCTTACCACCGACGAGTTCCCTCGATCATGTTTCGAGGGCGCAGGCTCGAGCGTTTGGAAATTTGGCTGAAGTTATCTGCCCTCCTTGCCGACGCCTTCGCTCGTGTCATCGCGCTCCGCCAAGTTTCAGAAGCGGACATCGCGCGTGCCTTCCGATCGATAAAGGACTGTCGGCGTCATGTCCGTTTTCCGTTCGGCGTCGATCATGAAATCGCGCGTAATCGGCACCGCGTCACGCCTGGTCGAAAGCAGTAATTGAAACACCATGTGCGAACCGTGAAGGAATTCGAGCTCGACGGCAGCGAGATAGAATTCCCACATCCGGCAGAACCTTTCATCGCAGATCGCCGCCGCCTGGGCTCGATTTTTGGCGAAGCGCTCACGCCAATGCTTGACCGTGTAATGGTAATGTAGCCGCAGCACTTCCATATCGTTGCACCACAGGCCGCAGCGCTCGGTGGCAGCAAAAGTTTCCGACAGCGCGGGCACATACCCGCCGGGAAAGATGTATTTGCGGATGAATGGGCCGGTTGTGCCGGGCGGCGACATCCGGCCGATGCAATGAATGAAGGCATAGCCGTCAGGCGTCAGCAGCTGGCGGACCTTTGCGAAATATTCGTCGAAATGCTGCGCACCGACATGTTCCATCATGCCAACCGAGACAACGCGGTCGAACTGACCGGTGAACTGCCGATAGTCCAACTCACGAAACTCAACACGGTCGGAAACACCGGCAGCCTCGGCATTGGCGCGCGCGATCTTGATCTGCTCGGGCGAAACGTTGACCGCAGTGACACGGGCGCCCGTTTCGCGCGCCAGATGAATGGCGAAGCCTCCCCAGCCGGAACCGATCTCGGCGACGGTCATGCCGGGCTTTAATTGCAATTTGCTGGTGGCGTGGATCAGCTTGTTTTGTTGTGCCTGCTCAAGCGTATCGCGCTCGGGATCGCGAAAATAAGCGCAGGAATATTGCAGCTGATCGTCGAGGAACAGGCGATAGAGTTCGATCGGGACGTCGTAATGGTGGCGGGCATGAGCGGCGGCAAGCCCAATCGGGTTGGACTGATGCCAGCGACGCAGACTGCGCCACGTCCGCCGCATCAGCTTCTGTGAGCCGTACGAATAAAGCGCGGCGCGATTGACCGAGAACAGCAGAAGAAAGTCGTGGATTTGAGCGCCATCCTCAAGAGTCAGCGTGCCGTCCATGTAGGCTTCGGCTGTATGGAGCTCCGGATTGATGAACAACTTGGTGTAAAGCTTGCGATCGCGCAGGTGAATGCCGACGTCTGGTCCGGGCAGAAGACCGCCGAAAACATGCACCTTGCCGTCGGCGTCGCGGACTCGCAGCTTGCCCTTGCGGATGAAGCGCCGAAGCAGATTGGACAATAGACGCACGTGGGAGTCCTCCGCAGCCGTCCCATCTCCATAGCAATGAATTGGGAAGGGATCACGTGGCGCCGGAAGAAGCAGCGCTGGTTACCTCACGGAATCGATCGTCTTGCCCTATATCCGTGCGATGGCCGCGGCAAATCTGCCCGTCTCTCTATAACAGAGGACTGCCCGGACGGCCTTTGGCTTTCCGGGACTCCCGCCGTCTGCTATCGTTTGCGACATCCCGACATGTCGGAAGGAGAAAATACAGTTATGGCGAGTGCCGCTGAGGATATTGTCGAAATGATTACGGGCAGAATCAGCCCCACCAGCGGTGCGCTTCAACTGTCGGAACCGCTCGACAAACTGGGACTGGACTCCTTGCAGGTGGTCGAATTGATTTTTGATATCGAGGAGAAATTCGACATAAACCTTCCAGTCAACGCGAATTTGGATATTGAAAGCAAGACAGTCGGGGATCTCATTCAAGCGGTGGACCAGCTCGTTGCCGCTAAAGCGAAGCCGAATTGAACCGCGTTGTTATTACCGGTCTCGGCGTCGTCTCATCCGTTGGACAATCGACGCAGGACTATTGGGCCTCCCTGATTGCGGGGCGTTCAACTTTCGCGCCGCCGACGCTCGGAACCGCCGCACAGGCCACCAGCAAGCTCGTCGGCGAAGTCAAAGATTTTGAGCCGACGGCCCATTTTGAGTCATCGCAGCTCTCGCTGCTCGACCGGGTTTCCCAATTCGCCATCGTTGCCGCGCGACAGGCTGTGAGCCAATCAGGCCTCGGGTTGCGCGGCGAAATTGCCGAGCGAACCGCCGCGATCATCGGAACCGGATCGGGCGGACATACGACTGTCGATGACAGCTTCCACCGGCTCTATGCGGGCGGCGCCGCGCGCCTGCATCCCCTGACCATTCCCAAGGCCATGATCAGCGCGCCCGCCAGCCAGGTGTCGATGGACTGCGGCATCAAAGGTCCGGTTTTTTCGGTTTCCTCCGCCTGCGCATCGGCAACGCATGCCATTGGCCAGGCCTTCCATATGGTGCGAAACGGCAGTGCGATCTGTGCCGTGACCGGCGGCACCGAGGCGAGCATCACCTTCGGCGCCATGAAGGGTTGGGAAGCCATGCGGATCATGTCGACCGACACCTGCCGGCCTTTCTCGAAAGACCGGAAGGGAATGTTGATCGGCGAAGGCGCTGCCGTGGTGGTGCTTGAGGCCCTGGATCACGCGCGCAGCCGCGGCGCGGACATCCTGGCCGAGATTGCCGGATTTGGAATGAGCGCAGACTCGAAGGATCTGACCGCCCCCGACCCGGATGGAATGGCGCGGGCCATGACCGCGGCGTTGGCGGATGCGGCCCTGTCTCCGGACATGATTGACTATGTCAATGCGCACGGAACGGGCACGACCGCCAACGATCATGCCGAAACGCTCGCCTTGCATCGGAGTTTCGGGGCCCATGCGCGGCAACTTGCAATTTCGTCCACGAAATCCGTTGTCGGTCACACGCTTGGCGCCGCGGGCGCGCTGGAATTTGTCGCCGCCATCATGGCGATTCGCGATGGCATCGCACCGCCGACCATGAATTACCTCGGGGCGGACCCTGGCTGCGATCTCGACTACGTTCCGAATGAAGCGCGGCGCATGCCCCTGCACGCGATCTTGAACAATTCCTTCGCATTTGGCGGATTGAACGCTGTTTTAGCGGCGCGGCAATTTTCTGGGTGATTTGGCGTGACAGCCGCTTGGCTTGGATAGGATCACTTACCCGGATATGAGTTTCAGCCACTCGTCCTCGGTGAGCACCTTTACACCGTGCTTCTTGGCCTCGGCGAGCTTCGAGCCCGCACCGGGCCCTGCGACGACATAATCGGTCTTCTTCGAGACCGAGCCGGCCGCCTTGGCGCCCAGGCGCTCGGCCTGGGCCTTGGCTTCCTCGCGTGTCATTTTTTCCAGCGAGCCAGTGAAGACCACGGTCTTGCCGGCGATCGCGCTGTCGGTCTTCGGCTTCTCGGCTTCGAGCACCTCGACCTGTTTCTTCAGCCGCTCGACAATGCCGCGATTGTGGCTCTCCGCGAAATAGGCCTTCACCGCGTCGATGACCGTATCGCCGATCTGATCGAGCGCATCCATCTCGGCAGCGGCTTCCGCGTCTCCTTTGGCAATCTTCAGACTGGCATCGTGGAACGCCTGCCACGACCCGTAGCCGCGGGCGAGTGCCAGCGCCGTCGTCTCTCCGACATGGCGGATGCCGAGCGCATAGATGAATCGATCGAGCGCAATCGTACGGCGCGCATCGATGGCATTGAACAGGTTGCGGACCGAGGTCTCGCCAAACCCTTCCTCGTCCTCAAGCCTGATCTTCTTGTTGCGCTGAGCAAGCGTGAAGATGTCGGCCGGCTCCCTGATCCATTCCTTCTCGAAGAACAGCTCGATCTGCTTTTCGCCCAGTCCCTCGATGTCGAAGGCCCGCCGCGAGCAAAACAGCTTCAGGTGCTCGATTTTCTGGAACGGACAGGCAAACTCACCGGTGCAGCGGGCGCGGGCGCCCTCCTCGCCAGTTGCGGTCTCTTCGCGCACCACCTCCGTGTGCAGATAGCACGGGCATTTCCTGGGAAATTTATAGGGCTTGGCGTCCTTCGGCCGCTTGTCGATCACCACGTCGACGATCTGCGGAATGACGTCGCCCGCGCGCTGGACGATCACAGTGTCGCCGATACGGATATCGCGGCCTTCGCGGAGAGTTTCGCCCCTGCCATCGACGCCTTTGATGTAGTCCTCGTTGTGCAGCGTCGCCATCGAGACCATAACGCCGCCGACACCCACCGGCTCAAGCTGCGCGGTCGGCGTAAGCACCCCGGTTCGGCCGACCGTGATCAGCACATCGCGCATCACCGTCGTCGCACGCTCGGCCGGAAATTTGTGCGCGACCGCCCAACGCGGCGTCCGCGAGACAAAGCCCAGCCGCTCCTGCCAGTCGATGCGGTCGATTTTGTAGACGACACCGTCAATGTCGTAATCGAGCTTGGCGCGGCCCTCCTCGATCTTGCGATGGAAGGCGATCAGTTCGTCGGTCGAGCGGCAGAGCCTGGTCAACGGATTGGTCTTGAAGCCGCAGGCCTCGAACCATTTGATCATGCCGGTCTGGGTGTCCGCCCGCATGTCGCTCATTTCTCCCCAGGCATAGGCGAAGAAGCCGAGCGGCCGCGACGCCGTGATCGCGGGGTCCTTCTGACGCAGCGAGCCCGCCGCAGAGTTACGCGGGTTTGCGAAAATCTGGCCGCCGGACGCCTTCTGCCGTTCGTTCAATTCAAGAAATGCGCCTTTGGTCATATAGATCTCGCCGCGCACCTCGCAGACTTTCGGCACGTTGCGGCCCTTGAGCTTCTGCGGCACGTCCTTGAGCGTACGGATGTTTGCGGTGACGTCTTCGCCTTCGGCGCCGTCGCCGCGTGTTGCGGCCGTCGTCAGCTCGCCACCCTCATAGCGCAGCGACATCGACAGGCCGTCGATCTTTGGCTCCGCGCTGAACGCGATCTTCTCGCTCTCGTCCAGTTTCAGAAAGCGGCGGATGCGGGCGACGAAGTCGACAACGTCCTCATCCGAGAAAGCGTTGTCGAGCGACAGCATCGGCAGCGCGTGGCGCACCTTCTTGAACTTGCCGCTGGGCGCGGCACCGACTTTCAAGGAAAGCGATTCAAGCGTGCGCAGATTGGGGAAACGTTCCTCGATGGCGTTGTAGCGCGCCCGCAACGCGTCGTATTCCGCATCGGCGATACTCGGCCGGTCGTCCTGATAGTAGCGCTTGTCGTGCTGGGCGATTTCAGCGGTCAGGCGCGCGTGCTCGGCCTTCGCCTGCTTTGCGGTGAGAAAATCGACGGGTGTTTTGTCGGGTTTGACCTTGGACATCGATACTCATCACAGCCCGGCTTCAGCTCGCTGCCTTGATCAACCGTTCGGCCGCGGCGCGCGCTTCGTTGGTGATCTCCGCGCCCGCCAGCATACGGGCGACCTCCTCGCGCCGGCGTTCCGCCGCGAGCTCAGTCACGCGGGTTGCAACGCGTTTGCCCTTCTCCAGCGTGTCCTTGGTGATGAGGTAGTGATGGTCGGCGCGTGCTGCCACCTGCGGCGCGTGCGTCACCGCCAGCACCTGGACACCGCGCGCGAGCCTGGCGAGCCGCATGCCGATGGCATCGGCGACCGCACCGCCCACGCCGGTATCAATTTCATCGAACACCAGGGTCGGCGCCGAGCCGCGGTCGGCCAGCACGACCTTCAGCGCGAGCAAAAAGCGCGCAAGCTCGCCGCCGGAGGCGACTTTCATCAGCGGCCCAGGTCGTGTTCCCGGGTTGGTCTGCACCCAGAATTCCACGCGGTCGATGCCGTTCGGCCCTGCGGCGGCCGGATCGGCGTCGAGCTGGGTCGAGAACTTCGCGCGATCGAGCTTGAGGGGCTTCAGCTCGGCGTTGACCGCCTTGTCGAGCCCCGACGCGGCCTTGCCGCGCGCTTTCGACAGCGCATCGGCGGCCTTGCGAAAGGCGGCGTCGGCCTCGCCGGCAGCTAATTCCAGCGCTTTGAGCCTGTCCTCACCCGCATCGATCAAGGCGATGTCGGCATTGTATTTGCGGGCGAGTTCGGCGAGCTCATCGACCGGGACATTGTATTTGCGCGCCGCTGCGCGCAGCGCGAACAGCCGCTCCTCGATGCGCTCGAGCTCGGCCGGGTCGAAATCTGCGGCGCGCAAGGCGGTTTCAAGCTGCGCGCGCGTCTCGTCCAGCGCGGTGAGCGCCGTGTCGAGCGCCTTCACCGTGGGTTCGATCAATCCGGGCGCCTGCGGCGCGCGTCGTTCAAGGCGCCTAATGACTCCCGAAAGCGCGGGCACGCTGGAATTCGTGCCGGCAATAACCTCATGGGCGTCGCGTAGATCCTCCGCGACCTTCTCGGCCTGCATCATGGTGGTTCGCCGCTCGGCGAGCGCAGTCTCCTCGCCGCTTTGCGGCGCAAGCTTGTTGAGCTCGTCGACGGCATGGCGCAGCCAGTCGCCCTCGCGCTTGGCGCGCTCGACCTCGGTGCGATGAGCCTCGGCCGCCTCGCGCGCGTCGCGCCGCGCCTGCCAGAGCGTTTCGACCTCTGAAGCCTGAATTTCCAGCCCGCCGAAAGCATCGAGCAATCGCCGGTGCGTGGCCGCATCAGTCAGCGCTCGCTCGTCGTGCTGGCCATGAATCTCGACCAACGCGCTGCCGAGCTGCTTGAGCACTTGCACACTGACCGGCTGGTCGTTGACGAATGCGCGCGTTCGCCCATCGAAGAGCTGCACGCGGCGGAGGATCAATTCATTCTCCGACGAAATGTCATTGGCCACGAGCAGTGCGCGAACGGGATGGCCTTGCGCGACGTCGAAGACGGCCGTCACCTGCCCCTGCTCGAGCCCTTGCCGCACCAGCGTCTGGTCGCCGCGGCCGCCCAGGGCCAGCGCGAAAGCATCGAGCAGGATCGATTTTCCGGCGCCGGTCTCGCCGGTGAGCGCGGCGAGGCCGTCGGCAAAATCGATGTCGAGCCGCTCGATCAGAACGATGTCGCGAATGGACAGTCGGGAGAGCATAGGAATTGGCCCTGCAGATTCGCCATCATTAAAGACGCGGAAGGCCGGCACAAGGCTTGTCCTTGGGCCGGCCCTACGCTGTGAATCCAGTCTGCCGGGCGCTAACCCACGATGCCCTTGAAGGCCTTGCTGATCCAGGAGCCCTGGTTCTCCTTGGGCTCAACCCCGCCCGTTTTCACAAGAGCGTAGGCGTGCTTGTACCACTGGCTGTCAGGGAAATTGTGCCCAAGCACCGCTGCAGCCGTCTGTGCCTCGTCGACGATACCGAGCGCCATGTAGCTTTCGGTCAATCGCATGAGCGCTTCTTCGACGTGACGGGTGGTCTGGTACTTTGTGATGACCACTTTGAAACGATTGATGGCGCCGGTGTAGTCCTTCTTCTTCAAATAATAACGGCCGATGTCCATTTCCTTGCCGGCGAGCTGGTCGCGCGCGACTTCAATCTTCTGTTTCGAGCTGTTCGCATACTCGGTCGTCGGATATTTCCGGATGACCTCTTCGAGCGCGGCCAGCGCTCTTTCGGTGCGCGCCTGGTCGCGCGTGACGTCAGGAATTTCCTCGAAGTAGGACGAGGCGATCAAATATTGAGCATAGGCAGCGTCCGGACTGCCGGGATGCAGGGTGACGTACCTCTTCGCCGCATTCACGCAGTCATCATATTCGCCGGCCTGATAGTAGGCGTAGGCCGTCATGATCAGCGATTTGCGCGCCCACTCGGAATAAGGATGCTGGCGATCGACTTCCTCGAACTTCTTGACCGCGTCTCTGGCGTCCTTCTTCGCGTTGAGAAGATAGAGGCCCTCGTTGTAGAGCCGGTCGGCCGGCTCGTCAGGCGGTGTATCGTCCTTTTTGGAGAACATGTCGAAGCTGCTGCACGCGCCGAGGCTCGCGGCCACCGCCGCGACAGCCAGCACGCGCGCGAGGCGTGACCAGCCTGCCAATTTTGGCGGCGTGGTCATGTCTGAGGTGCCCTGAGGCACGACGTGCTTGGCCATAAGCGTTTCGAACACGGACCCATCTACGCGAACGTGTCGCTTCCCCCGCTAGCCCGGTTTTCCAACGGCGGTTATCCGCGCCGGTCTATCTGAAAACACAGGCTCTCGCCATGCGACTAAGCCGACATTCGGCCCGGATTAAGGCGAAGGTTAAGGCCAAAACGCCTGATTTTCAGGACACTTCTGGCCCATATGCCGGTGCCACAAGACCGGTCACAAGATTGGCCCTGCCACGGACGCGGCGTACCGGCTCGGCTGCTTCCACAACACGCCAAGCGGTCCGGTCGGCCATCAGTGCCGACAGTACGGCGTGATTGAGCTTGTGGCCACCGCAAACGGTCTTGTAGGCGGCAAGAAGCGGCTGACCGGCAAGCGCCAGGTCACCGATCGCATCCAGCACCTTGTGCCGCACGAACTCGTCGGCAAAGCGCAGGCCTTCCGGATTGAGCACGCGGTCTTCGCTGACGACCAGCGTGTTCTCGAACGATGCGCCTAGGGCGTAGCCTGCGCTCCACAGCTTTGAAACGTCGCGCATGAAGCCGAATGTTCTTGCGCGCGCGATCTCGTGGCGGAATGTGTCGGGCTCGATGTCGAGCGAAAGCGCCTGCTGGCCGATCAGCGGGTGATCGAAATCGATTTCGGCCTCCACGCGGAAGCCATGCTGATACGGGCGCAATTCGCCGTAGGCACCGTCCTTGGACACCGAAACCGGCTTGATGACCTCGATGTAGCGGCGCGGCAGCGCCCGCGCTGTCAGGCCTGCCTGGTCAATCGCGTCGACGAAGGCGGCTGCGCTGCCATCCATGATCGGAACTTCCGGCCCGTCGATTTCGACAACGACGTTGTCGACGTAAAGGCCGCGCAACGCTGCCAGCAGATGCTCTGCTGTCGAGCAAAGCGGGCCTTCGGCATCGCCAAGCACCGTGGCGAATTCGGTGGCCGTAACGGCGCGCACGTCGGCGCGGATTTCACGCTCGATGGAGCCGTCGGTAGCGATGCGCTGGAAAACGATGCCGGCGTCGTCGTCGGCCGGATGAAGCGTAAGGGTAACCGGGAGGCCGGAATGAACGCCGATGCCTGAAACGGCAACCGGGTGGCGTAGCGTTGTCTGCTTGGCGCCCTTCATCTACCCAACTTCCGCCGGCTCACGCAGCCTGCGGCCCCATCCCCAAGGCCCTCGCGGGGCCATATTTCTGCCTTCGTCGCAACCGCCTTTAAGCTTAGGCGGCGTCCCCCAGAGACTCGAAAAGTCCCTGTCGCCGCTGAAACTTAGGCTATCGATGGGGGGCCTCCAACTCACGCTTTCTTACCGTCTGTTACTCTTTTTTGCCGCAATTTCGGCCCGCGGGGCGGTGACCGGCCCTGAATTTTCCGGGCCATAGAGCGATTAAGCCAGCGGTCATTCTCTCCCGGCCCACTTCCCACCGCTCGGGACCGTCGAAAACATACGTCTACTCAAGCTGTTAGCCTGAGCCCGTAATATGGCAGCGGCCCCGCCCTGGAAACCAGAGCGGGGCCGCTGGGGTCAGTCTTACCGTCAGTTGGCCTGGCGGCGGAGGAAGGCCGGGATATCGAGCTGGTCGTCCTCGCCGGAATTATGCACAGGCGCGTTACGGCCGTGCGGATCGAGACCGTGCGGCGCGGCCCGGCGTGCGTATTCCGAGACCGGCTCAGGCGGACGGCCTTCAGGATGGCGGGCGCTAGGACGCTGCGGCGGACGCTCATATTGCGGCACTGGCCGCGCCTGCCGCGGCATGGGCGCCGCAGGTGGTGGTTCGTTGTCCGCCCGGCGACCGAGACCAACCGAAGCCAAGCGCTGCATCAGCGACATGCGACGCTTCTCGGGATGATCGTCGGTGATCTCGCCGCGTTGTGCCCGGATTTCGTTTTGCGCGGGCAACGGCAGCTCGTCGATGCGCGGCATACGTGGTGTGCGCGCGGTGCGCTCCGGAGCCGGCGGGATGTACGCCGCCGGCATATGCGGCTCGGGCTGTGCTTCGGCCTGCGCCGGCTCGAACAAAGACGGCTTCATCGGCATTGGCCGGATCGACACATCTTCAATCGCAGTCGGCGGAAGGATGGCGGCTGCGACCGCGGCATGCGCGGCGGACTCAACGGACGGCGCGGCGTGCGCCGTCATCGCGGTCCGCTCGATGCGGTCGGCGATGCGCCGGCTGTCGTGGCGAATCTTGCCTGCGAGCTCCTTGAGCGCGCTTTCCGCGGGCTGGGACTGGCGCATGTGACCGGTGTTGTCGATGCCGGTCGCCACCACAGAGACACGGATGATACCCTCGAGCGTCTCGTCGAAGGTCGCGCCGACGATGATATTGGCGTCCTGATCGACTTCCTCGCGGATGCGGGTTGCCGCCTCGTCGACTTCGTAAAGCGTGAGGTCCTTGCCGCCCGTGATCGAGATGAGCAGACCCCTGGCGCCCTTCATCGAGGCGTCGTCGATCAGCGGATTGGAGATCGCGGCTTCGGCCGCGGTCAGCGAACGCTTCTCGCCCGACGCTTCGCCCGTGCCCATCATGGCCTTGCCCATTTCGCGCATCACGGCGCGCACGTCGGCAAAGTCGAGATTGATGAGGCCTTCCTTGACCATCAGGTCGGTGATGCAGGCCACGCCTGAATAGAGGACCTGGTCTGCCATCGCGAAGGCATCGGCAAACGTGGTCTTTTCGTTGGCCACCCGGAACAGGTTCTGGTTCGGGATGATCAACAGCGTGTCGACCACCTTCTGCAGCTCGACGATACCGGCTTCGGCAAAGCGCATGCGGCGCTGGCCTTCGAAGTGGAAGGGCTTGGTGATGACGCCGACGGTGAGAATACCGAGCTCGCGCGCAGTTTTTGCAATGATCGGTGCAGCGCCCGTTCCGGTGCCGCCGCCCATACCGGCCGTGACGAACACCATATGGGCGCCCGTGAGGTGATCGCGGATTTCGTCGATCACTTCTTCTGCCGCGGCGCGCCCAACTTCAGGCTGTGAACCCGCGCCGAGACCTTCGGTCACCTGGGTGCCCATCTGAATGATGCGTTCGGCCTTGGACATCGTGAGCGCTTGCGCGTCTGTATTGGCGACGACGAAGTCGACGCCCTGCAGACCCGCAGCGATCATGTTGTTGACCGCATTGCCGCCGGCGCCACCGACGCCAAAGACGGTGATGCGAGGTTTCATCTCGCGAATATCGGGGATCGTCAGGTTGATGGTCATGTTTGCCTCATGATTGCACGGGCAGCAGGCCTTGCGCCGCGCCGAAGGCGCCAATGCAATTGCAAGCCGCCGAACTGAGCCGGTCCGCCACCGGCCATTCGTGGTTCTGTTGATGAAGGGTCAGAAGCTTTCGCGCAGCCATCGTCCGACCCGTGCCATGTAACCGCCCGTTCCTGTCATCAATTGCCGCGTTCGCCGCGGTTCGAAGTGTTCGAGATGGGCCGCCTGTGGATAGACAAGCAGTCCGGCCGCAACCGCAAAGGCAGGCCCTTTTGCCGCTTCCGGCAACCCGGCCAAGCCAAGTGGACGGCCAATTCGTACGGGGCGCCGCAAGATGCGTGCGGCGAGATCGGCGAGACCCGTAAGCTGGCTCGCGCCCCCGGTCAGCACCACGCGTCCACGCGGCTCAGCCGCGAACGGCGAAGCTGCGAGACGGTCGCGCACCATTTCCAGGATCTCCTCGACCCTTGGACGAATGATTCTGACGAGCGATGCGCGCGAAATGAACTGCGGCGGCTCACGCTCGTCATCTTCGACCGGAGGTACGGTGATCATGTCCCTTTCATCCGATCCACCCGCCAAAACACTGCCATAAATCGCTTTGATTCGCTCAGCGTCGGCAACCCGGGTGTTGAGACCTCGGGCAAGATCCATGGTCACGTGATTTCCACCGAGGGCAAAGCCGTCGGCATGGACGAACTTGCCGCCCGAAAACACCGCCAAAGTCGTGGTTCCCGCACCCATATCGACAGTCGCCACGCCCAAATCGGCCTCGTCATCGGCAAGCGCGGCAAGGCCTGCGACATAAGGGGACGACACCATGGCCTCCACAGACAGGTGACAGCGCTCCACCGTCAGCATCAGGTTTTGCACCGTCGCCACGTCCGCGGTGACCATGTGCATATCGACGCCCAGCTGGTGACCAAGCATGCCGCGCGGTTCGCGGATGCCGGTGGCGGCATCGACGGCAAAGCCGATCGGCATCGAATGGAGGACGACGCGTCCGTCGCGCACCGAATGACGGCTTGCGGCCGCCAGGACACGGCCGATATCCTTTTCGGTGACCGAGCCACCGGCAAGATCGATGTTTGCGACAAAGCGCTCGCTTCCGAGACGGCCGCCGGACATCGATACCACGACCGACTGCAGCTGAACGCCGGCCATGCTTTCGGCAATGTCGAGCGCCTGGCGTAGCGTCTCCTCGGCCTCGACCAGATCGACGACGGAGCCGCCTTTCATCCCGCTGGCCGCGGTGTGGGCGAACGCGAGCAGGCTGACCCCATGGCTGCGCCTGCGCAGAACATCCTGGGGCGCTTGCGGCTCAAGCCGCGCGATCAGGCACACAACCTTGCTGGTGCCGATATCGAGACCCGCGACGACCGCCGCGCGCTTGGGCGAAACCGGCTTCATCTTGGGGGTAAGCCCGAAGCGGAGCACGGTCATACTTCGCCTCCCTTGGCCGGCTTCTTCTTTGCCTTCTCCAGATCCTTGAGCGCCTGCTCGCGCGCGGCCGCCGCGCCATCGGACTGACGGACGGTCACACGATCGGACAGTCGCAGATCGACAAGGACGATGTCGCGTGACAGCAGCTTCTTGCTGCGGTCGAGTTCGACAAGAGTCCGCAGCGCCCGTTCCGGTTCGATTTCAGGCAGTAGAACCTCGACACCGCTTTTCAGGTGCAGATTCCACCGCCTTTCGGCGACCAGCACGGAGGATTCTGTGACTTGCGCGATCTCAGGAAAACTTCGGACCAGATCGAGGAAAACATGTGCGCCGTATTCGGCGCCCGTGCCGACGACCATAGGAAGGCTTGCAAAGCGCGGCGGTGCCGTCGTTTCAAGAACGGTGCCCTCGCCTGCGATCAGGGCAATGCGGCCGTCCTTTTGCCAGAGTGCAAACGGTTTGCGTTCCTTGATCTCGATGCGCAGCCGGTCGGGATACAGTTTGAGAACCGTTGCATCCGAGATCCACGGATTATTCATCAGGCGCGCGCGGGCACGCGCTGCGTCGAGGAACAAAAGCGACGAGTGGTCACTAATGCCGGCCAACGTCAGGATTTCGTCGCGGCCGATTTCGTGCTCGCCCGTCAGCGCGACTTCGGCGATGCGGAAGCCAGCTTTGTTGGCGGCTGCGTCGCACAGATCTTGCAGGTTCTCGAGGATCTGCGACCCGTGGCCGCCCTTGATAGCGCCGTAGCTGACGCTGGCGAGCAGCAGCATTGCGGCGGCCGAAGCACCCGCCCCCTGGGGAATTTTCAGATTGACGAGCCAGATGCCCCACCGGCGCGCACCGCGAAGCCAGCGTGGCTCGTAGGAACGCGTCCACAATGCGAACGATGCACGTCGTTTCGGCGTAAGCGATTGAGCGAGGCGTCCCCGGCCTTCCATCGCGACCTACTATCCAACATTGTGCCCGGGAGGGGCACGCAAGCGCCGCCGTCAAAGGTATCGTCCGCACGCACGACTTCACGGCAGCCAAGCGCGCGGTGCGCCGCCAGGGGCCTAGTCTTCGGCTTTATTGGTAAATGATTAGTAAAATTCGAAGGGTTTCGGACAGAAACCGCTAACTTTTAGCGGTCGAGCGAAGCGTCCTCGACCATCCACTTCACAAGATCCTCGAAGCTGATCCCTTCATGCGCCGCAAGCTCGGGGACAAGCGAGGTTTCGGTCATGCCCGGCTGAGTGTTCACCTCGAGGCAGAACAGACCCTTGGCACCAAGACCATCGTCAAAGCGGAAGTCCGAACGTGTCACGCCACGGCACCCGAGCGCACGGTGCGCGGCAAGCGCCAGACGCTGCACCTCGCGATAGGTGTCAGCCGGGACTGGCGCCGGCAACAGGTGCTTCGAGCCGCCCGGCGCGTATTTGGCTTCGTAGTCGTAGAATCTCACGGTCGGAACGATTTCGATCACACCTAGCGCGCGATCGCCCATCACCGCACAGGTGAGTTCTTTGCCTGGGATATAAGGCTCGACAAGAACCTGATCGCCAAAAGCCCAGTCGGCGCGCGTCAGTTCCTGCGGCGGATGCTTGTGATCCTCACGCATGATGAAAACGCCGACGCTTGAGCCTTCGGCGACAGGCTTGATCACATAAGGCAACGGCAGAAGATGGCGCTTCGCTGCTTCCGCGCGCGCAACCACCATTCCACCCGGCACCGGCACGCCCGCGGCCTTGAGCACGCTTTTCGCGATGTCTTTCTTCATCGCAAGCGCCGAGGCGAGCACACCAGAATGGCTGTAAGGAATGCCGAGAACCTCGAGCAGCCCCTGCAATGTGCCGTCTTCGCCCGGACGGCCGTGAAGGACATTGAGCGCGAGGTCCGGTTTGCGCGCACGCAGGGTGGCGGCAACATCGCGATCGACATCGATCCGGCTCACCTGATGGCCCGACCGTTCAAGTGCATCGGCGCACGCCTTGCCCGAGCGCAATGAAATCTCGCGCTCGGCCGACCAGCCTCCCATGAGAACGGCCACGTGCTTCATCGTTTCAAGCCTTCACCCCGACCCGCTTGATTTCCCATTCCAGCTCAACGCCGGAATGGATCTTCACACGCTCGCGGACTGTCTCGCCCAAGGTCTCGATATCGGCCGCGCTGGCACCGCCAAGATTGATGAGAAAATTGCTGTGCAGTTCCGACACCTGCGCGCCACCGATGGTCAAACCGCGGCAGCCGGCATCGTCAACCAATTTCCAGGCGCTGTGGCCCGGTGGATTTTTGAAGGTCGAGCCGCCGGTCCGGTTGCGTGGCTGGCTTGCTTCGCGCTTCTTTTTGATCGCCGCCATCTCCGCGGCGATCTCTTCAGGCGTTCCGGCACGGCCCTGAAAAACGGCCGAGGTGAATGTCACGTCGTCGGGTACCGAGCAATGGCGGTAGGAAAAGCCCATGTCGCCGTTACTGAAACTGCGCATGTTTCCCTGCCGGTCGACGCCGCGGGCTTCGACAAAAACGTCCTTGGTCTCGCCGCCATACGCGCCGCCGTTCATGCGTAACGCGCCGCCGATCGTTCCAGGAATGCCACTGAGAAATGCCAGTCCGGCGATACCGGCCGTCTGCGCCGCCCGCGCCACCATCACGTCGAGCATCGCCGCTCCAGCGGTGACGCGATGGTCCTCGACCTTCACGTCGTTGAAGCCGCGCCCCAACCTGATCACGACTCCCGGCACGCCACCATCGCGCACGATGAGATTCGAGCCGGCGCCGATGACGGCCATCGGAATTTCCGGCTGCAGGTTGCGCAGGAAATATGCAAGGTCGTTTTCGTCCTCCGGCATGAAAAAGGCTTGCGCCGGACCGCCGACCCGGAACCAGGTGAATTCTCCCAACGACTGATTGGCGAGCAGGCGCCCCCGCAACTCGGGCAGTTTTGCCTTCAGCTCGGGAACGATGTCGGGAAAACTCATAGCGCCTTCAATTCCGCTGGAAGTGCATAGGCCCATTGCGTGATCGAGCCGGCGCCGAGGCAAACCACATAGTCGCTAGGCTTCGCCAGACTTTTTATCAACGGCGCCAGTTTTTCAGGTCCGTCCAACGGCATTGCCTGCTTGTGCCCGCGCGAGCGCAAGCCGGTCACCAGTGCATCACGGTCGGCGCCGGGAAGGGGCTGCTCGCCAGCCGGATAGACCGGCGCGATGATGACAAGGTCGGCGTCGTTAAAGCACGTACAGAATTGCTCGAACAGATCGTGCAAACGCGTATAGCGGTGCGGCTGCATCACCGCGATCACCTGACCCTTGGCGCTTTCGCGGGCCGCACGCAGCACCGCAGCTATCTCGACCGGATGATGCGCGTAATCGTCGATGATGACCGCGCCGTTCCATTCGCCGATGCGCGTGAAGCGCCGCTTGACGCCGCCGAAGCCGGCAAGCGCCTTGCGGACGACCTCCGCCTTGACCCCGAGCGCATGCGCGACCGCGATCGCCGCGGTTGCGTTTAGTGCGTTGTGGCGGCCTGGCATCGGCAGACTGAGCTTGTCGATCGTGTGTTCGGTCTTGCCCTTTCGATCGTGGAAGAGGACGGAAAATCGAGACTCGCCGTTGAGATGGCCGAGATCGACGAGACGGACATCGGCCTGCGGGTTCTCACCATAAGTGAGAATGCGGCGATCTTCGAGCTTGCCGACCAGCGTCTGGACAACCGGATGATCCGTGCACATCACCGCAAACCCATAGAACGGAACGTTCTCGACGAAGGCACGGAATGCGTCCTGCACGGCTTCGAACGTGCGGAAGTGATCGAGATGCTCGGGATCGATGTTGGTGACGATGGCGATGTCGGCGGGCAGCTTGAGAAACGTGCCGTCGGATTCATCCGCCTCGACCACCATCCAGTCTCCGGCGCCGAGCCGCGCATTGGTGCCGTAGGCATTGATGATGCCGCCGTTGATCACGGTGGGGTCGAGGCCGCCGGCATCCAGCAAGGACGCAACGAGTGAGGTCGTCGTCGTCTTTCCGTGCGTGCCCGCGACTGCGACGCAGCTTTTCAGCCGCATGAGTTCCGCAAGCATTTCGGCGCGCCGCACGACCGGCAGCCGCTTGGCGCGCGCGGCGACCAGTTCCGGATTGTCGCGCTTGATCGCAGATGAAACGACCACCACATCGGCGCCGTCGATGTTCTCGGCCTTGTGCCCGATCGCGACTTTCACGCCCTTGTCGCGCAGCCGCTTGACGTTGGCGCTGTCAGCGACATCGGAGCCTGTCACGCTGTAGCCGAGATTGGCCAGGACCTCGGCGATGCCGCTCATGCCAATGCCGCCGATGCCGACGAAGTGCACCGGGCCAATGTCGCGCGGCAGTTTCATGAAAGTCGCCCTTAACCTCTAAGCCGTCATGCCCGGCCCAGTGCCGGGCATCCACATCTTTTATGACTAATGCAAGACGTGGATGGCCGGGACAAGCCCGGCCATGACGAAAACCTAAATTGCGGCAACTTTAATGACCAGGTCGGCCAGCCTTTCAGCGGCATCGGTCGTGCCGCAGCTTTTGGCCCCCTGCGCCATCTTTGCGAGCCGCGCAGGATCATTTGACAGCGCCGTGATTTCATTGGCCAGGCGCTCGGCGGTGAAATTCCGCTGCTCGATGCGGATCGCTCCGCCGGCGGCTTCGATGACCGCAGCATTGGCTAACTGGTCCTGATCCAGCGCGTGCGGCAGCGGGACCAGGATGGCGGGACGGCCGATCGCCGAAAGCTCGGCTACGGTCGATGCACCCGAGCGCGACACCACCAGGTGTGAAGCGCCGATGCGCGCGGGGAGATCGATGAAAAAGGGAGCGACCTCGGCGGCGACCCCGAGCCGCGCATAGTCGGCGCGCACCGCGTCGAGATCCTCGGCCCGGCATTGCTGGACAACATTGAGCCGCATGCCAAGACCTGCATCCAGCTGCCCGACGGCGGCCGGCACGATGTCCGACATCACGCGGGCGCCCTGGCTGCCGCCAAACACCAGCAGGTTGATTTTTCCGTCCGTCGGCGCGGCGTAGGGAATCTGGCCGGCTGCGATCACCTGAGGCCGCAACGGATTGCCGGTGAATGTTATTTTACTCTGCCAATGCCGGTTGAAATTCTTGAGCGAACGAAACCCCGTTGCGATGGCCGTAACTCGGGGCGCGAGGAATGCGTTCGCACGGCCCATGACGCCGTTCTGCTCATGCAGCACCGTCGGTATTTTGCGCCAGCCGGCCGCGAGGAGCGGCGGGACGGTTGGATAGCCGCCAAAGCCGACCACGGCCTTGGGCGCGATCCGGCCAAGCAGCAGCCATGCTTTGGCGCTGCCTAAAGACAGCAGCGTCGCGGTCTTTGCCAGCGATATCGGGCCGCGCCCGCGCAATGTCGCGCTCGGGATGATGTGCATGACCCGCGCAGGAAATTTGTAGTGCGCCGCGCGGTGGTCGGTCGCGAGCTCGACCGCAATGCCGCGCTTGTCGAGCGCGATTGCGAGCGCTTCCGCCGGAAACAGATGGCCGCCGGTGCCACCGGCCGCGAGCAAGACGAGCGGCGCGCCGCTCGCAGGCATCAGGCTCGGCTCCCTGCCACCGCAAGATCGGCCGGAGTCATCGCCGCGCGCGGCTGCTCCCGCGTCAGCGCCAGCAGCATGCCCATCGCGTAGCCGAGCGAAATCATTGAGGAGCCACCATAGGAAATGAACGGCAACGTCATGCCTTTGGCCGGGATCAGATGCAAGTTCACCGCCATGTTGATCGCCGATTGCATGGCGAAAAGAATGGTAAGCCCGGCTGCCGCAAACCGCGTGAACGGGTCGTCGTTACGCATGGCCCGCAACAGCATGCGGATGACGATGAAGGCGAACAATGCGACGATCACCAGGCAGAGCGCGATGCCGAATTCCTCCGCAGCCACCGCAAACACGAAGTCAGTATGGCTCTCCGGCAGAAGTCGTTTCACGGTCCCCTCGCCCGGTCCTTTGCCGAACCAACCGCCGCGGATGAAGCTTTCGGTAGCAATATCGATGTTAAATGTATCGCCTGACGCCGGATCGAGGAAACGTTGAATCCGGCGTGCGACGTGCGGCACCGTGTAATACGCGCTGAGCAGGCCTGCGCCGGCTAAACCAGCAATACCGAAGACCCAGACGACACGCATGCCGGCCATAAAGAAGAGCGCACTCCACACCAGCGCGATCAGCATCGTCTGGCCAAAGTCGGGCTGCAGGACCATCAGCGCAACGACCGTCAACAGCAGCATCAGGGCAAACGTGTTCGCCGGCATATCGGGTCGCTTTGCCGATTCGCCGAACAGCCAGGCGACGATGATCACGAAGGCGGGCTTGAGGAACTCAGACGGTTGAATGCTGACGCTGAACATGATCAGCCAGCGCCTTGCACCCTTGATCTCCGGGCCGAAAAAGGGCGTCGCCGCGGCCAGGACCAGGCTCGCGGCAAAGATGAGCAATGACAGCCGGCGGACCTGTTGGGGATTGAGGAAGGACACGCCCAGCATCACGGCGATGGACGGCAGAAGGAAGAGAATGTGACGGTTGACGAAATAGAACGGGTCGAGGCCGAGCCGACCTGCCACTGGCGGGCTAGCTGCAAGCGAAAGCACAACGCCGGCCAGCATTAACGCGCCGATGGCGGCAAGCGTCAGACGGTCGACCGTCCACCACCATTCGCCGAAGGGCGTACGTTGCGCGCGCGAAAGCATCCTTGAGTCCCCGTCCGGCTCAAGCTGACGCTTCGCGGTTTAGGAAGCATTAACAGTCGCAGTCACGCCGGGCATTGCCAGCACGACGTCGGTAAAGGCTGTGCCGCGCACTTCAAAATTACGATACTGGTCGAAAGAGGCGCAGGCCGGTGAAAGCAGCACAACCGGCTCGCCGAGCCCCGCAGCGGCAGCATCGCGGGCCGCCGCGTCGACCGCCGCGGAAAGCGCCCCGCTGATCTCATACGGCACCCGGCCTTCCAGCGTCTGCGCGAATTCCTTCGCCGCCTCGCCGATCAGATAGGCTTTGCGGATACGTGGGAAAAACTCGGCAAGACTTGCTATCCCGCCCGTTTTCGGTTTTCCGCCGGCGATCCAGTAGATGTCGTTGAAACTTGCTAGCGCCTTGGCCGCTGAATCGGCATTGGTCGCCTTCGAGTCATTGACGAACAGCACATGCCCCTTGCGGCCGACCTGCTGCATGCGGTGCGCAAGGCCGGGGAAACTGGCGAGACCTTTTTGAATCGCGGGCAGATCGACGCCCAGCGCAACGCAGGCCGCTACGGCGCAGGCGGCGTTCTGCGCGTTGTGTGAGCCACGCAGCGAACCAATTCCCGCCAGATCCGCCACAGCCTGGGCTTTGCCGCCGGCGGCGCACATGATGCGGCTTCCTTGTACGAAATATCCGTCGCGTAGTGACGACTCGACGGAAACACGGACTACATTTTTGCCCGCACGTTGAATCCGGTCAGCCGCCGCGCGGGTATAGGTGTCGTCTATATCGATGATGGCCGCGCCGTTTTTCTCGACATCGGCGGCAAGCCGTTCCTTGATTGCAGCATAGCGCTCCATCGTGCCGTGACGATCGAGATGGTCTTCCGTGACATTCAGCAGGATGCCGACCGTCGATTTCAGTGAAGGCGCAAGATCGATCTGATAAGACGAAACCTCCAGGACGTAAGCACGGCCCGCTCTGAAAGGCGCGAGCGCCAGAACGGGCACGCCGATATTGCCGCCCATCTGCGCGTCAACACCGGCGCTCTGTAACAGGTGTGTCGTGAGTGCGGTCGTCGTCGATTTGCCGTTAGTGCCCGTGATGGCCACGAGCGGGCATTGTGTTCCGGATTTGGCGCGCTCCCGGCTGAATAGCTCGATGTCTCCGATCACCTCGACATTGGCCTTGCGTGCCAGGTCGACCGTCCAGTGCGGTTGCGGGTGCGTCAGCGGCACACCGGGCGCCAGCACCAGAACCGCGGTTTTGGTCCAGTCGAGATTGCGCAGATCCTGTGTCTTTATCCCTGCCACCTGCGCTTCGGCGATTTTCCCGGCATCATCGTCAAAGGCGATCACGTCGGCGCCGCCGTCTTTCAGTGCGCGCGCGGCCAAAAGACCGGAGCTACCGAGGCCGAAGAGCGCGACCTGTTGTCCGGCGAACGTCGTGACGGGAATCAATGGTCATCTCAACTTCAATGTCGCAAGCCCTGCCAGCGCCAGCACGACCGCGACGATCCAGAAGCGGATAACGATCTGCGATTCGGTCCAGCCAAGCTGCTCATAGTGGTGATGAATGGGGGCCATCTTGAATACGCGTTTGCCCGTCAATTTATAAGACACCACCTGGACGATCACCGACACGGCTTCGAGCACAAACAGGCCGCCGACGATCGCAAGCACGATCTCATGCTTGATGGCGACGGCAATGGCGCCAATCAATCCGCCGAGCGCAAGCGACCCCGTGTCGCCCATGAAGATCGACGCCGGCGGCGCATTGAACCAGAGAAAGCCGAGGCTGGCGCCGATCACCGCTCCGCAAAGCACGGCCAGCTCGCCGGTGCCGGACACGTAGCGAATCTGCAAATACTCCGCGAATACGGCATTGCCGGCGAGATAGGAGATCAGGCCGAAAGTCGCTGCCGCGATCATGACCGGCACGATCGCCAAGCCATCGAGGCCGTCGGTGAGGTTGACAGCGTTGGCGGCGCCAACGATCACAAAACCGCCGAGCAATACGAATGCCCACCCAAGATTGATCGCCAGATCCTTGAAGAACGGGAACACCAGCGACGTCGAAATCGCTCCGCGGCCGAGTTGCATCATCGCCGTGCAGGCGAGCACTGCGATCACCGTCTCGATAATCAACCGGGTACGCGCGGAAATCCCGGCATCGGTCTGCTTGGTGACTTTCAGATAGTCATCGTAAAAGCCGATGAGCCCGAACGAAAGTGTCACCCCGAGCACGACCCACACATAAGGGCTCCTCGGATTGGCCCAGAGCAATGTCGACACCAAAAGGCCGGACAGGATCATCAGCCCGCCCATGGTCGGCGTACCCTTCTTGGTGACGAGATGCGACGGCGGACCATCGCGGCGGATCGGCTGGCCTTTTCCCTGCTTGAGACGCAGCACGTCGATGATCGGGCCCGCGAACAGGAAGACGAAAACAAGGGCGGTGACGATTGCGCCGCCCGTACGGAAGGTGATGTAACGAAAGACGTTGAAAAACGAGATTTTGTCGGAAAGCTCGGTCAGCCAATAGAACATCGGGTCGGATCCTGACTTTCAGCCTGGCGCTCTCTCGAGCGCGGTCTGCTTGGGGAATCGCTTCTCCAACGCCTTGACGATCGGACCCATTTTGGAACCGAGGGACCCCTTCACCATCACGGCGTCGCCGGCACGAATGGCCTCGAGTACAGCCGGCTCCAGCGCCGCCGCCATCTCGGCATAGCCGCCCCGGGCACGCGAGGGAAGAGCCTCCCACAATCGATGCATGAGCGGTCCCGAGCAAAAAACGAGGTCAATGCCGTTATCCTCGATCACATTTCCGAGTGCACGGTGCAATTCGCCGCCCTGCGGACCGAGCTCCAGCATGTCACCGAGAACGGCAATGCGGCGGCCGTGCTGCCCGACCGGAGCCTCGCCCAACAACGCGATCGCCGCGCGCATGGAGGCGGGATTGGCGTTATAGCTTTCGTCAATTAGCAGAGCGGTCCCTCCCGGAACCGTCAGCACGCTGCGTGTGCCTCGACCGCTCGGAGGCTTCAGATTTACCAGGGCGAGCGCAGCAAGCGCGAGGTCTGCGCCGGCAAGCGATGCTGCCGCCAGGACGGCAAGCGAATTGACTGCGATGTGGCGGCCCGGCATGCCGATCTTGTAGGTTACCGGCTGCCGCAGGATGCTGGCTTCCACCGTCGATGAATCCGGTTGCAATGAAATGCGTGACAGCCGCGCATCGGCTTCCGCATGTTCGCCGAAGGAAACGATACGTTTGATGCCGGCCGCACGGCTCGCAGTAGCAAGTTGCGCGAAGTGCGCATTGTCACGGTTGAGCACGGCCGCGCCGCCCGCCTCGACGCCGGCGAATATCTCGGCCTTGGCGTCGGCGATTTTCTCGAGCGTGCCGAAGTATTCCAGATGCACCGGCTCGATCGCGGTGATGACGGCGACGTGTGGCCGGGCGAGCTTCGTCAGCGGCGTGATTTCGCCGGCGTGATTCATGCCGATCTCGAACACTGCATACTTCGCCGATGCAGGACAGCGCGCCAGCGAGAGCGGAACGCCCCAGTGATTGTTGTACGAGGCAATGGATGCATGCGTTTCGCCGTCCGCCGATAGTGCGAGCCGCAACGCCTCCTTAGTCGTGGTCTTGCCGACCGAACCGGTAACCGCGATGACTTTGCCGCGCATGCGCTCGCGCGCGGCCCCCGCCAGCCCACGCAACCCTTCGAGCACATCGTCGACGACGAGCAGCGGCGCGTCGGCAAACCGCTGGCGCTGACCTTTGGCCACTACGGCAAAACCCGCGCCGGCTTTCAGCGCTGCGTCGACGAACTCGTGACCGTCGCGATTGTCGCCCTGGATCGCGAAGAATGCGTCACCTCTCGACAATGTGCGGCTGTCGATCGAAATCCCCGATGTCTCGGCGGGCAAAGCTCCGGCACGATCGGCCTTCATTGCTATCGCCATCGCGTCAATCGACCAGAGCGTGCTCATGCCACCTTGCCCTGCAATGCAGCTACTACGGTGTCATGATCCGAGAACGGCAAGACACGATCGCCAATGATCTGGCCCGTCTCATGGCCCTTGCCGGCGATCAATAAGACGTCACCACCCTTGAGATCCGCGATCGCCTTGCAAATCGCTTCGGCCCGGTCACCGATCTCGGCGGCGCCCGGAGCGTCGGCAAGAATGGCGGCACGGATCGCCGCCGGGTTTTCGCTGCGCGGGTTGTCGTCGGTCACGATGACAAGATCGGCACCTTCGGTTGCTACACGGCCCATGATCGGCCGCTTGCCACTGTCGCGATCGCCGCCGGCACCGAACACGACCGTCAGCTTTCCTTTCGCATAGGGGCGCAGGCTTGCCAGTGCTTTCTTGAGCGCGTCCGGCTTGTGCGCATAGTCGATGAAGATCGGCGCGCCATTGCGGTTGCCGACGAGCTCGAGCCGTCCCTTCGCACCGGTGAGATGCTCGAGCGCCGCGAAAGTGCGTGCCGGCTCGGCACCTGTTGCGATGGCGAGACCCGCCGCAAGGGCGGCGTTTTGCACTTGGAAGGCTCCGACCAGCGGCAGCTTCACTTTGTATCGTCGACCGTCGTGCACGACGTCGATGACCTGCGCGAAGCCATCGATGGAGCCGCCCGCTAGCTTGATATCCTCGCCCTGCTCACCGACGGTCATGATCTTCAGCCGGCGCTTGCGCGCTGCATCCACAACCTGCCCGGCATAACAATCGTCGATTCCGACCACCGCCGTGCCACCAGCCACGATCAGATCCTCGAACAGGCGCAGCTTGGCGGCCAGGTAGGCTTCGATGGTCGGGTGATAGTCGAGGTGATCTCGCGAAAGATTCGTGAACCCGCCGGCGGCAATGCGCACGCCGTCGAGCCGGTACTGATCGAGGCCATGCGATGAGGCTTCGAGCGCAAGATGCGTGACCCCCTCGCCTGCCAACCGGTCAAGCGTGCGGTGCAGATCGACCGGGTCGGGTGTCGTGAGCGAACCATACTGTTCGCCTTTCGGTGACACGACGCCAACCGTGCCGATGCTCGCCGACTGAAATCCCAGCGTGGTCCAGATCTGGCGCGTGAACGCGGCAACGGATGTCTTGCCGCTGGTGCCGGTGACGGCGGCGATCGTCTGCGGCTGACGCGGATAGAATTTCGCGGCGGCCAATGCGAGCGCGCGACGCGCGTTGTCGACCTGAATATATGCGACGGAGGAAGGCAGGCCCTCGGGCCGTTGCTCGGCGACGACCGCCGCCGCACCCGCGGCGGCGGCTTGCTTGGCAAAATGTGTTCCGTCGGCCTTGGCGCCCGCGATCGCGACAAAGAGGTAGCCTGATTTGACCTTGCGGCTGTCGGCGGAGAGTCCCGCGATGTCGATCGCAGCCTGCCGCGCATCGATCGCCGCCTCCGGCAAAAGATCGCGCAGCTTCACCGCGTCTCCTTCGCGCTCACCAAAAGCAACTGATCGGCCTTTGGCAGATCGAAGCGCGGGCGGATGTCGAGGAGCGGCGCGACGCGCTCGATGACCTTTGCGCCGACGGGGACGGCATTCCAGCCTGACGTGCTGAAGCCGTGGGTCTCGGGCAGTCCTTGCGGTTCGTCGAGCATGATAAGCAGCAGATAACGGGGCTTGTCGGCCGGCAGGATGGCGGTGAAACTGGTCAAGACTTTGGTCTTTGAGTACCGCCCGCCGACCACTTTCTCCGAGGTGCCGGTCTTTCCACCGACATAGTAGCCCATGACATTGGCACGGGTCGCCGTGCCTTTTTCCACGTTCAGCCGCATCAGATAGCGCATTTTCTCGGCCGTTTCCGGCTTTATGACCCGTTTGGCAAGCCGGTCCGCTTCCTCCTCGCCGCGTTTGAGGAAGGTCGGCGGGATCAGCTTGCCGCCATTCACAAGGGCGGAAATGCCCATGACCGCCTGAAGGGGAGCTACAGAAAGGCCATGCCCGAACGCGATCGTGACCGTGTTGAGTTCGCCCCAGTGCTTGGGGACCAGCGGGTCGGCGCTTTCCGGTAACTCGGTGCGCAGCCGGTCGAGTTGGCCGAGCTTCCTCAGGAACGCCTTGTGGTATTCGACGCCGAGCGAAAGCGCCATTCGTGCCGTGCCGATGTTCGACGAATAGGTGAAAATCTCCGGGACGGTCAGGACGCGCCGCTGCGCATGGAAATCGTTGATCTCGAACTTGCCATAGCGCAACGGCACCCGTGCATCGAATGATGACGACAGCGATATCCGGCCGCTGTCGAGCGCCATCGCCAGCGTAAGTGCCTTGAACGTCGAACCCATCTCGTACACGCCGGTCGTCAGCCGGTTGAGATGATCGGGATCGTTCGCGATGCGTGGATTGTTCGGGTCGAAATCCGGCTCCGACACCATCGCGATGATTTCGCCGGTGTTCACGTCGGCGATGACACCGGCTGCTGCTTTCGCCTTGAATTTATCGCGCGCCGCGGCGAGCTCCTCGCGCAGTGCGTATTGCGCGCGCAAGTCGACGGCCAGATTGACTGGACGCTGCAGCTGGTCGGTTGCAAGCCCCGCCATGTGCAGTGCCGCGAGCCCCTGGCCATCCAGCCACTTCTCGATACCCGCGATACCCTGGTTGTCGATGTTCACGTAGCCGATCTCGTGCGAAACGATCGGCCCATTGGGATACACGCGCTTGTTCTCGGTCAGGAAGCCGACGCCCGGAATCCCGAGCCGATGAATGTCGCGCTGCTGGCTGGGTGTGATTTCGCGCTTGAGCCAGACAAACCCGCGCTTCGACGACAGGCGCTCGCGAACCTCGTTGGCGTCGAGGTCCGGCAGGACCGCGGTCAGCAATTCAACCGCTTCGTCAACGTCGATGATCTTGCGCGGCTCTGCGAACAGCGACGGCGTCTTCACGTCCGTCGCGATGATCTGCCCGTTACGGTCGAGAATGTCGGGGCGCGCCGTTGCAACCGCGTCCTGCGAGACGCTGCGGCGGCCGCCGTGGCCCTCGCTGATCGTCGCGAACATCACCAGGCGGAACGTGATGACGGAAAAAATGCCGATGAAGACTATGATCGCCAGTCCGAGCCGCGCCTTTGCCTTGACGTTACGATCGACGTCACTGCCGTAGAGCACGGAACGAAGCGCGCGCTGCCATCTGCTTTCCGGGATTTTTGCCCTTGCGTGCATCCGGTCACCGGCCTTTGGCCGGCGGCGGAATGCTGCCGGTCATTTCAGGAGTGTTCGGCGCGAGCATGGCCCCGATCGGGTCGGCATTTGGCGCTGAGGGAAGCGGACGGTCGGGCAGCCGGTCGAGGGAGTCGAACTGCGTGGGCTCGATCCGCCGCAGACTCAGATGCCGGTCGGCCAGGCCCTGGATGCGGCTTGGCGCATCGAGTTTCGCCCACTCCGCGCGCAGAACGGCAATGGCGTTGCGCTCGTTGCGCAGTTCGCCGCGTACCTTGGCGACGCGTTCAGCCTGTAGCGTGGAATCGAACTTGATCTTGTAAACGTAGGATGCGGCCACAATCAGGGCGCCGATGACGAGAATGTTGAGGAGGCGCATCGTCTATCGCCCCTTCAGCACCGACGAAAGCGTCGGCAAATGCGGCAGCAGGCGCGGCGGCAAGCTGCGCCGCGCCGCGGCCTCAGTCCGCGCGGCAGCTCGCAACTTGGCTGACCGCGCACGTGGGTTGCGGGCGACCTCGTCTTCGTCCGCGGTCAACGGACGCTTGGTAAGAACCTGGAAGATCGCTGCATGGTGTCTCACTTCGGGGGCATGGCGGGAGCCGGCGCGTGTCTCGCCACGGTCCGCAAGGAAGTTTTTGACAATCCGGTCTTCGAGCGAATGAAACGACACCACCACCAGCCGCCCGCCGGGCTTGAGAATCCGCTCGGCCGCCTGCAACGCCGCAAGCAGCTCGCCAAGCTCACCGTTTACAAAAATGCGCAAGGCCTGGAACGTGCGCGTCGCAGGATGGATATCGCCGGCGCGGTGACGGAGAATGGCCCCCACGATATGTGCAAGGTCATGTGTGGTGGTAATTGCCTCATCGGTGCGCGCATTCACAATGGCACGGGCGATCTCGCGCGAATGCCGCTCGTCGCCAAGCGTGTAGATGATGCTGGCGAGATCCCGCTCACTCGCCGCATTGACCACGTCAGCGGCGCTCGGGCCTTCTGCGCTCATGCGCATGTCGAGAGGACCGTCGAGTCGGAACGAGAACCCGCGCTCGGCGGAATCGAGTTGCATAGAAGAGACGCCGAGATCAAAGACAACACCGTCGACCGCTTCGTGCCGAGCATCGCGCGCGATCGTTTCGAGATTGGAGAACCGGTCTTCGATCAGCGTGAGGCGGCCGCCCGCCTGCTCAACCAGATCCGCGCCCAGCGCGATTGCAGTCTGATCGCGGTCGATGCCGATCACCTTGCAATCGGCGGCCGCGAGAATGGCGCGCGTATAGCCGCCGGCGCCGAAGGTGCCGTCGATATAGACGCCACCATCGCGGGGCTTGAGGTAGCCGACCGCATGGCGACCGAGCACGGGAATGTGGAGGGCCGGTCCGCCAGCGACAGCCAAGCCGTCGCCGCCCGCCATCATTCCCGTGCTCCGGGCGCGTTGCGCGCCGCCACCTGGGAACTCCGTCTCCCCTTGAGCGCGCGCACCTTTTGGGTGGCCTCCGCGAGCTCTTTCTGGAAACGTCCGGGCTCCCAGATCTGAAACTTCTGACCAAGACCGACGAATGCCACTGCGTCGGTAATCCCTGCATGACGCTTCAGGCTGTCGCTCAATACCACTCGGCCCTCTCCATCGACTTTGAGCGTCTCGCTTGTTCCGTACAGCGCCAGGGCGAGCCGCTCGCGCTCTTCCGAAAACGGCGCGAAGCGTCCTATCAACGCTTCGATCTCCGCTATTAACGCGCGACCCCCCGCATCGATCGCGGGACTGACCAACGCAGGATAGCAATAGAGACCCTCGAAGCCGTCCCGAACGAGCACTGCGCGAAATGCACTGGGGATCGACACACGTCCCTTGGAGTCGAGCCGCAGCGTGAAATTCGCCACGAAGCGGTCCATGCCCCGCACCCCATACCGACTGGACACAACCAAGGGCGGTCGTAAGACAGGCCCTCATACCGCCCGGGCCGCCGGATAAGTGGAGCGGTCGCGCACGGAAGGTGTCCCATACTGGGAAATCGTGGGATATCATGGGATTACGTGACCGTCAACAAATCGGCCCCAATCCAACGCGAAGCACGGCGTTGTCGCAGATCGGTCCTATTAACGGCGGTTAAACTTAAAGAAACGTTGCCGAATGCCAGCTTCGTGAGACGGCTATGTGGATCGGGTTGTTCAGCGACATTCACGCCAACCGGGAGGCGCTGGAGGCGTGCCTCAGCCACGCCCGCGCCAACGGCATCGCGCGCTTCATCTTCCTCGGCGACTATGTGGGCTACGGCGCCGATCCCGGCTTTGCGGTCGACACCGTGATGCGCGAGGTCGAGAACGGCGCCACCGCACTGCTCGGCAACCATGACGATGCAATTGCGTCGGGCACCGAACACATGAATACGGTTGCGGCTGCGGCCATTGACTGGACGAGATCCCAGCTCACCGCTGCGCAATGTGACTTTCTCTCGCGGTTGCCGCTGACCTTCGACGACAATGACCGACTATTCGTGCACGCAACCGCGCACGCCCCTGCCGGATGGGACTACATCACGAGTGTCGAAGACGCATCGGCTTGCTTCGCTGCAACCCGCGCGCAAGCGACGTTCTGTGGTCACGTGCATGTGCCGCAGCTCTATCACTTGCTGCCAAGCGGGCAGATCTCGGGGATAATTCCGGCGCCGACGATCGAAATTCCGCTAGGAGTGAAAGGAAGATGGGTCGCGGTGATCGGTTCGGTGGGCCAACCACGCGACGGGAATCCGGCGACGTGCTACGGCGCGCTCGAGACCGAACGCAATGTTCTGACCTATGTGCGCGTTCCTTACGACGCGGAAACAGCCGCACGCAAAATTCAAAACGCCGGCCTGCCTCCAATACTGGGCCTTCGTCTTCTTGAGGGCATGTAATCGCAATACCAAATGTTTTCTCCAAGCTTGCTTTTTCGACCGCCGACGGTGAATGATGCCCGGCCCTAGTTTCCACGTACCGGTGTGTTTCGGCCCATGTCCCTGCTGAAGTCCATTTTTCAACCGGATTCGTTCATCGTCGCCGACGTCGCACCGTCGCCGAATTTCGACGCGCGCAAGGATAATCGCGCGCCCAACATGATCGTGCTGCATTACACCGGAATGGAGAGTGGCGAGACGGCGTTGCAGCGTCTCACGACGGCGCAGAGCAAGGTATCCGCACACTACGTCGTGTTCGAAGACGGCAGAATTGTACAGTGCGTGCTCGAAGAGTGGCGCGCGTGGCACGCGGGTGAATCGTCCTGGGCCGGCGAGACCGACATCAACTCCTCCTCGATCGGCATCGAGATCGTCAATCCAGGTCATGAGTTCGGCTATCCGGATTTTCCGCTGCGTCAGACTGCAGCTGTTATCTCACTGTGCAGGTCGATCATCACCCGGCGCGGGCCGATTAGCGCCGATCGCATCCTCGCTCATTCCGATGTCGCACCCACGCGCAAGCAGGATCCGGGCGAGAAATTTCCATGGGGCCTGCTAAGTGAATCCGGCGTCGGTCACTGGGTGCGCGCCGCGCCTCTCGACCTTGAAGGATCAGGCCTCAGGCCCGGCGACCGTGGCGACGCGGTGACGCGGCTGCAGCGTACGTTGCGCTCCTATGGGTATGGGCTGGCGGAGACCGCAAACTACGACGACGCGACGCGCGAGGTGGTGACAGCATTCCAACGCCATTTCCGGCAGGCCCGGGTTGACGGCATCGCCGACCCCTCGACGCTGCTGACGCTGCGCGCGCTGATCGAAACGCGGCCGACGCCACTCAGTTAGCCTTCCGGGGGCCTGTTTTAGAGGCCTTTAAGGCTGTCGTACGTGCGGCCTTGACCTGTCGCGTGCATATCACCATTCCTATCCCGTCAGTCGGCCGGACGGCCGCCCCGCGCCAATGCCGAAAGGCGGTCGGGGAGGAAAGTCCGGGCTCCACGGACAAACGGTGCCGGATAACGTCCGGCGGGATGAGCCCTTCGGGGCCGGCCCAGGGACAGTGCCACAGAGAACAGACCGCCTCGGCGTGTTGCGTTTAGCCGCGGCAAGGGTGAAACGGTGCGGTAAGAGCGCACCGCGTTTCCGGCGACGGAAGCGGCACGGCAAACCCCACCGGGAGCAAGACCGAATAGGAACGGCGCGGGAGCAATCCCGGATCTGTCCGGATCAGCCGTTCGGGTAGGTTGCTTGATGCGCCGGGCAACCGGCGTGCAAGAGGAATGGTCGTCACGTCTGCGGCTCGCGCCGCAGGCCATACAGAACCCGGCTTACAGGCCGGCTGATACGTTGTAAGGGGGCTCGGCGGCACAACCGCCGGGCCCCCGCCAATTCTGCGGCCATCACTTTCGCAGCGTCGCGCTACCGGCTAGCGTCCGCGTCCCGCATGACGACCTCCCGCGAACGAATAGGAATAGCGCTCGGACTTGCCGGCGTGCTGTTGTTCGGCGGCACGCTTCCGGCGACGCGCCTTGCCGTCGTCGCCTTCGATCCGTTTTTCCTCTCGGCTGCGCGCGCGGCCATCGCCGGATGCACCGGCCTTGCGCTGTTGCTCATCCTGCAGCGGCCGATCCCGCCGCGCGCATCGTGGCTCGAATTCGTCCTGGCCGGCATCTGCACCATCATCGGCTTTCCGGTGTTCATGGCCCTGGCAATGTCGCACGTCCCGGCGTCGCACGGCGGCGTCGTGCTCGGCATCATTCCGCTTGCAACCGCGGCTGCCGCCGCCCTCGTTGCACATGAGCGGCCGAGCGCCGGGTTCTGGCTCGCAAGCATCACGGGCGCCGCCATCGTTGTCGTCTTCATGGTGCGGCAGAGTGGCGCCAACACGATCCAGATCGGCGACATCTATCTGCTTGGCACGGTGCTGTCGGGCGCATTTGGCTACACGCTGTCGGGTCGGCTGAGCCTCACGCGGCCGGGCTGGGAGGTGATCTCCTGGCAGGTGGCATCGTTCCTGCCCCTGTCGTTGATCGCTGCTTATCTCTTGTGGCCGCAATCATTCGCCGGCGTGCCGGCATCAGCTTGGGCCGGCCTTACCTACGTCAGCTTCGTCAGCCAGTTTTTTGCGTTCTTCGTCTTCAACGCCGCGATGGCGATGGCCGGCGTGGCGCGCGCCGGCCAATTGATGCTGCTGCAGCCATTCGTGATCGTGGCCTTGTCGATCCCGGTGAACGGCGAGCGTTTCGAACTGTCGACGCTGCTCTATGCGGCTGCAGTTGTCGCCGTCGTGATCGTCGGACAACGCATGCGGGTCACCCGCGGCTGAACGCACAGAGCAAATGATCGAGACCTATTTCTTGTAGGCCGCAATCACCCCTTCGCCGTCTTTGCCGGCCTTCACCAGCCACTCGGTCATCAACTGGTCGCCGATCTTCTTGAAGCCGGTCATCAACTCGGCGCTCGGCGGCATGACCTTCATGCCATTCGACTTCAGCTGATCGAGATACCAGTTGCTCTTGTCTTGCCACATCTTCCAGCCGCGCGTTTCGGCGGTCGCGGCAGCCTTGAGCACGGCCTCCTGTGTCGGCTGGTCCAATGCATCGAATGCCGCCTTGTTGACGAAGGTCACGTTCTTCGGAATCCATGCCTGCGTGTCGTAGAAGTGATCCATCGATTCCCAGGCTTTGGCGTCGTAGCCGGTTGCCGCCGATGTGATGAACGCGTTGATCACGCCAGCGGCCATTGCCGGCGGCAGTTCGGCGGCCTGAACTGTGACCGCCTGGGCGCCCACCATCTCGCCAATTCGTGCGGTGCCGAGATTATAGGCGCGCCACTTCAGGCCCTTCATGTCTGCGACGGTATTGATGTCCTTCTTGGCGTAGATGCCCTGTGGCGCCCACGGCACCGCAAAGAGCAGCAGCATGCCCTGCGATGCGAGTTGCTTGCTGATTGCGGGCTTGGAGGCCTCCCACAGCTTCCGGGCCTCTGGATAGCTCGTTGCCAGGAACGGGATCACGTCGATGCCGTAAACCGGATACTCGTTCTCATGCAGCGAAATCAGCACTTCGCCGATCTGCACCTGGCCGGTCTGCACGGCGCGTTTGATTTCGGGCGCCTTGAACAGCGACGCATTGGGATGAACCGTGATCTGCAGCTTTCCGCCAGTCGCATCGGCGACGTCTTTGGCGAAAAGCGTGAGATTTTCGCTGTGCGGATTGTCCGCCGGATAGGCCGCCGGCAAGTTCCATTTCGTTTGGGCCAATGCCGGAGCGATCGCTATGACCGTGCTTGCACAGGCGGCGATGATGATCGGCCGAGCAAAACTCATGACTACCCTCCGTCAGCTGCCACTACTCCGGGAAGACCCACCGCGGCAGTACCATCACGATATCAGGAAATACCGTTATGATGGCAACCGCGACCACCAGCAGGCCGAAAAACGGCAGTGATGCCTTGGCTACCGTGTTGGAATCCTTGCCACTCATCGTCTGCAGCACGAACAGGTTGAACCCCACGGGCGGCGATACCTCGGCCATTTCGACAACAAGAACGACGAAAATACCGAACCAGATAAGGTCGAACCCCGCCTGTTTGATCATCGGGATGACGATCGTGGTGGTGAGCACGATCATCGAGATGCCGTCGAGCGCGGTGCCGAGCACGATGTACATGACAGTCAGCGCGGCAATCAGCGCGTAGGGACTGAGATGAAAACTGTCGACCCACGACGCCAGGGCGGCGGGGATTCCTGTGTACGCCATCGAGGTCGACATGTAGGACGCGCCAGCAAGAATAAGCATGATCATGCAATTGACGCGCACGGTCCCCATGACGCTTGCCCAGAAAGAGTCCCAGGTGAGCGCGTTGTGCCACCACGCGATCGCCAGCGAGCCGAGCACGCCCCACGCCGCGCATTCGGTCGCCGTCGCCCAGCCCGCCACCAACGAGATGAACACAAGCAGGATCAGCAGCGTCAAAGGAATGAGCTGTTTGGATTCCCGTAATTTCTCCCGCAACGACATTTGCGGCTCGGGCGGCGGCGTTTTCTCCGGATGAACGAGCGACCAGCCGGCGATATAGCCGGAGTACAGCACCATCACGAGCAGGCCCGGCAGAAATCCGGCAAGGAAGATCTGGATGATCGAAACGTTGGCTGCGACGGCATAGACAACCATCGTGATCGATGGCGGAATGAGAATGCCGAGCGTACCGGCGCCGGCGAGGGAGCCGAGCGACACCATTTCGTCGTAGCCGCGCCGCTTCAACTCAGGCAGGGCGATCTTGGCGACCGTTGCGCACGTCGCCGCCGAAGACCCCGACACCGATCCGAAAATTCCGCAGGCCAGCACGTTGACGTGCATCAGTCGGCCGGGAATACGGTTGAGCCACGGCGCCAGCCCGCGAAACATCTCTTCCGATAATTTGGTGCGGAACAGAATTTCGCCCATCCAGATGAACAGCGGCAGCGCGGCGAGTGTCCACGAATTGCTGTTGCCCCAGATTGTCGTCGCCAGTACCGGCCCCGCCGGAATGGCGCCGCCGATGAACTGCATACCGACGTAGCCGGTTGCAAGCAAAGCGATGGCGATCCAGACGCCACCGGCAAGCAGGACGGTGAGGAAGACCAGGAGCAATGCCGAAATGCCCACCAGTTCGGCCATCGCTAGACCCCGCTCTGGATCGCTTGCTCGACGACTTCTTCAGCCGTCTGCGGCTTCGGCTTTTCGTAGCGGGGACTGTTGCCCCGGACGACGTGGACGAACTCATCCACGAACGCTATGAAGAGAATGACGAGGCCGGCGCTATATCCGAGTTGCGGAATCCAGAGCGGCGCCGGCAGAACGCCCTGCGCCATGTCGTGAAAGCGCCAGGAGTCGTACGTCATCAGCACGGCGTAGTAGCTGAAAAAGCCGACAAAAAACCCACCGATCAAAAGTGAGCTGATCTCGAGGGCATGCCGTGTGCGGCCTTCAAATCGGTCAATCAACAGTCCGACGCGGATCATTTCGCCGTGACGAAAGGTATGGGCGAGACCGAGGAACGATGTGGCGACCATGCACCACGAAACGAGATCGTCACCCGCCGGAATGTTGAAACCGACCGGCCGGCCGGCCGACAGGAACATCATCAGTACAAAAATTGCGATAAGGAAGAGACCTGCCGCATAGCCCGCGAACAGATAAAGCCGATCGAGCCACACACGCATGGATCAGGCCGGATCGACGCCATTTGCTTTGAGGGTCGGCCCGGCTGCGGGTGCGGTGAGGAAACGGATCAGCGCCTGCGCCGCCTCGCGCTCCTTCGCGGAAGCGCTCAATCCGGCAGAAAATCCGATCTTGGTCTGCAGTTCCCCCGGAATCGGCCCGACCAAATCGACGCCAGGCACTCCTGTAATGCGCGTCGCCACCACCACAACCATGTCGGCCTCCCCACGCGCGACAACCTCGACCGTGTCCTCGGCCTCCATCGGCTTGAGCTTGCCCTGCATCCCGGCCTTGATGCCCAGCCGGTCCAGAAGACTGACAAAATAGAGCCCGCTTGCACCCTTGCCGGGGTAGGCAACTGCCTTCGCGGCAAGCAGTGTACGCTTGAACGCGTCCACCGATGAGATGTCTGGCTTTGGCGTCCCTGTACGAACAGCAAGCCCCAGCCCGGAGCGGCCAATATCGGCGCGGCTGCCCGCGATCAGCCTGCCGTCCTTGATCAGCGCATCGATAACCGGCGGATTGAGCACGGCGACATCAAAAGCCTCGCCGGCTTCGATCTTCTTTTTCAGGTCGGCATTGACCTCGAAATGCAACTTGATGGTGTTGCCGGTGGCGCGTTCGAACTGCTTGCACAATTCCTGCACCGCCGCCTTGGCGCCATTGCCGCTCAAAACGCGAAGCTCGGCGGCCTGGGCAGGCGAAGCTGCGACAAACAGCGCCGCAATATATACGAGCAATCTTCGCATGATCTCACCACTTTTTTCGCGGCCGTCAGCCTAACAGGCTTGTTTCAACCCTGACAGGCCGGACATAGTGCTATCTCCATTTTGAATTCGATACCCAATTCGATCCTCATGGCGAGAAAAACTTCACCGCAGCTTTGGGACTTCTGGATCGACCGCGGCGGCACCTTCACCGACGTGGTCGGGCGCCGCCCCGACGGATCGCTGATCGCGCACAAGCTCCTGTCGGAAAATCCCGAAGCCTATGCCGACGCCGCCGTGCAGGGCATCCGCAACCTGCTTGGCTTGAAGCCTGACGAAGCAATTCCGGCCGGGCACGTCGGCGCAGTGAAAATGGGCACGACGGTCGCCACCAATGCGCTGCTCGAGCGCAAGGGCGAGCGCACCGCGCTGCTCGTCACGACAGGCTTCCGCGACGCCCTAAAGATCGGCTACCAGGCGCGTCCGAAAATTTTTGCCCGCCACATCATCAAACCGGACACACTCTACGAGCGTGTTGTCGAAGTCGATGAGCGCGTCCGCGCCGACGGTACGGTGGAGCGTGAACCCGACATCGCGGCTGTCCGAGCAGATCTGAACGCCGTCAAGGCCGATGGAATCAACGCGGTCGCGATCGTTTTCATGCACGCCTACCGCTACGCCGATCACGAAAGGAAGGTGGCGGCGCTGGCGCGCGAGATGGATTTTTCGCAGGTTTCGGTCAGCCACGAGGTCTCGCCGCTGATCAAGTTGGTCGGCCGCGGCGATACGACGGTAGTCGACGCCTATCTGTCGCCGATCCTGCGGCGCTACGTGGCGCAGGTCGACAGCGATCTTGACGCAAAACGTTCGGCCGCACGTTTGATGTTCATGATGTCTTCCGGTGGGCTGACGGCTGCCGAACTGTTTCAAGGCAAGGACGCGATCCTGTCCGGCCCCGCAGGCGGCGTGGTGGGGATGGCGGAGACAGGAAGACAGGCAGGGCTGAACCGCCTCATCGGCTTCGACATGGGCGGCACCTCGACCGACGTGTCACATTTCGACGGCGAGTATGAGCGCGCCTTCGAAACGGAAGTCGCCGGCGTGCGCATGCGCGCGCCAATGATGCTGATCCATACCGTCGCCGCCGGCGGCGGTTCGATCCTGCATTTTGACGGCGCCCGCTTCCGCGTCGGTCCGGATTCAGCGGGCGCCAATCCCGGCCCAAAATGCTACCGGCGCAACGGGCCGCTCGCCGTCACCGACGCCAACGTGATGGTCGGCAAGCTCATTCCGGATTTCTTCCCGAAGATTTTCGGGCCGTCGCAGAACCTGCCGCTCGATGCACATGCCGTTCGAATGGCCTTCACTGACCTTGCCCAGCAGGTCGGCGGCAGAAACCCCGAAGGGGTCGCCGACGGCTTCATCAAGATCGCGGTCGAGAACATGGCCAATGCGATCAAGAAGATCTCCGTGCAGCGCGGCTACGACATTACGCGTTATGCGCTCAATTGCTTTGGGGGCGCCGGCGGGCAACACGCCTGCCTGGTCGCCGACGCGCTCGGAATGACGCGCGTGCTCATTCACCCTTTCTCTTCGCTGCTTTCGGCCTACGGCATGGGCCTCGCCGACATCCGCGCCACGCGCGAGCAAGCCATCGAGCTGCCGTTCGGCGGCAAGGCCTTCAAGGCGATCGCGCGCGTCGGGAAATTGCTCGGAAAAGCGACCAAAGAAGAGGTCGCGGGCCAGGGTGTCCCGGCCGGCAAGATCAAGGTCTTCGTGCGCGCGCATATTCGTTACGCCGGCACCGATACCCCGCTCGTGGTGGCGGCCGGCAGCGGCGCCGCAATGAAGCGCGCGTTCGAAAAAGCACACAAGGCGCGTTTCGGCTTCATCGATCGCACAAAACAGATTGTCATCGAAGCCGTATCCGTCGAGGCGGTCGGCGGTGGCGCGAAATTCAGCGAAAAGGCCGCTAGGCGCTCACGTCCTGCGTTGCCAAAGCCCGCGCTGAAAACTCGGTTTTTTTCCGCAGGTGCGTGGCATGATGCAGACGTCTACACGCGCGATCAGCTCAGACCGGGCTCGCGCGTCAAAGGCGCAGCCATCATCATCGAGCCACACCAGACCATCGTGGTCGAGCCAGGCTGGCAGGCTGAACTGACGGCCAAAAATCATCTCGTGCTCACCCGCGCCAAAAAGCTCAAGCGCGTTCACGCCATCGGAACGCATGCCGATCCCGTGATGCTGGAAGTGTTCAACAATCTCTTCATGTCGATTGCGGAACAGATGGGTGTTTCGCTGCAAAACACTGCTTATTCCGTGAACATCAAGGAACGCCTCGATTTTTCGTGCGCCGTCTTCTCGCATGATGGGACCCTCGTCGCCAACGCACCCCATATGCCGGTTCATCTCGGGTCAATGGATCGGGCCGTCGAAACGATCATCCGCGAAAACAAGGGGCGGATTCGGCCCGGCGACGTCTATGCCATCAACGCCCCCTATAACGGAGGTACTCATCTCCCGGATATCACGGTCTGCACGCCGGTCTTCGACGACAGGAAGAAGTCGACCCTGTTCTGGGTGGCATCGCGCGGACACCACGCCGACGTCGGCGGCATTTCCCCAGGCTCGATGTCGCCGAACGCCACGACGATCGAGCAGGAAGGCGTGCTTTTCGACAACTTCAAGCTGGTCGATCGTGGCCGCTTTCGTGAAAAGGAATTGCTAGCAGCGCTCACTGGAGCAAAATATCCGGCGCGCAATCCGGTGCAGAACATCAACGACATCAAGGCACAGATGGCCGCCAACGAGAAGGGCGTGGCCGAACTGCGCAAAATGGTGCAGCACTTCACGTTGCCGGTCGTGAAAGCCTACATGCAGCACGTGCAAGACAACGCGGCCGAGAGCGTTCGGCGCGTGATCGACCGATTGCACGATTCGGAATTCAGCTACGAGATGGACCAGGGCACCGCAATCAATGTCAAGATCACGGTCGATAAGAAGAAACGCGAGGCAACGGTCGATTTCACCGGCACAAGCGAGCAGCAACCGACGAATTTCAACGCGCCGGAGCCGGTGACACGCGCGGCAGTGCTCTATGTGTTCCGCGTGATGGTCGACGACGAAATTCCGATGAATGCCGGCTGCTTGCGTCCGATCAACATCGTGATTCCAAAACGGTCCATGCTGTCGCCGGAATATCCGGCCGCCGTCGTCGCCGGCAACGTCGAAACGTCGCAAGCTGTCACCAATTGCCTGTTTGGCGCGCTCGGAGCCCTCGCAGCCGCACAGGGCACCATGAACAATCTTAACTTCGGCAATGCCCGCCATCAGTACTACGAAACAATCTGCTCCGGCTCGCCGGCAGGCCCCGGCTTCAACGGCACTGACGCCGTGCACACACATATGACCAATACCCGCTTAACCGATCCGGAGGTGCTGGAGTTTCGCTATCCCGTCGTGCTCGAGGACTTCCATATCCGCCCCGGCTCAGGCGGACGCGGCAAGTGGCACGCCGGCGACGGCATCCGCCGCACCATCCGCTTCCTCGAAAAAATGGAATGCACGATTTTGTCGGGACACCGGCGGGTGCCCCCGTTCGGACTGGCCGGCGGCGAAGCGGGCCAGGTCGGCGAAAACTGGGCCCGGCGCAAGGACGGCAGCGTGGAAAAGCTGCAGGGGTGCGATGCCACCGTAATCGACAAAAATGAGGCCATTATCATTCAAACGCCGACTGCCGGCGGCTACGGCACCCCGGAAAAGCGCTAATTGAATCGACCGCTTGTGCTGGCCGTTAATCATGGCGTCCGGCCGCGCTTGATTTTGACGCCTGCGACGCCGACTCTTTCGACCATGCGCACAATGATTCTGACCGCTTTGCTCGTGACCGCGCTTGCCACGCCCGCGCTGGCGCAGAGCTACCCCGTGTCCGGCAGGTGGGGTGAGAGCAACAGCTCGGAGAAAGGCCCGATCGATTGCAGCGGGAACCGGCGCATCATCGACTTTTTGGGCGATCAGCGGACGGACAGCAATGGCGGCGTGCCGGAATACCGAAACAAGTCGGTGCAAAGTGTCGGCCAGTCGGACTATCGCATCGTCGATGAGTTCAACAACGGGCAGGTCAGCAACGGCCAGAGCGAATACACGCTGCGCAAGATCGATTCCAATCACATCGTGATGAATCAGTCCGGCACCGCGTTGAACCTGCAGCGCTGCAAATAACGCAGCGTCTCCATAAAGTTTGGATCAGTTACGCGCGATGATCTCGCGCTCGCCGCGATGCACCGGCGTCGCTCTCGTGATTTTGCCGGAGCGGCGGCGCATCAAAATCGACGGACGGCGCTTTTTCAAAGCGCTTCTGCGTCGCCGACGTGGCCGGGGGCGCTCGATGCGCAAGTGCCCCAGCTGTGCACTCGCGAAGCTGGCAACGGAATTGGCGAGCAACAACGGTACGCCGAGCACCTCGCTCCAGGCCCGCCATTCGGCAAGCGCCTCGTCCGGCCGCGACGTCAAGTAGAGCGGGAGCGTCAGTGATGGGTCGCTGTGTTCCAGGACGATTGCGAGCAGTTCTGCTTCATCGCCCTCGCCCGGCACCAGCTGCAATGAGATTCCGGCGAAAGCCCTCACCGGCATGTTGAGCGCCATCCGCATACCGGACAACGAGCGCCTCAACACCACGCGTTCGCGATGAAGCTCGATATCCCGCACCCGCCCATCGGCGGCGACATCGCTCGCGCAAAACCGCACGGGCAGGCCGAAGGGGTCGAGCCGCAGGGCGCGGCCCGACCCGGCGCATCCGCCACTTCGCATTTGACGCCTCGAAACTCTCCCGCGTCCGGTCTAGTCGCCGGGTCGCGCGTCATTCGTGACAGAAACGCGTCCAAATCGGCTTAAAGTTATGGGTTAACCGGTCGTAGCTTGCGGCACATGATTGACGCCGCGTTGCGAACCATGATTGACGAGGTGTTGCCGGCGGGCGGCAAATTACGCGATCCGGCCCTTGAACTACGAGCCCCCGCGCTCATTTGGAACTCAGCAATGCCTTTGTCTGTCGATTCCCTTTTGGACCTAAGTGCGCTGACCGATCGCGCCGACCGGCTGGTTAAGGCCGCACGCGCGGCCGGTGCAGACGCGGCGGATGCGGTTGCCGTGCGCTCGATGTCGCTCGCTATCGAGGTACGAGACGGGAACACGGAGGAATCCGAGCGTGCCGAGGGCGACGACCTCGGCCTGCGCGTCTTCGTCGGCCGGCGTCAGGCCGTAGTGTCAACCAATGAGGTCACGGCCAACGGCGCCGCGGTGCTGGCTGAACGCGCCGTCGCGATGGCGCGCGTGACGCCGGAGGACAAGTTCGCCGGCCTCGCCGACGAAAAACAGCTGGCCCGCAAGTTTCCCGAGCTCGACCTGATCGACCCCGATCTGCCCAGCGTGCAGGAGCTCGAAGCCATGGCGCGGGCGGCCGAAGAGGCAGGGCTTGCGGTCAAGGGCGTCAGCAAATCCGGCGGCGCGTCCGCCTCGGCCGGAATCGGCGGCGTGGTTCTGGTCACCAGTCACGGTTTTCATGGCGCTTATCTCGGCTCCAATCACGGCGTGTCGATGACCGCGATCGCCGGTGAAGGCACCGGTATGGAGCGCGATTACGATTACAGCGCCGTGCGGCACGCCGGCGACCTGGAATCGCCTGAAAAAATCGGCCACAGCGCGGCACAGCGGGCGATCGCGCGCCTCAACCCACGCAAGGTCAGCACACGTAAGGTGCCGGTCGTATTCGATCCGCGCTCCGCCGGCTCACTGGTTTCGCATCTGGCCAGCGCCGTCAATGGCTCATCGATCGCGCGCAAGACCAGCTTCCTGAGAGACAAGATGGAGGCGAAGCTGTTCGCCGACGGGATTTGCATTGTCGACGACCCGCTGCGCAAACGCGGGCTGCGCTCGCATCCGTTCGACGGCGAAGGCGTCGCCGGAAAAAAGCTTGCACTCGTCGAAGACGGCGTTCTGCGTTCGTGGCTGCTGGACAGCGCGACCGCCCGCGAGCTTGGCCTTGTCACCACCGGGCACGCGCAGCGCAATGCATCGTCGGCGCCCTCCCCCAGTCCCAGCAACCTGCATCTCGAGCCCGGGCGCCTGACACCAGATGCGCTGATCGCCGACATTGCCGACGGATTCTACATCACGGACCTGATCGGCATGGGCGCCAACATGGTCACAGGCGATTACAGCCGCGGCGCATCAGGCTTCTGGATCGAAAACGGAAAGCGCACTTATCCGGTGAGCGAGGTCACCATCGCAGGCAATCTGCTTGAGATATTCCGGACGCTGACGCCGGCCAACGATCTGGAATTCCGCTACGGCACCAATGCACCCACCTTGCGCATTGAGGGTTTGACCGTTGCCGGCCAGTGAGACAAGCGCGCTGCGCGCGCCGCTCGAGGCCGTGATGCGCGAGGCCGGCGCTCTCGCCCGCAAAACCGCGCAAGGCGCATTCAGGCACTGGACCAAAGGCGAGGACAAATCTCCGGTCACCGAAGCAGACATCGCGGTCAACGATCTGCTGCACCAGCAGCTGACCGCGCTGTGTCCGGGCGCCGGCTGGCTGTCGGAAGAGACCGCGGAAATCCCCGCGTCGACAACACTCATGTGGATTGTCGATCCGATCGACGGCACGCGCGCTTTCATCTCCGGACGGGCCGATTGGGCCATTTCGGTGGCGCTCGTCGAGGACGGACGGCCGCTTGTTGCCGCGCTTTACGCGCCGGTGAGCGAAGAGATTTTTCTCGCGACGCGCGGGACCGGTGCGACGCTCAACGGTGCGCCAATCAAAGCGAACGACGGCGATGGATTGCGCGGAGCAAAGATCGCCGGACCCAAGCGCTACCTCGACCGGTTTTCAAACCTCGCGGAGGGCACGCTCGCCCAGCCGAAAGTCCACTCGCTCGCTTTGCGGCTCGCGCGCGTGGCGCACGGAGCCCTCGACGCTGCTTTCGCCTCGCGGGGCAGTCACGATTGGGACCTTGCAGCCGCTGACCTTTTGGTGCACGAAGCCGGCGGCGCGCTGACCGATTTCACGGGAAGGCCGCTGAAATACAACGGTTCGCAGGCCGTTCACGGTGCGCTCGTCGCAGCCGGTCAGGCCCGCCATGACGCCTTGATCGGACTGGTGCGCGACCGAAAAGCGGAATTCGCATAGAGTTGACCGGACCTTTCCTGAGATCGACCCATAGATCGACCCATGCCTGCAGATTTGCCCGCAACGAAACCGCAATTGCTGCATCTCGTCCTCGGTGGCGAGCTCACCAAGCTCGGAGGCACAGAGTTCAAGGATCTCGACAAGGTTGATATCGTCGGCGTCTACCCGAACTATGCGAGTGCCTACGTAGCATGGAAGGCGAAAGCGCAGCAGACCGTCGACAACGCGCACATGCGTTATTTCATCGTTCACCTGCACCGACTGCTCGATCCCGAGGCTACTGGTCGCACGGCACGGTAGGGCAGGCTTGATGGTGTCACTCAAGCGTTTCACCACCTCGTCCGTGTTCCAGGAAATCATGGGCACGATCGGCGCCTGGTATCTCCGTTTCGTCTGGTTTACCAGCCGTCCTGTCGTGGAGCCCGGCGCCATGAACCTCTACGAGATGGCAGAGATGCCGGCGATCATTGCGGCATGGCACGGCCAGCACTTCCTGATGCCGTTCCTCAAGGACGCCAAGCGACACCGCGCCAAGGTGCTGATATCGCGTCACCGCGACGGCGAGGTCAATGCGCGCGCCGCGGAGAAGCTCGGCATCGGCACGATCCGCGGCTCCGGCGCGCACAACGGCGAATTCCACCGAAAAGGCGGCGCGACCGCGTTCAATGAGATGCTCGAAGCACTCAAGGATGGTTACAATGTCGCAATGACCGCCGATGTCCCGAAAGTTGCGCGTATCGCCGGTCTTGGCGTGGTGAAGCTCGCCCAGCATTCCGGCCGTCCCGTCTATCTGGTGGCGATGGCGTCGAGCCGTCGAATTGAGCTCGATAACTGGGACCGCACCGCCATCAACCTACCCTTCAGCCGAATCGGTATCGCTGGGACTGGTCCTATCTTTGTTTCGCAGGAAGCCGACGGCGACGCCCTCGAAGACGCCCGCAGGCAGCTGGAAGAGGAACTCAACCGGTTGACGGCGCGCGCTTACGACCTCGCGGATAAATCCGGGGGCAACGCGTCGTGAGCAGATTGCCCGCCGGATTGATGATCTACCGTCTGGTGTCGCGGGCGGCGGCACCGTTCGCCCCCATTCTGCTTGCGCGCAGAGCCAAGCGCGGAAAAGAACATCGTCAACGTCTCTCCGAACGGCGCGGCGAAAGCCGCATTGCGCGACCGGACGGACCACTGATCTGGCTGCACGGCGCAAGCGTGGGAGAGCTTGCCAGCGTCCTGCCGCTGATCGAGCGGATTCGCGCGCGGGGCATCCCCATCCTGGTTACGACCGGCACCGTTACATCGGGCGATCTCGCAGAGCAGCGCCTGCCGCGCGGCGTCGTGCATCAGTTCATTCCGGTCGACGTGCCGCGTTTCGTGGGCCGCTTCCTCGATCATTGGCGGCCCGACCTCGCCTTGTTCGTGGAATCCGACCTCTGGCCGAACATGATCATCGAAGCCTCGAATCGCGGCGTGCCCATGGTCCTGGTCAACGGTCGACTGTCGGAAGATTCGTTCCGACGCTGGCAGCGCCTTCCGAACTCCATCGCGCATCTTTTACAGCGGCTCGATCTCTGCCTGACCGGCACTGCCCCCGATGCGACGCGCTTCGGCGAACTTGGGGCGCCGCAGGTCTTCACGACCGGCAACCTCAAGCTCGACGTGCCCGCACCGCCGGCCGATCCGGCGGCGCTTGCCGCCTTGCGGGATGCCATCGGCAACCGGCCGGTGATCGCTGCCGCCTCGACCCATGCCGGCGAAGAGAACCCCCTCCTTGAAGCCCACATCCGGTTGCGCGCCAATTTTCCCGGACTGCTGACCCTGATCGCCCCGCGTCACCCCGAGCGCGGCGCAGGCATCGTCGCGGGCGCCGCCGCCACGGGCCTGTCTGCGGCGCTGCGCTCGCGCGGGGAATTGCCAAACCGCAATACAGATATCTATGTCGCCGACACTGTCGGCGAGCTCGGCCTCCTTTATCGCGTGGCACCCGCTGTCTTCATCGGCGGCTCGCTCGTCAAGCATGGCGGACAAAATCCGATCGAGGCCGCCAAGCTCGGCTCCGCAATTCTGCACGGCCCCCATGTCTGGAACTTTGCGGAAATTTACGCTGCGCTTGACGACGCGCACGGTGCCGAGCCAATTGCCGGCCCCGACCGCCTTGTCGCGCATCTTGCCGCGTGGCTGAGCGACCCCGACGCCTGCGCACGGGTCGCCGATGCCGGACATACGGTGGTCGAGACGCTTGGCGGCGCGCTCGACCGAACGCTGGCGTCGCTCGACCCCTATCTGATGCAATTGCAGCTTCATCAAAGAGCTCGCCATGCGTGAACCAGCCTTCTGGTGGCGCGGTGCAGGCCCGCAGGCCCAGCTCCTCGCGCCCCTGGGGTTCATCTATGGAATGATCACCGCACGGCGCATGGCGATGGAGGGCGCCCAAGCCGGCTTGCCTGTGCTGTGCGTAGGCAACTTCACGCTCGGCGGGGCCGGCAAGACGCCTGCCGTCATCATGCTCGCAAAGATGCTCGCCGACGGCGGCGGACGCCCGTTTTGCCTGAGCCGCGGTTATGGCGGCACCGAGGCGGGCCCCAAACTGGTCGATGGCCGCTCCGACAGTGCGGCGCAGGTTGGCGACGAGGCTTTGTTGCTTGCGCGCGCGGCGCCGACAGTTGTCGCGCGCGACCGTGTCGGCGGCGCCGAATTTGCCCGCACGCAAGGTGCAAGCGCGGTCATTCTCGATGATGGCCTGCAAAATCCTTCGCTGGCCAAGGATTTCACATTGGCCGTCGTCGATGCACGGCGCGGGATCGGCAATGCGCGCGTGTTCCCGGCGGGGCCCCTGCGCGCGCCACTGGATGCGCAACTCGCACGAACGGATGCAATGCTCGTTGTTGGCGAGGGCAACGCCGCCGATGGCGTCGCCGCGCGGCTGCGTGCGCGGTCTCGTCCGATCTTTCAAGCGCGCCTTGTGCCGGACAAAGCCGCGGTCTCCGCACTCAGGGCGCAAAACGTCCTGGCCTTCGCGGGCATTGGCGATCCGGACAAATTTTTTGCGACCGCCCGTGCGGCCGGAATCGTTGTGTCAAAGCGCCGCACTTTTCCGGACCACCACCGGTACACGCCGCAAGACGCCAGCGAGCTCATCCTGCGCGCGGAGCGTTCGGGACTCACCTTGCTCACCACGGAAAAGGACCGTGCCCGCATGGATGGCGACCCGCGCCTGGCGGCGCTCGCCGCCAGCGTGCAGACGCTGCCGGTCACGATGGTCGTTCAGGAAGCCGGTGAGTTTCGTCGGCTGATAAAGTCCAAACTGCCGCACTAACGCTTATTGCTTTGGCGCGTGCTGCTCCTGGTAACGCTGCAGGACAGCTTCCGGCGTGGCGTAGGCCTCCTGCAATTCGACGCTCCAGTACTTGAGCTCCTCAAGCGGGATCGGCACGCCCGTAACCGCGCACCGCACGAACCCGCCCGGCCGCACCACGCGGAAATCGCCGTCGAGGTACTTCACCTCCGCCTCGCCGTTCATTGGCGCAGATCGATCATAGCGATTGAGCAAAACCGGCCTCCGTCTAAGCCCAGACCATTTCGGCGCAGATCAACATAATCGTTCGGCCGCGCCGGCGAAACCCTTGTTTACGCGCCGAACAGGCTGCCCTGCCCGCCGGAACCCTTGCCCCCTTGCGTGCGTGGCTTGGATTTCGCGGGCAGCGGCGCGGAGCGTTCGCCGTCTGCCGTCGCACCGACGCGACCATCGGAAAATTCGATGTCCAGACGTGTCCCCGACCCAACCGCAGCGGCTGTCCGCAGCGGACGGCCGTCGCCGTCGCGCACCAGCGCAAAGCCGCGTGCGAGCACGCCGCGATAGGAATAAGCGGCCAGCAGTTGTCCGGCGCTGCGCAGGCGCTCGACACGGCGATCGCGAAAAATCCGGAACGCACGGCGCGCACGGTCGCCGAAGGCCGTGGTCTGTTCCTGGCACCGATCGATGCGGTGCGACAGCAGCCGCGGTGACAGGCGCGAAGCAGCGCGCGTCAGTTGCGTGTGGTGGATCTGCGCATTGGCGCGCAGCGCGCGTGGCAAACGCCCAGCGCAAGCATCGAGTCGCTGTCGCGGCACCGCGAGCAGATCGTCGAGTGCCGGCAGCGCGCGCCCGAGCAGGCGCAGCTCTTTCCGGTAACGGTCGACGTTGCGACGCCAGCAGGCGAGCTTGCGGGAGCCGAGATTCGACAGCGCGGTCATCAGCTCGGCGCGCACGGGAACCGCCATTTCAGCGGCGGCCGTCGGCGTCGGCGCGCGCCGGTCAGAGGCAAAATCGATCAGCGTCACATCAGTCTCGTGACCGACAGCCGAGATCAGCGGGATCATGCTCGCCGCCGCCGCGCGCACCACGATCTCTTCGTTGAACGACCAGAGATCCTCGAGCGAGCCGCCGCCGCGCGCGACGATGATCAGGTCGGGCCGCGGCATAGGGCCAGCTTCGGGCATTGCGTTGAAACCATGAATCGCCGCGGCGACCTCGGCTGCCGACGTGTCGCCCTGCACACGGACTGGCCACACCAAAACGCGACGCGGAAATCGGTCTTCGAGCCGGTGGAGAATGTCGCGGATCACCGCACCGGTGGGCGATGTGACCACGCCGATGACCTTGGGCAGGAATGGCAGTAGCTGCTTGCGCGCCTCGTCGAACAGGCCTTCGGCGGCGAGCTTCTTCTTGCGGTCCTCGAGCAGCTTCATCAGCGCGCCGATGCCGGCAGGCTCGAGGCTGTCGATTACGATCTGGTATTTGGACGAGCCGGCAAAGGTCGTGAGCTTGCCGGACACGATGACGTCGAGGCCCTCTTCGGGCCTGACACGCATGCGCCCGAACGCGCCCTTCCAGATCACAGCCTCCAGCACGGCCTTGTCGTCCTTCAGACGGAAATAGACATGGCCGGAGGGCGAGGCGCCTTTGAAACCGGACACCTCGCCGCGCACGCGGACGTAGCCATAGGCGTCCTCGACCGTGCGCCTGAGCGCCGAAGACAACTCGGACACGGTCCATTCCACAACGTTGTTGAGGGCGGGGTCTGCCATTCGGGTCGAATCTCTTGCGAGGGCGAGACACCATGCTACACCAAACGGCGACCATCCTCTAAAGGCCGCCCGCGCGTCCCATGAACATCCTTATTATTGGCTCCGGCGGACGCGAGCATGCGCTGGCCTGGAAGATGGCGGCCAGCCCGCTCACCGACAAGCTCTATTGCGCCCCCGGCAATGCTGGCATCGCGCAAGAGGCCGAATGCGCCCCGCTCGACGTCAGTGACCACACGGCGGTGATCGCCTTTTGCAAGGAGAAGAAAATCGGCCTCGTCGTCGTTGGACCGGAAGTGCCGCTCTGCGCCGGCATCGTCGACGATCTCGAAGGCGCCGGCATCAAGGCATTCGGCCCAACGAAATGGGCCGCGCGACTCGAAGGCTCGAAGGGCTTCACCAAGGACCTCTGCAAGGCGAACAACATTCCGACTGCTGCCTATGAGCGTTTCAAAAGCGTGGGCCCCGCCAAGGCGTATGTGCGCAAGACCGGCGCGCCAATCGTCGTGAAGGCTGACGGGCTCGCTGCCGGCAAGGGTGTCGTCGTTGCGGAAACCGTGCAAGAGGCGGAAGCCGCAATCGACATGATGTTCGGCGGCGGCCTCGGCAGCCCGGCGTGGGAAATCGTCATCGAGGAGTGCCTCGTCGGCGAAGAGGCCTCGTTCTTTGCGCTGTGCGACGGGGAGACCGCGGTCCAGCTTGCGTCCGCGCAGGATCACAAGCGCGTCGGTGACGGCGACAAGGGACCGAATACCGGTGGCATGGGCGCCTACTCGCCGGCGCCGATCATGACCGACGCGATGAACAAGCGCGTGATGGATGAGATCATCAATCCCACTGTGCGCGCATTGGCGCGCGCAGGCGCGCCCTACAAGGGCGTCTTCTTTGCCGGGCTGATGATCACGAAAGACGGTCCAAAACTGATTGAATACAACGTCCGCTTCGGCGATCCGGAATGCCAGGTGTTGATGCTGCGCTTGATGTCAGACCTGGTGCCGGCACTGATAGCCGCGCGTGACGGTCAACTGAAGAATTTCGACCTGCGTTGGTATCCGGACGCGGCTCTCACCGTGGTGATGGCGGCGAAGGGCTACCCCGGGAACTACAGTAAGGGCTCGGTCATCGAAGGCCTGGACGCCGCCGCGCAGGTCGAGGGCGTCGAGATCTTCCACGCCGGCACGAAGGCCGACGGCGGCAAAATCCTCGCCAATGGCGGGCGTGTACTCAATGTCTGCGCGCGCGGCAAGACCGTGCGTGAGGCACAGGTGCGGGCCTATCAAGCCGTCGATCGCATCAAATGGCCCGACGGCTTCTGCCGCCGGGACATCGGCTGGCGCGCGATCGAGCGGGAGAAGTAGACTGGGACAGTTCTCCTTCGTTTTTTGTGCAGAGTAACCATGCCCGATCTCGCCGATCTTTTTCCCGGTTTTGCTTCGCAGTGGATCGACACGTCGGTCGGGAAGATCTTCGCGCGCACCGGCGGCAGCGGGCCGCCTCTGCTGCTTCTTCACGGCTACACCCAAACCAATGTGATGTGGCACCGCGTGGCGCCGCAGCTCGCGCGGCGCTGGTCATTGGTGATCCCGGACCTGCCGGGCTACGGCTGGTCGGACGTGCCGCGTGCCGACGATAGCCACGCACCCTACGACAAGCGGTCGATGGCGAAGGTCATGATCGAGGCGATGGAAAAGCTCGGCCATGCGCGCTTCCGGCTAGCCGGCCACGACCGCGGCGGCCGCGTCGCCTACCGCATCGCGCTCGATCATCCGGGGCGGGTCGAACGGATGGCGACGCTCGATATCGTGCCAACCTATGACATGTGGAAGGGCATGGATCGCAACATGGCGATGAAGGTGTGGCACTGGCCGTTCCTCGCGCAGCCGGATCCGCTGCCCGAAATGCTGATCGCGAAGGCACCGGTCGAGTATCTCGAATGGAAAATGGCGAGCTGGACCAAGACCAAGAACCTGTCGGCTTTCGATCCGCGCGCGCTGGATCATTACCGGGCGGCCTTTTCGGACCCGCTGCGCATCCACGCACATTGCGAGGACTATCGCGCGGGGCGCTACGCCGATTTCACCAATGACGAAGCGGACCGCAAGGCCGGCAAGACAATTGACTGCCCCTTGCTCGCGCTCTGGGGTGGCGTCGGCATTGCCAGTGAGACCGGCGGACCGCTCGAGATCTGGAAAAAATGGACGCCGGGGGCGACCGGCAAGCCGATTGACTCCGGTCACTTCCTCACCGAGGAAAATCCGGATGCGACGGCTGCGGCGATGCTCGAGTTTCTTGCCGCATGACTCAGGAGTGATGAATGCATCCAACGATGCGGCTGTATGAAGATGTGCTGTCCAGCGCCGAGAACGTCGAGTTCCGGCTGCCGCCGTTGCCGCGGTTCATTTTTATCGTGCATGGCTCAGCCAAGATTGCCGGCGCGACACTGAACGAAGGCGAAGCCTGGCAGGGAGAAGCGGTCATCACGGTCAAGCCGGGCTCCGGCGGTGTTACCTGCTGGCGCTGGGAGCTCGCACGCGGCGACCGGGGCAGCACGACCGCCAACGCGCCCGGCATGACCACGCATGAAAAACTGACCGCGTATCTCGAGACGATGCCGAAAGGCGAATTGTTGATGCGCGGCGACAGCGTTGCCTTTCCGCCCGGCGGCTGCGCCTATCAGCATCGCCATCAGGGGCCGGGAATCCGCTGCCTGATCGAGGGTGGCATCCGCATCGACACGCACGGCCGCTCGACATCGCTCGGTCCCGGCGGCGCCTGGTATGAATCCGGGCCTGACGCCGTGTTCGCGCAGGCGTCGTCCGACAAGCCTAGCCGTTTCATCCGCGTGATGATCCTGCCGCGCGAGCTCGTGGGCAAAAGCTCGATCCAGTACGTCAACGAGGAGGACAAGGCCAAGCCGAAATCCCAGCAATACAAAATCTACGCCGACGCACCGATTTCGTTCGGGGCGAGGAAGTAACGGTGTAGAGCGATGGCGACGGTCGACCGCCAGCAGGTGTTTTCCGGCACCAAGGATGTGGCGGCTGCGCTGCGGATCGATGTCGCAAGCCTCGAACGCTATCTCGCCCCGAATGTTGCAGGCTTCGGGGGACCGCTGACGGTCCGGCAATTCAAGGGCGGGCAATCGAACCCAACATACCTGCTGGAAACACCGCAACGGCGTTACGTGCTGCGCCGCAAGCCACCCGGCAAACTGCTCCCCTCCGCCCATGCAGTCGATCGCGAATACCGCGTCATACACGCGCTGCACGCGCAGGGCTTCCCGGTCGCGGAGCCGCTGGTTTATTGCGCCGACGATAGCGTGGCCGGAACGCCGTTCTACGTCATGGACTTTGTCGATGGCCGCGTGTTCTGGGAGCCGCAAATGCCCGGGATCGACCCCGCCGAGCGCGCCGCCGTCTATGACTCGATGAATGCGACGGTCGCGATGCTTCACGGCTTTGACCCCGCGAAGGTCGGCCTGGGTGATTTCGGCAAAGGCGAAAATTACGTCGCGCGGCAGGTCGAGCGCTGGTCGAAGCAATACCGCGCATCCGAAACGGAAAGGATCGACGCCATGGAGCGCCTGATCGATTGGCTGCCGAAGCACATTCCGGCGGGCGGGCCAGTGCGACTCGTGCATGGCGACTATCGGCTCGACAATCTGATCGTCGCGCGCGGGAAGCCGAAGGTCATTGCCGTGCTCGACTGGGAACTGTCGACGCTTGGCGATCCGCTTGCTGATTTCAGCTATCACCTGATGACGTGGCACATGCCCCACTCCGAAAGCGCGGCGGGAACGGCGACACTTGCCGGACACGATCTCAAGTCGCTCGGCATTCCAACGATGAACGATTACGTCGACACCTACGTCGCGCGCACGGGACTGGACCCGCGCCCTCACCTGCCCGTTTATCTCGCCTATAATTTCTTCCGAATCGCCGCCATTCTTCAGGGCATCATCGGCCGTGTGCGCGACGGCACCGCGACCAGCGAATTTGCGCCCGGCAAGGCCGAGATGATCCAGCCTTTGGCGGATAAAGCCTGGAATTTCGCGCTCCAGGCCTGAACAGCACCGGCACGGTCAATAAAACCTTTCGCGGCAACGTCGGATTTGGCGCTGGCCGGACGGACATCGTTGAGAGCTGCGGGCTTATTTTCCCGCCGGAATTGGAAGTAGCATTCATGTCGGGCAGCACCATAGGCATTCAGCTCATCATGCCGAAGACCGGAACATCACCGAAGGCAACGCCGGAGCAGCAGGCCAGCGAGCGCGAGGCCGCCACCCAGCCGGTCGTGAAGGCGCCACCACCTCCCGGCATGGGCAAGATCGTCGACAAGGTCGCGTAGCCGGCAATCCAGCTTCGAAAATTTATCGCCGCGCCTGGAAGAACTCTTTCAGCAGCGATGCGCATTCGCTTTCGCTAATGTCGCCGTAGATCTCGGGGCGATGATGACACGTCGCCGCCGCGAAAAACCGCACGCCGTGCTCGACCGCGCCGCCTTTGGGATCGGCCGCGCCGAAGTAGAGCCGGCGGATGCGCGCGAAAGATATTGCCGCCGCGCACATGGTGCACGGCTCCAGCGTTACATAGAGATCGCAGTCGGTGAGCCGCTCGCTACCGAGCGCGGTAGCCGCCGCACGAATGGCGATGAGTTCGGCATGCGCAGTCGGATCACGGTCGGCAAGCGTGCGGTTGCCGGCACGGGCGATCACCTTGCTGTCGCGCACGATGACGCAGCCGACCGGCACCTCACCGCACGCGCCGGCGGCGCGGGCTTCCTCCAAAGCGACCGACATGAACGAAGGCGATGCCATGCACTGTCACGGCCAGGCTTGTACCGGCCACCAATTTGATGCCGCTCCGTGTATAAAGACGTGGATGCCCGGCACAAGCCAGGGCGTAATGAAGTCAGCGAATGGCCGAAAAGACTGACATGGCCGGCGAGCGCATCGCCAAGGTGATCGCCCGCGTCGGCCTCGCCTCCCGCCGCGAGGCCGAAGCCTGGATCGCGGCCGGGCGGGTGGCGGTCAACGGCGCGGTGATTTCCTCACCGGCGCTCAACGTCTCCGCTGCGGACCAAATCGTGGTCGACGGCGCGCCGTTACGGGCGCGCGAGCGTACGCGGCTGTTCCTGTACCACAAGCCACGCGGGCTGGTGACGACCCACTCCGACCCGGAAGGCCGCGACACGATCTTCCGCGCGCTGCCGAGAAACCTGCCGCGGCTGATCAGCGTCGGCAGGCTCGACATCAATACCGAAGGGCTCCTGCTGCTCACGAACGACGGCGGGCTCTCGCGCGTTCTGGAATTGCCGGCGACCGGCTGGCTGCGCCGCTACCGCGTGCGCGCGCTCGGCCGCGTGCGCCAGGAGGCGCTGGACCGGCTGCGCGGCGGCATCACCATCGATGGCATCCGTTACGGACCGATCGAAGCGACGCTCGACCGCGAACAGGGCGCCAATGTCTGGCTGACCTTCGGCATCCGCGAGGGTAAGAACCGGGAAGTGCGCAAGGTGCTTGAATCGCTCGACCTGAAGGTGAACCGGCTGATCCGCTTAGCGTTCGGGCCCTTCGACCTCGGCGATCTTGACGACGGCGCGGTGCGGGAAATCGAAACATCCGAGTTGCGCGCAAAGTTGGGCGAGCAGATTGTCGCCAGTTCCGGCGCCGATTTTGATGCACCGCTGTTGGAAGAGAAACCTGAGCAGCCCTCGCAACGGCATTCTCGCGACGGCCGAAGACCTGGGCCCGGAAAGCGAGAGCAGGCCCGAGCGAGCAATGAAAAGAAAACTCCCCGCCGCCGCGACCGCTCGGGCGGCCCGCGGCCGAAACATCCGAGACCACGCGCATGATCCCGAAAAGTGGGAACCGGTTTTCGGACAAACGGAATGAACTTTAATGCGCGTCGTCGGCGGAAAACTTCGCTCACGCCCGCTTGCCGGGCCAAAGTCGAACGCGGTGCGGCCGACATCCGACCGGCTGCGCGAAGCCTTGTTCAACATCCTGATGCATTCCTACGGCGATCCGGTGACCGGCGCGCGCGTGCTGGACCTGTTCGCCGGCACCGGCGCGCTCGGCATCGAGGCGATCTCGCGCGGGGCGGCCTATGCGCTCTTTGTCGACGACGGCGTGGAGGCGCGCGCGCTGCTGCGCGACAATGTCGAAACGCTCGGGCTTGGCGGCGTTACCCGCATCTTCCGGCGTGACGCCACCAGGCTCGGTCCGGCCCATCCGATCGAAGCATTTTCGCTGCTGTTCCTCGACCCGCCTTACGGCAAAGGCCTGGCGGAGAGGGCGCTGCTGGCGGCGCGCGAGGGCGGATGGCTCAAGCCGAATGCCTTGATCGTCGTGGAGGAAGCCGCCGATGCCGGCTTCAAGCCGCCGGAAAGCTTCGCCGAGCTCGAGCGGCGCGGCTACGACGACACTGAATTTGCGTTTTTGCGGGCGAGCTGAGCCGCGGCTACCGCCTGCCGAAAAGCCGCTCGATATCCGTCAGTTTCAGCTCGACGTAAGTCGGCCGGCCGTGATTGCACTGGCCGGAATTGGGCACCGACTCCATCTCGCGCAGCAGCGCGTTCATTTCGGCCGGCTTGAGCCTGCGTCCGGCGCGAACCGAGCCATGGCACGCCATGGTCGACGAAACATGCATGAGACGCCGCTCCAGCGGCAGTGAATCGTCCCATTCCGCCATGTGCTCGGCGAGATCGCCGATCAATCCCCTGACATCGACCTCGCCGAGCATCGACGGTGTCTCGCGGACCGCGACGGCGCCGGGACCGAACGATTCAATCACCAGGCCGAAACGGGCAAGCTCCTCGGAACGCGCGGAAAGCCGTGCGGCGTCGGCCTCATCGAGCTCTACGATTTCCGGGATGAGGAGGATCTGCCGTGCCACGCCGGATTTTTCCAAGGCGGCTTTCATGCGCTCATAGACAATGCGCTCGTGGGCGGCGTGCTGGTCGACGATGACGAGCCCATCGCGGGTCTGCGCGACGATGTAGGTTTCGTGCAGCTGTGCGCGCGCAGCCCCGAGCGGCCGGTCGATCTGATCGGCAGCAGGCTCGAAGCTCGCAATGGCCGCGTCCGCGGCCGGCTCGCCGACATCGAAGGCAGACTGTGCGGCTTCCGCCAGCCCGGCAGCAACGCCCCGCATCGGCGCAAGACCGGACGGCCGGGCGGGTGAGCGGCGCCAGTCATAGCTGCCCCGGCGCGCGACCGCGGCCGGGCGGAACGTGGCGATGGTCGCGCTGCCGCCGGTCGTTGCCGCGCGCTGGCCTTCGCGCATGAGCGCGTCCTTCAGCGCGCGGACAATCAGCCCACGCGCCAGCGCGCCGTCACGGAAGCGCACTTCGGTCTTCGCCGGATGGACGTTCACGTCCACCTCGCGCGGATCGAGCGACACGAACAGCGCCAGCACTGGATGACGATCGCGCGGCAGATAGTCGGCATAAGCGGCGCGCACGGCGCCGAACAGAAGCTTGTCGCGCACTGGCCGCCCGTTGACGAAAAGATATTGTCCGAGCGAATTGGCCCGCGACAGCGTCGGAAGGCCCGCAAAGCCAGTGACCCGCACGCCTTCGCGCTCCGCATTGATTGCGACGGCGTTGGCGCGGAAGTCGGGGCCGAGAACATCACCGAGCCGCGCGAGCTCGTCCCCGTCCGCAGCCGCACTCCATGTCATCGGCGCGCGCTCCTCACCGGCGAGCGTGAAGGAAACGTCCGGCCGGCTCATTACCAGCCGGCGAACGACCTCGCGCACGGCTTCGGCTTCGCTGCGGTCGGTCTTCAGAAACTTCAGCCGTGCCGGCGTGGCATAGAAAAGATCTTGGACTTCGACCGTCGTTCCCTTCCCCAACGCCGCCGGCCTCACGTCCGATTTTTCGCCGGCATCGACAGTGATGCTCCAGGCATGCGGCTCATCGGCGTGGCGCGTTGTGATGGTCAGACGCGCCGCCGCGCCGATCGACGGCAGCGCCTCGCCGCGAAAGCCGAGCGTGCGGATCGACAACAGATCATCATCTTTTAGTTTCGACGTTGCGTGCCGCTCGACCGAAAGCACGAGATCGGAGCGAGGCATGCCTTCGCCGTCGTCGCTGACCCGGATCAGCCGGCGGCCGCCGCCATCGGTGAGCACGTCGATGCGGCGCGCACCGGCGTCGAGTGCGTTTTCGACGAGTTCCTTCACCACGCTCGCCGGCCGTTCCACCACCTCGCCGGCGGCGATGCGGTTGACGATAGCCTCGGACAGCTGGCGGACGGGCATTTTGCGGGCGCCTGTTCGAATCGCCCAGACTTTACCGGCGCATAGCGGCCGCCGGGAGGCATTGCGGTGGAACTGCCCCCGCTATCCCAAGGCCATAGGTCTGTGGTCAGTCCCAGGCCGGCCGGGTCCGGCGCAGGCTCTTGATGCCGGAGCGATGCTTCTTGGTCTCGAGCCGCTCCTTGCGCTGGGCTTTTGGCACTTTCGTCGGCCGGCGCGGCGTCGGCCTCACCGCAGCCTGCCGGATGAGGTCGAAGAGGCGCTCGCGCGCGTCCTCACGATTGCGCTCCTGTGTCCGGTGCTGCTGCGCAATGATGACGATGACGCCTTCCTTGGTGAGCCGTTTGCCGGCAAGCCGCATCAGGCGAACCGCCACCTCATTGGGCAACGACGGCGAGTGCCGCGCATCGAAGCGAAGCTGAACGGCCGATGACACCTTGTTGACGTTCTGCCCGCCCGGCCCCGACGCGCGCACGAAGGATTCCGTGAGCTCGGCTTCATCGATGGAAATCGTGTCGGTAATGCGGATCATCATGACCGCGTCAGGATGTCAGATACTTCTTCGCCAGGACCTTACCTTCTTCCACCGCAGGCTGGTCGAACGCATCGATGCCGAGCAGATGCGCGGCGATGATCGTCTCCAGCATGAAATGCATCATCAGCTCGCCCAGGCTTTCCTCGTCGAGCCTATCGATGTGGATCGTCCGCACCGGGCAGCCGTTCTTGACCAGCGTCTCAGCCGTTGCGCGGCCCTCGGCGGCGACCAGATCGCCGATTGTCTTGCCGGAAAAGCCTGGCTCACCCGCAAGCTTGGCAAGCTCGCCGTCGATGCGCGGGCCTTGTCCAGTGGCGCCGACGGTGACGATAGTGAAGAGCTTGTCGCGCGGTCCGGCAATGAACAGCTGCAGCTGGCTGTGCTGATCGACCGGCCCGAGCGCCGCGAGCGGGGTTGTGCCTTTTCCTTCCTTGCCCAAACTCTCCGCCCACAGCTGCACGTACCAGTGCGTCAGACGCTGCAAACGGTCGCAATAGGCCAGCAAGACGCTGATCGATTTGCCCTTGCTCTCCGCGAGCGCAATCGACAATGCAGCGCCGAGCGCCGCCGGCACCTGCGCCGCCGGTTTTTTCGAAAGCACCGGCGCAAGCGCAAGGCCGGCGCCTTCACGGATAGCGCCAACATCGAGACCGAGCATCGCTGCAGGCAGCAGGCCGACATTGGTCAGCGCCGAATAACGACCGCCGACACCCGGATCGTGGTCGAGCATTGGCACGCGAAACTTGCCGAGCAAATCGCGCAGTCCGTTCTTTTTGCCGGATTTGGCCGGTTCACTGATTCCGAGAAAGAGATCGGGGATGCGGGTCTGCAGGCCTGCGTCCTTTAACGCCGACAATGCCGCGATCGTCTGCATCAAGGTCTCGGCCGTGCCACCGGACTTCGAGATCGCAACAAACCGCGTTGTCGCATGCGGCAGCCGCGCAAGCAGCTCCGCATAAGTGTGCGCATCCAGGTTGTCGATGAAATGCAGGCGTGGCGGCGGCCGCAGCGATCCGACCCCCAGCACCGCGAAGCCCGCAAGCTGCGCCAGGGTCTGACCGCCGAGGCTGGAGCCGCCGGTGCCAAGTATGACGATATCGCCCGCGCGATCGGCCAGTTGGCGTGCGGTGTCCCGGATCGTTTCCAGATCGCTACGGGTTTCCGGCAGGCGCAACAACGGCAGACGGTTGTCGGCGTGACGCGCACGCAGCCATTCGAGCGCGCCTTCCGCGCGAGTCAGCGCGGCCTTGAGCGCATCCGCCTTGACGCCGTGCGGGCCGACGTTTTCCTCGCGCGCATTGTCGATGGATTGAAGGACGCCCATGCCGTTATTTGCCTAGAGTCGCGCGCAGGGCGCAACCAAAACAACGCGACGGCTATTCCGTAGTCCCGCTGGAGGCCAATCCTTTCGGCCTGCCGGCGACCGTTACCAGCATGCCACTGCCGTAAAGTTGGCGCGCCGCTTTCTTCGCATCCTCGATCGTGACCGCATCGATGAGGCTGCTGCGGCGCTGGACGTAGTCGATGCCGAGATTGTCAATCTGGATCTGCGTGAGCTGCGCGGCGATCTTGCCCGACGTATCGAGCGTGAGCGCATACGAACCCTTGAGATAGGACTTCGCCGCAGCCAGCTCTTCGGCGGTCGGGCCTTTCTCGGCCATCCGCTTGGTTTCCTGCTCGATGACGGCGAGCGCTTCCGCCGTCGCATCGGCGCGCGTGGCGGTGCCGCCGAGAACAACGGCGGCGTGGCGGAACCAGACGAGGCTGTTGGACACGCCGTAAGCAAGCCCGCGTTTCTCGCGAACCTCTCTGTAAAGCCGCGAGGAAAAGCTTCCGCCCCCGAGGATATGGTTCACGATATAGGCGGCCATGAATTGAGGATCGCTACGGGCAACGCCGGGCCCGCCGAAGGTCACCACGGCCTGCGGGACATCAACGTCGATGACGATCCGCCGCCCAAGCCCGCGCGGCGTCGCATCGGGGATTGGCTTGAGATCGTTCTTTGCCGGCAGGCTGCCGAAGGCGCGATCGATGAGTTCGCCCGCCGTTTTCTCGTCAATATCGCCGACGATGGACACTTTCAGCTCGTTGCGTGCGAAGACGCGGCGCACATAGTCGCGCAGATTATCGACCGTGATCCGCGCCATCGTCTCCGGCGTGCCTTTCGTCTCACGCCCGTACGGATGGCCAGGAAAGGCCGTTTGCCACCAGCGGCGGCTCGCGAGATCATTGGGATTCGTGATGTCACGCCGCAAGATCGACAATTCCTGCTCGCGAACCCGCTCGACCGCCTCGGCATCGAACCGCGGCTTGGTGAGCGCAAGCCGCAGCAGGTCGAACGCCTCGTCGCGGTGATCGTTCAGCGCACGCAACGAGCCGTGGAATGTGTCGCGGCCAACCTGAAAGCCGAGCTCGATGGCGTGATCTTCCAGCCGTTCATGAAAGGCCTTGCTGTCCAGCTCGCCGGCGCCTTCGTCGAGCAGATCGGCGGCGAAATGCGCTGCCCCGGACTTGTCGGCGTCATCCTGACTGGCTCCGCCACGGAAAGCGTAATTCAACGTGACCAACGGCACCGACTTCTCGCGCACCAGCCAGGCCTCGATACCTGACGGACTCACGATTTTTTCGATCGTCATCGCCGACGCGACACTCGGCAGGGCAATTAGCACCGCAGCGGCGAAAAACATGCATGCGCGTCGGATCATGACCGCTTCTCCACCTGCGGGCTCTTGTCCTTGATCAGATAGCCGGTAACCGACCGCTGCTTTTCGAGCCATTGCTTTGCCGCGGCTTGCACCTGCTCGGCTGTCACGGCGCGGATCCGGTCCGTCCAGCTCCGCACGTCGTTGACGGTCGCACCGGTCGTGAGCGCGGCGCCATACCAGCGCGCCATGGTCGCCTGGTTGTCCTGCGCATAGACAGCGTCCGCAATCAGGCGCGTTTTTGTGCGTTCCAGTTCTTCAGGCGTCACGCCTTTGTCGATGATCTGCGCGATGACCGCGTCGATTTCCGATTCAAGCTGCTGCAGCGTAACGCCGGGGCGCGGTCCGCCCACAACCCCGAATTTCGACAAATCGAGCGCGTTGGCGTCGTACCAGGCGCTCGCCATGACGGCCATCTGCTTGTCGACGACCAGCGCACGATAAAGACGGCTGTTCGAGCCACTGCCGAGAATGTGCGAGAGCACCTCAAGTGCTTCCGACTCACCGCGCTTTGCCGTCCTGAACGAAGGCACCAGGTATTCGCGCTGCAATGTCGGCATTTCGACCCGCGGGTCGGCGAACGTGAGCGAACGCACAGCCACCGGCGGCGGCTCTCCCGGCCGCACGCGTGGAGCGACCGTGCCGTGACGCGGAATCTTCCCGTAAGTCTCTTCCACCATCGTCCGCACCTTGAGCGGATCGACGTCACCGGCAATCACCACGATCGCGTTGTTCGGGGCATAAAATCGCCGATAGAAACCGATGGCGTCGTCGCGCGACAGCTGCTCCATCTCGTGCCGCCAACCGATGACCGGCTTGCCATAGGGATGATTGAGATAAAGCGCGGCGTCGATCTGCTCGCCAAGACGCGCGCGCGGATTGTTGCCCACGCGCTGGCTCTGCTCTTCGAGAATGACGTTGCGCTCGGGCAAGACGACGTCGTCGGTGAGCTGGAGCCCCGTCATGCGGTCAGCTTCGAACTCCATCACCGTCCGAAGTTGCTCGCTCGGCACGCGCTGGAAGTAACCAGTGTAGTCCTGCGACGTAAATGCGTTCTCCTGCCCACCGATGCGGGCGACCACCTGCGAGAATTTTCCAGCCGGATTCTTCGCCGTGCCCTTGAACATCAGGTGCTCGAGAAAATGCGCCAGCCCCGATTTGCCCGGCGTCTCGTCGGCTGCGCCGACCTTGTACCAAATCATATGCGTGACGACGGGCGCTCTATGGTCGGGGATCACGACCAGCTCCAATCCATTGCCCAATATGAAATCCGAGATTTGCGGACCATTGGGGGCGGACTGCGCACTGCTTGCGATCGCCAGTAACGCAGCCATGGCTGCGGCAGTAGTCAAACGATACGGCACGGATTAGCCTTTTTTTCGCGTTTGCTTGTGGTGGAACTACGCCCGTCGTTGCACGAAGACGTAGACCGATCGCGGACCTCGCGACACATTAAATTGTCAGCGAGTCTTACTCGAGTCAGAGCGATCGGTGTAATCGTTGTAGGCCTTCGACGGAGCTGCACCCTTGGCAAGGCCGTAGGGCTGGTCCGGCGACGGGGTCTGGTAGCCCGTCGGCGGTTCAGTCAACGAGGTGCGCGGCGGTTCGCCGGTAAATTTCGCCTGCTCTTCCTTTTTCTTGTCGAACATCGAACCAAAAATTCCGCCTGTGTAGCCGAGCTCCGATGGACGCAGCTGGCTGCTGAAGCCGGATGCAGGCGCCTGATAGCCGTCGTCGGTCCGGGCCTGCTGCCGCTTCTTAGCGCGGGCGCCCGGCGTCAGTTGATCGGGACGCAAAGGATTCTGCTCGCGCTCTCGCTCGTCGCTGACGTTTCGGTTCTTCTCCGTGGCCGCCTCGATCTTGCGGCGTTCCACATCGGGATCCTTGGGCCAGGCGGGATTGGCGGCTGCCGCATCGGTTCGCTCGGGCGGCGCAAGGTCGCGGCCGGGCGGAATCACGAGTGGCGCCCGTTCCTGATAATTGATGCCCGGCTCGCCGTCGCGCTTGAAGCCTAGTCCGTCCATGATGCCGCGCATGATTTTCTGGTCGAACGTCAGTTCATCATCGGCTGCGCGTACGGGAGCTGAGCCCAGGACCGCAGCGGCGCCAAAGACCACCAGGCTGGCAGTGCAACCTCTGAAGACCTTGCTCAAACGCATGATGCTCATCCGGAACCGGGCCTCTGAAACCGTTGAATTGCCGCGACTCTTGCGGCGGATCAGGGCGCTTTTGCGGCGCGGTCCATTACAAGAGAGTCATACAACAGGCCAATAACCCCGGCAACGATGGCCACGTCGGCTAGGTTAAATACATACCAATTGAACCGCCAATTGTCGGTGGAAATGTGAAAAAACACGAAATCGGCAACCCAGCCATATGCCAGTCGGTCGATGGCATTGCCGAGGGCACCGCCGATGATCAGGCCAAGCGCCAGGGCGGTGAGTCGGTCCTTCGCATGCGCAAGCCACAGCCATAGCAGAAATACCGCACCAGCCTTGAACGCCAGCAGCACCCATTGGCCTACCGCTCCTTCCGTCTGGAACAATCCGTAACTGATGCCCGTGTTGCGTGTGAGGACAAAATCGAAAAATGGTCCCAGCCGGATGGGATGGGCGGCAAGATCGTGAACAAACAGAAGAGACAGCTTGCTCGCTTGATCAATCACACAGACGACCGCCGCGACGACGAACCCGAAGCGCGTTTGTGGGCCGGACAGCGTCATCGCTCGGCCGGCTACTCCGCCGCCTTGCGCGTGGCTTCCCATTCGCGCAAGGCCTGAGCGTCACGCGGCGAGACGTCAGGATATTGAGGATCGGCGCCGATATTGGTGAGAATTTTCCACGAGCGCGCGCATTTCTTTCCTTCGGCCAGATTGGGAACGACCGCAACGCCGGAAACATCCGGAAGCCAGAATGCGCTCGCCGGCCCGTCGTCGCGAACGAGCGTCGCCGCCGAGGTGATGCACACCTCGGCGAGATCGCAGTCGACCACGGCTTCGTATAGCTCTTCATTCGACACATGCACGATCGGATGCGCCTCGAGCGAGGAGCCGATGCGCTTCTGCGCGCGCTCGATCTCCAGCGCACCTGTGACAACGCCGCGCACGATACGCACCTTGCGCCACTTCTCGGCGAGCTTGTCGTCGCGCCAGGCCGCCGGTAGCACGGGAAAGGTTTCGAGATGCACCGAAGCCGCATCGACGCCGTAGCGTGACAACCAGCTCTCTTCCGCGGTGAAGCACAGCATCGGCGCCAACCACGTCACCGTGCAGCGGAACAGATGATCGATGACGGTGAGGCTCGCTTTGCGTTTCACCGAAGAGAACGGATCGCAATAGAGCGTGTCCTTGCGGATATCGAAATAGAACGCCGACAGATCTGACGTCATGAACGCCGAGAGCGCGGCGAAAATGCGCTTGTAGTCAAACTCCGCGTAAGCTTTGCGCACCAGCCCGTCGAGCTCGGCGAGCCGGTGCAGCATCAGCCGCTCCAGCTCCGGCATCTCACCGAACTTGACGCGCCTGTCTTCGTGGAAATGCGCCAGCGTGCCCAGCATCCAGCGGATGGTGTTGCGCAGCTTGCGATAGGTATCGGCCGTCGATTTAAGGATTTCAGGGCCGATGCGCTGGTCATCCCAGTAATCGCACGATGCCACCCACATGCGCAGGATATCCGCGCCGGACTGCTTGATCACGTCCTGCGGCGCGACGGTGTTGCCGAGCGACTTTGACATCTTGCGGCCGTCCTCGGCCTGGGTGAAGCCGTGGGTGACGACGACGTCGAAGGGCGCGCGGCCGCGCGTGCCGCAGCTTTCCAGGAGCGACGACTGGAACCAGCCGCGGTGCTGATCCGAACCCTCCAGATACATCACCGTGTCCTTGCCGCCGTCGCGCATGCGCTTGATGCCGGCGAGCGAGGGGAAATGCTTGGGGTCCTCCAGCACGAAAGCGTGCGTGGACCCTGAGTCGAACCAGACGTCGAGGATGTCGTCGACTTTCTTCCAGCCGTCGTTCGCGAGCTTGCCGAGAAAGCGCTCGCGCGCGCCGGCGGCATACCAGGCGTCGGCGCCCTCTTTCTCGAAGGCCTCGACGATACGCAGTTCGACCTCCGGGTCCTGCAGGATCTCGACCGAACCGTCCGGCTTTTCCTTGACGAACACCGCGATCGGCACGCCCCAGGCACGCTGGCGCGAGATCACCCAATCGGGCCGGCTCTCGATCATGCCGGTGATGCGGTTCTCACCCTGTGGCGGAACCCAGCGCGTGACCTTGATTGCCGAGAGCGCGCGATTGCGCAGCGTGTCGCCTTTCTTCGCAATGTCCTTGTCCATCGCGATGAACCATTGCGGCGTGTTGCGGAAGATGATCGGCTTCTTCGAGCGCCAGGAATGCGGATACTGGTGCTTGAGACGCCCGCGCGCGATCAGCATATGCGCCTCGATCAGCGCCTTGATCACCGCCTCGTTGGCGTCGCCCTTCTCGCCCTTGTCGTTGATGACGCGTTTGCCGGTGAATCCGGGTGCGGCTTCGGTAAAAGCACCATTTTCATCAACTGTATAAGGAATAGCCGGGTTGATGCCACGCTCTTCCAGAGCGCCGCGGCTCGCAGTCCAAACCTCAAAGTCCTCGCGCCCATGCCCCGGCGCAGTGTGCACGAAGCCGGTACCCGCATCATCGGTCACGTGCTCGCCGGCAAGTAGCGGGACCGTGAAGTTATAGCCCTTGCTGGAAAGCGGATGCGTGCAAGCCATTCCGGCGAGAACCTGGGCAGGCACGTCCCGCACTTTTTCGTAGGCGGTGACGCGCGCCTGCTTGAAGATCTCGTCTGCAAGCCTGTTCGCGAGGATCAGCGTTTCGCCGGCCTTCGTCCAGTTGTCGGCCGGGGCCTCAGTTACACGGTAGACGCCATAGCCGATCTTCGGCGAAAAACTGATCGCGCGGTTGCCAGGCAGCGTCCATGGCGTCGTGGTCCAGATGACGACGCTGGCGCGCCAGTCGGTGAGATTGACAGCCAAGGCCGTTGCATCTTTGTCAGTCGACGACTCGAGATCGACAGTGGCAACAGGAAATTTCACCCAGACCTGGTCGCTGGTGTAGTCCTCGTACTCGACTTCCGCCTCGGCGAGCGCGGTCTTCTCGACTACACTCCACATCACCGGCTTCGAGCCGCGATAGAGCGTGCCGTTGGCGGCGAACTTCATCAGCTCGCGTGCGATCTGTGCCTCGGCCGGGAAGCTCATCGTCGTATAGGGATGGGCCCAGTCGCCTTCGACGCCGAGCCGCTTGAACTCCTCGCGTTGCACATTAAGCCAGTGCTCGGCATAGGCCCGGCATTCCTGCCGGAAGGCCACCATGGCGGCGGGATCGGAGAGGTCAGGCTTCTTCTTGTTCTTCGAGCGGTAGTTCTCTTCCTCGATCTTCCATTCAATCGGCAGGCCGTGGCAGTCCCAGCCCGGCACGTAGTTGCTGTCGTAGCCGAGCATCTGCTGGCTGCGCGTCACCATGTCCTTGAGGATCTTGTTGAGCGCGGTGCCGATGTGGATCGGGCCATTTGCATATGGCGGGCCGTCGTGCAGAACGAATTTGTCGCGCCCTTTGCCCGCTTCGCGCAGCTTGCCGTAGAGCCCTTGCTCTTCCCAGCGCGCAAGGATTTCCGGCTCGCGCTGCGGCAACCCCGCGCGCATCGGAAATTCCGTCTGCGGCAGGAACAGCGTCTCGGAGTAATCGCGCTCGGGCTTCGACATGGGGCGCTGTTTAGCAGGCTGATCGGCTAAATGTCACCCAGCCGGGGGAAGGCCTTTCCGGCGCGCTTGAGCGCGTCGCGGGCCTGGGTGGCGTCCGCGGTCATGTGGCGCTTGAGCGTCTCGATCGATTCGAACTTCTGCTCCTGCCGGATCCAGCCGATAAAGGCGACATCGATGCTCTGCCCGTAGAGGTCGTCGTCGAAGTCGAAGAGATACACCTCGAGCAGCGGCGCGCCGTCGTCGAACATCGGCCGGCGGCCAAAGCTGGCCACGCCGTCATGACGTACGCCGGCGATATCGACGCGCACCGCATAGATGCCGTGCTTGAGGCCGCAGGAGGGATCGAGCTTAAGATTGGCGGTCGGAAACCCGAGTTCGCGGCCGCGCTTGTCGCCGTGAATGACCTCGCCCGAGACGAACCAGGGGGCGCCGAGCAGCTCGGTCGCCTCCACCACCCTGCCCGCCGCGAGCGCCGTGCGCACGGCGCCCGACGACACCGGCCGACCCTCGTCTTCGAGCGGAGGAACGACGTCGACGGCAAAGCCGAGACGCCGGCCCTGCTCGGTCAGGAATTCCGGCGAGCCGGTGCGGTTCTTTCCGAAGTGAAAATCGAAACCGATTGCCGCGCCGCCGATGCCGAGTGCGCCGGCAAGAATCTTCTCGATGAAATCCCCGGCCGAAGTCGACGCAAGCGCGGCGTCGAACTTCATGATGACCGCTCCGTCGAGCCCGCTGGCAGCCAGGAGGCGCAGCTTGTCTTGCTCGCTGGACAATTGAAACAAGGGTTCCTTGGGCCGCAGGAACAATCGCGGGTGCGGTGTGAACGTCAGCGCCGCCACCTTCCGCTTGAGCTTGCGCGCGCGCTTGAGCGCCGCGCCGATCACCGCACGATGGCCGCGATGGACGCCATCGAAATTACCGATCGCAACCACGGCGCCGGCAAGGGGCCCGCCGTCGACGCCATCCGCGCCGCCGCGCACGACATGAAATCCTTTGGACGCCGCGTCAGGCTTGTTCATCAGGAACCGCAAAATTTGCAGAGGTCGGGGCCAATGCCGGGCACATATCTCATAATCAGAACATTGCGTCAGCCCGTACGGTTAGCGCGCCGTTAACGAACCTTCAAATTAACGGGTTATTCAAGGGCGCGCTGTTATTTATCGCGTCCTTTTGGGGGAGAGCCTAGCAAGGGTGGATGCACGATGGCCATCGATCTGACCAAGCCAGTGCTTGTTGTAGACGACTACAACACGATGATCCGCATCATGCACAACTTGCTTAAGCAGCTAGGCTTCGAGCAGGTCGACGATGCAAATGATGGATCGAGCGCACTCGCCAAATTGCGCAAGCGCGACTACGGGCTGGTCATCTCCGACTGGAATATGGAGCCGATGACCGGCTTCGCACTGCTGCAGGAGATGCGTGCCGATCCTTCGCTCTCCGAAATCCCATTCATTATGGTGACGGCGGAATCCAAGACCGAGAACGTGATCGCGGCGAAGAAGGCCGGCGTGTCGAACTACATCGTCAAGCCGTTCAATGCGCAGACGCTCAAGAACAAGATCGATGCCGTCTTCGGCGAAGCCGAAGCATCCGCTCCCGCGGCCTGACCGTTACCATCTCAATTCGCGCATGACCGCCTTCGGCATTCCGCCGGCGGCCGCGAACGTTGCCGTCAACGCATCGGCGTCCGGGTTCTCGCGGCTGCCGAGCTCTTCGGCGTGAATCCCTGACGTGACGAACAGAAAATCGACAGCGACCGTGTGGGCGCCCTTGAGGTCGGTGCGCACGGAATCCCCGATCGCCATCACGCGATCATGCGCAACCTTGTGGCCGGCAATGCTTTCCGCTTTCGCCAGCGCCATGTCGTAGATCGGACGGTAAGGCTTGCCGGCGTAAAGCACCTTGCCGCCCATCGTCACGTAGAGATCGGCAATCGCACCGGCGCAGTAGACCAGCGTCGAGCCGCGCTCGACGACGACATCGGGGTTGCCGCACACCATGAACAGGTAGCGCGCGAGCATGATCTCAAGCCGCCCGCGGTAATCTTCCGGCGTTTCGATATCGTCGTCGTCCAGCCCCGTGCACACGACGTAATCCGCAGTCTCGAGTGGCGCAAAGTGCGCTTCGAAGCCCGTGAAGATCGAGCGGTCGCGCTCGGGTCCCAGATGATAGACGGTCTGCCCACGTCGCTCCTGCATCACGCTGCGTGTCACGTCGCCGGACGAAACGATGGCGTCATAGACTTCGCGCGGGCAATGCAGCCGGTCGAGCTGACGTGCCACCTGCTCACTCGGGCGGGGCGCATTGGTGACGAGGACAACCGTGGCTCCTTGCGCCCGCGCACGCATCAGCGCGTCACAGGCGTGCGGATGGACCGCAAGGCCGTTGTGGACAACGCCCCAGATATCGCACAGCAGCACGTCATAGCCGGGCGCGAGCGTGGAGAATTTCGAGATCAGCTGGGGCGGTGCGGCTTTCATCTCAGGCCTTCTTCACTGCGGCGACAGGCATGACCACAGTGGCGACAGGGGCGTATCGCATGAAGCGCAAAGAAAGGAAATCAGCTGGCCGCCAGCAGGGCGCCCGGGCTCTCGTCAACGCCCGGTTTGGCAGGGTCGGCCGCCACACCATGCAGCGCCTCGGCACGCACCGGGCGCGGCGGCGAGAACAGGAAGCCCTGCCCGAAGCGGACGTCGTAGTCGAGAATGTCGACGACCGTCGTTTCGGTCTCGATCCGCTCGGCAATCAGGTCGATGCCCGAGCGCGCCAGCAGATCGGCGAGGTCTTCCGGATCGATGTCGGTGTGGACGCCTGCAACCTTGTTGAGCAACAGCTTGGCAGGCACTTTCAAAAAGCGGAACGAGCGGTCGGCGAGCTCGTTCGGCGAAATGTGGAGGTCGGTCACGTGGTCCATCGAAAAGCGGAAGCCGCGCTGGGCTAACGCGGCCAGGCACTCATGCTCGATCGGGCCAAAATTGCGGTACGCCTCCTGCTTGAATTCAAACACCAACGAGCCGGCAAGAGCACGGTTAGCGTCCATGAAGTCGAGGAGTTGCTGGAACATCACGGGGTCGGTGAGCGTGGCGGCACTGAGATTGCAGAACAACCCGACGTCGCGGCTCTTCAGCAGGAGGCGGCGGACCACCTGTACGCAGCGGAACACCGCAAGATTGTCGATCTTCGGCATCAGGCCGACACTTTCCGCGACATCGACAAAATCGACGGCCGGAATGACGTCGCCGGTATCGGTGCGCAGGCGTGACACCGCCTCGTAGTACCGTACCTTGCGCTGCGGCAAAGTCACGATGGGCTGCAGGTACAGGTCGACACGATTGTCGGCAGCCGCTTTCGAAAGCAAATCCGCGAGGCTCTCTCGCGACAATCCGCGGAAGCGCTCGACGAGAGGATCTTTCTCGCCAAGCGCGGGAGCGCCTTCGGCTGGGCGAGCGGGCTCTGGCGCCGGCGGGCTGACAGCCAGACGCCCGGCCAATGCGCCGTGCTTCTGCAGCACGGCGGCATGGCCGGCGACGGTTTCGGCGATCTGCTTCACCAGCCCGCCAAGCTCGCCGATTTCGGTGACGAGCGGATCGGAGGCGCCGCGCCCACGATTGACCGGCGACGCGATCTTGACTTCGACCGCATTGAGGCGACGTGAGATTTCGGCGACCTGGCGAGCGAGGTCGACGGTGCCGCGCGACAGATCGCCGATCTGGTCGCCGAGATCGCCGCGATCGCGCAGACGGTTGCTGATGCTGTTGAAGAGCGCCATGGCAGTCAGCGACGCGAGCGCCACAATCGCCGAGGTGCCGGCGTCAATCTTGAACCCGAGATAAAGCACCGCGCCAATCGAGACGCCGATCAACATCATGCAGACCGCAATAAAAATGGCACCGATGCGACGCATGCTGTTTATCCTGGGCCAGGCCCGGCCGCGGGCGCAACGCAGTTTCCTGCTGCCGATTCGCGCCGCTCGCGACTAATGTTCATGACGGCACGCCTCCGCGCAACTCGAAGTCCTGCTATGGTAGCGCGAATTCGCCCGTTATTCGCAAGAACTTATCGCCCAAGAACTCGTGGCCCTAGTGGACCGCTTAGCCGATGCCGGCGCCTGACAATGTTGCCGTTCTAGATCGGATCGTGGCGGCGCCCGGGCCGGCCTTGGCGGCCATTCTGGTCCTGCATGCAGTCGTCTGGACGGCCCTTCCGGCCCTACTCTACGCCAATCTGCCGCTCGATCTCATCGAGGCACTGACATATGGCCGCGAATGGCAACTCGGTTACGACAAGCTGCCACCTTTGCCCTGGTGGCTGGTCGAGATCGTGTACCGGCTCGCCGGCCACGACTTCGCTTACTATTTGCTGGCACAAGCCGCCGTGGTGACAGCGCTGTGGCTGGTTTTCCTGACCGCGAGGCCGATCGCCGGCCCCATCAGCGCGCTGATTGCCGTCCTCATCGTCGACGGCCTGCATTACTTCAATTACACAGCCGCCAAGTTCAATCACGACGTCATCCAGTTGCCGTTCTGGGCGCTGGCCGGCTTTGCCTTCCACCGCGCCTTGCGCGGCGGCTGGTTGGGACATTGGCTTCTGCTCGGCCTGGCGATTGGCATTTCGCTGTGGGCCAAGTATTTCGTCGTGGTACTCGCGGTGCCACTCGCCGCATTCCTCGTGTTCGACGACGACGCGCGAAAAACGCTCGCAACGCCCGGCCCTTACATTGCCGCGGCGGTCGCGCTCGTGACTGTGGCGCCGCACCTGGTCTGGCTGGTGCAGAACGACTTTCTGCCTTTTGCCTACGCCGAGCACCGCGCGCTGCCGTCGCGCGGACTTATCGACCATGTCTGGCATCCACTTCAGTTTGCGCTCGGCCAGGCTTTCTTCCTCGTACCCCCGGCGCTCATTGCCATGCCGCTATTTTTCCCGCGCCGGCGCGCGGAAAAGCGCGGCGGAGATGCTTTCGACCGCCGCATCATCACCTGGTTGGCCTTCGGCCCGATTGTGACCGTGATGGCGATGTCGGCAGTCAGCGGGCGCGGAACCGTAGCAATGTGGGGTTACCCGCTCTTTCTCTTTCTCGGGCTGTGGCTCGTGCTGAACGCGCCGCAAAAGTTCGACGCGATGCGAGTCAGGCGCGTACTCCTCGCCTGGGCAGCGGTCTTCGGATGCCTCGCCATCGCATTCATTGCCAACTACGCGATGCTCCCGAACTTCGACCATCGTTACCGGGCGGTGTTCTTCCCGGGCGCAGATCTCGCGCGTGAGCTGTCGCAACGCTATCGCACCGCCACCGGCCGCCCTGTCATTTACGTCATTGGCAGCATGTGGGACGGCGGCAACGTCGCCCACTACGCACCCGACCACCCGCGCGTGCTGATCGACGGCAAGCCGGAACGTGCGCCGTGGATCGACCTTGCCGATCTCAGGTCGAAAGGCGCTGTGGTGGTGTGGACGGACGGCGATCTCAACGCCGTCCCGCCCGGGTTGCGAAGCGTCGCGGTGGATGCGGCTGTGCAGCCGCCTTTCGTGCTGCGCGACCGGCGCGGGGATTCCAGCATCAATGTCGGCTGGGCCATTCTTTATCCCAAGCCGTCGTTTGCCGAGAGCGCGTTTAGGCCACGGCCCTGATGATGTGGCCGAGCTTGTCGAACATCTCGCCGATCTGGCTTTCGCTCACGATCAGTGGCGGGCTCAGCGCGAGCGTATCGCCGATGGCGCGGAACGTGACGTCGTGCTCGAAGAAGCCGAGATCGAGTGCGTCCGTGCCGCGCTTGCCGACGGCGTCGGGCCTGCTCGCGAGATCGATACCGACAGTGAGACCCACGGTGCGGATATCGAGCACATTCGGCAGGCCTTTGAGCCCCATCGCCGCCTGAGCCCACGGCTTTTCCAACTTGCGAGCACGCTCGAACAGACCCTCGTCGCGATAGATATCGAGCGTTGCAAGCCCGGCGGCGCAGGCCAGTGGATGCGCCGAATAAGTATAGCCGTGGAACAGTTCGATGACGTGTTCGGGTCCCTTCATGAACGCGTCATAGATTCCCTTTCGCGCGATCACACCACCCATTGGCACCGCGCCCGATGTAATGCCTTTGGCAAACGTGATCATGTCGGGAACCACGCCGTAGCGTTCGGCCGCAAAGGCGTGACCAAGACGGCCATAGCCGGTGATCACCTCATCGAAGATCAGAAGAATGCCGTGCTTGTCGCAGATCGCACGCAGCCGCTCGAGATAGCCCTTCGGCGGCGGCAGCACGCCAGTCGACGCCGCGACCGGCTCGACGATCACGGCAGCGATCGTCGACGCATCATGCAGCCCGACGAGCCGATCGAGTCCGTCTGCGAGGTGCGCGCCCCATTCCGGCTCGCCGACCGAGAAGGCCTGCTTCTCGCGATCATATGTGGTCGGCAGATGATCGACGCCGGCGAACAGCGCACCGAATTGCTTGCGGTTGTTGACGATGCCGCCGACTGCGATGCCGCCGAACCCGACACCGTGATAGCCGCGCTCGCGTCCGATCAGACGCACGCGTGAGGCGTTGCCGCGCACGTTATGATAGGCGAGCGCGATCTTAAGCGCGGTGTCGACGGCCTCCGAGCCTGAATTGCAGAAGAATACGTGGTCGAGATCGCCGGGCGCGAGCGCGGCCACGCGGCTTGCGAGCTCAAAGGCCTTCGGGTGGCTGAACTGGAAAGCCGGCGCATAGTCGAGCGTCGCGGCTTCCTGCTGGATCGCCGCCACGATCGGTTCGCGATTATGGCCGGCATTGGTGCACCAGAGGCCTGCCGAGCCGTCGATCAGTTTGCGCCCGTCGCTGGCGATATAGTGCATGTCCTTGGCGCCGACGATCAAGCGCGGGCGCTTCTTGAAGGCCCGGTTGGCCGTGAACGGCATCCAATAGGGTTCGAGGTCGTTGGGGACCGTGGCGGAGACAGGTGTTCGTTGTGCTTGCAGCATGGCGGCGACCATTTAAAGCTCGTCATGCTCGGCATTGTGCCGGGCATCCACGTCTCATTCGCCTATAGCACATAAAAGCGTGGATGGCCGGGACAAGCCCAGCTGTGACGGGATATGTAGAAGCCGATGGCCGACAAACCCAACAAACCACCGAAGCTCAAAGCCCGCCTGCCGCGCGGCCTCGCCGACCGCGGACCGGCCGAGATCGCCGCCACCCGTCACATGGTGGAAGCGATCCGCGTGGTATTCGAGCGCTACGGTTTCGAGCCTGTTGAGACGCCGGCCATTGAATATACCGACGCGCTCGGCAAGTTCCTGCCCGACCAGGACCGGCCGAATGAAGGCGTATTCTCGTTCCAGGACGACGACGAGCAATGGCTCTCGTTGCGGTACGACCTGACGGCTCCGCTCGCGCGTTACGTTGCCGAGAACTTCCAGAATCTCGCGCTGCCGTACCGCTCGTACCGCCATGGCTGGGTGTTCAGGAACGAAAAGCCGGGCCCGGGACGTTTTCGCCAGTTCATGCAGTTCGATGCCGACACCGTCGGTGCGCCATCGATGGCCGCCGATGCCGAGATGTGCATGCTCGCCGCCGACACCATGGAAGCGCTGGGCATTCCGCGCGGCAGCTACGTCGTGAAGGTGAACAACCGCAAGGTTTTGGACGGCGCGATGGATGCACTCCAAATTCCAGCGGAAAAGCGCCTCATCACGATGCGCGCCGTCGACAAGCTCGACCGGCTCGGGATCGACGGCGTCAGGATGCTCTTGGGCAAGGGCCGCAAGGACGAAAGCGGCGATTTCACCAAAGGCGCCGAGCTGGCCGAAACGCAGATCGCTGGCATTGTCGACGCGATCAGCGGTGCGCCAAAAGCGACAGGAGGTGCGACGGCGGGGGATCAGGAGCTCGCGGAGATCGCGTCGCTGGTGAACTCAGCGGGCTATGGCGATCGCGTTCGCATCGACAAAACTGTTGTTCGCGGTCTCGAGTATTACACCGGCCCGGTTTACGAAGTTGAGCTGACCTTCGAGATCAAGGACGAAAAAGGCCGCCCGGTGCGCTTCGGCTCGGTCGGCGGCGGCGGACGCTATGACGGGCTGGTATCGCGCTTCCGTGGCGAGCCGGTGCCCGCAACCGGTTTCTCGATCGGTGTCTCACGCCTGCAGGCCGCTCTCGCCGCTCTCGGCAAGCTCGGAGAAAAGACCGCCGCCGGTCCTGTCGTAGTGACGGTGTTCGACCGTGACCGTATCGCAGATTATCAGCGCATGGTGGCCGCGCTGCGGAGCGCAAATATTCGAGCGGAGCTTTATCTCGGCAACCCGAAGAACAACATCGGCGCACAACTCAAGTACGCCGACAAGCGCGGGGCGCCTTGTGCCGTCATTCAAGGCGGCGACGAGAAAGCGCGCGGCGAAGTCCAGATCAAGGACCTGATTCTGGGGGCCACGCTCGCCGCGACCAAGGACCGCGATGAATACCTGAAGAAGCAGGCCGAGGCGCAATTCGCCGTCAAAGAGGCAGCACTGATCGAGGCCGTGCGCGGCCTGCTCGCAAAGCACAAATTGGGCTGAACAATTCCCGCTATTCAGACGGTGACGATGTCACCTTCAACGCGATACCCGTCATGGGCATCGAGATTGTAACCAAGCATCTGCTCGACCGCGTCGAAGCTGTCGATGATCGACACGTATTCGACGACCTTTTCTTCACGGAACTTGATGAAGTGCGCGATACGATAGCTGATGGCGTGACCGTCCTCGCGCTTGGTTGCCGTGAGCCTTGCAAGCACCGCGGCGCTGTTGCCATCAACGACCATTGTGTTTGGCACGAAACGCCGGTCTGACAGAAATGTAGGACTGTCCTGCATCAGCAGCTTCATCACGCCGTCTTTGCCGGCGCGCTGGCCGCAGAACGGAAGAATGTCGACGGGCCCGCTGATGGTCCACACCACGTCATCGTCGAGGTAGCCCGCGAGCGTACCCACGTCCCGATCGGCCAAAGCACGGTAAAACGCCTCGACAACCGCACGGGGAACCGGACTGTTTTTTGTTTTTACCTGCATTAACAGCCAGTGAACCCCGGTTGTATTGAAATTCTCTTACCCGTTCTGCGACAGGTCGTTTGGCGGCAGGCAATCGGGCGTTTTGGTGCGGGCGGACGACGGCAAGATTTATTAACGACGACAAACATTTGACCTGCCCCACCGTTAAGGCCAGCGGGCAAACACCGTCGAATCCTTAAGGGCGCCGTGCTACAGGGCGGCCCCTAAACCCCAGATTTGCTGCTGGTTCTGGAACACCATGAAGGCGAGCGTTACCACGCAAACGCATTCACCGGACGCGCGGGCGGAGGCACTGGTCGCCTCCTACGAGCGTGCGGGATACGTGCGCGTCGCGCCTGCCATGCTGCAGCCGGCGGAGCCGTTTCTCGACTTGTCCGGAGAGGACATCCGGCGGCGCATGTATCTCACCACGGCGCCGGACGGCCGCGAGTTGTGCCTGCGCCCCGATCTCACCATCCCGGTGTCGCGCGATTATCTCGCCTCGCCTTCTGCCGGAAAGCCCGCGGCCTTTTGCTACCTGGGCCCAGTCTTCCGTCACCGCAGCGATGCGCCTGCCGAATTCCTGCAGGCCGGTATTGAGTCATTCGGCCGCTCCGACAAAGCCGCGGCCGACGCTGAAATGCTGTCGCTCGGGCTCGAAGCAACGGCACGCTACGGACTTGCGTCGCCCGACATTGCGATCGGCGACGTCGCGCTTTTCTCCGGCCTGATCGCCGGCCTCGACCTGCCGCCGGCGTGGAAGCGGCGGCTGATCAAGGATTTCAATCGCAAAACCAACCTGGCGCAAGATCTCGATCGTCTTGTACTCGGCGGCAACAATGCGCGTCCCGAATACCAGGGCGTGCTCGCGGCGCTTGCCGGCTCCGATCCGAAAGGCGCGCACGCGCTGGTGACCGATCTCCTGTCGATTGCTGGCATCAATGCCGTCGGCGGCCGCTCGATCGGCGAGATCGCCGACCGCTTCCTCGAGCAGTCGGCGCTCGGCGCGAGCGCCAGGCTGCCGCGCGATGTCCGCGCATTGATCGAGCGCTTCCTGGCGATCGCGGGCAACCCTGACGAGGCGGCGGCCGCTTTGCGGGCGCTGGCGAACGACGCCAAGATGACATCCACGCTTGCGCCGGCGCTTGACCAGTTTGAAAGCCGCACCGGTTTCCTCGAAGCACGCGGCGTCGACGTCAAACGGCTGCAGTTCTCGACCGCCTTCGGCCGCGGCTTCGATTACTATACGGGGCTGGTTTTCGAGCTGACCGATCCGAAACGTACTGGCGACCCGCTTGTCGCCGGCGGACGCTATGACGGGCTGCTGTCGCGCCTCGGCGCCGCTGACGCCATTCCCGCGGTCGGCTTCGCGGTCTGGATTGAACGGCTCGGGGTCTATGGGGGCGCGCGATGAGCGGGACTCTCGTTCTCGCCGTTCCGGCCAAAGGCCGGCTGCAGGAGAACGCCGAGGCATTCTTCGCGCGCGCCGGGCTGACTTTGGTCAAGCCGCGCGGCGCGCGTGACTATCGCGGCACAATCGCCGGCCTCGACGGCGTCGAAGTCGCCTACCTTTCTGCATCGGAAATCACCAGCCAGCTTGCGGCCGGCGCCGTGCACCTCGGCGTGACCGGCGAGGATCTCGTGCGCGAGATGATTCCCGACGCCGGCAAAAAGGTGGTCCTCATCGACGGGTTGGGATTCGGCTATGCCAATGTCGTTGTCGCCGTGCCGCAAGCCTGGATCGACGTGCGCGACATGGCCGACATCGACGACGTCGCAACGGCGTTCCGTCAACACCACGGCCGCAAGATGCGGGTTGCGACCAAGTACATCAACCTGACACGCGATTTTTTCTCTGCGCACGGCATCATCGACTACCGGATCGTCGAGAGCGCGGGTGCGACCGAAGGCGCGCCCGCGGCCGGCACCGCCGAGATGATCGTCGACATCACCACGACCGGAACGACCCTTGCCGCCAACGGCCTCAAGATCGTCGAGGACGGCACAATTCTGCGCTCGCAGGCGAACCTGGTGGCGGCGCGCGGCGCAACCTGGGGAAAGGCCGAGCGCGATCTTGCGCGTGTCATCCTCGACCGGCTCGCCGCGCAGGCACGGGCGCGCGCCTACCGCGAGGTGCGGGCACGCTTTGCCGCAAGCACGGACGCCCTGGTCGAGAACGCCAAACGAATGTTCGGCATTGAAACGCCGTTCGGCGGGCCGACGGTCACGGGCTTGCTCACGCTGCACTGCCCGCCGGATCAGGTCTACGCGCTGACAAACTTCCTGCGCGAAAACGGGGCGGAGGCCGTTGCGGTCGCTGATCTTGATTACGTGTTTTCGCGAGATAATCCGCTGTTCGCGAGGCTCGAGGCGGGGCTTTAAAGCTTCGCAAAGTCGATCGGCTTGTGCCGGTCGAGGGTGCGGTGCACGGGCGGCAGCGGATATTTCAGCCCGCTCGCGCAGTTGAACAGCACGACCTGATCGGTGCGCTTCACGCGGCCGTCCGCAAGGCTCTGCTTGTACGCCGCATAGGTCGCAGCGCCCTCCGGGCATAAAAGCAGTCCTTCTTCGCGCGCCATTTCGTCGAGCGCCGCGGTGATCGTGTCGTCCGGCACAGCAATGGCGAAACCCCCGCTCTCGCGCACTGCGCGCAGGATCAGAAAATCGCCGATGGCCTGCGGCACGCGGATGCCGGAGGCGATCGTGTGCGCGTTTTCCCAGCGTGGCGCGTGCTCCTCGCCGGCCTCGAAGGCCTTCACCATCGGCGCGCAGCCGGAAGCCTGCACCGCGATCATGCGCGGACGCTTCTTGCCGATGAAGCCGATGGCTTCGAGCTCGGCGAATGCCTTCCACATACCGATCAGGCCGGTGCCGCCACCGGTCGGATAGAAGATGACGTCGGGAACCTGCCAGCCGAGTTGCTCGGCAAGTTCGAGGCCCATCGTCTTCTTACCTTCGATCCGGTAAGGCTCCTTCAAGGTCGAGGTGTCGAACCAGCCAACCTTGGCCTTTCCCTCGCCGACGATCTTGCCGCAATCATCGATCAGGCCGTTGACGCGATAGACGGTCGCGCCCTGCAGCGCGATTTCACTCACGTTCACTTCCGGCGTGTCTTCCGGACAGAAGATCGTCGTCTTGATCCCCGCACGCGTCGCATAGGCGGCGAGTGCCGCACCCGCATTGCCGTTGGTCGGCATAGCCATGTGCTTGATGCCGAGCGCTTTCGCCATCGACACCGCCATGACCAGGCCGCGCGCCTTGAACGAGCCGGTCGGCAGGCGGCCTTCGTCCTTCACCAGGATTTCGTCGCCGCCCAGTTTCGCGGCGAGGCGCGGCATACGCACGATCGGGGTCACGAATTCGCCCAGGCTGACAATGTCTTCAGGCCTGCGGACCGGTAGAAGCTCGCGATAGCGCCACAGGTCGGGCGGGCGCGCCGCGACCTTGTCCTTGCTCAGTGCCTTGCGCACGCCCGCAAGGTCATAGCGCACGAGCAGCGGCTTGCCGGCGCGCGACAGGTTGTGGACCTGATCTGCTTCGTGGCGCTCGCCTGTGAATGCACATTCGAGATGGGTGACAAAGCTGGGAAGCTTCGCCGTCAGATTGTCGTCGTACTGCATGGACGTCTGCCGGTTGTCAGTCGGCATTCTGGCGTGGCTGCGCGCGAAACACCAGAAAATGCGAGAGCGAAAAGTTGACGACGAAGCTGACCGCGATCGCGGCCACTTTGGCGGCCCAGGCCGGAACAAAAAGAAGCTCGACCAGGCACCACACGGTTCCGGTGTTGGCGAAGAAACCCATGATCTGCGACAGCGCAAACCCCAGATAGCCCTTGAGGTGAAGCCGGCGGCCGGACTCGGCTGCAAAGGTGATGGTCGAGTTCATCACGTAGGAGCCGCTGACGGCGATGACCCAGGCGATCGTATTGGCGACCACGATCGGCAGGCCCAGATAGTAATAGCAAAAGGAAAACACGCCGAAATCGATGACCGAATTGACGACGCCCACGACCGCGAAACTCGCCGCCTTGAGCGCGATGGCGCGCTCGTGCCAGGCCACCGCGAGACGATCGAAGAGATTTTGGAGGCGCGCCGGAATCATCGCCGCGCCCGCTTAGCACGACAAAACATGGCCCGGTAGGGCGGGCGCGACAACACCCGTCCGGTGCGGTATAGATCGCGGATAAAACGGAGACAGGTTAACCACTAATGGCCGCGAAGCCGACCAAAGCTGGCGCACGCACGCGGACCTCCCCATCCGCACCGACGCTGTCGATCGTCGTGCCCTTGTTCAACGAGGCGCGCGGCCTCGCCGCCCTGCATGAGCGCATCGCCGAAGTCGCGCGCTTTCTGCAGGTCAAGCGCGGATTGAGCCTGGAGATCATTTATGTCGACGACGGCAGTTCCGACGGCACCAGCGACGTCGCGCGATCGTTGCCGGCCATACCGGTGGATATCCAGATCGTCGCGCTGTCGCGGAATTTCGGCAAGGAGGCGGCGCTGCTCGCTGGCCTCGACCACGCGCGTCCGGGCGCCATTTTGTTCATGGACGGCGACGGCCAGCATCCGCCGAGCATGATCGAGGCGCTTGTCTCGCGTTGGCTCGACGACGGATATGACGTCGTTTACACGGCGAAAGCCCATCGCGAAAATGAGTCCTGGGCGCGGCGGACGGGCGTTCGCACGTTCTACACGCTGCTCAATTGGGGCTCGCGCCACAAAATTCCGGAGGACGCCGGCGACTTCCGTCTCTTGTCGCCGCGCGCCGCCAAAGCTCTTCGGCAAATGCCCGAGCGCAACCGTTTCTTCAAAGGGCTGTCGAGCTGGATCGGCTTTCGGCAGGTGCGCGTCGATTACGAACCGACCGTGCGTGAGCACGGATCGACGACCTGGAACGTGTGGACATTGATCGGCCTGTCGATCGAGGGCCTGACGTCGTTTTCGGTGGCGCCGCTGCGCGTTGCGAGCCTCTTGGGCGTGCTGCTCGCCGTCACCGCGCTGTTTTTTGGCAGCTGGATCATTCTCGAAACCGTGCTCTTCGGCAAGGACGTGCCCGGTTACCCCTCGCTGGTGGTCAGCGTGATGGTCATCGGCGGCGTGCAGCTGATCCTGATCGGCGTGCTGGGCGAGTACATCGGCAAGCTGCTGTCCGAGATCAAGGGCCGCCCCGTCTATTTCGTCGCCGAGCACAGTGTGAAGCGGGCGAGTGAATCGGCCAAAGCGCGACCGATCGCATCCCGCGCAGCCGAATAATAGCCGCGGCATGTCCTCGCACCCACGGCGCATCTGGCTGTGCGCGGACGACTATGGCGCCGCTCCCGGCGTGAGTGCCGCGATCCGCGAGCTCATTGCCCGCGAACGGATCAATGCGACGTCGGTCATGGTGGCAGCGCCATCCTTCAACCACGAAGAAGCCACTGCGCTCACCAAACTCAATTCTGGCAAAAAGCGCGCCGCCTTGGGATTGCACGTCACACTGACCGGGCCGCTGCGGCCGTTGAGCGCAAATTTTGCGCCGCTGCGCCATGGCCGTTTCCTGCCGCTCAACTCAATGCTGCGGCTGGCAGCCGCACGACGATTGCAACCGGAACTGCTGGCCGACGAAATTGCGGCGCAGCTCCGGAAATTCATCGATGCGTTCGGACGACCGCCTGATTTTCTCGATGGGCATCAGCACGTCCAGCTATTTCCGCAGGTGCGCGACGCCTTTCTGAAAGTCGTCGCCGAACGCGCGCCAGCGGCATGGGTCCGGCAATGTGGACGGGTGCGGCGCGGCCGGCGGCTGCGGGACCACAAAGCGCTGGTGCTCGACATTTTGAGTCTTGGCTTCCGGCGCAAGGCAAGAAAGCTCGGGATTGCGGTCAATCCGGCCTTTGCCGGCTCATACGCCTTCGAGTCACGGGCGAACTACGCCAGGCTGTTCCCGCGCTTTCTGTACGGCCTGCCGGATGAAGGCCTGATCATGTGTCACCCGGGTGTCGTCGATACTGAGCTAAAAGCCCTGGATTCGCTGACAACCCTGCGCGAACAGGAATTTGCCTACTTTGGTTCCGATGCTTTTTTACAGGTCCTTTCCGAGCATAATGTCGCGCTTGTGCGCCCCCACTAGCGAAACCGGCGCAAGCGCCTACCTAACGCGGCGCAACGTCATGGGAGGGCGTAATGACCCCACAGGAACGCCAGTTGGTTGAAGACCTTTTTGGCCGGCTCGCGCAGCTCGAAAAGGTTCCGCGCGATGCCGACGCCGAGCGCGTAATCGCGGAAGGCGTTCGCGGTGCGCCGAACGCTATCTATCCGCTGGTGCAAACCGTACTGGTGCAGGACGAAGCGCTCAAGCGTGCCGATGCCCGTATCCGCGAGCTCACCGGAGAAGATGCCGGGCCGACAACAAGCGGCGGCTTTCTTGACAGCATGCGGCAGGCGCTGACCGGGCGCTCGACGTCCGTGCCCAGCGTGCGCCCAGGCGCCCCCGACCCGCGATGGAATAGTGGCGGTGCGTTTCCGAACGCCAATGCGGCACCGGCACAAGGTGGCGGCTATGGCGGCGGATCGTTTCTTGGCACCGCCGCAGCGTCCGCGGCGGGGGTGATCGGCGGCGCCCTGCTGCTCAACTCGATAAGCTCAATGTTCGGTCATCACGGCGGAAGCGCATTTGCGGCCGTGCCGCAGCAAGGCGGCTCGCCGTGGGACAACAACGCCTCGGGCAGCGATCTCGCGCGCGATGCAGGGATCAATGATGTCGGCGGTGGCGGACGCGGCGGCGCGCAGCCTGCCGCGCTTTTCGACAACGATGATACCGATATCGTGAGCGATCTTGACGTCGACGCCGGCGGCGACGTTGGAGGCGATCTCAGCGGCGGCGACAGCGCCTGAACGCTGGCTACAGCACCACGACCTTCGTGCCGATCCTCACGCGCCCGTAGAGGTCAACGACGTCCGCATTGCGCATGCGGATGCAGCCGGACGACACGTTGGTGCCGATGGTCCAGGGCTCGTTCGATCCGTGGATACGATAAAGCGTCGAGCCGAGATAGAGTGCGCGCGCCCCCAGGGGATTATTCGGGCCGCCGGGCACGAAATGCGGCAGGTACGGCTGGCGCCTGAGCATTTCGTCGGGCGGCGTCCAGTCAGGCCATTCCTTTTTTGCCGAAATCGCGTGCGTACCCGACCAGGTGAAGCCGGGACGGCCGACGCCGATGCCGTAGCGGATCGCCCTGCCCTCGCCCTGGACGAGATAGAGAAAATGGTTCGGCGTATCGATGACGATTGTGCCCGGCGCTTGCGCGCCGTCGTACCACACTTCTTGCCGGAGGAAGCGTGGATCCATGCGGCCGTCGTACCGCTGCTGATCCATGCGTGGATCAACGTCCGCGTTTCCATAGCCTCTGTCATCTCTGTAGTCGTTCCGCTCCGGCGGTTGCCCGAACCATTGCTGCGGACCTCGCCGCGATGGCGGCGGACCATTGCCGAATATGGATTCGAAAAATCCGGGATTGGACGGGGCTTGCTGCTGCGCCTGCGCGGCGACCACCATCGGCGGCGTTTGATCGTCAGGATCGAGGGGCACGAGCGACATCGGCTCAGCCGACGCAAAATTCGATAGCAAGACCGCTGCAAACCCGACGAAACCCCAACGCGACATCGATCTGCCCTGCACTTCACTGTGTCAGGGCAGTAAAACGGCAAACGTCCACTGATTGGTAAATCGCCATCAACCACGATTCCCTATGGTAAACGAACGGTTTCCACCTCGCTCGCCACGCCGCAATCGCGCAACGCGGTATTAATGCGAATTCCCTAAGAAGCCTGGCATCACCGGCTGGGAACCAAGGCGTGCAGCGCAAAGAATTTCGTGTGGAGCAGATGATCGGAGCGCGGCGTGCGCGCGACGTCGTGCAGCCGCCTCAGATCGACCAACCGACCGTCAGCGAAACAACCCCAGCGCCCGAAGCCAGGGCCCCGGCACGCGACGAGCTTACGGCGCTCAGGGACGTCGTTGCCCGCAACACCCGCACACTGATGGCGCTGATCAATGACGGCAAGGACCGCCGGATGGCACGCGCGGCCGGCGAGCTCGCGGCTTCGGTCGAAAGCATGGAGACCGCAACGCAGAAGGTCCTGGCATCGGTCGAAGCGGTCGACGATTGCGCACGCGTCCTCGTCTCCGCATTGACCGATGACTACCACCACGGTCTCGCACAAGACATCCAGGATCATGTCGTGCGGGTGTACGAAGCCTGCAATTTTCAGGATCTGGCAGGTCAGCGCATTGGCAAAGTCATCGCGACCCTGGTGATGGTCGAAGAGCAGCTGGCCGCCATGATTGAGAATTGCAACTACGTTACCGATGCAGGGCGGCCGGGCACGGCGGCCGGGTCGCAGCCGAGCGGCGATCTCCTGAACGGTCCAAGGCTCGACGGCGAGGGCGGCCACGCCAGCCAGCAGGACATCGACGTGATGTTTGCCTAAGCCGGCCGGCGAATCAGAATAAAGCAGACCAGCGCGACCGACGCGAAACCCGCTGCAAGAGTAAGCGCTCCAAGATCCGATGTGCGTTCAATCATGAACGCCATGATAAAAGGCGCCGCCGCTTGCACCAGCAGGAACGGGCCGGCCAGCCGTCCCATCAACCGCCCATAACCGGACGCGCCAAACAGCGCCAAAGGCACTGCACCTCGGGTTATCGTGATCAGTCCGTTGGCGCCGCCAAACATCAAGGCAAATGCCGCCGCTGTGGCGGTCGAGACCCCCAGCAACACCAGCATCAGGAATGCGCACAGAAAAGTGGTGAGCGCAAAGCGCGCGATCCACAGCGGATGCAAATTGCGGCCAAAGGCGAACTCGATCAAGCGAGCGCCAACCTGGGCGGGGCCAAACAACGCGCCGATCCACACCACCGTGGCCGCGCCGATACCCTCGCGCGCAAAAATGGCCAGCAAGTGCGCCGATAATCCGGACGGGACGAAGGCGTAAGACGCAAAGGCCGACGCCACAAGAATGAACGGCAGCCCGTAGGCCGGCAGCACTTTCACGGGCGTGCTTTCCGAATCTGATGCTGCAATGTCGGATTGGTAACGCGTCCGCGGGAGCGCCAGAGCGTGCAGCGGCGCCGCGACGAAAGCGAGCAGCACCGCATAGATCAAATAGGTACCGCGCCAGTCCACGCGCTCGAGCAAGAAGTACGTCATCGGCCAACTGATCGTAGAGGCGAATCCGCCGGCGAGCGTCAGCGCGGTGATCGGCCGGCGCGCGCCAACGCCGAATATGCGGCCAAGCGTTGAGAACGCCGCGTCGTACAAGTTTGCCGCCATGGCGACGCCAAGCACCATCCAGACCGCGTAGTAGGCGACTGGGTGCGCCGCGGATGCGATAAGAAATAAGCCAAGCGCCCCAATGAGCGAACCGAGCGCCATGACGACATGGCCGCCAAAGCGGTCGATCGATCTGCCAACATAAGGAGCGACCAGACCGGCGACGAGCAGGCCGATTGAAAATCCGCCCATCGCGAACGAGATCGACCAGCCGCGCTCGGCCGCAATCAGCGGGACGATCAGCACCGGCGTGTAGAAAATCGTTCCCCACGTCAGAATTTGCGTGATGCCGAGCACCGGCACCGCACGCCAGGGTCCGTCGATGAATTCACGGGGAGAGATCATGGAAGGCGCGCCAAAGCCATGCGCAACGTTGCCACGCCGCTACAGTGGGCGGTAGCAAATCTGGATTTTATCGCGCGGGTGGCGGCGGCGGTGGCGCCGCTTTTGGCCTGGCCGACGTGCGCGGCGCCGGCTTCCTGGCGCCCTCTCCGCCGCAACGGACATAGACCATCGTGCCGTAGCGGCCCTGCACTTCGGAATCCATCCAACGCAAAATCAAGACGCGTCCGTTGAACAAAACAACTTCGCGGTCTTGCGCGCTGCCCGGGGGATCTTCCGCGGGCCCGATGAAAGTCTTTCCACCCTCCGCGCCTTTCAGGGCCAGCTCGGTCGGGGTTGCCTGGTCGGCAAGATGCATCATGACGCCGCCGCTCGGGCCAAGGGTGATGACATAGGGTTGATTGCAGCCCCGCGCGGCAGCCGCCTCAGTGCGCGCGCGGTCTTCTTCCTTGTGGTAGGCGGCAAGGCCCCATCGACCGACAAGGTCCCGCGGCGGGAACGCCGGCGGCAGCGTCGGCCCGACGGCCGGAGCGGCCGGCATCTCCGGTGACGGCCCGGTGGCACAGCCAGATAGCCCGAGGGTCAGCAAAACAACTGCTGCGGCGCTCAGGAACGTCAGGCGGGTGGGCTGGCGCATTCCGGCTCCTTGGAGACAGACAGCAACTTTGGAGGTCCTGAGCGGCCAGCGCAAGCACGCTTTCGCAAATCCTAATTTGCACCCGCGCTGGCCCTCTCAGCTTGACACCCCGGCACGAAGGCAATATTTCCAAGCATCGTTTGGCACTCCCCGATGGTGAGTGCTAAGCCACTGCAATACCGACACTTTCCGTTCATGAGACGCGCATTAGCGCCACGAGGAAGCCCATGGCCAAAACCAAGTTTCGACCCCTTCACGATCGCGTCGTCGTACGCCGGATAGACGCCGAAGAAAAAACCAAAGGCGGAATCATCATCCCGGATACCGCCAAGGAGAAGCCGCAGGAAGGCGAAGTCATTGCTGTCGGCCCGGGCGGCCGCGACGAGAACGGCAAGCTCATTCCGATCGACCTGAAACCCGGCAACCGCGTGCTGTTCGGCAAGTGGTCGGGCACCGAGGTCAAGCTCGACGGCGAGGAACTCCTGATCATGAAGGAGTCCGACATCATGGGCGTCATCGCCTGACACCGTACCCTTTTGTTCAAGGAGTGATTTGAAATGGCTGCCAAGGACGTCAAATTTGCCGGCGATGCCCGCGAGCGGATGCTGCGCGGCGTCGATATTCTCGCCAACGCTGTCAAGGTCACGCTCGGTCCGAAAGGCCGCAACGTCGTCCTCGACAAATCGTTCGGCGCCCCGCGCATCACCAAGGACGGCGTGACCGTCGCCAAGGAAATCGAGCTCGACGACAAGTTCGAGAACATGGGCGCGCAGATGGTGCGCGAAGTCGCCCAGAAGACCAACGATCTCGCCGGCGACGGCACCACCACCGCAACCGTGCTGGCGCAGGCGATCGTCAGGGAAGGCGCCAAGTCGGTTGCCGCCGGAATGAACCCGATGGACCTCAAGCGCGGCATCGATATCGCGGTGACCGCCGTGGTCAAAGATATCGAAAAGCGCGCAAAGAAAGTCGGCTCCACCGCGGAAGTCGCGCAGGTCGGCACGATCTCGTCGAATGGCGATGCAACGATCGGCAAGATGATCGCGCAGGCGATGCAGAAGGTCGGCAACGAGGGCGTCATCACCGTCGAAGAAGCCAAGTCGCTCGAAACCGAAGTCGAAATCGTCGAAGGGATGCAATTCGATCGCGGCTACATCTCGCCCTACTTCATTACCAATGCCGAGAAGATGCTCGCCGAGCTCGAGGATGCCTACATCCTCCTGCACGAAAAGAAGCTTTCCGGCCTGCAGTCGATGCTTCCCATGCTGGAAGCCGTCGTGCAGTCGGGCAAGCCCCTCGTCATCATTGCCGAAGACGTGGAAGGCGAAGCGATTGCAACTTTGGTGGTCAACAAGCTGCGCGGCGGCCTGAAGGTCGCGGCGGTGAAAGCCCCCGGCTTCGGCGATCGCCGCAAGGCGATGCTCGAGGACATCGCGATTCTTACCGGCGGCCAGCTGATCTCCGAAGATCTCGGCATCAAGCTCGAGAACGTCACCACGGCCATGCTCGGCCGCGCCAAGAAGGTGATCATCGAGAAGGAAAAGACCACGATCGTGCACGGCGCCGGTAAGAAGCCCGACATCGAAGCCCGGGTCGGCCAGATCAAGGCGCAGATCGAGGAAACTACCTCCGACTATGACCGCGAAAAGCTGCAGGAACGGCTGGCCAAACTTGCCGGCGGCGTCGCGGTGATCAAGGTCGGCGGTGCGACCGAAATCGAAGTGAAGGAAAAGAAAGACCGCGTCGAGGACGCGCTCAACGCGACCCGCGCCGCGGTCGAGGAAGGCATCGTGCCGGGCGGCGGTGTCGCGCTGCTGCGCGCCAAGAAGGCAGTCGGCCGCATTCACGACGAAAATCCAGATGTCCAGGCCGGCATCAACATTGTGTTAAAGGCCCTTGAATCGCCGATCCGCCAGATCGCGGAAAATGCAGGCGTGGAAGGCTCGATCGTCGTCGGCAAGATCTCCGACAACAAGTCCGAGACCTACGGCTTCGATGCCCAGAACGAGGAATATGTCGACATGATCGACAAGGGCATCGTCGACCCCGCCAAGGTCGTGCGCACCGCCTTGCAGGACGCCGCTTCGGTCGCCGGCCTCCTCGTCACCACCGAAGCGATGGTCGCCGAGCTGCCGAAAGATCCGGTGCCCGCGATGCCGCCCGGCGGCGGCATGGGCGGTGGAATGGGCTTCTAGTCCAGGGCCGATCTGAAAATGCAAAAGGGCGCGGCCTCGGCCGCGCCCTTTTTTGTTTTGGGGCGCTAGAAGCGTCCGAAGATCTGGATGCTGAGCGAGACCATCCCAGGGAACAGGATCACCAGCAGCACCATGATGACCATTATCACCACCCAAGGGATCGACCCGAGGAGAATGTCGGAGCTCTTGATCGAGGGCGGCGCCACCGAGCGCAAATAGAATAGCGCGAAGCCGAAGGGCGGATGCATGAACGAAGTCTGCATGTTGACGCCGATCAGCACGCCGAACCAGATCAGGTCGATGCCCATCTTCTGCGCCACCGGCGCGAGCAGTGGAATAATGATGAAGGCGATCTCGAAGTAGTCGAGAAAGAAGGCAAGGAAAAATACGAACACGTTGACGAAGACAAGAAAGCCGACGATGCCACCGGGCAGGTTGAGAAGCATGCTCTCGACCCACAGATCGCCGTCGACTCCGCGGAACGTGAGGCTGAAAACGGTCGACCCGACCAGAATGAACATCACCATCGTGGTCAATTTCAGCGTGGTATCCATGCCCTGCTTGAGCAGATCCCAGGTCAGGCGCCGATGCATGATCGCAAGCGCGAGCGCGCCGACCGCGCCCATCGCGCCGCCCTCGGTCGGTGTCGCAAGCCCGACAAGAATCGTGCCGAGCACCATGAAGATCAGCACCAGCGACGGCACCATCGACACCATGCAGCGCACGAACAGCACGCTCATACTCGCGGTGCGCACCTCCTTGGGCAGCGCCGGCACTTTTTCCGGCCAGATGATGCTGACTATGAAAATCCAGACGCAAAACAGCGCCACCAGGATGAAGCTTGGAATGAAAGCGCCGGCATACATGTCGCCGACGGAACGGCCCATGGCATCGGCAAGCACGACGAGCACCAGCGAGGGCGGGATGATCTGGGTGATCGTGCCTGATGCGGCAATCACGCCCGTCGAAACGCGCGGATCGTAGCCGTAGCGCGTCATCACCGGCAGTGAGATGAGGCCCATGGCGATGACGGACGCCGCCACCGTGCCGGTGACGGCACCGAGCAACGCGCCAACCAGGATCACCGAATAGGCAAGGCCGCCGCGCATCGGACCGAACAGTTGGCCCATGGTATCGAGCAGATCCTCGGCAAGTCCGCAGCGTTCGAGGATCGCCCCCATGAATGTGAAGAAGGGGATCGACAGCAGCAATTGGTTGGAGGCGATGCCGTAAATGCGCTCCGGCAGCGCCTGCAACAGTATGAAATTGAAATGTCCGAGATAGATCGCAAGAAAGCCGAAGCCCAACCCTACGAAAGAAAGCGAGAACGCGACCGGGTAGCCGAAGAGGAGGAAAACGATAAGCCCCGCGAACATCAGCGGGGCCATGACTTCAAATGAAAGCATTATTGCACCGGCCGCTCGTAGGCCCTGCCCGGCTCACGGATGCCGGTCGCGACCGCAAATTTTTTGATGATCTCGGCCACGCCCTGGATGGCAAGCAGCAGAAAGCCGATTGGAATGATGATCTTGATCGGCCACCGGATGAGCCCGCCGGGGTCCGACGAATGCTCCATGATGTGGATGGAATTGACCACCATCGGGATCGACATCCAGGCGATGATGAGGGCCATCGGCATCAGGAAGAAAATGCCGCCGAAGACGTCGAGCCAGGCCTGCTGCTTCGGCGTCATCTTGCTGAAGAACACGTCGACCCGGACGTGCTCTTCGTGCTTGAGAGCGTAGCCGGCCGCCAGCAGGAACATGGCGCCGAACATGTACCACTGTATTTCCAGCCAGGCGTTCGAGCTGTAGTGAATGGAATACCTCATCAGCGCGTTGAACGCGCTGATGAGGCTGGAGAACAGCACAAGCCATTTGAGCCATTGACCGAGATACTCGGTCACCCAGTCAATGGCGTCCGCTAAGGCCAGAAGATAGCGCATGACCCCGGAGTGCACTCAGCGCAACCGCGATCAGGTTTTCAGCTTGGCGGTGTAGAACTGATCCAGCGCCGATTCCGTAAGCGCGAACCATTGCGCTTCCTCGGCGCGGAATTTCTTCCAATCCTCGTAGATCTTCTTGAATTTTGCGTTTTTCGCCGCCTCTTCGTCGTACATCTCGGTCGCAGCCTTGTAAGAGCCTTCCATGATGTCGTCGGAGAAACGGTGGAGCTGCACGCCCGCAGCCTTCAGGCGAACCAGTGCCTCGCGATTCTTCGCGTCATAGGCGGCAACCATGTCGAGATTGGTTTCCCGCGCCGCGCTGATGATCGCCTCCTGATATTGCTTGGGCAGCGATTCCCATTTCTGCAGGTTGATCATCACGTGATACATCGAACACGGCTCCCACCAACCCGGGTAGTAGTAGTTCTTGGCGATCTTGTAGAAACCGAGCTTCTCGTCGTCATAGGGGCCGACCCATTCGGTGGCGTCGATCGCGCCGCGCTCGAGCGCCGGGTAGATGTCGCCACCGGGCAGCGCTTGCGGCACGGCGCCGATGCGCGCCATAACCTGCCCGCCAAGTCCCGGGATTCGCATCTTAAGGCCCTTGAAGTCCGAAATCTTGGTGACGGGTTCGCGGAACCAGCCGCCCATTTGCGCGCCGGTGTTGCCTGCAGGAAAGGCAATCACGCCATAGTCCTTGAAAAAGGCGTTCATCGTGTCGAGGCCACCGCCATGGTACATCCAGGCGTTCTGCTGACGCGTCGTGAGCCCGAACGGCAATGCTGTGCCAAAGCCCATCGTGAAATCCTTGCCGACGTAATAGTACGTGGCGGTGTGGCACAGTTCGACCGTGCCCTGCTGCACGCCGTCAAGCGCGGAAAATGCAGGCATGAGGTCGCCGGCGGCAAACACGCGAATGTTGAATTTGCCGTCGGTCAGCTTGTTGACGCGATCGGCGAAGAACTCGCCGCCGCCATAAATCGTATCGAGGCTTTTCGGGAAGCTGGAGGTCAACCGCCAGCGAATAGAAGGTGCGGATTGTGCGATCGCAGGTGCGGCAAGCGTGGTGCCGGCCGCAAGCGCAAGTCCGGATTTGATGACGTCTCGGCGTTTCATGGTTATCCCCCAACGTGGTTTGTTTCGTAGAAGCTTTGTACGCGAAGCTCCTTTTGCAAAAGACCGCTTTGCAAATACCGCGCCAACTCAGCGGCAGTTCATGCACGTCCCATTCCAGGGATTATCCTAGGCCGGGCTCTGACGGCTGGGCAATCAGAAGTTCAGGGTGCGATCGAGAATTCTTCGGCCCGGCTGTGCCCGTGGCCTAGTTGGTCGCCGGGCGGAATTTCATCGATGCCGGCCCTATCAACAGGATCGCATCGCCTTCCCGGCGCCACTCCGTCACCTGAACGATCGATGCAAGCATCTCTTCATCTGCCTTGATGCGCTCGGGCGTGCATTGCCCGGCGCCTTGCATGGCCGGCAATTCTTCGGGCAAGGGAGCCGCCTCGATTTTCATCGCCATATCGGTAATTTCCACGCGCGCCGGAACTGTTCGGCACCACAAATCGATCCGCGCGTCGCCGTTCGCCTCGACGGTCAGGATCGGCATGCGCTTGCCGGGCCGCATCGGCGCCGCATCGAGCAGGAGCTCCTGGCCGAATGGAAACGGCTCCGCCGCAGCACCCACGCCGCAGATCAGCAACAGACAAACCGCGGCCAGAGCGCCGCGCAGCGAAACATGACCGGCCATCAATTTTTTGAAAGTTCCGTTACGAGTGCCCGAGCCGTCCGCAGCAGCCGGGCGTCGTCGCCCGATGGCCCGACCAGCTGGACGCCCAGCGGCATCCCACCCTCGCCCGTCATCAGTGGAATGGTGATTGCCGGCAGACCCACGTAAGTCCAGAGCGTACAGAACGCCGGGTTGCCGGTCGCCGTACCCTTTGGGGCAACGCCGGGCGCCGCCGGCGTGATGATCGCGGTGCATTCCTGTTGAAATAACTGGTTTAGGCTCTGCCGCAAGGGCTCGGCGTCGGCGATAGCCGCGAGATACCGTACCGCGGTGGTTTTGCGGCCCTCCTCGATCAGGTCACGCATTGTCTTGCTGATCAGTTCGCCGCCTTTGTCCACCAGCCTTCCGAGATTATGCGCCATTTCGGTCGCCATGATCACGCGCTGGGCGTCCCAGGCTGCTGCATAACGCTCCGGCAAATCGAACTTGAAGCAGGCTTCGCCCAACTCTTCGGCAAGTCCTTCAAACGCTTCGTGCGTCTCCGCATCGGCTTTGTTCCAGACCGGTGTCGGCACGAATGCAAACCGCGGCGGAAGAGGAAAATCTTCAGCGGCGATCTTGCTGTGGTTGCGAGATGCGATGGGCCGCGTGTCCGGATCTTCGGAGTCGTAGCCGGCAATGATGTCCAGAGCCAATGCGAGATCTTCGATCGATCGTGCAAACGGGCCGACATGATCGAGCGTGCGCGACAGGGGCAGGACACCGGTGCGCGGCACCCGGCCATGCGTCGGTTTCATGGCAAAGACGCCGCAGAAGGCGCCCGGCCGGATGATTGATCCATTGGTCTGACTGCCGAGCGCGAGCGGAACCATTTCTGCGGCAACGGCAGCGGCCGATCCCGACGACGAGCCTCCTGGCGTGCGCTCGGGGTCATGCGGATTGCGGGTCTTGCCGGGACTGAAATAGGCGAACTCGGTTGTGACCGTCTTGCCGATGATGACCGCGCCGGCTGCGCGCAACCGGGCGACGACGACCGCATCGTTGCGCGGACGGCGGCCGGATAGAGCCGCCGAGCCGCATTCCGTCGGATAATCCGACGTATCGATAATGTCCTTTATTCCCACCGGGACGCCGTGCAATGGGCCGATCGGCCGTCCGCTTTTGCGCCATTCATCGCGCTCGCGCGCCTGAGTCAGCGCTTGCTCTGCGTCGAGATGGGCGAAGGCTTGCACTTTCGGCTCAAGCGCCGCGATCCGGTCGAGGCAGGCACGCGTATAGTCCTCGGAGGATATCGCGCCACGTGCGATTTCCGCGGCCGCTTTGGTAGCGGACAGCGCTGTCAGGCTTTCTTCAGACAATTCGGCAAGCTCCGCCTTAGTTGCCGTAGAGATAGTTCGGAAGCCAGAGTGTCATTCCTGGCCATACATACATGAGTATCATGCACAGGATCACGATCAACATGTACGGCATCATGCCGCTGAAGATCTGGTTGAGCGTGACGTGCTTCGGTGCGACGCCCTTGAGATAGAATGCCGACATGGCCACCGGTGGCGACAGAAATGCCGCCTGCAGATTCACGAAGACCAGAACACCCCACAGCACGGGGTCAATGTTGAAGTGCTTGAGCAATGGCAGAAAGATCGGAACGAAGATGACGATGATCTCGGTCCATTCCAACGGCCAGCCCAGGACAAAAATGATCGCCTGCGACAGGATCATGAACTGGATCGGCGTCATATTGAGCGAGAGCACCCACTGCTCAACAAGCGCCTGACCGCCAAGGATCGCGAAAACGCCGGAGAACAACGCCGAGCCGACGAACAGCCAGCACACCATCGCCGTCGTCTTGGCGGTGAGGAATACCGCCTCTTTCATGCGCTTCCAGTCGAGGGTTTTTGCCTGGAACGCGAGCAGGAACGCGCCTGCGGCGCCCACGCCGGCCGATTCCGTCGCGGTGGTAATTCCGAACAGGATGACCGCCAGAACAACGACCGTCAGAATGCCCAGCGGCATGATCGAGGTCGACAGCAGCTTGATGATTTCGAGCCGATCGGCGTCGAGCTTGCGGTAGTATTTGATCTGCCAGAGCAAGCAGATCACCGCGATGATTCCGAACCACCAATAGAAGCTTTCGGGCGCGCCCAATTCAGCAGCTGTTGGTTCTTTTGTCGCGACCGCCGACCCCAGTTGCTGCACGCCCTCAACCGCAGCCTGAGCCGTGACCTGCTGGTGGATAACGACGTACCACCAGATCAGCCAAAGCGTCCCGGCAACGATGGCGAAAGGCACCAGCGAATAGCCGAAATTCTTGACCAGCATTAAGTAGCTGACGCGGCCCTTGTCGGTTTCGATTGCCGTTGCGCGCGCTGGAGAAATCAGCGCAGAGATGAGGCCGACGAAAACGTTGCGTGAATACGCGGCCTCGAATTTCCGCAGCCAGTCCGGCACCGGCACTTTCGTCAATTCGGGCGGCAGCGGCGGGGCGATCTTCGGATTAATCATCGCCCAGCCGACGATGTAGATCAGGTAGAGGAATGACAGGAAGAATCCCGGAAACATTGCGGCGGCGTAGAGCTTCACGACCGATTGTCCCGCAACAGCCGCATAGACGATGATCATCACCGAGGGCGGAATCAGAATGCCGAGCGTGCCACCGGCTGTGATGACTCCGGACGCGAGCTTCACATCGTAACCGGCGCGCAGCATCGGATTAAAGGCGATGACGCCCATCAGCACGACGACCGCGCCGACAAGACCAGACGCAATTCCCCAGAAGGTGCAGACGATGAGCGTGGCAACCGCCAGCGAGGCCGGCACGCGCCGGAATGCGAGCTGGATCGAGTAGAACATCTTGTCGACCAGCGCACCGCGCTCCATCACATAACCCATCAAGACGAATAACGGGATGGACACCAGCACGTCGTTGGTCATGGCGCCGTAGGTGCGCTGGACCATCAGGTCGAAGACCTTGTTTTCGGTGAAGAGCTGATGCGGCACGTAAAACGCGATGTAGCCGAAGAACATGCCGAGGCCCATCAGCGTAAAGGCCGTCGGGAACCCCATCATGATCACAACCACGATGAGGCAGAGCATCAAAAGGCCGAGTGCGGGATCGCTCATGTCTGCAGGTCCCCACCCATGCCACGCTGGCGCGCAACCTCGTCGATCTTCTTGGCCTTCTCGATCGCGATCTTGCGCGACTCTTCGTCGACATATTCGCTATGCGCCAGCTGCTCCTCGATGACGTCGATCTCGGCGACGTCCTTGAGCCGGCTCGGCCACTCTCCGGTCCTAAGACACACGACGCACCGCACGATCTCTGCAATGCCCTGGATCATGACCAGCACGCCAGCCACGGGAATCATTAATTTGAACTGCCACAACGGCGGGCCGTCAGCCGTCACGTTAGAGTGCTCGTTGATGGCCCAGGACTCGCCGAAAAACACCCATCCCGAATAGATCAACGCGGCAATTCCCGGCAGAAAAAACACAATGTAGAGAACGAGATCGAGCCCCGCCTGCATGCGTGGCCGCATCGAACTGTAGAGAAAGTCGCCGCGCACGTGGGCATTTTGCGCGAGCGTGTAGGCGCCGCATAACATGAACAACGTGCCGTACAGCATGTTGTCCAGGTCGAAAATCCAGGCCGTCGGAGCGTTGAGGAAGTAGCGCTTGAAGACCTCGACACAGACCACGGTCATCAAGATCATGAGAAACCAGGCGAAGGCCTTGCCAACCCAGGTACTGAGGCCATCGATGGCGTGAAGGACGCTTTGGACGTTCATTTTTTCTGTTGTCGTTTTTGTTGAGAATGACAAAGCACCATTCCGTGATTGCCGGAATGGTGCTCTGCCTGTTTAGTGCCGCACGCTAGATTGGCTTTTTGGCGTTTGGTCCGAAGTAATGATCGAACGCCATCTTGCGGCTGACGACCGTATCCTGCTCCCATTGCACCGCGCGCTTCGCAAATGCCAGCTGGGATTCGATGATCTTCTTAAAGATGGGATTCTCGCCCGCCTTTTTCTTGGCGACTTCGTCAAAGATCTCGAGCTGACGTTTCAGGACCACATCAGGCGTCTTGTAGAACTTGACGTTGTCCTTGGTCTGCAACTCGATGTAGTCCTTCGAGTAACGATCGATTGCCTTCCACTGCATGTCTTGCGAAGCAGCCTCGACCCCGCTGGCGATCAGGTGTTTCATCTTTTCGGGCAGCGCGTCGAATTTCGTTTTGTTGAACGAAATTTCCATCTGCTCCGCGTTCTGATGATAGCTCTGCAGCATGCAGATCTTGGAGACGTCGGCGAAGCCGAGGACGCGATCGGAGGTGGCGTTGTTGAATTCCGCCGCTTCGATCAGACCACGGTCCATCGCGGCGACGATTTCGCCGCCGGGCAGCGCGTTGACCGCGGCACCCATGCCGGTGAACACGTCAATCGAGATGCCGACGGTGCGGAACTTGAGGCCTTTGAAGTCGTCGACCTTGGTGACCGGCTTCTTGTACCAGCCGAGCGGCTGCGTCGGCATCGGACCATACGGGAACGATACAACGTTGGCGCCGATCGAGGTGAAGATCTCGTTGAGCAATTCCTTGCCGCCGCCGTATTTGTGCCAGGAGAGCAACATGTTGGCGTCCATCGCATAGCCGGGGCCCGAGCCCCACAGCGCAAGCGCCTGCTGCTTGCCGTAATGATAGACGAGCACTCCGTGTCCGCCGTCGAGCACGCCCTTGGAGACGGCGTCGAGCAGCTGGAACGCGGGCACGACCGCGCCTGCGGGCAGCACTTCGATCTTGAGATCGCCGCCGGTCATATCGTTGATGCGCTTGCCGAAATCGAGAGCGTACTCGTGGAAGATGTCTTTCGAGGGCCATGTGCTTTGCCAGCGCATGCTGATTGGCCCCTGCGCCTTTACGACCGACGGAGCAGTTACCGCCGCCGTGGCTACCGCGGCCCCGCCTAGGAACTTGCGGCGGGTCGACGTGGATTGCTTGTTGCTTGTCATTACTCTTACCCTCCCTTGGATTATTTATCCCTTGAACATTTCTTTTCGGGTCTTATTCCACGACCCGCCCTATATCCGGATCCGGCAAACCCTTGAGTTACAATCGTACGGGTTGCGGTGACAGGACGCAACATTAGGCAGCTCGGGCACGCTTCGGGTGGCCCTTTCAAGCGCCCATTATAAGGCCCATTTTATGCAGGAATTCGCGAGAATGGTTCTTTTTTCCCCGTACTAGCCATTGGTCGATAACGCGAGCCCCATGACCACGGGTTTTCCGGTCCCGACAGGAGACGACAGTGAGAGGCATGTTCTCGACGCTCGCCATCATCTGGCGACTTGCCAGCCCTTATTTCCGTTCCGAAGATAGATGGGCGGGACGAGTTCTACTGGCAGCCGTGATCGCCATCGAGTTGGCGATCGTCGGAATCAACGTGCTGCTCAATTCGTGGAACAACAGCTTCTACAACGCGCTGCAGGACAAGAACTGGGACGCGTTCGTTTATCAGCTCGGGTACTTTTGCGTCCTTGCAACGGCCTACATTTTCCTTGCGGTCTATCAGCTCTACCTCAACCAGTGGCTCCAGATCCGTTGGCGCCGCTGGCTCACGCGGACTTATCTCGAGAAATGGCTCGCCGGGTCCAATCACTACCGGATGCAGTTGCTCGGCGATGCGGCCGATAACCCTGACCAGCGCATCGCCGAAGACGTCAAGCAATTCATCGATGCGGGAGCGACCGGGATCGGCATACTTCCGATCGGATTGAGTCTATTGAATGCCACCGTCACGCTTGCATCCTTCGCGATCATCCTCTGGAATCTGTCGGCTACCGCACCGCTGCATGTGTTTGGGATATCAATCGATATCCCCGGATACCTGCTGTGGGCGGCATTGATTTACGCGATTCTTGGAACGACTTTCACGCACCTTATCGGCCGCGCCTTGATCGCGCTGAATTTCCAGCAGCAGCGATATGAGGCCGACTTTCGCTTCAATCTGGTGCGTGTGCGCGAAAGCTCCGAGCAGATCGCCCTGCTCAGAGGCGAACAGGCCGAGCGTGATCGCCTGCTTCTGCGCTTTGCGAATGTCGTGTCCAACTGGATGGCGATCATGTCGCGTCAGAAAAAGCTCACTTTTCTGACCGCAGGGTACTCGCAAGCCGCCGTCGTTTTCCCCTACATCATGGTCAGCCCCGCCTATTTCGCCGGCAAAGTGCAGCTCGGCGGACTCATGCAGACGGCAAACGCCTTCGGCCAGGTCCAAGGCGCGCTGTCTGTTTTCGTCAACGTCTATCGGCAACTCGCGGAATGGCGGGCTGTGGTCGAACGCCTGTCAGGCTTCGACCATTCGATCGCGGTGGCCCACGAAGCTGCCGTGAAACCGCCGGTCATCACGGTCGCGCCGACCGATGCGAACGCCGTCAGCTTCAAGGACCTGTCGGTCAGGCTGCCCAATGGCGTGCCACTGATCAATGCAACCGACGTTTCGATCAAGCTCGGCGAACGCGTGCTGGTCAGCGGCCCGTCGGGCGCAGGCAAATCGACCTTGTTTCGCGCGCTAGCGGGCGTCTGGCCTTTCGGAGAAGGCACAATCTCGATTCCCAAAAACGCGCGTATGATGATGCTGCCGCAACGTCCCTATTTTCCCATCGCGCCTCTCGCGGCGGCCGTCGCATATCCGGCCGAATCCGGACAATTCGACGCTGCAAAGGTCGCGGAGCTCATCGGCGCGGTCGGCCTGCCTGCCCTTGTGCCGCGCATCGAGGAGGAGGCGCATTGGAATCGGATGCTGTCGCTCGGCGAGCAGCAAAGACTCGGTATTGCGCGCGCACTTCTTTACGCACCTAATTTCCTGTTCCTTGACGAGGCAACGGCATCGCTGGACGAGCCGAGTGAAGCGGCGCTCTATCAGCTGCTGGACCAGAGACTTCCGCAAGCGACGATTGTCTCGATCGGTCACCGCGCAACGCTCGCGGCGTTCCACCGGCGCCGGCTTGCATTCATCCGCGCGGGCGATCGCCATGTCGTGCAAGAGGCCGCTCTCGCACCGGCGTCTTGAGCGGAACACAGTTCCGAAAAGAAAAAGGCGGCGGCCATGAACGACCGCCGCCTTATGAGGGCAGACGATAGGTTTACTTCAGGCTGCCGAGCGTCAGGTCCGCCGACAGCTTGGCGATGAACGCCGCGCCGCACCACCTGGACAGGCCGGTCGTCGTAAAATTGTTCACGACGGTGCCAATCGGGCCAGCGGCAGTCGGGTCCGCCGTCAGAGAATTGCACTCCGCCTTTGTCAGGTTGGTGTCATGATAGCGAAGATCGAGGGTGAAAACCTTCCAGTTCAAGCCGACCCCGACGTTCCAGTAGGCATAGTCCGGAAGATCCCAGCCGCCCGTCCCCGCATTGTTCACGAAGACGCCGGGCACGAGGTTGGTGGTGCCGAGCCAGTAATAGCCAGCCTCACCGGACAGATAGGCGATGAGGCCGTGCGGCAGCATATTCTCCGGCGTGGTGAACTTCGCCGTACCCGAGGCATAAGTACCGGAGGCGCCGGTGTGCAGCCAACTCGGCGAGTAGTAGATGTTGGCGCCAAGGGTGACGATCGGATTCACCGTCCACAGCACCTTGCCGTACACTTCCCAGAAATCAGTATCGGAAAGCGTGGTGTTGCCATTCAGGAATGCAGGATTGCCGCCGCAGGGACCACTAAACGGGGGAGTAGGAAGGCCAGACGGATTACCGCAAAACTGCGTCTCACGCGGATACCAGTAGTAGATCGCGCCGATGTCGAACTGCACGGGACCGAAGGTCGGCCGGATACCGCCATACAAATCGATCTCGGCGGTCGGATCAGTTGCGAGCTTCACGCTCGTGGCGGCAATACCGCCATAGAGCTGCACATCCGGCGTAATGTTATATCGCGGCTCGAAATAGGCGAACCCCGCGGGGCCGCGATCGGACTGCGAAATGCCACGGAAATTGTAGTCGTTCATGACAGCAGCGCCGAAGGCGATATCCCACGGGCTGGGCGCCGCGGCCGGAGCCGCTTTCGGCGCCTTCGCCGGCATGTCTGCCGCCAATGCGGGCGCGGCAACCGAAACTGCCAGCGCCGCGGCAACCGACAACACAACCTTTTTCATTGAGTCTGCCCCTTTAATTCGATCGGCGCGTCGGCGCCGGTCCCCTTCGCACATCTCCCCATGCGTGAGCCGCGAACCCCGGCTGCGAACGGCTGGACGCATTTGGCGTGCGTTATCTGAAATTTAGACCTGCCACCTGAGGGCGCGGCAAGCCGAAAACAGCGGCAAGTGCTGCCTTTTTAGGCGTTTAGCTCATCTGTCTACAAAAAGATGTCGGCTGTTGCGTGAATGTCACAAAACAGGCGTGCTTGAGCAGCACGTGGCACGCCAAGGGGGGTGGTTTTCCACACCCCGCCCGGGCATCCATCGATCGAACTGGTCGTTCCGAGGCGGGCTCGGCTAGGCCGCAGCCGCCTTTTTCCGGTTAGCCTCTAGCCGTGAATCGACGAGAGCCACGATGCCGTCGATCACAGGGTTGCTCAGCCCCTTCTGCTTGGCGATCAGCTGCACAAGCTTGTCGGCGCGTTCGATATTCGGCACGCCATTCTGCAGGGCACGAGCGGCCGAGGCCGGGCGCGTGAGGCTTTGCGCGGCAGCCGCATATTTTTCGAATGGAACCAGATCGCTCGGCGCCGCGCCGAGCTTGACGCACAGGTCGAACACAAAGTTGTAGACCGAACGCGCTTCCTCGATGTTCGAATGCACGGCTTCCTGCGCGGTCCTCATCCCGTCCTTGGTGATGCACCGGTAATTTCCGGCAAGCAGCATCGACCACTTTGCAAGCGGGACGAAGATCGAATCGTGCACGCGCAGCTTCACCGGCAATTCAATTTTTCCTTCCGGCGCATCGAAACGGACCGCATCGATGTCTTTCTCGAGCTGCCGCAAGATCGAGGTATGCATGTCGTTGTCGAACTTGGCGACCTTGAAATTGGTCGGCAACGTCACCTGCAGGACGTTGACCTTTTCTTCCGGTGGCCTGATCGCCTGCGGATCGGGGCTGCACAAAGTCAGCAGGCCCGGCTCGAAATTGTCCCACACGCTGGGGTCGGTGTAGGCGGGCTTGAGCGCGTCGTAGTTCAGGCCGGGAATGCGCTTGACGTACGGAAGCGGCGGCATGTTCATGATCGACATGCAGGGCACTTTCGATTTTGCCACCGCGTCGAGCAGCTCGCGGACACCGGGCGAGCGGTATTGCGGTTCCTGCATGGCAAGACCGACAAGATCGTAATCCTTCGGGTTGACGCCCGCGGCGCCACCGGCAGTAACCTTGCCCGGAAGTTTGCGCGAGTCGATCTCGACCTGATCCTTACGGCCTTTCACCGGCAACCGAACGCGAAATCCTTCCGCGTTGATAAGGTCTGCTTCCGCCGGCAGGCAGACCAGGTGCACGGAATGGCCGCCGTACAAGATTTTGGATGCGAGCAGCGAGCCGTAAGACGCGCCCATGATCAGAATTTTGTAAGTTGCCGGCATTGCGGCCTCCCTTATTGCTTATTCGCAAAAACCATAAAGAGTTCCGGCCGTTAAGGCCATCTCATCGCGCATGCTATGCGGCCCGTGATGTCGATGCAATCGGGCCGCTGCGGCTAACTCGCCGGCGCCTTCGCGATAGCAGCAAGCGGCTCGGGCACTGGACCACCGCTGGCCCAATCGAGCAGCTCGATGGTATGCACGACGGGCGTCGTTGTGCCGGCGGCGAGCTGCGTGATGCAGCCGATATTGCCAGCCGCAATGACATCCGGCTTCAGCGGTTCGATATTGCCAAGCTTGCGCGCGCGCAGCTGATTGGCCAAGGCGGGCTGAAGAATATTGTAGGTCCCGGCCGAGCCGCAGCACAGATGACCTTCCGGAATGTCTTTCACCACAAAGCCCGACTTGCGAAGCAAATCGACCGGCTCGCGCATGACCTTCTGGCCGTGCTGCAGCGAGCACGCCGCGTGATAGGCAACCGTCATCGGTGCGGGAAGCTTGCCTGTCTGCAAGGGCAAAGTGGCGACGTATTCGGTGACGTCGCGGGCCCGCGCGCTGACGCGCGCGGCTTTGTCCGCATGGGTCAGATCGTTGCGGAACATGAAGCCATAGTCCTTCACGGTGGTCCCGCAGCCGGACACGGTCACCAGAATGGCATCGAGCCCATCGCCTTCGATTTCGCGCGTCCAGGCGTCGATATTGTTGCGCGCCTGCGCCAGCGCCTGGTCCTCACGTCCCATGTGATGCAGCAGCGAGCCGCAGCAGCCCTCGCCTGCCGCGACCACGACCTCGATGCCATGGCGATTGAGCAGGCGAATGGCGGCTTCATCGGTCGACGGCGCAAGCACCGGGTTGATGCAGCCGGACAGCAGCGCCACGCGACCACGGCGTTTGCCTTCGGCCGGATACACCTTGCCTGTCCGCTCGACCGGCGGCGCCGGCTTTCGGTGCGGCGTCAGCTTCAGCATGGCCGCAATTCTGTGCAGGCCAAGCAGATCGAGAACCGGTGCCAGCGGCCGCGTCACCAGCCCAGCCACAACAGCAAGCCGGAACAGTGACGGATCCGTCAGCACACGCGCGAGCAATGCACGCAACGCGCGCTCGATCAAAGGACGCTTGTAGGATTTCTCGATCCGTTCGCGGGCATGGTCCACCAGATGCATGTAATGCACGCCCGAGGGACAGGTCGTCATGCACGCAAGGCACGACAGGCAGCGATCGATATGCTTCACCACGTCACGGGTCGGCGGCTTGTTCTGCTCGAGCATCTCCTTGATCAGGTAGATGCGCCCGCGTGGTGAATCGAGCTCGTCGGCAAGGAGCACATAGGTCGGGCACGTGGCCAGGCAGAACCCGCAATGCACGCAAGCGCGCAGGATTTTCTCCGACGATGCGACCTGCGGATCGAGCAGCTGCGCGAGCGTGAATGACGTCTGCACGGCTAAGCTCCCGCCCACATGCGTCCCGGATTGAGAACGCCCTTCGGATCGAAGCTCTCTTTCACCCGTTTGCCCAAGGCGCGGACCGCCGGCTCCTCCGGCGCGAAGACATCGACCGCCGCGCGCACCGCAGCCGGTGCGCGCACGAGCGTAGCATGGCCTCCGACCGCCGCGACCGCGCCGCGGATCGCGGCGGCATCGGGCTCGCCTGCAAACGGCATCGCGACCCAGACGAGTCCGCCGGCCCAGTCGTAGAACATCTGCGCCGCGGGCGTGATCGCGCGAGCGATTTCATGGCCGCGCCTGGGCGGAACGGAAATGCGCCACAGCGGACGGGTGCGCGCCGTTTCGGTAGCGAAAGGCATCACGTAGCGGATGCTCCGCCACAACTTGCGCGACTGACTTTCGTCAAGGAATGACACCGCGCCAAATTCCTTGAGCAACGCGGACAGTGTTTCTTTGCGGCGCGCGACGGACGGCGCGAAGCCCTCCAGTCGCAAGACAGTCGAAGCCTCGGGCCTGGGCAATCCGTCAAACCAGGATGCAACGTGATCGGGCAAATGCGCGGCGCCGGACACGTCGCATGATGAGCCCATCGCAGCAGCCATGGCAGCACAGGCGCGCGCATCGTCGAGACCTGTTACCAGGACCGTTGCCTCGGTCTCGGCCTTCGGCAGGACCTTGATCGTAATGTCCGTCATTGCCGCGAGCGTGCCCCACGATCCGGCAAGAAGCTTGCAGAGGTCGTAACCGGTGACGTTCTTCACAACACGGCCGCCGGATTTGATGGTTTCGCCGCGGCCGGTGACCGCCGTGACACCAAGAAAATGATCGCGTGCCGCGCCCGCCTTGATGCGGCGCGGGCCCGAAAGATTGGCCGCAATCGCGCCGCCGAGCGTGCCGCGGTTCACCTCGCTGCCGAGCACCGGACCGTAGTCGATCGGCTCGAAGGCCAGCTCCTGGTTGTTTTTCTCGAGCAGGGCTTCGATCTCGGACAATGGCGTGCCCGCGCGCGCCGACAGCACCAGTTCGGCCGGCTCATATAATGTGACGCCGGCAAGCCCCGACAAATCGAGCGTTAGATCGGTCTGGCTCGGCCGGCCGATCGTGCGCTTGGTGCCATGCCCGGCGATTTCAAGCGGCTTCTCATTGCCGAGCGCCCAGCGCACGGCCTCCTCGACCTCCTTGGCATCGCGGGGTTTGAGTGTGTCAGCCATTGCGCGACAATTCATTCCGCCGCGCGGGCGGCGGGCTCACGGGCGAATGCCGGCATGATTTCGCGCGCAAAGCGGCGCAACTGATCGACACCACCGGCGATCGTGAGCAACACATAGGTGACCCCGGCGTCGCGCAGCGCTTCGATCATGCCCGCGATCTCTTCGGGCGTGCCAAAGAGAGCGTTTTCCTCCGTCGCGCCTGCCCTGTCGGCATAGGCGAGCACGTGCGAGCCGGTCTTGCCATCGGGCATGCGCGCCACGTTGATCGTCCGGCGCGTATACTCGGCCTGCCGCGCCAGCGCGGCGTCCTTGTCGGCCTTGTCCTTCGCCACGTAGAGCTGGCGGGCGGCCGTCACCTGCATCGGATCGAACGGCAGCCCGTTGGCCTCGCGCTCGGCCTTGTAGATGGCAATGCGTTCGCCGAGCGCTGTAGCAGATGCATATTGATCAAGGATAAGATTGAAGCCGCGCGCGGCAGCGCGCCGGATCGAGTGCGGATTTCCGGCGGCGACCCACAGCGGCGGATGCGGGCGTTGTGCCGGCGGCGGTTCGACGATGACGTCCTCGAAATGCCAGAACCGGCCCTTGTGCGAAAAACGCTCGCGCGTCGTCCATGCGCGCGTCATGACCTCGACCGCCTCGTCGAAGCGCGCCTCGGCTTCGTCCGGCGAAATCTGGAAGCCCTTGAACTCGCTGTGCCGGTAACCCTTGCCGATGCCGAGATCGAGACGGCCGTGCGAGAGAAGATCGAGCGTGGCTGCTTCTTCGGCAAGCAGCACCGGGTTGTGCCATGGCGGCACGATCACCGCGGTGCCCAGACGCAACGTTCGGGTGCGCATGGCAAGCGCGCTGAGCAGCATCAGGGTCGAGGACACCTGGTTCCAGCCGCTGAAATGATGTTCGACCGAGAAGCTCGAATGAAAGCCCAGCGCCTCGGCCTCGACGTTAAATTCGAGATAGTCGAAGAATCCACGCCCGGTTTCGGGGCGAAATCCGGGAGCATCGGCTTTTGGCGAACAGAACAGGCCGAAACGCATCACTAGAACCTCGGAATATCGGGAAACGGCAGCCTGCCGGCATGAACGTGCAGGCGGCCGAGCTCGGCGCAGCGGTGCAATTGCGGGAAAACTTTTCCGGGATTGAGCAGGCCTTTGGCGTCGAAGGCACATTTGACCCGCTGCTGCTGATTGAGGTCGATCTCCGAGAACATTGTCGGCATCAGGTCGCGTTTCTCGACGCCGACGCCATGCTCGCCAGTGAGCACGCCGCCGACCTCGACACATAGCTTGAGGATCTCGGCGCCGAATTCCTCGGTTTTCTCCAGCTCGCCCGGAATATTTGCGTCATAGAGAATGAGCGGATGCAGATTGCCGTCCCCGGCGTGGAAAACATTGGCGACGCGCAGGCCGTATTTCGCTGACATCTCCTTCATGCGCTTGAGCACCAGCGGCAGCTGCGCGCGCGGAATGGTGCCGTCCATGCAATAGTAGTCCGGGGAGATACGCCCGACCGCCGGAAATGCGGCCTTGCGGCCTGCCCAGAACAGCAGCCGTTCCTCCTCCGAACGCGAGGCCTTGCACGAGGTTGCGTGGCAATCGCGTGCAATTTTCTCGACCCGCTCGATCAGATGATCGACTTCCGCCGGAGGCCCGTCGAGCTCAACGATCAGAAGCGCTTCGACGTCGAGCGGGTAGCCGGCGTGCACGAACTGCTCAACTGCCGCGATCGCCGGCCCGTCCATGATTTCCATGCCGCCCGGAATTATTCCCGCGCCGATGATGCGTGAAACGCATTCGCCGGCATCTTCCGACGACGGGAAACCCACGAGCAGCGCGCGCGCCGTTTCCGGCCTCTTCAGTATGCGCACCGTCACTTCCGTCACCACGCCGAGCAACCCTTCCGAGCCGGTGATCAAGCCAAGAAGATCGTATCCCGGCGCGTCGAGATGCTTGCCGCCGATGTTCAGCACTTCGCCGGTTATGAGCACGATCTCGCATCCCAGCAGATTGTTGGTCGTCATGCCATATTTGAGGCAATGTACGCCGCCGGAATTCTCCGCCACGTTGCCGCCGATCGTGCAGGCGATCTGCGAGGACGGGTCCGGCGCGTAGTAAAAGCCGGCATCCGCGACGGCGTTGGTAACAGCCAGATTGGTGACACCCGGCTCGACGACGACAACGCGATTTTCAAAGTCGATTTCGCGGATTCGGTTGAACTTGGCCATGCCGAGCAGCACGCCGTCGCCAAGCGGAAGTGCGCCACCCGACAGTGACGTGCCGGCCCCGCGCGGGACCACCTTGATGCCCTCATCGTGACAATAGCGAAGCACCTCGGCGACCTGCTGGGTGGTCTCCGGCAGCACGACAACCATCGGGAGCTGCCGGTAGGCGGTCAGACCGTCCGTTTCATAGGGCCGCATCTCGCGTTCGCCCGCGATGACCCCCTCACCGGGAACAATGCTGCGCAAGGCGGCCACGATGCGGTCGCGGCGCCCCAGGATTCCGGCATCGAGTTCGGGCATACGCACCGACATTCCATGCAACTCCGTCATGTCCAAACAACGATATCAGCCATTTGACGGCTTACACATAGGGCTGGCAAAAACCAATGGAAACCGGGTAGCGGCACGGGCGTTTTCCGCGTGGGGCGGCCGCCAACCTCACAACGGGAGCAGAAGAAATGAAGTCGGTATTTGCTGCGGCCATGCTCGTGACCGCGATGATTCAGGTTGCGCACGCACAGGATGTGGCCGCAGGCGAGCAGTCGTTCAAGAAATGCTTCCCGTGCCACTCCGTCGGCGAAGGCGCAAAGAACAAAGTCGGGCCCGAGCTCAATGGCCTCGACGGGCGCCATTCGGGCAGCGCGCCCGATTACAGCTACACCGACGCCAACAAGAATTCTGGCATCACCTGGAGTGAGGCAACTTTCAAGGACTACATCAAGGATCCGCGCGCCAAGATTCCGAATACCAAGATGATCTTCCCCGGCATCAAGAATGAAAAGGAAGCCGGCGACCTTTGGGCCTACCTCAAGCAATTCGACGCCAGCGGTAATAAGAAATAGATTCAGTTCACTGGGGCACGGGGCGGCATGACTCGGTCGGGCATTACCCGATCAGGAGGGTCCGTTCATGATCAAGGATATTGTCGTCAACCTCGGCCTGGGCGCGCAGGATCCGGCCGGCACCTACGCCATTTCCGTTGCAGAGAAATTTGAAGCGCACCTGGTCGGAATCGCTGTCTCCTATGAACCCGTTATTCCCGGAACGGTCATGGGCGGTGTCCCTCCGGACGTGATCGAAGGCCAGCGCGTTGAATCGAACAAGCGGGCGAATGCGACCATTGCACGTTTTGAGCAAGCGGCGAAGCGGGCGGGCATCTCAATGGAATCCCGCCTCATCACGACAAGCGTTGCCGGCGCCGCCGACCAGATCGGCAGGATTGCCCGGCGTTTTGATCTTGCCATTGTTGGGCAACCTGGACGGAAACCTTCCTTGCCTGACCAGGTCGTCGATGAAGGCGTGCTGTTTGAATCCGGCCGCCCGGTGATCTTCGTGCCTTACATCCAGACCGGCGGCGTCAACCTCGACCGCATCATGGTGTGCTGGGACGGCAGCCGGACCGCCAGCCGCGCGGTTGCCGATGCCATGCCGTTCCTGAAAAAGGCAAAACAGGTCGAGATCGTGATCGTTTCAAACAAACCAGCCAAGGCCGACGAGCTGCCGGGCGTCGATCTCGGCCAGCACCTTGCGCGTCATGGACTTAAGGTTGACATCAAGCGCATCACCTCGCCCGACAACGACGTGCCCTCAACAATTTTGTCTCACGCTGCCGACTCCTCTGCCGACATGATCGTGATGGGCGGCTATGGCCACTCGCGCCTGCGCGAATTCGTGCTCGGCGGCGCTACGCGCGGGCTGCTTGAATCGATGACGGTGCCGGTGCTGATGTCGCATTAGGATTTTGCGGCAGCGGGCACTGGGCGACGAGCCCTCTTGCACGGGCGTCGACCACACCCACTGCGCGGAGCGACAGCAGCGTGACGGTCTGCACGGCCTCGCGCATATTGCTGCCGGGCGACGCCAAGGGGCCAATCAACCCCTCAAGCAGTGCACCGACGATCGCAGGCGCGGTCGCGCGCGCGTCCTGATCGGGCAAATGCTGGCCGGTGAGTGCGACATTGATCCGCCATGCCAACTCGCTTGCGATGGCGCGGCGGAATTCCACACGCAGCGCATCAATATTGGCGTCGACCGGCTCCGCCAGCACCGCCCAAGTCAACCGCCGGTCGTTCAGGGCACGCGCCGCGAACGTGGCGATGCAGGCGGCAAGCGCCGAAAGCGGGCCCGGTGCCGCATCGGCAGCCTCCCGCATGGCTGCGAGCTCGCGCCCGGCGGCGGACGCGATCACTTCGGCGATCAGGTTTTTTTTTGACGGAAAATAGCGATAAACGGTGCCGGCGGCGATATCGGCCCGGTGCGCGACCGGGGCAATCTGGACGGCACCCATTCCGCTTTCCGATGCAATCGATTGTGCCGCATCGAGGATCGTCTGCTCGCGCTCGGCAAGCCGGCGGACGACATTTTCGGTCCGGCGATAGGGCATGGATCAACTCAACGCAGATTCAGGGCGGCGTGGCAAGTGCCGCCAAAAGACTCAACTTCTTTTCCCACCGCCCGCGGTGAGCGACTTTTCCCGAATAGCGGAGAGTGTCGTGGCCGGAGTGATCGCCTCGGGGTCGATCTTGAGATGGATGATCGACGGTTTGCCGGAGGCGCGCGCGGCGGCAAAAGCCGCCGGGAAGTCCGCGCTCTTTTCCACCACCGCGCCGTAGCCGCCGAATGCCAGTGCATAGGCCACGAAATCCGGGTTGCACAGGTCGGTCGCAACAACGCGGCCCGGATACTCGCGCTCCTGGTGCATGCGGATGGTGCCGTAAATGCCGTTGTCGGCGACCAGCACGATGACGGGCAGCTTGTGCTGGATCGCAGTTGCAAAATCCTGTCCCGTCATGAGGAAGTCGCCGTCGCCGGCAACGCAGACAACAATGCGATCCGGATAAAGCGTCTGCATCGCCAGCGCGGCCGGCAGGCCGTACCCCATCGAGCCCGAGGTCGCGCCCACCAGTCCGCCAAATTTGCGTACCCGGTAAAAGCGATGGACCCAGCCGGAAAAGTTGCCGGCGCCCTGCGTGATGATCGCGTCGGCCGGCAAATTGTTGCGCAGCCAAACCATGATCTCGCCGAGGTTGACGGCGCCCGGCACCGCGGTCGCCTTCTCCCCCCAGGCAAGAAAGTCGGCATGCGCGGCATCACTCTCGCCACGCCAGCCGATCTCTTTTGGCGGCTGCAAGCTGTCCAAGGCCGCGCAGAACGCGGTCGGCGTCGCGTTGATGGCGAGATGCGGATGATAGACGCGGCCGAGTTCATCGGCGCCGGGATGCACGTGCACGAGCTTGGTCTGCGGTTCTGGAATATCGAACACGCTGTAGCTTTGTGACGGCATTTCACCGAAGCGCCCACCGATCAACAGGACCAGGTCGGCACCCTTCACGCGCGCGAGCAGCTTCGGGTTTGGTCCAATGCCGAAGTCGCCGGCGTAGCAGAAATGCATTGCATCGATCAGGTGGCCGCGCCGGAATGTCGTCGCGACCGGCAGCGCAAATCGCTCGGCGAAACGCATCAGGCTCCCGCTCGCCTGCTCGCTCCATCGGCTGCCGCCGATCAGCACGATCGGGTGCTTTGCGCTCCGTAACAAATTCTGCAGCCGGCTCATTTCAGATTGGCCGGGCGAGGTTTCCACCGGCTCGAATCGTGACGCGTCCGAAACCGCGACGCGCTCGGTCAACATGTCTTCAGGCAGCGCGATCACCACGGGACCAGGCCGTCCGTTGCAGGCTGTATGGAAGGCGCGCGAAACGATTTCCGGGATGCGCGCCGGATCATCGATCTCCGTTGCCCATTTCGCCATGGTCCCGAAAACGGCGCGATAATCGAGCTCCTGGAATGCCTCGCGGTCACGCATGTCGCGGCCGATCTGTCCGACGAACATGATCATCGGCGAGGAATCCTGGCGCGCGATATGGATGCCGGCCGACGCGTTACTGGCGCCGGGCCCGCGCGTGACGAAACAGATGCCGGGCCGGCCGGTCATCTTGCCCACGGCCTCCGCCATCATGGCTGCGGTGCTCTCATGACGGCAGACCGTGAGCTTGATGTCACTTCCATAGAGAGCATCGAGCGCGGCAAGATAACTTTCGCCCGGCACGCAAAATGCGTCGCGCACGCCATGAATCGACAACTGATCGATCAGGATTTCGCCGCCGGAACGTGCGTTGTCCTTGCCGCGCATTGAGGCTACTTCACGATCTTCGCGGGTGGAATCTTCGGCGAGAAGGAAGCGGGAGTCATCAGCCAGTTGACCTGCTCTGTGATATTTCCCGCTTTCGCATTTTCCGCGAGAAAGTGTTTCCAGTCCGGGTCCTGCATCATCTTGGCGCGCTTCTGCTCTCGATCACCGGCGCTGTCGTAGACCCAGCCGTGCACGAGCGTGTTGAGTTGTCCCGTCTCACTGACGAGATAGTAGTGCGGTTCGCCCATGTAGCGGAGCTGCACGGGATAGGCCAGCTTGCTGTAGAGATCCAGCTGCGCAGGCACCCTGCCCGGAAGAATCCGATAAGTCCTGTGATCGATAATCACTAAGCACCTCCCTTGGAAAAGCCGCCTGAGGCGGTCAGGCGCGCACTTTCCCGGCAACACGCGCAGCGGTCAATAGACTTCAGACTTGTTCGGTTGCAACTCCTCTTTTCGTGGCGAGTTGATACATATTCACTCTGACAAATGTCCGCGGTCGCAGATGAGTGACGAGGCGCAACAGCCGGTGATCGATTTTCTGGGCGATGCGGGCAGCCATGGCGGCGTGCCAGTCAAACGCATCGACACACACGCGGCACTGGTCTTTCTGGCCGGTGACCGCGTGCTGAAGATCAAGCGTGCCGTGCGCTTTCCCTTCCTCGATTTTTCGACACTCGGCAAACGCCGGGCCGCCTGCGAGGCTGAGATCAAGGTCAATCGCGCGTTTGCACCGGCGATCTACCGCGGTGCCGTGCCCATTACGCGCGACAGTGCAGGACGGCTTGCGGTCAGCGGCAAGGGCGAGCCGGTGGAATGGGCCGTCGAGATGCGGCGGTTCGATGAAAACCAGACCCTCGACCGGCTCGCCGAAGCCGGGCGCATCGACGAAGCCCTCGCCGATCGGCTCGGGCGAGCCGTTGCTGCCGCGCATCGCGTCGCGCCGACGGTGACGAACGCCCACTTCACGGAAACGCTGGCGGGCATTATCGCGCAAAACGAGACCGAGCTCGCCGCGGAGCCGGATCTATTTTCTCTGGAGGATTTGCGCGCCCTAGCCGCCGCAACACGCGATGCATTCGATCGCGTGAAACCGCTGCTGCAGGCACGCGAGCGCGCAGGTCTCGTGCGCCGGTGCCATGGCGACCTGCACCTCGGCAACGTCGTGCTGATCGAGGACAAACCGGTATTGTTCGACGCCATCGAGTTCGACGACCGTATTGCAACGGGCGACGTGCTCTATGATCTGACGTTCCTGCTGATGGATCTGATCGAGCGCGGGCTGCGGCCGGCGGCGAATATCGTGTTCAACCGCTATCTGATCGAGACCCAGCGTGTCCACGATCTCGATGCCCTCGCCGCCCTTCCGTTGTTCATGTCCGTGCGCGCCGTAATCCGCGCCAAGGTAACGGCAGCGAGACGCAAGCACTCCGATGTCGGCATGAAGCTGTCGCGGGACGCGCGCAGCTATGCCGATCTGGCGCGGGAACTGCTGCAGGCAGCCAGGCCAAAACTGGTCGCCATCGGCGGGCTCTCCGGCACCGGAAAGTCCCTGCTCGCACGCACGCTTGCGTCGGAAATCATGCCAATGCCCGGTGCCGTGGTGCTGCGAAGCGATATCGAACGCAAGGTAATGTTCGGCGTTGCCGAGGCCGAGACGCTGCCGAAGTCGGCGTACACTGCCGAGGCCACCACCAAGGTCTACGCCACGCTTGCCGCCAAGGCGCGGCGCGTCGTCGCGGTTGGGCAATCGGCAATCGTTGATGCCGTGTTTGCACGGCCCGGCGAGCGCGCAGACGTCGCGAAAGCGACGGATTCCGTCGATTTTTACGGTCTTTTTCTCACCGCCGACCTGCAGTCACGGCTTGAGCGGGTCGGCGCGCGGACAGGCGACGCGTCCGACGCAAACGCGGCCGTCGTGCAGGACCAGGAAAAGTTCGAGCTGGGCCACGTCAACTGGACGAGAGTCGATGCGTCCGGCACCCCGGAAGAAACCCACATTCGTGCCAGAGTGACGCTCGACCTCGAATGACAAAGCTATGCATTGTGCGAGCCGCAGTCCCGCCATCTTTTCCCTTGGCGAAGGACAGCGAACCAAGGCATAGCTGCCAGCGTTGACAGATACCCGCCCGCCAGGTTCTCCCTTATGAGCGCCACTGCCAGAGGCCGAACGCACTCCGCGCGTCATTTCGCGGTCGGCCTGGCCGGGTATTGCGCCTTCATCAATCTTTATTCGCCGCAGTCGATCCTCCCGCTTCTCTCCGAGGAATTTCACGCCAGCGCAGCGGAAGTCTCGACCATCATCACCGTCAGCACTTTGGCGGTCGCCCTCACCGCTCCTTTCACCGGCGCGGTGGCCGACGTACTCGGCCGCAAGCGCGTGATCGTCGCGGCCATGTTCGTCCTGGTCATTCCGACTCTGATGGTCGGGCTGTCGACAAGCCTGTCCGCGGTCATCTTCTGGCGCGCAGTGCAGGGGCTCGTTCTGCCGCCGATCTTTGCCGTGACCGTTGCCTATATCGGCGACGAATGGCCGGCCAAAGAAGCAACGACCGCCGCGGGCATCTATTCGTCGGGATCGAGTCTCGGAGGATTCAGCGGCCGGCTGGTCACCGGGGTGATCGCCGACCTGATCAGCTGGCGCGCCGGTTTTGCGGTGCTCGCGGGCGTCGCGGCCGTCGGCGCCGTCGCGGTCGCGTTCCTGTTGCCGCGCGAGCGGCGTTTCGTGCGCTCGGAAGGCTTGCGCGCGTCGGGCCGTCAGATGCTCGGGCATTTTCGCAACAGCCAGCTGGTCGCGACCTTCGCCGTCGGTTTCGGCGTGCTGTTCAATTTCATCTGCACCTTCACCTTCATCAGTTTTTACCTCGCCGCCCCTCCCTACAATCTCTCTGCCAGCTGGCTCGGCGCGCTCTTCGTCACTTATCTCGTCGGCTCGGTGCTAACTCCCTGGATCGGCTGGGCGGTCGGCCGGTTTGGACGGCGTCCATTCATGGTCGGCGTGATCGCGGTGTGGCTTGCCGGAATTGCGCTCACGCTGGCGCCGTCACTTCCGCTTATCGTTGCCGGCCTCGCGCTCGGGGCCGGTTGCGGCCTCATATGCCAGGCCGTTTCGACGGGTTACGTGACAGTCACCGCCAAGGCGGGGCGCTCATCCGCGGTCGGCCTCTACGTGACCGGGTTTTACCTCGGTGGCAGCTTCGGGGCCGCGGTAGGCGCGATCGCCTGGACGCTGGGCGGCTGGCCGACCTGCGTTGCGCTGGTCGCAGCAATGCTCGTGATCATGGCCGCGATCGTCATCTTCGCCTGGAGCGAAACCGCCCGCCAGGAAAAGCCAAGTCCGATTGAGCCGCCTTGAGCTAGCGGCGCGCTTCGTTCCAACCGGGACTGCGCAGCGCCAGCAGCGGGCCGTAAAGCAGCACGAACAGGATGAAAGCCGCAGTCCAGCAAAGGCCCGCGAATTCGAGCAGATCAACCGAAGCGATAAAGGCCGCCACGATGCGAACCAGTGCCGCCGCGAGAAGCAAAGCATAAATCGCCTGCGTGGCGCGTCCGGCCTGCAAAGGCTGCCCGGTGTGGCCGAGGGTGGCCCGCGTCATCACCGCGGCCGTCATCAGGCCGACGGCGCCGGCCGTCCAGGCATGGATGCCCGCGGTCGCCGGCACCTCCGGAACGAAAGCCGCCAAACCAATCATGATGAACCCGAGTGGCACAAAGGCGTAGCCGATGTGGAGGATCAGCACGAGGCGGTCAGCGACCGTGCGATCGCCGGCCCAGCGCGCCAGCCGCACTGCCTGCAGGCAACCGGCGACGATCAGCAGCAATGCGGAAAGCCAGTGCGCCGGCGCGATGATCCAGGTGACAAGCGCAAACGCGCTGATGACGAGCGCCACCAGGTCGAACTGCGAGAATGGGACCGGCATCCGGCCAGGATTGTTCCGGGTGAGCCAATTGTTAGTGAAGCTCGGCACGATCCGTCCGCCAATGAGTGAAATCATCAGGATGACCGCACCGATGGCAATGCGGGTGCCGTAGTCGGCGTTGCCCGTCATCAGCACTTCGGCATGAAAGACGATATTGCCGAGGACGAGCACGACGAGAATTCCCAGCACGCGAAGATTTCGCCAGTTTTCGCCCACGACGACCTCGCGCCCCGCGACCATCGCAAGCGTCACAAGGAAAGCTGTGTCGATGATCGCCGCGAGGAGTCCGCCGAGCTGCGCCGAAATCAGGATTGCAAGGCGGCCGGCGAGCCAAAGGGCGGCAAGCCCGGCGAGCGGCCAACCATTGACCGGCAACCGCCCGGTCCAGTTCGGAATCGCCGTGAGCAGGAAGCCGGCGATAGCCGCTGCGACATAGCCATAGAGCATCTCGTGAATGTGCCAATCGAGCGGACTCAGATGTGTCGGTACGCTCAGCTTGCCCATATATTGGGGAATCCAGACAAGGATGGCGATGATCGCCCAGAGGCCTGCCGCCAGAAAGAACGGGCGAAAGCCATACGAGAAAAGTGCGGGACCGTCATAGTCGCGGCGGCGTTGGAGGGCGGGCGTCGACATTCCAGACCTTTCTTCCCTGCCAGCTTAGCGCGTAACGCTCGTATGCCAGAGCGGTACATAGCCGCGCCTGAGCACTGTAACGATCGACTGCGGCGTCAGCACATTGACCTCGATTCCGTGCGGGCGCGACCGGCTTTGCAAATATCTATCCGGCGCCCAGAGCCACAGTCGGCTTCCCCGCACGGCAAATGCTTGCCCATCCATGGAGATCATCGCGCCGTCAGGAAGACTGTCGAGCTTGGTGCGGTGGCTCCGCTTGGCTTTTCCGTCGAGCCGTTCGGCCTGAAGAATTTCGTCCATCACCGCAGCCGGTGTGCGTTGTGTCTTGCCAGAGAATAAAAGCGCGAATCGCTCGGCATCCTTGCGCCGACATTCGAAGCAGGGCCTGTGGCCCGCGGCGAAGGCCGTAACTTCATCGAGGAAAAACAGCTCGGTATAGCTGTTGCCCCAGACCTTCCGGTGGCGGTCGTTGAAGGTGAGCTTGCAACAGATCCAGGCGCGGTTGACCCAACGGCGCGCGCTCAGTTTCCGTTGTGCGTCATGCAGCCGCCCACCCCGGTTTCCCATCACCGTGCCGCGCGCGGACGTCGCAAATAATTCGCCGAAGGGTGAGACACGGGATTGGAGCGGCATTGGCGCACGAAAGCACGCCGCCCTTCAGGCGGCTATGCTCACTTTATGAGAACAAGGTTTGCTTACGCCTGCGGCTGCGGCGCGACTTCGCCGGTCGGCGGCTCGGGACGCGGCCGCGGCTTTCCTGCCGGCGGCACCGCCGACGAGCGCGGCGTGGCGGGCTCGATGACAGATTCGCGTACGGGACGCTTGCCCGCAAGCAGATCGGTAATCTCATCGCCGGTCAGTGTCTCAAACTCGAGCAGGCCCTTGGCCAGCACCTCGAGGTCGGCGCGCTTCTCCGTGAGGATCTGCGTCGCTTCGGCATAACCCGCCTCCACCAGGCGGCGGATTTCACCGTCGATCTTGCGCGAGGTCTCTTCCGAAATGTTCTGCTGGCGCGAAACCTGATAGCCGAGGAAAACCTCGTCCTGGTTCTCGCCGTAGGCAACCGTGCCGAGTTCGTCCGACAGGCCCCAGCGCGTCACCATCATGCGAGCGAGCTTGGTCGCCTGCTCGATGTCGGATGCCGCGCCCGACGTCACCTTTTCCTTGCCGAACACCATTTCCTCGGCAACGCGGCCGCCCATCATGATGGCGAGGCGCGACGTCATCTGCTCGCGGCTCATCGACAGCTTGTCGCGCTCCGGCAGTTGCATGACCATGCCGAGCGCACGGCCGCGCGGAATGATGGTTGCCTTGTGCACCGGGTCGGTCGCCTTGACGTTGAAGGCAACGATCGCGTGGCCGCCTTCGTGATAGGCGGTGAGGAGCTTCTCCTCCTCGGTCATCACGAGCGATTTGCGCTCGGCGCCCATCATCACCTTGTCCTTGGCGTCTTCGAACTCGGCCTGCGTGACCATGCGCTTGTTGCGCCGGGCCGCCATCAAGGCAGCTTCGTTGACCAGGTTGGCGAGGTCGGCGCCAGAAAAGCCGGGCGTACCGCGCGCGGTCGTCTTGAGGTTCACATCCGGCGCAAGCGGAACCTTCTTTACGTGCACTTTCAGAATGTTCTCGCGGCCAACGACATCCGGGTTCGGCACAACGACCTGGCGGTCGAAGCGGCCGGGCCGCAGCAGCGCCGGATCGAGCACGTCGGGACGGTTGGTCGCAGCAATAAGGATGATGCCTTCATTCGCCTCGAAGCCATCCATCTCGACCAGCAGTTGGTTGAGTGTCTGCTCGCGCTCGTCATTGCCGCCGCCGAGACCGGCGCCGCGATGGCGGCCGACCGCGTCGATTTCGTCGATGAAGATGATGCACGGCGCGTTTTTCTTCGCCTGCTCGAACATGTCGCGCACGCGCGAGGCGCCGACGCCGACGAACATTTCAACGAAGTCGGAGCCCGAAATGGTGAAGAACGGGACGTTCGCCTCGCCGGCGACCGCACGCGCGATCAGCGTCTTGCCGGTCCCGGGGGGACCGACGAGCAGCACGCCGCGAGGAATGCGCCCGCCGAGGCGCTGGAATTTACCGGGGTCGCGCAGGAATTCGACGATCTCCTGCAGATCCTGCTTCGCCTCATCGACACCGGCGACGTCCTCAAACGTGACGCGACCATGCGCCTCCGCGAGCAGTTTCGCCCGCGACTTGCCGAAGCCGAGTGCCTTGCCGCCGGCACCCTGCATCTGGCGCGACAGGAAGATCCACACGCCGATCAGCGCAATGAAAGGCAGCCAGGAGACGAGCAGCGAGACGAACCATGGAACGTTGTCAGACGGCGGCCGCGCGGTGATCGCGACGCCCTTCGAATAAAGCTTCTGCACCAGACCGGGATCGTTCGGTGCATAGGTCTGGAAGCTGGTGCCGTTCGAGAAAGTGCCATGGATGTCCGGGCCCTGGATCACGACGTCCCGGACGCGACCCTGGTCGACTTCGGACAGAAGCTGCGAGAACGAGATATCTTGCGCGGTCGTGCGCTGGCCGGGATTCTGGAAAAGCGTGAACAGCGCCAGCAGCAGCAGGACGATGATCACCCACAGCGCGAAATTTCGTAGATTAGCGTTCATCACCCGTCCTGACCCAGCCGCGCGCGTGCCGCGCGGGAATAAGTTCTATGTATCCGGTTCGTGGCGACTTCACGTCGGACTCGCTAGCCAATGTAGGCAGCGCCCGCCCCCATGAAAAGGCCTTAAGCCTTAATAATCTAGCGTCTTTTCGCACTATTCGGCCGGCCGGGTCGGCGCTTGGTTAAGACCTTGCGACGGCGCGGCGGTGCCCGTTCGACGAGAATTTGCCGATCCTTAAGCGTCACGATTGCGCCGGCCAGGCTCCGCCGGAAGCGGTTTTCCCGCCGATTTTGGGCCTCATCGAGCGCGGTTTTAAGTGCTTCGAGCTTCCCGAGCTCCACGGGACCCTCGTCCCCGACCCTGGCCATGGCCCGGCCGAGCAAACGCAATGCGACTTCCGCGGGCAACTCGGTAAAACGTCGCGATTCAATCGCAACCGCAGGCGCGCCAGGCAATTCGACGAACAGTTCCACGACGGCACGATCGACAGCCTGTTCGATCGCGATATCCGCCCGCTTGAGCCGGCGCGCGAGCCGCGCCAACTGCGCGGCATCGAGACCTTCTTCCGCAAGCAAATGCATCAGTCCGCGCAAGCGCACGCGCGTGTAGCGCGGATCGCGATTGGATGGATCGTCGGCATACGAAATTCCCTCAGCGCGCAATGTCGCGATGAGCCGACTCTTTGAAATATCGAGAAGCGGACGAACAAGGAAAAGGCTTTCGTCGTGCGGGACGGCGGAGATCCTTTGCATTGCCCCGAGACCGGAGAGACCGCTGCCGCGGCTCATGCGAATGAGAACGGTCTCGCTTTGGTCGTCGAGCGTGTGCGCCGTGAGAATATGTGTCGCGCCTGCCCTGCGGGCGGCTTTGCCAAGCAATCGGTACCGCGTCAGGCGGGCAGCTTCCTGCAGACCGGTCTTCGGCTTGCGGCCGGTCCAGCGCGATGTGCGATGCGAGATATCGAGCTTGTGTGCGAGACGCGCGACCGCGGCCGCCTCCGCCTTGGATTCCTTCCGCAGACCGTGGTCGACTGTAACGGCCACGAGCTTCGGTTTGGCCTCAAGTGAATCGCGCCACTGCGCGGCCATGACCATGAGCGCGGTGGAATCCGGCCCGCCCGAGACCGCGAGCACGAGGACGGGCAAGGATTGCAGCCCGGAAAAAAGTGATGTGACTTCCGACGCCGAGACGGCTTTCGCCTCAGCAGTGCGCACGCTTCTGTTCCTGCGCGACCCCGCGCTTCACTCCGGAAGAGGCGCGCGGAAATTTACGCTCAACCTCGGCGAGCGTGGCGCACGCCGCCTCTTTCTGGTTCATCGCAGCGAGCGATTGACCAAGCCGCAACAGCGCGTCCGGCGCCTTGCCCGAGCGCTCGTATCTGGTCGAAACGTTCAGGAATGATTCCGCAGCATCCCGATAGCGTTGCTGCTGAAACAGACTCTCGCCCAGCCAATAATTTGCATCGGGCACGAGCTGCTCGTTCGGGTACTTTTTCAGAAAATCGCGAAATGACTGCTCGGCCAGCGAATAGTCTTTATGCAGCACGTAGCCATAGGCCATGTCGTATTCATCCTTCGGCGAAGCTGAAGGCGGCAACGTAGCCAGCTGCTGGCCGGCGGGCGCAACATTGCGGACCTGCGGCGGTGGCGTGGCCGGCACCGGCGCGCCACCGGCCGACGCCACGGCTCCGGGTGGCGGGGATGGAGGCGGTGCGTCATTGTTTCCCGCCACGGTCGCAAGATCGAGCGGAGCGCCAGCCGCGCGGCCGCCAGGAGCACCAACCGGACCGTTATCGCGTCCTTGCTCTGGCGCAGCGATCGCCGCCTGGTTGCCGAGGACGCGCGGCGCGCCGGGCGCACTCGGATGTTGTGACGGATCGAAGACGTCGGAGCGGCGCCCGGGATTGGTGGGCGGGCCGCCAGGTGCATTGCCCGGATTCATTGGCACGGCCTGCGCGGGCGGCGGCGCGCTGCCTTTCGACCCAAGCTGCTGGAATCGATATTCGGTGTCGTCCTGCATCCGCTTGAGCTGCATCTCAAGCTGCTGGTTACGGTACTGAAGACTCTCGATCGTGCCGGTCAGTTGGCGCAGCGCGTTCTCCATGCGGTCGAGGCGGACCGAAAGGTCGCCAGGATCAGCCTGTGAAACGCGGCCGGTTGGGGCCTGCTGAGGCGGAGCCTGACGCTGTTGCCCCTGTTGCTCGCCGCGATTGAACAGATTGTCGAGGAAGTTTCCGGACGAGCCGCGTTCCTGCGCGACCGCCATCCCTGCCGGCATCCCCGCCGACAAGAGCAAGGCTGAAACCAGGATCGTTGCGGATGCGAAGGAGAAAAGCGTGCAGGGCCGTGTGCGTGTCATCGGCAAGGTTGAAGCCCGTTGGATGTTTTTTTGTGCATGTCTGGTTCCGAAAACCGTTCCCCAGGTCTCGGAAATCTGCGCTGGTCTTGGTGATCGCAGCGGCTGCGTAGCATAGCATAGTGAGTACGACCAGATTGTGGCCGGTATTACCGAAACGCCTGCAATAAGGGGATTTTCGGGTAGGTCCGCCGACCTCAGTGTCCGCCGAAAACCAGCGTCTGGAACGGAAGTATCAGCGCCTGCAGCCGCAGGATCAAAGCGTGCACGAGCCCGAGCGCATCGACGGCGTGCAGTGCAAAGGCTTTCAGCGCACCAGTATCTTTGGCGACGATCGTATCGTGATTGCTGGAATAAGCGTTGGCGATGCAGCTGCTGCCCGGCGTCACGCCGTCGAGACCGCCCTTGAACAGAGGCTCCAGAAACACGAGAAGCGTGCCGGGCTTGGTCACCTGCTGTGCTTCGAGCAGCTGCTCACCGCCCCGAAACTGGCCGGCGGCGATGTAGTCCTGCACGTTCGTCACCACCATCGGGATAACTCTGAATGGCTTGGAGACGCAGGTGGCCTCGGCGACCATTCCAACCTTCATGATCTGCGCTTCGATCTGTCCGAAACCCGCCGACAGGACCTGCCGGCCCGCACCGTCGGGAATAAGTATCCCGGCTGGGCGCATCATCGGATTGACGAGGTCGCCGGCACGCAGCAGGAATTGCTCGAGGCGCCCATCGACGCCCGCGCGGATTACGGTCTTGTCGAGCTCCACTTGTGCTTGATCGAGCGCGGCTTGAGCGCTGGCTTTCTCCGCCGGCAGCAATGTCGAGAGGCGCTCCTCTATGCCCTGTTTTGACGCCGTCGCCGCCGTGATCGCGCCGAGCTGTCCTCGCACCCGTTCCTGCAGACGCTCGATCTCGCGGAAAGGAACGTTGCCGGGGTTGCGCCGATAAAGTTCCTGCTTGGTCTCGAGCTCATCCACGGCCTGCTGATGCGCGCTCTTGGCCTCCACCAACTGGCCGTCGGCCTTTACCACATCGGCCCGCGCCACCATCATCTGTGCATCGAGTTCGAAAATCTTGCGCCGCGCCGCCTCGACCGCGGCCTCCTGCCTCGAACTATCCAGCCGGAAGAGCGGCTGGCCTTTCTTGACCGTTTCGTTGAAGCCCACATTCACCTCAGCGACCCGCCCAATCGTCTCGGGAACAATGGGAACGGTACGATAGAAGAGCGTGACGTTGGTCGTGGACGGGTGATTGTAAAAAACGGTCGTTATCAGAAGCACAGTCAGAATGAGGCACCCCGTGATGCCCCAACGGAGCTCGAACCAGACCGAGTAGAAAGTAATCTCCTTGCCGAACCGCTTTCCCTGCACATAACGGCGGTAGAGATAGTCAGGCAGAAGCGTCACCAGCGAGCAGAGGAGCATCTCAAGCATGGTCGAGCTCCTTCCTGCCTGCGACGACGCGCGGGGGTTTGCGTGACGCGGACGCTTCGTCTTCGGTGTGACTGGCGTCTGCCCCATGTATTGGCTTCGCGCGGTCCGGCACGCCATACGCGCCCGTGCCCGGCTTCACGCCGGCCATCCTCTCAACCGAACCCGCGATGCGACCAAGGAAGCCGCCAAAGTCGGGGAATTCGATGAACGCCAGCAGCAGGCCCGCGATCCAGAAAATGTGCATGTGCGTAAACAGAGCGATCAGGCACAGAAGCGCGACAATCTCGAACTGTACTTTTTGCCCCTTGTGCGCAATTTGCTCAGGCAGCGCATGCAGCCGAAAGTACAGAACGCCAAAGCCTATGACGGAGACGCCAAGCACAATTGCCATCACCACCATCAGAACGTCGGTCTGGCCCGGTGCGGTGATGAACATCGGCAGGTGCTGGGTCGCGGCAGGGTGCAACGGTTGAGTCGCTGGGGCATCGGCCGCGAAGCTAGGCGCCGAAGCGAGCGTCAACAAAACTGGCAGCACTCGATGCATGGCCAACCACGCTTCCGTCTAGCAGCCCTTGTTACAAGGTACCTCAGAAGAGCTTGTATGAGAAGCAGCGGAGCATCGCCCCGCGGCCGGGTATTGATCTACATCAAAAAGGAATCCCTATTTCGTCGCAACTTATTCGCGAGACCGAACCCCGAGGGACCGACTACCGGACGCGCGACAGGAGAACCGAGAATGAGGCAAATTCTGCTTGTGCAAATTTGCGCTTGGGTTCCTAATATTCATTGCGCGCCAGTCAAAATTCGATTTGCGTGGTCAGGCTAGGGCGAGGCCGGTAAATGTCGAGTTCATTACCTGACGCAAATGAAACCACGTCGCAAAAGCGACGCATGGAAATTTACGCCTTTCTCATTATCACCGCAGTTCTGATGCCGGCGATCGCGGTCGCGACCGTCGGCACGTGGGGCCTCACTGTCTGGATCTACCAGGCGATCATTGGGCCACCCGGCCCGCCATCGAAGTGAGGCACACCATGCCTGAACCTCCGATACCGAGCAGTATCGACCGCCGCAAATTCATGAATGGCGGATGGACGGACCGGGACGACGAGCGATCGTCGGACACTGTCGAAATCGCGAGTATCCTCGTACGGGCACGACCTGAACACCTCGATGAAGCCGCGCGCGCAATCGAAGCGCTGCCTGGCGCGCAAATCTACAGTCGCGATCCGAAGGGAAAACTCGTCGTGGTGATCGAGGCCGCAGACACCGGCAGCGTCGGCGCGACCCTCAATGTCATTTCCTCTCTACCTCATGTGTTGACGGCATCACTGGTGTTCCAAGGCACCGATGGCTGAACACTCCACGCGAATAGGAGACCGGCGATGAAAAAGAAACCTCTCGACCGCCGAGAATTCCTGAAATTGGAGGCGGCCGCGTTGGCGGCCGCCGCCGGCGGACTCCCTGCTCCGCTTGCCGCGCAAAATCTCGTTACCGATCGGTCGATCACCGAGCTGAAATGGAACAAGGCCCCTTGCCGTTTCTGCGGCACAGGTTGCGGCGTCATGGTCGCAACGAAGGAGGGCCGCGTCGTCGCCACGCATGGCGATACGCAGGCGGAGGTCAATCGCGGTCTCAATTGCGTCAAAGGATATTTTCTCTCGAAGATCATGTACGGCCACGATCGGCTGATGCATCCGCTGCTGCGCAAGAAGAACGGCAAATACGACAAGAACGGCGAATTCACCCAGGTCTCATGGGACGAAGCCTTCGATGTGATGGCACAGCAGTTCAAAGCCGCGCTTGCAAAGGGCGGGCCGACCACGGTCGGCATGTTCGGCTCAGGCCAATGGACCATCTGGGAAGGTTACGCGGCCAACAAGCTGTTCAAGGCCGGTTTCCGCTCCAACAACCTCGACCCGAATGCACGTCACTGCATGGCCTCAGCCGTCATGGGCTTCATGCGCACATTCGGCATGGACGAGCCGATGGGGTGCTACGACGACTTCGAGGTCGCCGACGCATTCGTGCTGTGGGGATCGAACATGGCGGAGATGCATCCGATCCTCTGGAGCCGGGTCACCGACCGCCGTCTGAGCGCACCGCACGTGCGTGTGGCAGTTCTGTCGACATTCGAGCATCGCTCGTTCGAACTCGCCGATGTCGAGATCGTGTTCACGCCACAGACCGATCTCGCGATCCTGAACGCGATCGCCAACTACATCATCACGACGAACCGGGTGAACAAGGATTTCGTCAGCAAGCATACGGTCTTCAAGCGCGGCCAAACGGACATCGGATACGGTTTGCGACCGGAGAACCCGCTGGAGAAAAAAGCCGCCGGGCGATCCAAAGCCAACGAAGCGAGCGACATCACGTTTGAGGAATACGCGAAGTTCGTATCGGAATACACGCTCGAAAAAGCATCAAGCCTGTCAGGCGTGCCGGTCAATCGCCTTCGCGAGCTTGCCGAGCTTTATGCCGATCCCAACAAGAAGGTCGTGAGCTTCTGGACGATGGGGTTCAACCAGCACACGCGCGGTGTCTGGTGCAACAATCTCGTCTACAATATTCACCTGCTCACCGGAAAAATTTCCGAGCCGGGCAACAGCCCGTTCTCGCTCACTGGCCAGCCATCCGCCTGCGGCACGGCACGCGAGGTCGGCACGTTTTCGCACCGGCTGCCGGCCGACATGCTGGTGGCCAACAAAGCGCATCGCGAGACAGCGGAAAGAATCTGGAAATTGCCAGACGGCACGATCATGCCGCAACCGGGCTACCACGCGGTGTTGCAGAACCGCATGCTGCGCGACGGCAAGCTCAACGCCTATTGGGTGCAGGTCAACAACAACCTGCAGGCCGCAGCTAACTTCGAGGAAGAGGGGTATCCCGGCTACCGGAATCCGGAAAACTTCATTGTCGTCTCCGACGCCTATCCGACCGTCACCGCGCAGGCGGCGGACCTTATCCTGCCAAGCGCGATGTGGGTGGAGAAGGAAGGCGCTTACGGCAACGCCGAACGCCGCACGCATTTCTGGCATCAGCTGGTGAATGCACCCGGGGAGGCACGCTCCGATCTCTGGCAGCTGATGGAATTTTCCAAGCGCTTCAAAATCGAGGAGGTCTGGCCGGCGGATCTGATTGCCAAGAAGCCGGAATACAAGGGCAAGACGATGTTTGAGGTCCTGTTCAAGAACGGCCAGGTCGATCAATTTCCGCTGTCAGAAATGGCCGCCGGCTTTGAGAATCATGAATCGAAGGCGTTTGGCTTCTACGTGCAGAAGGGACTCTTCGAGGAATATGCCGCGTTCGGCCGCGGTCACGGACATGACCTCGCGCCTTTCGATCGCTACCACGAAGTGCGCGGGCTGCGCTGGCCTGTAGTCGACGGCAAGGAGACCCGTTGGCGCTACCGGGAAGGCCTTGATCCTTACGTGAAGCCCGGCGAGGGCGTGAAGTTCTACGGCTTTCCGGATGGCAAGGCGCGCATCTTCGCATTGCCGTACGAGCCGCCGGCAGAGTCCCCGGACACAACCTATCCTTATTGGCTGGTCACCGGCCGCGTGCTCGAGCATTGGCATTCCGGCTCGATGACACGGCGCGTCCCCGAGCTTTACCGCGCGTTTCCGGATGCCGTCTGCTTCATGCATCCCGATGATGCGGCCAAGCTTAATATGCGTCGCGGCGACGAAGTGAAGGTGGAATCCCGGCGCGGCTCCATGCGCACGCGGCTCGAGACGCGCGGACGCAACAAGATGCCGCGTGGCGTGATCTTCGTGCCATGGTTCGATGAGAGCCAACTCATCAACAAGGTGACGCTCGACGCGACGGACCCGATATCGCTGCAGACCGATTTCAAGAAATGCGCGGTGCGCATCACGCGCGCATAGGGAGCGGCACCATGGGGCACAATTTTCGACTGCTCGCCGCCGCGATGGTTGTTGCCGCATTTTCGACAGTGGTCATGGCGCAGACCTTCTCGGCGCTACGCGGTGCCACGCCTCTCAACCAGGAGGGACCGCCGCCTGCAATGACTCCCGAACAGAATTCGTCGATCCGCGAGCCGCGAAACTATCCGGAGCAACCCCCGGTCATTCCCCATTCGACCGAGGGCTATGAAATCAGTACCAATGCAAACAAGTGCCTGTCCTGTCACGCGCGGACCCGCGTGCACGAATCGCAGGCGCCGATGGTCAGCATCACGCACTTCGCTGACCGCGACGGGCAATTTCTGGCGTCGATCTCGCCGCGCCGGTATTTCTGCACGCAATGCCACGTTCCCCAACACAATGTACGGGTTCCGGTCGAGAATGATTTTGTCGATATCGACAGCCTGCTGAGGCGCGGGGGCCCTGGGGGGCAACGATGACGACGACTGAAGCCCCGCAGCCTTCCTTCTGGCAGCGTGCACTCTCTTTTGCCCTCAAACTCTGGGACGTGCTGCGTCGGCCAAGCTCCATTTTCAGCCTGGGCTTCCTGGTGCTGGCCGGCTTCGTCGCTGGAATTATATTTTGGGGCGCCTTCAACACCGCCCTGGAGTTGACCAATACGGAAACCTTCTGCACCTCGTGCCACGAGATGCGCGACAACGTGTTCGAAGAACTCAAGACAACCGTGCACTACACCAACCGGTCAGGCGTGCGCGCGCATTGCCCCGATTGCCATGTCCCTCACAACTGGACGGACAAGATCGCCCGCAAGATGCAGGCGTCAAAGGAAGTGTGGGGAAAGATTTTCGGCACGATCAATACACGCGAGAAGTTTGTCGATCATCGTCTTGAGCTTGCAATCCATGAGTGGGCGCGGATGAAGGCAAACGACTCGCTCGAATGCCGCAACTGCCACAGCGCCGAGTCGATGGACATTACGCGTCAAAGTCCGCGTGCCGTGGAAGCTCACCAACGCTTCCTGTTCACGCGCGAAAAAACCTGCATCGATTGCCACAAGGGCATCGCGCACCATCTACCGGACATGCGCAACGTTCCGGGCTGGCAATAAAGCGACGGCGGCCCCGGAGGGCCGCCGTGCCACCACCCGAACATTCCCCCTAAACTCTATGAACTGACACCGAGCACGGTGACGGCGCGGCGATTCTGCGACCAGCATGAAATGTCGTTGCAGACGGCGACCGGGCGTTCCTTGCCGTATGAGATCGTGCGCATGCGCTGCGCCTGGATGCCGCGGGACACCAGATAGTCGCGCACTGCCTGCGCGCGCCGGGCGCCAAGCGCGATGTTGTACTCGCGCGTGCCGCGCTCGTCGGCGTGACCCTCGACGGTGAACTGGCTGTATTGGCTGTAGTTCGTGAGCCACTGGGCCTGCTTGTCGAGCGTCGCCCGCGCCTGCGTTGTGAGCTCAGACGAGTCGGTCTCGAAGAAGACGCGGTCACCGACATTGACCACGAAGTCCTGCTGGCTGCCGGGCGTTGCCTGACCCGCGGCATTGGCCTGCGCATCCTCTGCATTCTTCGCACAGGCCGATATAGCCAAAGCTGCCGCAAGAACGGCCGCGAAGCGAGCAACGTGCAGGGTTTTCCTTATATCGATCATATCCGGTGCCTCCATTCACGCGTACCAACCGGAGCTTGCGTGAGGGTCTAGCAGGTCGTTCGTTAAGCGAACGTTCCATCAACCTTGATGGAACCTTGCGTGGACCCATTAAAACTATCCGAACCCCTTAAACCGTTTCTGATGGTTAAGACACAGTGAAAATAAGGCCGGTTCACGACAATCAGGACAAAAGCGGTGACCAAGCCGGATCCGAAGCGTAACTGGGCGTCGGAACCTTCAGCTCGTTCCGTCCGGTGATGTCGATGGTATAGAGCGACGGCCCCTGCCCGACATCACGGAAGAACATCAGCACGCGTCCGTTGGGCGCGAATGTCGGACCTTCGTTGTGGAACCCTTGCGTCAGCACACGCTCGCCGGAACCATCGGGCTTGAGAATGCCAATCGAAAAATTACCGCGCGCCTGGCCCGTGAAGGCGATGTAGTCAGCGCGCGGCGACCAGACCGGCGTCGAATGATGGCCTTCGCCAAAGCTGATGCGCTGTGCCGCACCGCCGTTTGCTGACATCACATAGATCTGCTGGCTGCCACCACGGTCGCTTTCAAAACAGATGCGGGAGCCGTCCGGCGAGTAGCAGGGCGCCGTATCGATCGCCGGCGTATCGGTAAGACGCGTGGTCTGTTTCGAGCGCAGGTCCATCACGAACAAGTTGGCATTGCCGCCCTGCTGCAAGCTCATGATCACGCGCTGACCGTCAGGCGAGAATCGTGGAGCGAAAGTCATGCCCGGAAAGTTACCGACAATCTCGCGCTGGCCTGTTTCGATGTTCAGAAGGTAGACGCGGGGATCACCCTGCCCATAAGACATATAGGTGATTTCCTGCGTCGACGGGTTGAAGCGCGGGGTGAGAACGAGGTCGTCGCCGCGCGTGAGATAGCGCACCACGGCGCCGTCCTGATCCATGATGGCAAGACGCTTCACGCGATGGTCCTTCGCACCAGTCTCATCGACGAACACGATCCGGCTGTCGAAATAGCCTTTCTCGCCGGTAAGCCGCTCATAGATCGCGTCTGAAATGATGTGTGCGATGCGCCGCCAGTTGTCGGGCGTCGTGAAATACTGCTTGCCGTCGAGTTGTTGTCCGGCAAACACGTCCCACAGGCGGAATTCGGCCTTCAGTCTTCCGTCACCCTGGCGAGTGATACGGCCCGTAACCAGCGCCTGCGCATTGATCGTCCGCCAGTCCGGAAAGCGCGGCACGCTGTCGCTGTTGGAAATCTTTTCGATGAACGCTGCCGGATTGATTGGCGCGAACAGACCGCTGCGCTGAAGATTATTCGTGATGACCGCGGTGACGTTTCGCCCGGTATCGCCTTCCGTCGGCCCGCCGGTCAGGAAATCCGGCAGCGCAATGGGCATCGGCTGCACGTTGCCCTGGTTGATATCGATGTTGAGAACGGCGTGCGCCGGACGCGAGCCGGCAGCAGCCAGCGCACCAGCGCCAACCAGAAGACCGCGACGGCTTATTTTGGAAAAAGAATTGTCAGTCACGAGAATGCATTACCTTGCGGGAAGATCGTGAAACATCTGCTTTGTGTCAAAAGTGAAGTCTATTTCTTTCCATTGTTCGTAATGTTCAGGCCGCAGCATGGTGTAGGGCTGCCCGACGAATACTGCCCGCACGGCGCTATCGCGCATGGCATTGAACTGCGCGCCGCTGCCGGTGGTGAGGACTTGCGGCCCGATCGCAAGCGTTCCGTCTTTCCTGAACCTGATCCGGATCGTGACCTGCGTCTGACTGGCGTCCTGCATCCCGACCGGTGGATTCCACAGCGCCATCAGCCGGGCGCGTAGAGCATCGATTTCCGACTGTGAGAGCTGCGCTGCCGCACCTGCTGCCGTGCCAAGCGACGGAGTTGCGTTCGCCTCGACGCCGGTCGCTGCATTACGTTGCGGGTCGCGCTTGTCGAGCAGGGCTGCAATCTTGTCGGCGTCGAACTTCGGCTGCGGCTTCTGCGGTGGTTTCTTCGGTGGCAGCGGCTGCTGTTCGGCTTTGGTCTGCTTGGGCTCGTCGGGCTGTTTGAGCTTTTCGGCGATCGGGTCCGGCTTCGGCGGCGGCTCGGGCTGCGGCGTGGCTTCTTTTGCGGCCTGCAATTCTTTTTTCTCGGTGACCTTGGGCTTAGCCTCTTCGATCGGCTTCGGCGGCTCCTCCGACTTTTTCTCGACCAGTGGCTTCGGGGTCTCGACCTTGGGCGCGTCCTTGACGCCTTTGGTCATCTCCGAGAAATCCTTTTCGCTGATGAAGTCGACCGGCAGCGATTCCGCCGGCGTCACGTCAAAGCTCTTGCCGGAAAACGATAGCGTCGCCCACAGCAGCACTGCCGCGTGCAGGCCGGCCGAGATTGCGGTCGCCTTCCTCATCACTGCGCTTTCGCGCCCTGCTCAAATTCGGTGACCAAGGCTACACGATTAAAGCCGGCCGACGACAGCCGCCCCATCACCTTCATCATGGTGCCATAGTCGACCCTCTTGTCCCCGCGGACGTAAACCCGTGCGTCTTTACCACCGCGCGCCTGTGCCACCGCCTCCATCTTGGCGATCAGATCATCGGCGGCAATTTCGCTATTTTGCAGGAAAATCTGGCCCTTCTCGTTGACCGAGACAGTGAGCGGCTCTTTGTCCTGCTCGAGGCTTTTTGCCTGGCTCTGCGGCAGATCGATAGGAACCCCGACCGTCAGCAGCGGTGCCGAAACCATGAAGATGATGAGCAGCACAAGCATCACGTCGACCATCGGCGTGACATTGATCTCGCTCATCACCCGCTGGCGATGATGCTTACGCTTTCCGATCACCGGCGTGCCGGCATTGGCGGCCATCAGATGATCCCCTACCCGCGCTCGTCGATCTGCCGCGACAATATGGCGGCAAATTCGTCGGCAAAGCCCTCCAGCCGCTGCGCCTGCTTGTTAACCTCGGCCGCGAACTTATTATAGAAAATGGTCGCCGGTATGGCGGCGACAAGGCCAAGTGCGGTCGCAAACAGCGCCTCGGCAATGCCAGGCGCAACCACCGCCAATGACGTGTTTTTCGACGCCGCGATCGACTGAAAGCTCGTCATAATACCCCAGACGGTGCCGAACAGGCCCACAAACGGTCCCGCCGAACCGACGGTCGCCAGAACCAGCAGGCGCCTTTCGAGCCGCTCGACCTCCCGGGCGATGGTCACTTCCATCACTTTTTCGATCCGCATCTGAAGGCCGCCGACCGCGCGCCCGTTCCCCTCGAAACTTCGCTTCCACTCGCGCATGGCAGCGACGAACAATGCCGCCATTGAGTGCGCGGGACGGTTCGACAGTGTCCTATACAGTTCGTCGAGCGACTGACCGGACCAGAAAGCCTGCTCAAAGCGGTCCATGGCCCGCCGGCTCCGGGTGTAGAGCACGGTCTTGTCGATCGCAATTGCCCAAACCCAGACCGAGCAGACCAGCAACCCGATCATTACTGTCTTGACGACCCAATGGGCGTTCCAGAACAGCGTGAACAGCGAAAGATCGGATGAGGTCAGCGGGAGCACCGACTGCGCCACGTCGGCAGGATTCATAGGCACGTCCTTTCCGCTCAATGCGGTCCCGTCGGTCGAACCGGCGCGGCGCAATATCCGCAATCAACATGCGCGCGACGATGTCGCCCGCGCGCCAAGTCGCAAACCGAATATCTCGCGAAGTTCGTATGTCCCGTCCACTGGCGACCTACGAAATCCCCGCGAAACTTGGCCAAACTTGGGCGCGGAAGCGGGCTTTTCAGCCCTAAACAGCGCTGATTATGATTAAGGAGTGGTTACTTTCTTGATACGCCGCAAATGCAAAGGCCGCCCGCAGGGGCGGCCTTCCTTATCGGTATTGACTGGGCTCAGTTCTGAGGCTGCTGAGCGTCAGGGTCTGGCCGATTGCGACGCTCGGCCATGAACTGGTCGAACTCGGTCTTGTCCTTTGCGAAGCGCAGGCGATCAAGGAAGTTGCGAAACTCGCGCTGCTCCTCCTCCAGCCGTCGCAGCGTATCGGCACGATATTCGTCAAAGGCTCGATTGCCGCTCGACGGGGCATAGTTCCACGGCCCACCGCTCATCCGCGATCGCATCCAGTCCATCTTGTGCTGCATGCGTTCCATCTTGTTCTGCCAGCGGTCAGGGCCGCCGTAATATCCGCATCCCATACGTCCGCTCCATATTGTGAAGGCGAGCACGGAGAGGCCGATTGGCCACCACACCATGAAGCCTAGAACGATCAGAGCGATCCAGGCAGGTTTGCCGAGTTCATCAAGCTTTGCGGTGATGGGCATTGTCGGCCTCGCGTGAATGTAAATAACATTTACATAACTAAGACCCTCGGGGGGCCCTGTCAAGCGGCGCGGAAATTAAATTGGGGGTCGATGGTCGCAGCGCCAGATGCGGCCGCAGAATTTTGGCAGAGCGTGCTCAGCGCCGCCGTGTCGAGGCATTAAGACCGAGTCCGCGCAGGTAAATCAGTACGGCAGCCTCCAGCAACTCCTCCGGCGACATCGGCAGCTTGCGGCGCGCGGCATCGCCGCGGGCGAACAGCGACGCAATGCCGTGTGTCATCGACCAAATGTGCAGCGCGACCATCAGCGCTGGTGGCCTGCCCTGGGACGGCATCATTGCGACAAGTTGCTCGGAGGCCGCGCGTAAAACCGCGAAGGCATTCTCGCTTACCTCGCGCAGTTCGCGATCGGTATCGAGCGCGACGCCGGCTTCGAACATCGCCGAGTAATAAGCCGGCTCGCGCTTTGCGAATGCGAGATAGCTTTTGCCGAGCCGGTCGAACGCAGTCATGACGTCGGGCTTGCCGTCGTCCCAAGCTTTCGCAAGCGCCGCTGAAAATTCCTCGAAGCCGCGCCGCGCAACGTCGGCGAGCAATGCATCGCGATCGCGAAAGTGGCGATAAGGCGCAGCAGGACTCACGCCCGCCCAGCGCGCCGCATCGGCAAAGGTGAAACCCGCCGCGCCCTTCTCGGCAATCAATGCAAGCGCGGCATTCACCAAGGCTTCTTTCAGATTGCCATGGTGATAACCGCGGGACGCGTGGCCGCGTTTGCCCCATCTCATGTGAATCGCTTTTATATTAAGGCGGGCGCCGCGTCGATGCGTTGGTTATGCGCCGTGCTTTCGCGCAACCAAAGGAAGGTTTTCGAATAAAGTCGGGCCGCCGGGCTGCGCGCCTTCGATCGTGAGCAGGCGCAGCTTGGTTACCACCCCACCACTCGCGGAGAAGCCACCGGTCTTGCCACCGGCCGCAAGTACGCGATGACATGGCATGATGATCGGCGTCGGATTTTCGCCCATCGCCTGCCCGACCTCCCGCGACAACGTCTTGTCACCAAGTCGTTCCGCGATCTCGCCATAGGTTATGGTGGCGCCAGGTGGGATCTTGCGGACAATCGCATAGACGCGCCTGTTGAAGTCCGGCAATCCGCCGTCGTCGATTGCAATATCGGTCAGGTCGCGCTTTTCGCCTGCAAGCAGCGCAACGATGCCGTTAATGGCGTGCCGTACATCAGGTGTTGGGGCTGCTTCATGCGCCACGGGATGACGGCGACGCACGCGTGCGCGCGTTGCCGCAGCATTTGCCTCCGGAAGCTGCACCCCAACGATACCGCGTGCACCCCAAACGATGCCGCACGTTCCGATCGCTGTTTCAAAAAGTGCGAAGCTCTGTTCCATCATGCAACGAATATAACATCCGCACTCAGCCGGCGCCGCCCGATTCCTGGTCGACTTTCATCGCGATGCGCAGCGGCTTCGGTATAGGGCGGGCGCGTCCACCCGAGATGAATGCGACCTGCACATGCGCCTCGACCAGCAGATCGTCGCCGCGCGTGACTTTCTGGTTAAGCGTCACTGAAGCGCCTTTGACCTCTTCCGGCGTGGTGACAATGTCGAGGACATCATCCATGTGCGCCGGTTTCCTGAAATCGATGCTCATGTGCCGGACAACGAAAGCAAATCCGGGTGCCTTTTTTTCAGCCTGCTCGAAGAGGGCGCGGTGGTCGGCCCCGATCAACCGCAAATAATTCGTGCGGCCGCGCTCCATGAAACGCAGATAGCTTGCGTGATAGACGATGCCGGAGAAATCCGTGTCTTCATAGTAGACGCGGACGGCCTGATGATGCCGGCCATCGCTAATTTCTCCGTCGAGCGCGTTGCTCATCGCCAGGGCACATCTTTCTGCATCGCCTGCTCCCAATGCTGCCCGTCAAAAGACCGCACCGAAAGCGCAGACAGGTCAATATCGTCAAGGCAACGCACGTTCACGTCGATCTTGTCGGGGTCGGAGCGCGGTACATAGAAGGGATGGATGCCGCAGTGGCAGCAAAACGTGTGCTTGGCGACGCCGGTGTTGAATGTGTAGGTGGCCAGATCGTCCTTGCCGCTCACGAGCTCGAACTGCTCCGGCGGCACGATCAGATGCAGGAAGCCTTTCTTTGTGCACATCGAGCAATTGCAATAAGTGACGCGGTCAAGTTCCGCCGTCACGCGAAAACGCACGCGGCCGCAGTGGCAGCCGCCCTCCATGGTTTTCATGCCGCTATTCATGACGACCCGATGCCGGCCAACGGCAACACATGGTCGCGCGTCAGAGGAGCCAAGGGCAAGTCCGGCAGCGCGCTCGGATCGACCCACACCACCTGATCGATTTCAGCGCGTGGTATGACCGGCCCTTCGACGTCGACGGAATATACAGCTGCGCGCACCCGGTGATGAGGCTCGTTCGCTGCCGCACATTCGAATACGCCCAGCGGCCGCGCGCTGCTCTCCGCGACGCGGCAGCCCAGCTCCTCGACCAGTTCACGTGCAAGCGCCGCAATATCACTTTCGCCGGGATCGCGTTTTCCACCCGGCTGCATGAAAGCCGCCGTACCGCGCTTGCGGACCAGCAACACGCGGCCCCGCTCGTCGCGGATCAATGCCGCGACGACGCTGATGACGTTGTCGCTCATTCATCGTTTTCCGAAAAGAGACCGAACTGGCTCGGGTCGCGCGCGGGCTCCGGCAGGCCAAGGTGCTGGAACGCCAGGCCGGTGAGCAGTCGTCCGCGCGGCGTGCGCTGCAGGAAGCCCTTCTGGATCAAAAACGGCTCGATAATGTCCTCGATCGCATCACGCGGCTCGGAGAGTGCCGCTGCCAGCGTATCGACGCCCACCGGCCCGCCACCGTAATTTTCTGCGATTGTCTTGAGGTAGCGGCGGTCCATTGCATCGAGACCCACACCATCGACCTCGAGGGCGGACAGTGCACGGTCGGCGGCCTTGCGGTCGATTGTTTTGGCACCCTCAACGTGCGCGAAGTCCCGCACGCGTCGCAGCAGGCGGCCGGCAATGCGCGGCGTACCGCGGGCGCGCCGCGCGACCTCGTTGGCGCCGTCGGGTGCGATGCCGATGCCGAGCACACGCGCGCCCCGGTTAACGATTTCCTCGAGTTCTTTCTCGGAGTAGAAATTCAGCCGCACCGGAATGCCGAACCTGTCGCGCAGAGGATTCGTCAGCAGCCCCGCGCGCGTCGTAGCGCCAATCAGGGTGAAGGGCGACAGATCGATCTTTACCGAACGCGCGGCCGGGCCTTCGCCGATGATCAGGTCGAGCTGGAAATCTTCCATCGCCGGATAGAGTATTTCCTCTACCGCTGGGTTTAACCGGTGGATCTCGTCGATGAACAGAACGTCACGCGGCTCGAGATTTGTCAGCAGCGCCGCCAGATCGCCAGCCTTGGCGATCACCGGGCCGGACGTGGCGCGGAAATTGACGGCCAATTCGCGCGCGAGAATCTGTGCCAAAGTGGTCTTGCCCAGGCCGGGAGGGCCGACAAACAGCACATGATCGAGCGCCTCCTTACGCGCCCGGGCGGCTTCGATGAACACGCTCAGATTCGCGCGCGCCTGCTCCTGCCCGATGAATTCCGACAGCCGCTGCGGGCGCAACGATACGTCCGCATCGTCGTCGCGCGTCCCCGGGGTGACAAGACGCGGCGCACTGCTCATTTCGCCAATTCCTTCAAGCCCTGCCTGATCAGGGTCGCCGCGTCAGCACCCTCACCAACATTACGCGCCGCGGCGGCGATCGCGGCGGCGGCCTGCGGATGACCGTAGCCGAGGTTGACCAGTGCGGAAACGGCGTCGGCTACCGGGCGCGGCGCGCGTTTTTCGTCGAGCGCGCCTGCAAGGTGCACCACAGCCGGATCGACATTCGCAAAGGTCGGCGCCCTGTCCTTGAGCTCGGTAACAATGCGCTCGGCGCCTTTCGGGCCCACGCCCGGTGCACGCGCCACCGTGGCTTTGTCGCGCATAGCTACCGCTGATGCCAACTCGGAAACCTTCAGCGTGCCGAGCACGGACATCGCAACCTTGGCGCCAACCCCCTGTACGGTCTGCAGCAGACGGAACCATTCGCGCTCGAGGTCGCTCGCGAATCCAAACAACCTGATCTGGTCTTCGCGGACATGCGTTTCGATCGACAGCGTCGCGAGTTCGCCGGGCGACGGCAGCGCCTGCAGCGTGCGCGCAGAGCAATACACCTGATAGCCCACGCCGCCGACGTCGAGGATGATGTAGTCCTCGCCGTAGGTATCGACGATGCCCTTGAGTTTGCCGATCATGACGCCGCCACTTTCAGCACCGCGCTGGTCCGATGATGCGCATGGCAGACCGCGATGGCCAGCGCATCGGCGGCGTCCTCGGACTGCGGATCGGCCTTTGGCAAAAGGACGCCGATCATCATGCGGATCTGCGTCTTTTCGCCGTGACCAGTTCCGACAATCGTCTTCTTCACCAGGTTCGGCGCATACTCTGCAACGGCGAGCCCAGCCTTGGCCGGCACCAGCATCGCGATACCGCGCGCCTGCCCAAGCTTCAGCGTCGCAGCTGCATTGGTGTTGACGAACGTCGCTTCCACCGCTGCCTCGTGCGGCCGGTATTGCTCAATCACCGCGAGCAATCCGTCATGAATCGCAAGCAGGCGAATGCCCAGGTCGGCGCGGTCGTCGGTCTCGAATGAACCGCATCCGATGTGGATCAGCCGGTTGCCATCGGACTCGATCAGGCCCCAGCCGGTACGCCGGAGCCCCGGATCGATGCCGAGAATGCGAATCGGATGCCGGGTCATGACCTCGTTGATAGCCCCGGCCCCGTCGCCCGCCTAGCGCGTTTTGCGCCGCAGTCGGCCCGGTTATGCGGGCCATTCCGGCCGGTCACAATGGACAGCATGGCACGAGCGGCTATGGTTCGCCTCATGCCGGGGACTTCCTCTCGCCGCCGCAACCGACGGGCAGTCATTATTGGCGGCTCGATGTCGGGGCTGTTTTCCGCAGCATTCCTACGCCAGATCGGCTGGGACGTGGATGTCTATGAGCGCTCGAACGTCGAACTGGTCGGCCGGGGCGCCGGCATCACCGGGCACCCCGAACTCATGGAGGCGCTGAAAGCGAGCGGCGCCGGAACCGAAATGCTCGGCATCGAGGTGCCCAAGCGCATCGCCATCAACCGCGACGGCCGCGTCACCGATGAGCGGCCACTGCGGCAGGTGCTGACCTCGTGGGACCGTTTGCAACGCCTCCTGCGCGCGACCATCGACGAGACGCACTACCACCTCGGCTGGAATTTTGAGCGCGTCGACCAGGACGAGCGCGGCGTGCGCGTGCAGTTTTCCGGTGGACGCGTCGAGCATGCCGACATTCTGATTGGCGGCGATGGAATCCGCTCAAGCGTGCGTGCGCAAATGGCGCCGGACGTGCAGCCTGTCTACGCCGGCTATTACATCTGGCGCGGGGCACCGAACGAGGCCGACCTCGCTCCGGAGACGCTGAGCAGCATCTATCCGCTGTTCACGTTTTACCTGCCCAAGCAACAGCAGGTGATCACCTACCCGATCGCCGGCTTCAACGACGATCTCACTCCGGGCAAGCGCCGTTTCAATTTCATCTGGTATCGAGTTGCGGATGCCGCAAAGCTGCGCGAGATGTGCGTGGACGAAAAAGGCGTGCAGCACGAATACTCGGTGCCACCACCGCTGGTGCGCAAGGATCTGATCGCTGGCATGCACAAGGATGCACAAGAGATTCTGCCCCCGCCGCTGCTCGATGCACTGATGAAGATCAAACAACCCTTCATCACACCGATTTACGATTTCACGGCACCGACAATTACCTACGGCCGTGTCGCCATGGTGGGCGACGCCGCGGCAAACGCGCGTCCACACATGGGCTTCGGAATGGCCAAGGCCGGCACCGACGCGATGGCTCTGGCGAAGCATCTCGACCGGCACGACGATGTCGACGAGGCGCTGGAAGCCTACAATGCGGAACGCCAGCCGATCGGCAACAATATCGTCATGCACGGACGCAAACTTGGCGCGCATCTCGGCGTCAACCTGAAGACCGAGGAAGACCGCCGCATGCACGATCTGCTGCAAAGCGACGGCGCCATGCTCGACTGGATCGCCGTCCCGCATTTCCTGGACGCCTACAAATGACCGAACTCCCGAAACCGGATTACGCGCGCAACATGCGCGTTGTCGGACACACCGATCAGGGCGGCCGGCCCGACGGCGTGCAGGTGATGGTGCACCGCGGCTTCGCTTTCGTGGGCCATATGTTTTCCAAAGGCTTCTCCATCATCGATGTTCGCGATCCGACGAACCCGCGCGCGGTGAACTACATCGCGGCACCTGCGAACACATGGAACATTCACCTGCAGGCTCATGAAGACCTGCTGCTGGTCATCCACGCCAAGGACATGTTCGCCGCTGCCGAATTCGCCGACGAGCGCGCCTATTACAGCGGCGCGCTCGGCAAGACCGTCGGGACGGCTGAGGCGAAGCGAAAACGCGACTGGAGCGCGGGCCTCGCGGTCTACGACATCTCGAACCCGGAGAAGCCGCGCCAGATCGGTTTCATGCCGGTTGAAGGTGGCGGCATCCACCGCGCCTGGTACACCGGCGGGCGTTGGGCCTACGTCTCGGTCCTGCTCGACGGCTTCACCGACTACATGTTCATGACAATCGATATGAGCGATCCCGCGAAGCCGCGGGAAGCCGGTCGATGGTGGATTCCCGGCATGAATCTGGCAGCAGGCGAAACGCCGTCATGGCCGGCGTCGCGGCGTTACGGCCTGCATCACGCAATCATTCACGGCGACAGAGCCTACGCCGCCTGGCGCGACGCCGGCATGGTCGCGCTCGATATTGCCGATCACTCAAAACCCAAATTGATCGTGCACCGTAATTGGTCGCCGCCGTTCGGCGGCGGCACGCATAATTGCCTCCCCCTGCCCGACCGCGACCTGCTGGTCGTGCTCGATGAAGCTGTGCTCGACCACCAGGAAGACGGCCTCAAATTGATTTGGGTGTTCGACAACCGCAGATCCGACAACCCGGTCAGCATCTCGACATGTCCGACGCCGGCAGAGGCCGACTACAAAGCCAAGGGCGGCCATTTTGGGCCGCATAATATCCATGAGAACCGGCCCGGCAGTTTTGTCAGCTCGCACTTGATATTTGCGACCTACCAGAATGCCGGCATCCGCATCTTCGATATCTCCGATGCATTTGTGCCGAAAGAAGTTGGCGCGCTGGTGCCGCCACAGCCAAAGACGCTTGCGGACACACGTCCGAACCGCGCGCGTGTCATTCAGTCCGCCGACGTTTTCGTAGACGCGAAAGGGCTGATCTTCGCGACCGACTACAATGCCGGGCTTTATATTCTGGAATTCAACGGCGCGTAGTGCTCACGTGCTCATCTTCTGCATGAGCGCATCGGACACTTCAAAATTCGCGTAGACGTTCTGCACGTCGTCGCTGTCGTCGAGTGACTCGATCAGCCTGAGGATTTTTTCGCCGGCTTCATCATCAAGCGCAATCGTGTTTTGCGGCTTCCACAGCATTGCGGATTTTCGCGGCTCGCCAAACTTGGCCTCGAGTGCCTTGGTAACGTCATTCAACGAGTCCGGGGTCGCCAATATCTGATGACCGTCTTCGCTCGAGGTCACGTCCTCGGCTCCGGCGTCGATCGCCGCCTCCAGCACCGCGTCAGCACTGGCAACCTTGATATCGAATTCGATCACGCCGACATGGCTGAACATGAAGGATACCGCGCCGGTCTCGGCCAGGTTTCCGCCATTCTTCGAGAAAATCGCCCGCACCTCGCCCGCCGTGCGATTCCGGTTGTCAGTCAGCGCCTCAACGATAACCGCCACGCCGCCGGGCCCATACCCTTCGTAACGGATCTCGTCGTAGCTCTCGGTGTCGGCACCCTGCGACTTCTTTATAGCGCGCTCGATGTTGTCTTTGGGCATGTTCTCGGCACGGGCTGCCAGGATCGCGGCACGCAGGCGCGGATTAAATGCTGGATCCGGCATGCCGAGCTTGGCGGCAACGGTAATTTCACGCGCAAGCTTGCCAAACAGTTTTGAGCGCGCCTTATCCGCGCGCCCCTTCTTGTGCATGATGTTCTTGAATTGGGAGTGACCAGCCATAAGCGAACATCGATAATTATTGGTCTCGGCGGCTATATAGGCTGGCTCGCCGGGAAAATAAACATCGCAGATTGCTGGAATTTGCGGGTGAGCGACCGAATATCAGGCGGCAACCGCAGCGTTTCGCAGGATCGCACCGATGCGTGCGGCGATCTTCGACACGTTCTGGTGGACGCGCGTCTTGTATCGGATGACGGCATCCCTATCGACAAGGAAGAACTTCTGCTGCGGCCAGGTCCGGCCAAAAACATCCATCAGCATGCTGCGGAACTGACCTGCTGAAAGGTCGGGCTGCTGCGCCGGCATTTCGGCGTAGGCCGCAAGATCAGCCGAGGTGAGCGCGCATAACAGGGCCACCGGCACGGTCGAATAGACCTGCCTGTGCTGCTGAATGGTGCTGATCGCCCGGTCGAGCGCGAATTCGGGACCAAGATCGCCGTTGATGACCAAAGGCTCATCGCTAGTGGCGCGAGCGAGCGGAAACTGATCGATCAACCAGTCGCCGGCATGAACGACATTGTTGCGGCCACGGCCGAACATCAGCACGTCATCCTCATAACGCGCGAACCACGTATCGAGCCGGTCGAGGACACGGTCGAATACCGGCCGTGCAATCAGTTCCCGGCCTTGGGTGCCGAAGATTCCAATGGCGGACTTCGCGCGCGAAATGACGTCAAGCGCGCCCTCGCCGAGGAGCGGCGGGAATAGGCTGCTGCCGGCGCCCAGGATGACCAGATCATAATTCTGCTGCGCCTGATCGAGCATGCCGGCAGTCAGATGATGAACGCGGCATTCCCCCGGCAACACTGCATTGATCAATTGGCGGCCCAGCCGCGCAGCGAGATCGTTCGTATCGTCGCCCGAAATCACGGCCACGTTGCGCGAGGCAACCGGGGTGAGCCGCTCCATGGGCGTCAGCCGCATGAGCATCTGCGATTCGTCGACCGGGGCGGTGCTTTCGATACGAAAACCATACCGGTCGAACAGCAGCGCCAGGTCGCAGAGACTCATCCGATTGACAAGGCCCTGTGTACGCTCACCGTTTTTGGCGAGATCCGTCGGATAGCAGCTGACGAGGATGTCGCGCTTGCAGAAGCGCAAATGAGTGAACAGGCTTTCGATGTCTTTGACGCGCTCCAGCACACCGAACATCACGATCACATCGGCCCGCATCGCGGCTTCAGTGGGGAATTCGTCGATATTCAAGTCGGCGGCACGCGCCCGACGTTTCTTGCCGGGCTGGCCGGTGCCAACATAGCTGCAACCATTCGGCAACAGAGTCTGTAATGCCGGGCTCACACCGAGATCGAGGACGCGCGCGCCGGCGGGAATGAACTGCACGGCAAGCTCGGCGCGCGGATCGGATTTCGTCCGTGACGAGGTCGACTGGCGGTCGAGGTCCGCCGGCAGCTCCAGCGCAAGATTGCTGTTGACGAAGAGAGCCATATGCTCCGTGCCGAGGTCACGCTGCCGGACCCAGCACATGCCGGCGAATCAATACCTTCTACCGAATCACCGCCGCGATTCGCGGTCAACCGCGCAGATTGAAAAAAGTCAGTTCCAGAAGCTGGGCCGGGCTTCCTGCAGGATGCCGCCGAGGCGGACGGCACCGACCTTGCGCGCGAGCCCGGTCGCATCGTCGGTCTCGACGGCGAGGCCGCACAAGGTCGCCGGACCGTTTGACGCCTCGAACTTCGCGCCAGGTAATTTGCGCAGGAAACGATTGAGCGGCTCGTCCTTGTTCATGCCGATGATGGAATCGTAGTCGGCGGTCATGCCGACGTCGGAGACGAACGCGGTGCCCGCCGGGAGAATGCGGTCGTCGGCGGTAGGCGCGTGCGTATGGGTTCCCACCACGAGGCTGGCGCGCCCATCGGTAAAATAGCCCATCGCCTGCTTTTCGCTGGTTGCCTCGCAGTGAAAATCGATAACGATCGCATCCGCACCGGTTTTGAGCGCACAGGCCGCCAACTCGCGTTCGACCGCCGCAAAGGGATCGTCGAGCGGATCCATGAAGATCCTGCCCATGGCGTTGATCACCAACGCCCGTTTGCCGTTCTTGGCGTCGACTAGTGCAGAGCCGCGGCCGGGCGTGCCCTTCGGAAAATTAAGCGGTCGAATGAGGCGGGGTGCGCGCTCAATGAAGACCAGTGCTTCGCGCTGATCCCACGCGTGGTTGCCGAGCGTGATTGCATCGGCGCCGGCATCGACGAGTTCATTGTAGATGACCTCGGTGATGCCGAAGCCGCCCGCCGCATTCTCACCATTGACGACGACGAGGTCGAGCTTCCAATCGGAAATGAGCGCGGGCAGCCGTTCGATCACGATGGTCCGCCCAGAGCGGCCGACAATGTCGCCGATAAAAAGAATACGCATACGCTATTTGGTCTCGCGGAAATCGATCACTTCACGCTCCGTTAGCACGAAATCGAGGCGCGCGTCCCGCTCGGTGGCTGGAACAGAAGTGATCTTCTGAGCTGCGAAAGCAATGCCCATCGCAATGACTCTCTTCTTCGCCCGCAACGCGTTAATTGTCATGTCGTAGTATCCCGCACCATATCCGATGCGGTGACCGGCCCGATCGAATGCCGCGAGCGGCACAATAAGAATGTCGGGCGCAACTTCGGGCGCGTCGGCCTTAGGCTCGCGGATGCCCCATTGACCGCGCGCAAGCTCGTCGCCGAAAGCGTAGGCCCTCATGATCAACGGCCTGCCGCGTCCGGCAATCGCCGGAAGCGCAAGCCGTGCGCCGAGTTGGGCAGCCTTGCGCATCAAGGGAAGAGGATTGATCTCCGTTTTCATCGGCGAAAATCCGGAGACGATGATGCCCGTCGTGATGGTCACGGGAAAGGGGCGCGCTGCGATCGCTTCAGCTGCGGCGGCACGCTCATCCGCCGGCAAAGCGTCGCGCCGGGCGAATGCCTGCTCGCGCAGCCGTGCTTTAGGTGAATCCGTTTCTGTGGTGTTCGCCATGTAAATAAGTGCGGAGCCGCGATGGCCGTTGGAGCATCGATCCCGGGTTCCCTACGAAAGTAGGTGGGCGCCATATGACCGAACCCACGAGCCCGGTCAGGGACAGCTCCCTTAAGGATCGATAAGGCCCCGGGGATTGTGTCTCCTGACGCGCCCCGCAGCCCCGCCTCTGGAATGTAGTGGTTATACGGGAGCGGCGCTACTCATCGCGAAAGCGATCAGCCGATTGCGACACTACTGCCATTACCGACGGTCTGATTAAGCTTTTTGGTAATGCCTTCGATCCGCTCTGCGGCCGAATTGAATGCGCCAACCACGGCGTCGGATGCTGCTTTGGCGCGGTCCGCCGCGACAAGCCGAGCGTCGTGCAAGGCGGTGATCTCCTCGTCCAGTCGCAGCGCCTTCCGCGAGGCTTCGACGAGCTCGTCGGCGAGCATCAGTGCGGCCATGACTGTCAGGCGCGTGTCGCCGATCTCTCCAAATTTGCGTCGCAGATCGATAATGCGCTGGTCAATGTCGTGCGCAAGCGTCTGCAATTGTTCTTCCTGTCCGTCCTCGCAAGCGAGGCGGAATTGTCGGCCGGCAATGGTTGCGTTCACCTGGCTCATGTCGATCTCACTCGTGCAGATCCACCACCGACTGAATTGATGTAATCGCAGAATCCAACCGTTCCGCGATCTCGCGATTGGTCGTCTCAAGACGCCGCGACCGTGCTGCCTCGACGTCGAGTGCGGCGGCCAGACGCGTGCGGTCAACGCCCAGCGCCTGAACCTGCGCGGCAAGACCTTCTTCGTTGCGATCTGCTTGCTTGCGCCGCTCTACCGCAGCATCGAGCGCGTCGAGCGCTAGCGCCAGACGTTTGACCGCGGCATCGATTGCGCTTTCCTCGCTCATAGCCTGCCCCGCACAAAAACTCTTGTTGCGGCAGATATTTAGACACAGATTCTTACGTGCAGCGCAACCGTGACGTCAACGCTCGTTGGACGATTTGCCCAGTTGTTTTCGCGACCTGTGAATGGCTTCCCGGCACCCCGCCGGTCACATTGACTCAGGGGGCTCACATGCTATCCACCCGCCAAAAGGCCCCATTCCATGAGCGTAAAAGCCTCGCCGACGGCAGCTGCGGCGCCTGTAGAGCGTCGTGAGCAACCGGTCGCCGGTTCCGCCATTGCCCATTCGGCGATGGCCAATGCGATTCGCGCGCTGGCAATGGACGCCGTCGAGCAGGCCAAATCGGGCCACCCCGGCATGCCGATGGGCATGGCCGACGTCGCGACGATTCTCTTCACGCGCTTCCTGAAATTCAGCCCGGGCGACCCGGCCTGGCCGGACCGCGACCGCTTCGTGCTGTCGGCCGGGCATGGATCGATGCTGATCTACGCTCTGCTCTATCTCACCGGCTACGAGGCGATGACGATCGACCAGATCAAACGTTTTCGTCAGCTGGGTTCGAACACCGCCGGTCACCCCGAATACGGGCACACGCCCGGTGTCGAGACGACCACGGGACCGCTCGGGCAAGGACTCGCGAATGCAGTCGGCATGGCAATCGCCGAAAAGCATCTCGCCGCAGTGTTCGGTGACGGCGTCGTCAATCACAAGACTTATGTGATTGCATCCGACGGCGACCTGATGGAAGGCATCAGCCAGGAAGCGATTGCACTCGCGGGGCATCTCAAGCTGAACAAGCTGATCGTGCTCCTTGACGACAACGACATTTCGATCGATGGCGCATTGTCGCTCGCCGACAGCGTCGATCAGATCAAGCGCTTCGAGGCGGCCGGCTGGAATGCAGCGCGGATCGACGGCCACGATCCCGCGGCTATCGCTTCCGCGCTCGAAAAGGCGCAAAACTCCGACAAGCCCGTTCTGATTGCGTGCCGGACCAAGATCGGCTTCGGCGCGCCCACCAAGCAGGGTTCGGAGAAATCGCACGGGTCGCCGCTCGGTGCGGAGGAAATCGCCGGAGCGCGCAAGACGCTCGGCTGGACTTCCGCCCCGTTCGAGGTGCCGGCCGATATTCTCAAGGCCTGGCGCACGGCGGGCGTGCGTTCGCAGGCGGCGCACGCGGACTGGAAAAAGCGGCTGGTGGCGCTCGAGGGTGGCAAACGCGCCGAGTTCGAGCGCCGCATGCTTGGCAAGATCCCGCAACAGACGCTTGATACCGCTATTCGCGCGGTGAAGGAAAAACTTGCGGCACAGCCGAAGGACATCGCAACGCGCACGGCCTGCGAATTTGCGCTCGAGAGCCTGATCCCCGCGCTGCCGGAGATGATCGGCGGCTCAGCCGATCTCACCGGCTCCAACAATACGCGCACAAAGAGCATGAAGGCGATCACAGCCGCCGACTTCTCCGGACGCTTCATTCACTACGGCGTCCGCGAGCATGGCATGGCTGCCGCGATGAACGGCATGGCGTTGCATGGGGGCATCGTTCCCTACTCCGGCACGTTCCTCGTGTTTTCCGATTACTGCCGGCCGGCGATCCGGCTTGCGGCGCTGATGGGCAAGCGCGTCATCCACGTGATGACACACGATTCCATCGGCCTTGGCGAAGACGGGCCGACGCACCAGCCCGTCGAGCATCTCGCTGCGCTACGGGCCATTCCGAAACTGCTTGTGTTCCGCCCCTGCGACGCGGTGGAAACCGCCGAGTGCTGGCAGCTCGCGCTCGCAACTGAAAACCGCCCAAGCATCCTCGCGCTCACACGGCAAAACCTCCCGCAGCTGCGCAACCGGTTCGATGCTGAAAATATTTGCGCGCGCGGCGCCTATGAAATCGCAGGCCCGGATGGCAAGGCCGATGTTTCAATCTTCGCAACCGGCTCTGAGGTCGCGATTGCCGTCGACGGCGCAAAAGTTTTAGCCGAGCGCGGGATCGCTGCGCGGGTGGTCTCGGTCCCCTGCTTCGAGCTGTTCCTGGAGCAAAGCGAAGACTACAGGCGCGCCATCATTGGCACTGCCCGCGTCAATATCGGCGTCGAGGCCGCCGTGCGGCAAAGCTGGGACGCCATCATTGGAACCGATGGCGTATTTATCGGCATGAACTCTTTCGGCGCCAGCGCGCCTTACAAGGAACTGTATAAAAACTTTGGAATTACCGCAGAGGCAGTCGCCAGCGCGGCACTTTCCAAACTTGGGAAGATGTGACCAAGCACTATATATCGCGATGAGACCGAATTAAGCCGGGAGTAATTCATGACAGTCCGTGTTGGCATTAACGGGTTTGGCCGCATCGGCCGCAATATCCTGCGCGCCATTGCCGAATCTGGTCGCAAAGATATTCAAGTCGTTGCCATTAACGACCTCGGACCGGTTGAAACGAACGCACACCTGCTGCGCTATGACAGCGTACATGGACGCTTCCCCGGCGAAGTAACCGTAAAAGGCGACACGATCAGCGTCGGAAACGGGGCGATCAAGGTCACGGCCGAGCGCGACCCGACAAAGCTGCCCTGGAAGGATCTCGGCGTCGACATTGCGATGGAATGCACCGGCATTTTCACCGCAAAGGAAAAGGCCTCGGCGCATCTCACTGCAGGCGCGAAGCGCGTTCTTGTTTCGGCGCCCGCCGACGGCGCCGATCTCACCGTCGTCTTCGGCGTCAATCACGACAAGCTCACCAAGGATCACAAGGTCGTTTCGAACGGCTCGTGCACGACAAACTGCCTGGCGCCCGTCGCTAAAGTTCTCAACGACGCGGTTGGAATCGAAAGCGGATTCATGACCACGATCCACGCCTATACGGGCGACCAGCCGACGCTCGACACGTTGCACAAAGACCTTTACCGCGGGCGTGCGGCGGCAATGTCGATGATCCCGACGTCGACCGGCGCCGCAAAGGCGATCGGTCTTGTCTTGCCCGAACTCAAGGGCAAGCTCGACGGCGTCTCTATCCGCGTGCCCACACCGAACGTCTCTGTCATCGACCTAAAGATCGTTGCCAAGAAGCAGACCACCAAGGAAGAGATCAACGACGCCATTAAGCGCGCGGCGGAACAGCAACTGAAGGGCATCCTCAACTACACGAACGAGCCCAACGTTTCGATCGATTTCAATCACGACCCACACTCGTCCACGTTTCACATGGACCAGACCAAGGTCATCAACGGCACGCTGGTGCGGGTGATGTCCTGGTATGACAACGAGTGGGGCTTTTCCAACCGCATGGCGGATACAGCCGTCGCGATGGGCAAATTGCTCTGACGGTCGCTGTGGAGCGGCCTATGACCGGATTTCGAACGCTCGATCGCGTCGATCTGAAAGGCAAACGGATTCTACTCCGCGTCGACCTGAATGTGCCGGTCGAAAACGGAGTCGTAACGGATGCGACACGTATCGAGCGCGCGGCACCGGCAATCACCGAACTCGCGGGCAAAGGCGGCAAGGTCATCCTGCTTTCGCATTTCGGACGCCCGAAGGGCCGCGATCCCAAGTATTCCTTGAAACCGGTCGCCGCCGAGGTTGCACGGATCATCAAGCGGCCGGTCAGGTTCGCCGACGACTGCATCGGGGAGCCGGCCGAGGGCGTGGTTGCGGCCATGAAGCCCGGCGACATTGTCTGCCTGGAAAATACCCGCTTTCATCCGGGCGAGGAAAAGAACGACCCCGCCTTCGTCGCCGAGCTTGCGAAGCTCGGCGACATCTGGGTGAACGACGCATTCTCCGCCGCGCACCGCGCGCACGCCTCAACCGAGGGCCTCGGTCACAAGCTTCCGGCCTATGCCGGGCGCACGATGCAGGCTGAGCTCGAAGCGCTTTCGCAAGCCCTGGACCACCCGCAGCGGCCGCTTGCAGCGATCGTCGGCGGCGCAAAGATTTCGACCAAGCTCGACTTGCTGGGCAATCTGCTCGACAAGGTGAATATCCTGATCATCGGCGGCGCGATGGCCAATACTTTCCTGCTCGCGCAGGGGAAAGGCGTCGGTAAATCTCTCGTGGAAGCCGACTTGGTCGGCACCGCGCGCGAAATCATGGTAATGGCCAAGGCCACGAAGCGCGAGATCGTGCTGCCCGTCGATGCTGTCGTCGCGCAAAAATTTGAAGCGCGAGCGCCCTCCCGGGTCGTCGACGTCGACAAAGCCGATGGCGCTGACATGATTCTCGATATCGGCCCGCGCAGCGTCGAGCAGGTGGTGTCCGTCTTGGCGCGCTCGAAGACGCTGGTATGGAACGGCCCGTTCGGCGCGTTCGAGATGGAACCGTTCGACAACGGCACCGTCGAGGTTGCGGAGGCGGCAGCGGAACTGAGTGAAGCCGGTGAGCTTGTCTCGGTGGCGGGCGGCGGAGATACGGTCGCGGCACTCAATGTCGCAGGCGTGGCCGACCGCCTCACCTATGTTTCAACCGCCGGCGGCGCCTTCCTGGAATGGCTAGAAGGGAAGGCCTTGCCCGGGGTCGAGGTATTGCGGGTAAAATGAGGTTGAGCAACGCCGCCGGCGAATCTGAAGGGATGCGATGGAGAAAGCCATGAAACTCGATGAACTGAACAAGGTCGCTCAGGCCATGGTGGCGTCCGGCAAGGGCATCCTGGCCGCAGACGAATCCTCCGGCACGATCAAGAAGCGCTTCGATGCGATCGGCGTTGAATCGACCGAAGACATGCGGCGCGATTATCGCGAGATGCTCTTCCGCTCGGCCGAGGGCATGAAACACATTTCCGGCGTCATCCTCTATGACGAAACGATCTGGCAGAAGGCGAAAGATGGGACGCCGTTGGTTGAGCTGATCAAGAAAGCGGGCGCGATCCCCGGCATTAAAGTCGACGAAGGGACAAAACCGCTGCCATTCTGCCCAGGAGAGGTAGTCACTGCCGGACTCGACAAGTTGCCGGACCGCCTGCCGAAATATTACGAGCAGGGCGCGCGGTTTGCGAAATGGCGGGCGGTGATCGACATCGGCGCGGGCATCCCGACCTACACCTGCATCCGCGCCAATGCCCATGCGCTCGCGCGCTACGCTGCGTTGTGCCAGGTCAACCAGATTGTCCCGATCGTTGAACCGGAAGTGCTGATGGACGGCGATCACGATATCGATCGCTGCCAGCAAGTGACCGAATTGGTATTGAAGCTCCAGTTCGAGGAGCTTTATTTCCAGCGCGTCGCGCTCGAAGGCATCGTGCTAAAGCCCAATATGGTGATCTCCGGCAAGAAGAACGGCAAGCGAGCAGGCATCGAGGAAGTTGCCGAGAGGACCGTCAAGGTACTCAAGAACTGCGTACCCGGCGCGGTCCCCGGCATTGCCTTCCTGTCGGGCGGACAGAGCGACGAGGAGGCAACCGCCCATCTCGATGCAATGAACAAGATCGGCAATCTGCCGTGGAAGCTGACCTTCTCTTACGGTCGCGCGCTGCAGCATGCGCCGCAGACAACCTGGAAAGGCAAATCTGAAAATGTCGCCGCGGCCCAACGCGCCTTTTCACATCGCGCAAAGATGAATGGCCTTGCCGCGCTGGGTCAATGGAAGTCGGATCTGGAAAAGAAAGCGGCATAGCAGCCTTGCTACAGACCGGGTGACGAGGCCGGCGAATGTCTATAGAGAGGCGCGTCATGGCCGGGCTTGTCCCGGCCATCCACGTCTTTTTGCTGAATTTAATGATGTGGATGCCCGACGACAGAGCCGGGCATGAGATGAAAACCAAAAGGATATTTCCCGTGATCGATCTCTACACTTGGACGACCCCAAACGGCCGCAAGGTTTCCATCGCACTGGAAGAGTTCGGCCTGCCTTACACCGTCCATCCAATCGATATTTCCAAGGACGAGCAGTTTGCGCCCGCGTTCCTGAAGATCGCTCCAAACAACCGCATTCCTGCCATCGTCGACCGCGACACGAATATTGCGCTGATGGAATCCGGCGCGATCCTGATCTATCTCGCCGACAAGACAGGCAAACTGATGCCGAAATCGGGCGAAGGACGCTATCGGGTGATCGAGTGGCTGATGTGGCAGATGGGCGGTCCGGGCCCGATGCTCGGCCAAGTGCATCACTTCGTGAAATACAACAAAGGCAAGGCGCCCTACGCCGAGGAGCGCTACCTGAAGGAAGGTCAACGTCTCTACAAGGTGCTCAATGCGCGGCTTGAACGCCGCGAGTTCGTTGCCGATCAGTATTCGATCGCCGACATCGCTATCTGGCCCTGGATCTCGCGCTTCGAATGGCAGACCATCGACATGAAGCAATACCCCAACGTCAAGCGCTGGTATGAGACCATCGCGGCTCGCCCTGCTGTGCAAAAGGGCTACCGGGTCCCGAAAGATATGGGGCCGGTGCCGATGCCGACGTGAGGAACTCGCGAGTCTGCTTGGACGAAGCATTTCAGGCGAATACTCTTAAGAACTGATTCGCTGGCGGCCGTGCCGGCACGGTGATGTTGCGTGCGCAGTGGGTGCAACCTCATCGAGGCATGTCGAAACCACAGCCCAAACCAATTCCCGCGAGATCCGCCGCCGAAGCGCTGCGACAGGCGGTTCTGTGTCACCAGCGTGGTCAATTGGGCGAAGCTGAAACGCTCTATCGGTACACCCTCGACTCCGATCCGGATAATTTCGACGCACTCCACCTCTACGGCGTTCTCAAGCATCAACGCGGCAACCATGCGGACGCGCTTAGCTTTATCGCGCGCGCACTCAAGACCAACGCGCGGTCGGCGGCAGCGCACTCCCACTACGGCGCGGTCCTTGCGATGCTTGGAAGGGCCGAGGACGCGCTCAAGAGCTACGACCGGGCCATCGCCCTCAAGCCCGATTTCGCCGAAGCGCTCAACAACCGCGGCAACGCTTTGCGCGCGCTCAAGCGGCTGCAAGAGGCGCTGACGAGCTTTGATCGCGCCGTCGCGGTGCGGGCTGACTATGCGGAGGCTCTCAACAATCGCGGGAATTCCTTGGTCGATCTGGGCCGGCTTGAGGACGCGCTGGAAAGCTATGATCGGGCCCTCGCGCATCGCCCGAAATACGTGGATGCCCTGATCAACCGGGCAAATACCCTGCGCTTGCTCGGCCGCCATGACGAGGCGCTCGCCAGTTTCGAGCGGGCTGTTTTGTTCAAGCCAGATCACGCCGAAGGCTACCTTGGTCATGGCAATACACTCCTGGCGCTGAAAAGGCTGGCGGAAGCCGTACACAGCTATGATCGCGCGATTGCGCTCGCGCCAACTGCTGTTGATGCCCTTGCCAATCGTGGCCGCGCGCTGCGTGAACTCAGGCGTTACGATGAATCACTCTCGAGCTATGACCGCGCGCTGTCGATCAGACCGGACGATGCCGCATTGCTGGTCGGCCGCGGCAACACTCATTATGCGATGAAATCCTTTGCCGCAGCGCTTGCGGACTACGACCGTGCTGTAGGCATCCGGCCGGATTTCGCCGAGGCGCATGGCAATCGCGGCAACGCGTTGCGCGAAATGGGCCGGCACGGCGAGGCGCTGGACGCGTGCAATCGTGCTCTCGCACTTAAGCCCGATTACAACGAGGGCTATAACAATCGCGGCAACGCGCTGATCGAGCTCAACCGCCCGGCCGACGCGCTTGCCGATTATGACCGGGCGCTCGAAGCAGCGCCGGACAATGTCTATGCCTGGGTCAATCGAGGCAACGCGCTGCGCTACCTGGATCGGGCCGAGGAAGCGATCGAGAGCTTCGACCGGGCCATCGCGCTCGCTCCCGATCTCGCCGAAGCGCACTGGAACAAAGGCTTGCTGTGCCTGTCCGTCGGTGATTTTGCGCGCGGCTGGGCCGGCTATGAGTGGCGCTGGCGGCGCGAAGGAGAACTGCAGCCGCGCGAATTCACGCAGCCACAGTGGCGCGGCGAAACGCTGGTCGGGAAGACCATCTTGCTGCATGCGGAGCAAGGGTTTGGCGACAGCATCCAGTTCATTCGTTACCTGCCGATGGTTGCCGAGAAGGGCGGCAAGATCATTCTCGAGATCCCCGACGGCCTGGCGCCGCTGGTCGTGAATGCCGTGAACATCGACGGTATCTATCGCCGTGGCGACAAGCTGCCGCACTTCGATGTCCACTGCCCGCTGATGAGTCTTCCGCTCACCTTCAGCACGACGATCGACACCATTCCGGCGTCCGTTCCGTATCTCCATGCACCAGGCAAGCGTGCCAGGGTTTGGCGGGACCGGCTGGCGGACATGGGCAGGCCGCGGATCGGTCTCGTCTGGTCGGGAAAACCAACCCACAAGAATGACCACAATCGCAGTATCGCGCTCCCCCGTCTCAAGCCCTTGTTGTCGGTGGCGGGCACGCAATTCGTCAGTCTGCAACGCGAGTATCGCGCCAGCGACCTCACGGCGCTCGACCAACTGCCGATCCGGCGTCTTGATGACCTGCTCACCGACTTCGCCGACACGGCGGCAGTGATCGGCGAGCTCGACCTCGTCATTGCGGTCGACACCGCGGTGGCCCACCTCGCCGGGGCAATGGCCAAGCCGATCTGGCTGCTGCTGCCCCATATCCAGGACTGGCGCTGGTTGAACGGCCGTAACGACAGCCCCTGGTATCCGACAGCAAAGCTATTTCGGCAGCCGCAAATCGGCGATTGGGGCGGGGCAATTGCAGCAATGGAAAAAGCGCTCGCGGGCTTTGCGAAGACCTGCGTCACCTTGGCCAAGTGACGATACAGGTCAATATTTCGCCTGATTAGGCTAGCATCCGACCGTCATGGCTTTGCGACCCAAGAACCCGGCGCCTCGTCCGGCACCCAGACTCTACCTGATGACACCGCCGGTTGCGGATCCGTCCACATTTTTGGACCAGCTGGCTTCTGCTTTGGATGCCGGAGACGTTGCTGCAGTGCTGCTGCGGCTGGCCGAGGCCGACGAACGCACCTTGATCAATCGTGTCAAAGCGCTGGCGCCAGCGGTCCAGGACAAAGGTGCCGCACTTCTGCTCGATGGCCGCGCCGATTTAGTGGCGCGCGGTGGCGCCGACGGCGCGCATCTCAGCGGTATCGCGAGTTTCACCGCCGCACTTGAAACGCTCAAACCCGAACGCATTGCTGGTACGGGCGGGCTTGCCAGCCGGCACGACGCGATGCTCGCCGCCGAGCAAGGCTCCGACTACGTGATGTTCGGCGAGCCGGATCCGACCGGAAAATGTCCAGCTTTCGCAGCCATAGAAGATCGCATCGGCTGGTGGGCTGAAGTCTTCGAAATCCCGTGCGTGGGCTATTCGGAGTCACTTGAGACGATTTCGCCGCTGGTCGTGGCCGGCGCCGACTTTGTTGCGCTTGGCGATGCGGCATGGCTTGAGCCGGACTCTATTGCCGAAACGATCCGGGAAGCGGGTCGCCATCTTCGCCTTCCGGAGCCGGCCACATGATTAGGCCGATTTGCGGTCCCCTCACCGCGTTGATGACTATCGCTGTGGTTACGATTGCCATGGCGCAGCCGACGAAGAATGCGCCCCGGCCGACGCCAGTGCCAAATGCACCCAGTTCCGATCAGTCGAACGTCGACATCGCTTATGGTGCCTTCCAACGGGGGCTCTATCTCACCGCATTCAACGAGGCAACGAAGCGAGCGCAGCAGAACGATCCAGCAGCCATGACACTGCTTGGCGAGATTTACGCGCAGGGCCTTGGCGTCGGGCGCGACGATTTAAAAGCGGCTCAATGGTACAAGATGGCTGCGGCCAAAGGCGATCGCGACGCAATCTTTGCGCTTGCGATGTTCAGTTACCAGGGCCGCGCCGGCCCGCGCAATGTGGACGAGGCCGCGCGTCTGCTGGAGGCGGCCGCCAAGCTTGGACACGCGAGCGCGGCTTATAATCTCGGACTGCTTTATCTCCAGGGTCAGCAATTTCCGCAGGACCTCAAGCGTGCCGCCGAACTTTTCGCGATTGCCTCGGAAGCCGGCAACTCCGAGGCGCAGTACGCGCTTGCAACCATGTATAAAGAAGGCCACGGCGCACCGAAGGACATCGGCAAGGCGGCGCGCCTCATGCAGCAGGCTTCCGTCGGCGGCAATGTCGACGCGATGGTGGAGTTCGCGATCGCTCAATTCAACGGAGACGGCACGGCCAAAGACGAAGCGGCTGCCGCACGCGTTTTCCTGAAGGCGGCGCATCTTGGCAGCCCTATCGCGCAAAACCGGCTGGCACGCATCTTTATGGCCGGTCGCGGCATGCCCGCCGACCCGACTGAAGCCGTCAAATGGCACCTCGTCGCCAAGGTCGGCGGCAACAGCGATCCTGATCTCGACGTCTTCGCGTCAAAACAGAGCCAGGCCGTGCGCGACGCGGCGGACCAAGCAGCGAAGAAATGGCTATCGACTGTGGCCACGCCGCGGCCTTGACGACAGACGCCTTCACGGGCAGACCGCAGACCTCATGCAGCATTCAGCTCTGCTCAATGTCATGATCGCCGCTGCGCGCAAGGCCGCGCGCGCGATCAAACGCGACTTCGGTGAACTTGAAAAGTTGCAGGTCTCATTGAAGAGCCCGGCCAATTTCGTAACGGCCGCCGACCGTCGCGCCGAAGAAACCATCTACACAGAGCTCATTAAGGCAAGGCCGGGATACGGTTTTCTCGGTGAGGAAACTGGCCGTCGCGATGGCAGCGACAAGAGCCATATGTGGATCGTTGATCCACTCGATGGCACCACCAATTTCCTGCATGGCATTCCTCACTTCGCAATTTCGATGGCGCTCGAGCGCGACGGCGCCGTGGTCGCCGGCCTGATCTACAATCCCGCAACCGATGAAATGTTCATCGCCGAGAAGGGCAAGGGTGCCTTTTTGAACGATCAACGCATTCGCGTCGCTGCGCGAACGCGGCTCGCGGAGGCGATCGTCGCGTGCGGTATTGCCCACCATGGGCATGGCGATGTCAGCCTGTCGCGAAAAGAAATCGGCGCCGTGCAGGAACACGTCGCTGGCGTCAGACGTTTTGGTGCGGCCGCACTCGACCTTGCCTGGATCGCAGCGGGACGGCTCGACGGCTATTGGGAACGGACCCTGAAGCCTTGGGATCTGGCGGCGGGACTGGTCCTCGTACGCGAGGCCGGCGGTTTCGTCACCGATTGTGAGGGCCAGGACGAGATATTCAGTAAAGGCCACGTCGTCGCTGGCAATGAGGCGATCCACAAAGGGTTGTTGTCCCTACTGAAGGCAGCCGGCAAAGGATAGGTACCGCAATTTCAACTCAATCGGCGGCTTTATCCAGATACGCCGGGTTCCGGCACAACTGCTTTTTACAGATCGCACGTCTGTGTCATAGTGCGTCGCAGGGGCTTTCAGACGCAAACGTCGAAACTCATGGCCAAAGAACTCGATCCTCTCAAGCTGTCGTCTCCACGGATCTTCCTGTTCAGGATGTTGGTCTTCGTCATCCTGGTCGGACTTGTTGCGTTCGTGCTGCACAAGCAGATCGTAGTCGCATTCATGGCAAACCCCGGGCTCAACGCGCTGATCATCGCCGTCGAAGCGATCGGCATTATTCTGTCGTTCCGGCAGGTGTTGCGGCTTTATCCGGAGATCGCCTGGGTCAACAATTTCCGCCTGGCCGACCCGGGCCTCGCCGTCGACCGGCCGCCAGTGTTGCTTGCGCCAATGGCGGCAATCCTCGGGAGCCGCGTCGGCCGCATGGCCATGTCTTCGCAATTGATGCGCGGCATTCTCGACTCGATCGCCACCCGCCTCGACGAGGCGCGTGACATCTCCCGCTACATGACCGGCCTTCTGGTATTCCTCGGCCTCCTCGGTACGTTCTGGGGCCTCATCGAGACCGTCAGTTCCGTCGGAAACGTCATTCAAGGCCTCAAGGCGAGCGGCGACACCGGGACCATGTTTGACTCCCTGCGCGACGGGCTCGCCGCGCCGCTGTCTGGCATGGGCATTTCATTCTCGTCGTCGCTGTTCGGGCTTGCCGGCTCGCTCGTTCTCGGCTTCCTCGATCTGCAGTCGAGCCAGGCTCAGAACCGTTTTTACACCGAGCTCGAAGACTGGTTGTCCACTACCGTTTACGACCAGGCCGCCGAGCCCGCTGTTGCCGCCGGGATGGGTGGCGAGGTTCGCTCCGCTATCGAGCGGCTGCGAGAAGCCGTCGATCAGGCCGGCGGCAACAAATCCGCATCCGCGGCGATGGCCAACCTGGCCGAGGCGATCCAGGGGTTGGTACACCATATGCGCACCGAGCAGCAGATGATCAGGGACTGGGTCGACTCGCAGGCCGACCAGCAGCGCGAAATCAAGAAGCTGCTCGAAGTGATGGTGCGCGAAAACGTGAACCGTTGAGTTTAGACTGATGGCGCTTGCAAGGATCCGCCGCAGCGAAAGTGGCATGAACTACTGGCCGGGCTTCGTCGATGCCCTGTCGACGCTCATCCTCGGCATCATTTTCCTGCTCACGGTCTTCGTTGTCGTGCAGTTCTATCTGCAACAGGAAGTCGCCGGGAAGGATACAGCGCTCGGCCGCCTGAACGCGCAGATCGCACAGCTCACCGAGCTGCTCTCGCTTGAAAAGTCCGGAAAGACGGACATCGAGGATCAGCTCGCTCAGTTGCGCGCGACGCTGGCAACCGCGGAAAGCGAACGCGACCGCCTCAAGGGCGCGGCTGAAAGCGCGGGTGTCGGTGCTGCGGCTGCTCAGGGCAAGGTGTCCGAGCTCACCGGCCAGATCGAGGGCGAAAAGAGAATCTCCGCGCGTGCGTTGGCGCAGGTCGAAGTGCTCAATCAACAAATCGCGGCCCTGCGCCGACAGCTGGCGGCGCTGGAGCAGACGCTCGACGCTGCGGAAAAGAAGAACAAGGATTCCCAGAGCCGTATCACCGAGCTCGGACAGCGGCTCAACCTCGCATTGGCCGAGCGCGTAAATGAGCTCAAGCGCTATCGTTCCGATTTCTTCGGCAAGCTGCGTGAAATCCTGGGTAATCGCGCCGATGTCCGCGTCGTGGGGGACCGTTTCGTCCTGCAATCCGAGGTCTTCTTCGACACCGGCAAGGCCGACCTCAAGCCGGAAGGCCGGGCCGAGCTCGACAAGGTTGCCGACGCCCTGCTCGAACTGGAAAAGCAAATTCCGGCCGATCTTGCCTGGGTGTTGCGCGTTGACGGCCACACCGACGTGCGGCCGATTTCAGGCGGCGTATTCAGGTCGAACTGGGATCTGTCGGCGGCGCGCGCGATTTCGGTCGTGCAGTACCTGGTTGGAAAGGGCGTTTCTCCGCAGCGGCTTGTGGCCGCCGGATTCGGCGAGTTCCAGCCAATCGACCTCGGCAAGACCGAGGATGCCTACGGGCGCAATCGCCGCATCGAGTTCAAGCTGACCGAACGGTGAGCGCGTCAACCTTCACTTTGCGCCCCTACTCCGCCGCCGATGAAGACGCGGCGATCGAACTGTGGCGCCGAACGTGGTCCAGCCACTACCCACATCTTGATTTCAACGCACGCCAACCCTGGTGGCGCGACCGTTGGCGCAATGAACTCGTTCCCGCGGCGCAGATCGCCGTGGCGGAACGCGACGGAGCTATTATCGGCTTCGTGACTATCGACCCGAAGACGATGTATCTCGACCAGATCGTTGTTGCGCCCGAGCACTGGGGCTCGGATGTTGCGTTGGCTTTGCTCGATGAGGCCAAGCGTCTCTCACCCAAAGGAATCGAACTTCTCGTCAACAAAGACAATCTTCGCGCCATTCGGTTCTACGAGAAGCACGGCTTCGCATATGCGGGCGAAGACAAGAACCCTGTGTCCGGCCTGCCGGTGAACCGCATGGCGTGGCGTGGCTAGGCAGCGCCCATCTCGAACTGCAACTTCGCCAGACGCGCATAAAGCCCGCCGGCGGAGGCCAGCGAGGCGTGGGTCCCTTCCTCAACGACGCGGCCATTGTCGATGACCAGAATGCGGTCGCAGAACTGCACGGTAGCAAGCCGATGCGCGATCACGATACTGGTGCGGTTGAGCATCAGTCGCTTGAGCGCCTGCTGCACCAAAGTTTCACTCTCGGCATCGAGTGACGATGTCGCTTCATCAAGCAACAACAGTGGTGCCTTGCGCAGGATCGCGCGCGCAATTGCGATTCGCTGACGCTGTCCGCCCGACAGTGTAACGCCGCGTTCGCCAAGCGGTGTCTCAAATCCCAGTGGCAGGCGGCGGATAAATTCTGCGGCGTGGGCGGCTTCCGCAGCTTTCTCGATTTCGGCTGCGGTCGCATCCGGCCGTCCGAACTGAATGTTTTCACGCACGCTCGTTGCGAACACGATGGAGTCTTGCGGCACCAGCGCGATACGCGATCGCAGCGCCGCCGGATCGACGTCGGTAAGACGGACGCCGTCGAAGGTTATGCTTCCGGAAACGGGATCGTAGAACCGCAAGATCAGCTGAAAGATGGTGCTCTTGCCGGCGCCGGACGGCCCGACGAGCGCGAGCTTTTCCCCCGGATTCACACCAAATGAAAGATTTTCGAGAACCGGGACGCTCGGGCGGCTGGGGTAGGAAAAACTGACGTGATGAAATTTGATGGCGCCGTGTGCCGGCGTCGGCAAGACGACTGGATTTGCTGGTCGGCTGATCGACGGCTGAACCGCCAGAATTTCTGATAGCCGCTCGGCGGCGCCGGAGGCTTGCGCGATCTCGCCCCAGACTTGGCTCAATTCACCAAGTCCGCCCGCTGCAAACGCGGCGTACAGCACAAACTGGCCAAGCCGGCCGGGCGTCATCTCCCCGGCGAGCACGTCCTGCGCGCCGACCCACAGGACGACGACGATGCTGGCAAAGGCCAGAAATATGACGATCGCGGTAAGGACGGCGCGCGCCTTGGTTGCGCCGCGAGCCGCGACATAAGCGTGTTCGACTGCCATTGCGAAACGCGACCGCGCCAGCTTTTCATTGGTGAAGGCCTGCAAGGTTCGCGTCGCGCCGATGAGCTCGTTGGCATAGCCAGATGCTTCGGCCAATGTGTCCTGCGCGGTGCGTCCACGCCGGCGCACGGCGCGCCCGAAGCCGACGAGTGGCAGCACGATTACCGGGATTGCACCCAATACGAACAGAGACAGCCGCGGACTGGTCACGACCATCATGCTGGCGCCGCCAAGAAACAGAACCAGATTGCGCAGCGCGATCGACACCGATGCGCCCACAGCCGATTTGATCTGGGTCGTATCGGCCGTGAGCCGCGACACAATTTCTCCGCTGCGCTCGGCATCAAAATACGCGGGCGACAAACGCGTAAGATGTGCAAATACATCCGAGCGCAAATCGGCGACGATACGCTCGCCCAATGTCGTCACCAGATAAAATCGCAAGGCGCTCGAAACTGCGAGGACAGCCACGACGAGGAGCATCACCGCAAAATAGCTGTCTATAAGCTGCGCTGCTTTGTCGGAGAATCCGAAATCGATCATGCGGCGAACAGCCACCGGCACGATCAAGGTCGTCAACGAAGCGACGATGAGTGCAGCAAGCGCCGCCGCGGCGCGCCCGCGATAGCGCGCGATGTAGGGAACCAGGCGGGCCAGCGGCCTGATATTCAGCGTGCGGCGCTCATCCGGGGCCGATGTATGCTCCACATCGAGGCCACGTCCATCGCTCGAATAGCTCATGCGACGCCTCTTACCCGCCCCCGTGTACCGCTTCCTTAATGCCTTGCAGGCTTGGCAGCGGTCAATTGCAGCCGCTTGCCGCCTTCGGCTGGCTCCTGTATAGGAGCGCCAAATTAGGCATATCGGCGCCTTTTGAGCGCCCGGAATCGAAGAAATGAAACAAGATATCCATCCCAGCTATCACACCATTAAGGTCGTGATGACGGACGGCAGCGAGTTCACCACGCGCTCCACATGGGGCAAGGAAGGTGACGTCCTGCACCTCGACGTCGACCCCAAATCGCATCCGGCCTGGACCGGAGGCCAGCAACAGATCCTCGATCGCGGCGGCCGCGTGTCCCGCTTCCAGAAGAAATTCTCCGGCTTCCTGAAGACCGAAGAGAAGAAATAGAGACTTTGCCGGAAGATAAAAAACCCCCGCATCTGCGGGGGTTTTTGTTTGCCAAAACGAGGGCCGATCAGACGCGTTCAGTCCCGAAAGCCGCTTTGAGAAGGCCAAGCTGCCGTTCGACTGGGTTCGCAGTTGCCGGACGCTCTGCCGGACCCTGGTTGTAGATCGTCGCGTCGAGCCGTCGCACTTTTGCGTAAAGCTTCTGCGAGCGCGCGATGAGATCGCCAAGTGCTGCCGGCAACAATTCAGTACTGTTCGGATCGTGATTGTCGGTCGACGCCAGCTTGACCTTGCTTTTTTCCTTGCTGGCCTGCGCAAGCGACATCTCGCCTTCCTTCACCGCGCGGTGGAGCAGCAGCCAGGACGCAAGCTGCATCAGACGGGTGGTGAGACGCATACTTTCCGTCGCATAAGCCAATGCAGCAGAGCGTTCGAGCTTCTTCGACTGCTGGCGGCCAGGTCCATCGAGATAAGTCGCCGTTTCTTCGACAAGCGCCATACCTTCGCGAAACAGTTCGGCGAATGCCTGGGAGCTTGCAAGCCGTTCCCCGAATGGAACGGGCTGCGCCTGGCCCGCAAATTTTTCCGACATACGCGACACTCCACACCGGAGCAGAATAGCTCCGTATACGATTGGGTAAGCATGACGCGCACACGCGGGTCCTGTCCAGACAGCGATATGGTTAACATTGCGATATAGTTGCTGCGCAAATCCGCAGCATCGCCCTGCCGTTTCATTTTGACCCAGATCGGGACAAAAAAGGAGCCGCCGTTGCCGGCGGCTCAAGGTGATAACAGGGAGGCGTCAAACAGAGTGGACAGGAGCCACTCAATGTCCATATGAAGATGGACAATGCCAGTAATGGTCGAGAAAGCTTAACGACAACTTAAGAACATAAGCGCAATGCGGAAATATTATCTAAGTGCTTCCGCATGGGAATACCGCCGTATCTTTGGCCGGCGTCATCGCTTGAAAAACTGATCGGCTGCAGTGCGCGATGCGTTCTTTTGCGTCATGTCGGCTTCGATACGTTGGATCTCGTCACGGAGGAGCTGCACTCGCGCAGCAAGCTCTTCGAGCGAGAGCAGAGTCAGATCCTGCCCGATCTCGTGCGCGATTTTTTTCTTCGGTTTATCGTCATCGTCGATCGCGGGCATCTGCACCTCCTGCCGCAGAAATCTAGCCGCCACTGCGGCGGTTGTCACATTGCGGAGCTCCGCCTAAACAAGGTCATCCCGGTACGTAGATAACGAGGAAACAATGGCTGCGATTCCATCCCAAATGACTGCAATCGGCATCAAGGCCGCTGGTGGCCCAGACATGCTTGCGCCGGAGCCGCGGCCCGTTCCGCAACCCAGGACGGGAGAAATCCTCGTGAAGATTGCCGCCGCCGGAGTGAACCGCCCCGATGTAATGCAACGCATGGGAACCTATCCGCCGCCGCCCGGCGCGCCTGATATTCCGGGTCTCGAGATTGCGGGAGAAATCGTTGCGCTGGGCTCCGGCGTCAAGCGATGGAAAATCGGCGACCGGATCATGGCCTTGGTTTCAGGTGGAGGATATGCCGAATATTGTGTTGCGCACGAAAGTCATGCGCTGCCGGTCTCCGGCCTGTCGATGGTTGAGGCCGCCGCAATTCCGGAAACCTTTTTCACAGTCTGGCACAATGCATTTGAGCGCGGTGGCCTGAAAAGCGGCGAGACTTTCCTTGTGCACGGCGGCTCGTCCGGTATTGGCACGACGGCGATTCAGCTGGCGAAAGCATTCGGCGCTCGCGTTATCACCACCGCGGGTTCACCTGAGAAATGCGACGCCTGCCGCAACCTCGGCGCCGATGTCGCCGTCAATTATAAGACCGAAGACTTCGTTGCAGCCACGAAAGCCGCGACAAACGACAGTGGCGCCGAGGTTATAATGGACATGGTGGGAGGGGATTACATCGCGCGCAATTACGAAGCGGCGGCGGTGGAAGGGCGCATCGTGCAGATTGCTTTTCAGGGCAGTCCAAAGGCGACGGTGGATTTCCGCCGTATTATGCTCAAACGGCTTCATCACACCGGTTCGACGCTGCGCGCACGTTCGATTCCCGACAAGGCCGCGATTGCGCGTGCCGTGGAAGAAAACGTGTTGCCGCTGATCGTTGCAGGCAAGGTCAAGCCGGTTATCTACAAGACCTTCCCCTTGAAAGACGCGCCTGCGGCCCATGCGCTTATGGAAACCAGCGCACACATCGGCAAAATCGTGCTAACACTTTGACGAAAGGTCCGTTTTTTCAGAAGCCGCGAAATCGGCGTAATGTCGGCCTTAAACGCTTTAACAGGGTGCGATCGTTTGCGAATTTCCACTGCGAGCGAGGCGGCGGCTGCGGAACAAAAAAGGCAGCCTTGGAAGGGGGATTTGGCCCGGCCATGACGCGTTGCTTGACAGCGCTGGCGACAGCGTTTGCTGTTTCGCTCTTTGCAATTTCCGCCGCCCATGCGGTGGACGCGGTCAACGTGCGTCTCGATGCGGCCGCCATCGATCTGACGGCCGCCACCGAAGTCCAAAAAACTGAAGGTGACCGCATCCAGGTCTCGACCGCGCCTGGTCCGGATGGAATCGTTCGCCGCATCGAAGTGCGCGCCCGTGAACGCAACAACAATTGGGCGGTGCTTGCGCTCACCAACAACAGCGACGAGCAGATAGACCGACTGATCGTCGTGCCGCACTACCGGATGGTCGGCTCCGGAATCTTCTGGCCGGACCTCGGCCTGTCGCGCATTGTTGCGATCACCCCTTCCACCGGCGATCGACCGGTGCGCCAGGAAGGCACGACCGCCGACGTTTTCCGGATCACGCTCGATCCGGGCACCGTGATCACTCTCGTCGCCGAACTGCGCACCGACAAGCTGCCGCAGATCTACCTGTGGGAGCCCGACGCTTATAAAGACAAGGTCAATTCCTTCACCCTTTATTACGGCATCGTCATCGGCATCGCCGGTCTGTTGGCTTTGTTCCTCACGATCCTGTTCGTGGTGAAGGGCTCGATCATGTTTCCGGCCGCCGCAGCGCTTGGCTGGGCGGTACTGATCTACATCGGCATCGATTTCGGTTTCTGGGGCAAGGTCTTCGATATGTCGGCAGGCGCCGAACGCGTGTGGCGCGCCTGCGGCGAAGCGATTCTGTCGGCAACTCTGCTTGTGTTTCTGTTTGCCTACCTCAATCTGTCGCGCTGGCACGTACGCTACGCGCACATCACCATCGCATGGCTTGCCGCACTTGCCGCGCTGATTGCGGTTGCGGTCTTTGACCCGGCCGTCGCTGCCGGGATCGCCCGTATGTCGCTTTTCGGCATCGCCGTGTTCGGGCTTGCCCTCGTCATCTATCTCTCGACGCATGGTTTCGATCGCGCGGTACTGCTGATCCCGACCTGGCTGCTGCTGGTGGTGTGGGCCATGGCAGCGGCGCTGGCGATCCTTGGCCTGGTCACGAATGACATCATTGGCCCGGCCCTGCTCGGCGGCCTGGTGCTGATCGTGATGCTGATCGGCTTCACTGTCATGCAGCATGCGTTCGCCGGCGGAATCACGCACGGCATTGTGTCGGACGTGGAGCGTCGTGCGCTCGCTTTGACCGGCGCCGGCGACCTGATCTGGGATTGGGACGTCTCCGCCGACAAGGTCTTCACGAGCCCGGAAACCGAGCACATGCTCGGCCTCAAACGCGGCACGCTGGAGGGTCCCGCAGCAACGTGGCTCGAGGTGCTCCACCCCCTGGATCGCGACCGCTTCCGCGCTTCGCTTGACGGCATGGTCGAGCAGCGGCGCGGCCGTCTCACCCAGGATTTTCGGCTGGGCACGGCCGATGGCCACTATCTCTGGTTCACGCTCAAGGCGCGACCTGTGGTCGGTTCCGATGGCGAGGTCGTGCGCCTGGTCGGCACGCTCACCGACGTGACCGATTTCAAGAATGCAGAAGAACGGCTGCTGTTCGATGCGGTCCACGACAATCTCACGGGCCTGCCCAACCGCGAGCTGTTCCTCGACCGCATGGAGGCCGCCTTTGGCTTTGCGCGCGCGGATTCTCAGATCCGTCCGTCGATCGTGGTGATCGATCTCGATCGCTTCAAGCAGGTCAACGATTCGGTAGGCATGGCTGTGGGCGATTCCATTCTGCTCACGATCGCCCGTCGGCTGTCCCGTTTGCTCAAGCCGCAGGACACACTGGCGCGGTTATCAGGCGACCAGTTTGCCCTCATCGTGCTGTCGGAGCGGGAACCCGCCCGTATCGTCGCGTTCGCGGAGACCATCCGCCGTACTTTGCGCGCGCCGATCGCATTCAATGACCGAGAGATATTCCTCACCGCTTCAATCGGATTGGCGCTCGCCGAAAACGCGGCGCACCGGACAGATGAGGTGTTAAAGGACGCCGAGCTGGCAATGTACTACGCCAAGCGTATTGGCGGCGACCGCATCGAGATCTTCAAGCCGGCCATGCGTTCGCGCAAGACCGACCGCCTGACAATGGAGTCCGAGTTGCGCCGCGCTATCGAGCGCGAGGAGATCAAGGTGCTCTACCAGCCGATCGTGCGGCTGGAGGATCGAGCCATCGCAGGCTTCGAAGCACTGGCACGCTGGGATCACCCGAAGCTCGGCAGGTTGTCGCCAAAGGAATTCATATCGATCGCCGAGGAAATTGGGCTGATCGTGGACCTGGGCCTTTTCGTCCTCGACCACACCGCCAAACAACTCGCGCAATGGCAGGCGGCAACCCGCGCGCGCGAGCCGGTCTTCGCGAGCGTGAATGTCTCGTCGCGGCAATTGCTGCGCCACGATCTCATCCAGGATCTGCGCGGCGTGCTGGGCCGTACGGCAATTGCGCGCGGGACCCTGAAGCTCGAGATCACCGAGTCGCTGGTCATGGAAAACCCGGAACATGCCGCGCAGATGCTGACCAGGATCAAGGAACTTGGCGCTGGGTTGTCGCTCGATGACTTCGGCACCGGGCATTCCTCGCTCGCGTATCTGCAACGCTTTCCATTCGACACGATCAAGATCGATCAGTCGTTCGTGCGCACGACGGCACGCGGCACGCGACCGGTCATCCTGCGGTCAATTATCGCGCTTGCACACGATCTCGGAATGGAAGTGGTCGCGGAAGGCGCTGAAACCGATTCAGACGCGGTCGAGCTTTACCAGCTTGGCTGCGAATACGCGCAGGGCTTTGCCTTCGGCGAGCCGATGACGTCCGATGCCGCGCGCGATCTGCTCGTCGACAAGCCGAGCCGCTTGCGCGCCCTCAAGATTGCATCTGAATAAGACTCAGGCGTGGCCGGACTCGCTCGACAGCATCCCGAGATCGATGCCGATCTTGCGTAGGGCCTTTTCATATTTTGTGTCGGTGTCCCGGCCGAAGATCAACTCCGGGTCCGCAGCGCAGTGCAGCCAGCCGTTCTGCTGGATCTCTTGCTCCAACTGTCCGGGAGCCCAACCGGCATAGCCGAGCGCGAGGATCGCACTGGCAGGACCATTGCCGCGCGCAATCGCCTTGAGGATGTCGAGCGTAGCAGTCAAACAAATCCCCTCGTCGATCGGCAGTGTCGAATTCTCGATAAAAAAATCCGCCGAATGCAAGACGAAGCCACGCCCGGTTTCGACAGGACCGCCCTTGAGCACTTTCACGTCTTCGGCGCGGTTCGGAAGCTGGATACGCTCGGCGGCGGGAATCACCTCGAGCTGCACGAGGAGGTCGGGGAATTTGATATTCTGCGCCGGCTGATTGACAATAATGCCCATTGCGCCTTCGGTCGAATGCGCACAGACGTAGATCACCGCGCGCGTAAAACGCTCGTCGCTCATGGCGGGCATTGCGATCAGCATTTGCCCGTCGAGATAACCTCGCCCCGGCGGTGCGCTCTGCTGCGTCGTTTTGCGTGAAATCTTCATGGCAAAAGGGTACCCGAACGACTCGCCTTTGCAAACGAAGCTTGCGGCGGAAAGTTCAGTCCTTCACCGTCATATTCGACGGGACAATTGTGGCAGCGCCCCGCCAAGACCATGTTCAACGCGTGCTCACGATGAATTCAGTGGCGCGGGATACCGTTAACAACTAGACCAAAGGCGATGACCAATATTCACAGATCATTTGGCGCGGCATTGGTTTCGTGCGCGATTGCGGTCCTGATCGGGACTACGGCGCGGGCGACGGACGAATCACCCTGGAACGAAGACGTGCGGTCCGCCGTCAGGCTGATTGCCGGCAGCAGTAAAGTCGACGACGCGGTGCTGCGTGCCGGAATCGAAGTTAAATTGCGGCCGGGTTGGAAGACCTATTGGCGCTATCCAGGCGATTCCGGCGTGCCCCCGCATTTCGATTTTTCGGGCTCTGAAAATCTCAAGAAGGCCGACGTATTCTATCCGGCACCGCATCTATTCACTGACGAGACCGGTCAATCACTTGGTTACAAGGACACGGTCATATTTCCGGTCGTCGTTTTACCGCAACAGTCCGGGAAGCCGGTCCGGCTCCGCGTGAAGGTCGACTACGCGGTCTGCGAAAAACTTTGTGTGCCCGTGGAAGGTCGCGCCGAACTAGTGCTCGAGTCAGGCGATAGCAAGCACGATCCGACGTTGACGGCAGCCGAAGGGCGGGTGCCAAAGCACGTTACAGCTGGACAATTGGGCCTCACCGCAAAACGAGCAAACGACGGAGCAAAACCAACGGTGACCGTCGACCTCGGCGCGCCGGCCGGAAAACCCGTTGAACTGTTTGTCGAAGGCCCGACCCCGCAATGGGCGTTGCCCATCCCGAAGCCGGCAAAAACGGCGCCGCCTGGCCGGGCGCAATTCAGCTTCGAGCTTGACGGTCTGCCGCCCGGCGTCGATCCCAAGAGCCCAACCGACCTGATTTTTACGGTTGTTACCGGCGACCGCGCGGTCGAGGTCAAGACTCATCTCGACTAAATGCCCGCAAGGGCGTAACTACCCAACAAGAAATCAAAATTTTTTGCAACGCGAGAGGATACCCATGCCTATCAAGGTCGGTGATCGATTGCCTGATACGAAGTTCCGCGTCATGACGACCGAGGGTCCGGTCTGGAAAACGACGGACGAAGTTTTCAAAGGACGTAAGGTCGCCCTGTTTGCCGTGCCCGGCGCCTTCACCCCGACCTGCAACAATCTTCACATCCCGAGCTTCCTTAACAACGCGGCTGCCATTAAGGCCAAAGGCGTGCACACCATCGCGGTGACCGGCGTGAACGATGTGTTCGTCATGGAAGCATGGAAGAAATCGACGGGTGCGGAAGGTAAGATCGATTTTCTCGCCGACGGCAACGGCGACTTCGCCAAGGCGATCGATATGGCCTTTGACGGATCGGGCAACGGCCTCGGCACCCGATCCAAGCGCTATTCAATGCTTGTCGATGATGGTGTGGTGAAAAAACTTAACATCGAAGACGCGCCCGGCAAGTGCGAGATCTCCGGCGGCCAAACTTTGCTTGGCCAGCTTTAGAATTTATCCATCGCGATTTTCGAAATGGCCGGGAATTTTCCCGGCCATTTCATTTTTGGGACTATTTTGTCTTCATCGCGCCGATCGCACCTGCGCGCGCCGCGACAATGGCTTCGCGCGCAAGCTCATCGGCCCGCTCGTTCATGGCATGACCGGCATGGCCTTTGACCCAGTGCCAGTGCACCTTATGATGGCCGAGCGCCTCATCGAGCCGCTTCCACAGGTCGATGTTCTTGACCGGCTTCTTGTCCGATGTGCGCCAGCCGTTCTTTTTCCAGCCATGAATCCAGGACGTAATTCCGTTCTTGAGATATTCACTGTCGGTATGAAGATCGACCGTGCATGGCCGCTTCAGCGCTTCCAGCGCAGAAATTGCCGCCATCAATTCCATGCGGTTGTTTGTCGTATGTGGTTCGCCGCCCATCAGCTCTTTTTTCTGATCGCCGAACGTTAGAATCGCGCCCCAGCCACCCGGGCCCGGATTGCCCGAGCAGGCACCATCCGTGTGAATGGTCACGCGCTCGTCCGCCATCAGAGCCCGTATTCCTCGACGCTTTTCACCGACTGGTGAAAGCGCAGTTTGCGATAATATTCGAGCGGATCCTTCGGCCGCACCAGCGCACCATCGGGCACGGCGAGCCAGTCGACCAGGCGCGTGAGAAGAAAACGCATGGCGGCGCCGCGCGCGAGAACAGGCAGCGCGCTCCGTTCGGCCGCGGACAGCGCGCGCACTTTGTTGTACGCGTTGAGCAACGCACGTCCCTTCGTCACATTGTAGGAATGATCAGCCTCGAAGCACCAGGCGTTGAGGCAGACTGCAACGTCATAAAAGAGCGTGTCGGTGCAGGCAAAATAGAAGTCGATCACGCCTGACAATTTGTCGCCAAGAAAGAAGACGTTGTCGGGAAACATATCGGCGTGGATCACGCCTTGCGGCAATTGGCGCGGCCAGGCTTTTTCCAGCGCGTCGAGCTCCTTGGCGATTTCAGCGCAAAGACCTGGGCGTACGTTGTCGCCCCGGGGCTTGGCGTGCTCGTACAAAGGACGCCAGCTCTCGATCGACAAGGCATTTGCGCGCTTCAGCTTGAAGTCCGCACCCGCGATATGCAGTTGCGCCAGCGCTTCGCCAACCGCGGCGCAGTGACCGGGATTTGGCCGCCGGATCCATAGCCCGTCGAGAAATGTCACGATCGCTGCCGGCCGCCCCGCGATCTTGCCGAGCATCCCACCCTGTTTGTTTTTGACCGGTTGAGGGCACGTAATGCCGCGCGCGGCGAGGTGCTCCATCAAGCCCAGAAAGAATGGCAAGTCGCCTTCCGCAACGCGCTTCTCATACAGCGTGAGAATGAAATTTCCGGTAGCAGTGTGCACCAGGAAGTTTGAGTTCTCGACGCCCTCCGCAATGCCTTTGTAGGCGAGCAGCTCGCCAACGTCATAGCCTGAGAGAAAGCGGCCGAGATCTTCCGCCGTAACGTCGGTGTAGACCGCCATTTAAGCGCTACTCCGCCGGCTCGTGCTCCCGCAGCGGGCGGGGCAGCGGAAAGAACACTCCCTCCTCGGTCGCAGTTACGGTCTCAAGTTCAATCGCGAAACGCTCCGAAAGCGCGCCGAGGATTTCCTCGACCAGGACTTCCGGCGCCGACGCGCCCGCCGTGACGCCGATCTTGGTGACGCCGTCGAAGTAACTCCAGTTAAGATCGGCCGCCCGCTGCACAAGAACGGCGCGCGGGCAGCCCGAGCGCTCGGCCACTTCCTTCAGCCGCTGCGAATTTGACGAATTCGGCGCCCCCACGACGATCATAGCGTCCACGACCGGCGCCACGCGCTTGACCGCGTCCTGGCGATTGGTGGTCGCATAGCAGATGTCTTCCTTGTGCGGGCCGACGATGTTCGGAAACCGTTTCTTGAGGTGATCGACCATCTCGGCAGTGTCATCGACCGACAGCGTGGTCTGGGTCACATAAGCGAGCTTGCGCTCATCGCGCGGCGTATACCGGTCGATCTCGTCGGTTGTCTGCACCAGCGTGATGCTCCCGTCCGGCAACTGGCCCATGGTGCCGACGACTTCCGGATGGCCGGCATGCCCGATCAGCAGAATTTCGCGGCCACGCCGATAATGAATCTCCGCCTCGCGATGGACCTTCGTCACGAGCGGACAGGTCGCGTCGAGCGAGATCAGATTGCGCCGCGAGGCTTCTTCCGGAACCGCGCGCGGCACTCCGTGCGCAGAGAAGATCACCGGTACGTTGTCATCGGGAATCTCGCTTAGCTCCTCGACAAAAATTGCGCCCTTCTTGCGCAGGCTGTCGACGACGTATTTGTTGTGCACGATCTCGTGCCGCACATAGACCGGCGCCCCATAGATCGTGAGCGCCCGTTCAACCGATTCAATTGCGCGAACAACCCCGGCGCAGAATCCGCGCGGTGAGCAGAGCAGGACTTGCAGAGCAGGTTTTGGCAGGTTTTCTGACATGTAATTCCTCGAAATCGCGCATTTTCTGCGCGCATTTCAACCCCCGACATGGGGTGCCTGGGCCTCCCCTGTCAAGCGGAACAGTTGCATGACGGGGCCTCTCCCCCTATATTCCGGCCACTTTCCGATCATCAGCGATGATCTGGTGCTTCGCCCGAGGGGCGGGCGAAGCGTAGAGGAGATTTTGCCATGGCGACCGCAGCACCCTTGATGCCGAAGGCGACTGCTGTCTGGCTTCTGGACAACACCGCGCTGTCGTTCGACCAGATTGCCGAGTTCTGCAAGCTGCACCCGCTCGAGGTAAAAGCCATCGCGGACGGCGATGCGGCGCAGGGAATCAAGGGCCTGGACCCAATTTTGACCGGGCAATTGACGCGTGACCAGATCGCCGAGGCCGAGAAAAATCCCGAAGTTCGCCTCAAGCTGACTGATCCGAAAGTTGCGGTTCCCCCGCCGGATCGGGGCAAGAAGGGCCCGCGTTATACCCCGGTTTCGCGCCGCCAAGACCGCCCGAATGCCATCCTGTGGCTGGTGCGCAACCATCCAGAGCTCAAGGACAGCGCCATCATGCGCCTCGTCGGCACGACCAAGTCGACGATCGCCTCGATTCGCGACCGTACCCACTGGAATTCCGCCAATCTGGCGCCGATGGATCCCGTGACGCTCGGTCTGGCTTCACAGATCGACCTCGATCTCGAAGTGTCGCGAGCCAACAAGGAAAAGCCCGCGCCTGTCGACACCGGCGCCACGCTGCTGCCCGCTGCCGAAACCACGGCGCGCAAGGAAGCCGAAGTGGCCGCGGCTGCGGAAACGGATAAAAAGTCGGGCGAGATGGACGTCAGCGCTGTGTTCGCCAAGCTCAAGCAGCTCGGCGGCAAAGGCGACAAAGAAGGCGAGTGATCGCCGCGTGAATTTTCGCCGGTTGGTCTTGCGAAAAATTCGATGCAATATTTGCGCGTGATGTGCGCGGGCGCAGAATTGCCCACGCCCACGTTGGTCGCGAGAAGTTGATCGCTTCCGGTATCTGGCTGGGGCATGAATCGCGCCTAAGTTCCGAACTAGAATTATTTGTGAGTTCGAAATTAAGTCAGGATTCATCCGTGCGGCGCGAGGATCGCGTCATGGGCATCTCGCGACCTACCGCGATAACTTGCTCGAACATGAAGGCGCACTCACCCGGCCGCGCGGATCCGCCGAACTCCCACCCGGCGGCCACGCGGCCGGTTTGGTTTTTGTTTCAATAACCGCGCGTACCTTCAATCGCCGCAACGTAGCGCACGACCGATTTTTCCAGAACACCTTTTGCATCTTTTGCGATGACGCGATCGAAATAGTGTCCGTAGACGATATCGAACTTGAACGGCGCCATGGCCTTGCCGATGTGCTCGACTTCACGCTTCGACAGCGGAAGAAAGTTCGGATAGCTGCGCATGAAGGAAAACCATTTCAGATCCTGAGCGATGGTCAGAATATCTCCCGCACAGACGACGCCGCGGCCGCCCGCTCCTCCCGCCCAGTGAACGACTGTGCCGCCCAGAAAGTGCCCACCGCAGCGGACCAAAGTGACACCATCCCAAAGCTTGAACGTATCGCCCTGCCACAACTTAATCGCCGGCCCCTTCCGCATGATCCATTCCTGGTCGGCGGCATGGAGATGGATCGGGCAGCCGAATGCCTGCGCCCATTCATTCATCGTTGTGTAGAAATGCGGATGCGAGATCGCGATCGCTTTCAGGCCCCCGAGGCCCTTGATGAGACTCACTGTCGCGGGATCGAGCGTCGCGACGCAGTCCCAGAGAATGTTGCCCCCCTCCGTTTGCACGAGGATCGCGCGTTGGCCGATGGCGAAACCGGCGCCGATACCGATGATGCCGGTATCGTATTCGTGGAACGCGTTCATGTGGCTCTGCTGAAGCGCGGGCAGCGTCGTCCAGGTCTGGCCGCGCGGTGGGACATATTGCCGTTCCTCCTCGCAGATCGGGCATTGGGCGGGCGGCTGCGCGCTTTCAGGGTATTGCGTGCCGCAGGCGGTGCAGATGTAGAGAGGCATGGTCACATTCCACTATTGCAGATGAGTTTAGATGCTTTTGCAAAGCGTCATATGGTTGCACTGGCGCAACGGGCGAGAAATCGGTACGAGTTGACCAAATGAACCGGCACATGCTCATAGCCTTTTTTGCCGCCGCTGGCATTTTAGCCGACCAGTTTCCCGCGGGCGCGCAAACATTCTTCACGTATCGATGTCGCGATGGCTCTGAATTTATTGCTGCTTTCTATGAAGGCGACAGCCGCGCGCATCTGCAACTCGATGGAAAAGCCATAACGCTTCCAAAGCGTATATCCATGTCGGGATCACGCTACGCGAAAGGCGGCATTACACTCGGGATTACAAAGACGGGCACCACGCTTAAGCGCGGCAGACAGTCGACGGAATGTAAAGCTCGGTGATTTGGCTGCGGACATTTGAAAAGACGCATCACGACCAACTTAAGGAGCTACCGATGAGTTTGTTTTCGCGCGCGATCTTGCTTGGCGCACTCGCCCTCACGGTTGCGGGGGCACCAGAGACAGCATCAGCTCAAACGACGTTTCCGGCGAGGTCAATTACGCTAGTGGTCCCGGCGGCAGCGGGGGGCCCCACGGATACAGTTGCACGTCTCATTGCTGAATCGATGAGCCGGACGCTCGGCCAGACCGTGATCGTCGAGAACGTTGGGGGCGCAGGTGGCACGATCGCAATGGCGCGCGTCGCCAAGGCCTCCCCCGACGGCTACACCATTGCAGTCTGGCACATCGCGCAGGCGACGGCGCCAGCGCTCTATGATGGCCTCAAGTACGATGTCGTGAACGACTTCGATCATCTCGGCCGTATCACCGATGTGCCAATGACATTGGTGTCCAAGACAGCGCTTCCTGCCAAAAACTTAACGGAGCTTCTGGATTGGATACGGGCTGAAAAAGCCAAGGCGACTTACGGCCACGCCGGCGTCGGCTCCGCCTCGCACCTGTGCATGCTGATGCTGATGAAGGAGCTTGGCGTGCAGCTGTCGGGCGTGGCCTATCGCGGCACAGGTCCGGCCATGAACGACCTGATGGGCGGTCAGTTCGACTTCATGTGCGACCAGACGACGAACACCACCAACCCGATCAAGGCAGGCAAGATCAAAGGTTACGCCGTCACGACGAAGTTCAAGGTCTCATCGGTTCCCGACTTGCCCACGCTCGACAGCGGCGCGATTCCGGGTTTCGAGGTGTCGGCGTGGCACGCCATGTGGGCGCCCAAGGGTTTACCCAAGGAAGTTTCAGAGAAGCTCGTGGCCGCACTGCAGACCGCCACCAAAGATTCGAAAGTGATCGAACGGTTCGCGGACCTCGGCACCGAACCCGTTGCTGCAGCGCTCACAACGCCCGATGCCTTAAGAACGCATCTCGTTGCCGAGGTGAAACGGTGGGACACCGTCATCAAGGGAGCAGGCGTCAAGGGCAACTAGCGCCGCCCAGGCACTGTCAGGCCATGTGCGGCCCTGGCCCTCCGGCGGCCTCGAGCACCGCCGCCCGCCATTCGCGCTTGACTGGCAGGATCGGCGGCATTGGAGCAAAACCGGGCTCCGCGGTGGGTTCCGCGATTGATTCGATGTGCTCCGTCGCCGATCCCCTGCGCATGAAGAGATTGTAGATCACCCATTGGGCGCGATGCCGCTTGCCGCGCAGCGGAAATCTCTGGGCGATCGATGAGGTCGAATAGAAGTTCGCGTATGCGCGTTCGACACCAATGCGAAGCTCATCGGGCGACATCTGCGCCGGCCGATAGACCACATGTCCTTGGTCGTACATCGTCCAGTCAAAGGACACGATACGGTTTGCCTTCTTCATCTCGTACCATGTCAGCGTGCCGGGATAAGGCGTCAGGGTCGAATAGGCGCAAGCGTCGTAGTCGGCGTCGCGGTTGAACTTGACGGTATCGTCGAACACCGAAAGATCGTCGCCATCGAACCCGTACATGAACAGCCCGAACACCATGATTCCGTAGGAGTGCACTTTCTCGACCAGCGCCGCGAAGGTCTCGGGGCGATTGACGTGCTTGTGCACGCTGGTGAGCGTCGAGCGCGATATCGATTCAAAACCGATGCTCAGCAGCGTGCAGCCGCTCTCCGCTGCAAGCTCGAGCATGCGATCGTCCTGCGCCAGTTTTGACGTTACGCCGGCCTGCCACTGAATATTGCGGCCCTTGAGTGCGCGCATGACTTCCTTCGGACGCTCCGGCGTGCCGAAAAAGTCGGCATCGTTGATCGAGATGGTGCGGGCGCCGCAGTTCTCCATTTCATGAATGACTTCGTCGACCGGCCGGTACCGGAACCGCAGACCGTTCATCAGCGGCTCGGCACAGAACGTGCAGCCCTGGTGGCAGCCGCGTGACGTCTGGACAAAGGTCTTGTTGACGTAGCGGTGCTTCTTCAGAAGGTCGTAGCGGGGCATCGACAGACCCTTCATCGGATGCAGCGTGGCTGACTTGTATGTCCCGCGCATCTCGCCCTGCTCGAGATCATCGAGCAGCCTATCGATCACCAGCTCGACTTCGCCAATGACGACGGCGTCGCAGTGGCTCAACGCTTCCTGCGGCATGAAGCTCGGATGCACGCCCCACCACCGGGATGCCCTTGGCGCGGAAATGATCGGCAATTTCGTAGCCGCGGTTGACATAGCTCGTCATCGCAGAAATGCCGATGAGATCCGCTTCCAGGTCAAAATCGATCGACTCGATATTCTCGTCAGTCAGCACCACCTCGTACCGGTCGCGCGGAACGCACGCCGCGACGGCCAACAGGCCCGCAAGAGGCGAATAAAGAGCGCGCTTGAGATAAAGCGGCCGGGTGGTGAGAGAGTCAGTCTTGGGATTGATGAGATGAATGACGCGCGAGCGCACGAACGACCTCCCCTGACAAAGTGCCCCTACAGGTCAGGCAATTGAATTTGCACGGACAAGGTTCCCCGCACGTGCAAATTTATAGAGAGGTTATCGTCGGCTTTGAAATATTCGGCGGTATCTGGTGGCCATTGTGGCCCTCACCATCATCGCCGCCAGGCGGCCGAAGCCATGCGCTCAGCGGACCGCCGTTCGTGCGCGACCCCGCGCAACATTGCGTCCAATTCATTCGCATCGACGCCGTCGGCGTCGATGACCGCCTGAATAATTGGATCCGCCAGCATGTCCTCGAGAGAAAGCTCACGGTAGCATTTCATTGCATCACTCCTGGCTATCTGGGCGGCAATCCGTGGGGACTGAAGCAGTTCCTCATTGTTCCACTCATTCCCGCGGATATTCGATCGTCGACTTCAGCTGGGTCAGGCCCGTGCGACAAAAAGTCATGGTGTTTTAGGCGGCGATGCGCGCCCCGGAACTGTCGGCCTCAACCGGTGATGTCGTGCGGTCCACGGTTGCCGCCTCATCCTTGCTGACACGGAACCACAGCGCGTAGAGCGCCGGCACGACCAGCAGCGTCAGGATGGTCGCAACCAGCAGCCCGCCCATGATGGTGATCGCCATCGGGCCCCAGAATACGCTGCGCGACAGCGGGATCATGCCCAGGATCGCGGCAAGCGCAGTGAGCGTGACCGGCCGCGCGCGGCGGATGGTGGCGTCGATGATCGCGCGATAGCGTGCGTGACCTTCGGCGATGTCGCGGTCGATCTGATCCACCAGGATCACAGTGTTACGCATGATCATGCCGGCGAGCGCAATCAGGCCGAGCAGCGCCACGAAACCGAAGGGCCGGTTGGAGATCAGCAGTGCGCCGGTTGCACCGATTAGACCAAGCGGTGCGGTCACGACCACAAGCGCCAGCCGCGAGAAGCTCTGCAGCTGGATCATCAGCAGCACCAGCATCGCAATGATCATCACCGGGAAAACGGCAACCAGCGCGACATTTGCCTTGGCGCTTTCCTCGATCGATCCACCAGTTTCAATCCTGTAACCGTAGGGCAATACATCTTTGATCGACTGGAGCTTGGGCGCGACTTCGTTGCTCACATCCGGCGCCTGCACGCCGTCGATGACGTCGCTGCGCACCGTCAGGACCAAGTCGCGGTTGCGCCGCCACAGGATCGGCTCCTCGAACTCGTAAGAGAGCTTGGCGACCTGCGACAGCGGCACCGCGACTCCGTTGCGCGTCGTGATCGTAAGGTCTGGCAACCGGTCGAGATCGAGCCGCTCGGACGGGACGGCGCGAGCGACAACGCCGATGCGCTCGATGCCTTCGCGGTACTGAGTGATCGTGTAGCCGGAGACCAGCGTCTGGAGGGTTTGCGCAACCTCGTGCGGGGTCAGGCCCAGAGCCCGCGCGCGATCCTGGTCGATATCGAGCCGGATCGACTTCACCTGCTCGTTCCAGTCGAGATGCGGATCGGTGAGCTTGTGGTTTTCCGCCATCACCTTGCGGACGTCTTCCGCAATGGTGCGCACTTTCATCGGATCGGGGCCGATCACACGAAATTGCACCGGGAAGCCGACCGGCGGTCCGAACACAAAGCGGTCGACGCGGGCACGCGCCTGCGGCAGCGCACCGTCGGCGATCGCCTTTTCCAACCTGGCCTTGAGGCGCTCCCGCCCGTCCAGGGTCTTCGCAACGATCACGATTTGCGCGAAATTGGTGTTGGGCAGCTCGGGATTGAGGCCGATCCAAAAGCGCGGGGCGCCCGCACCCACATAGGTCGTGTAGCTCTCGACATCCGGGTCGTTGCCGATCAGTTGCTCGCCCTTCTTGGCCGTCGTCTCTGTCACGCCAATCGCCGTTCCCTCCGGCAGCCGCATCTCGAAGAAAAGCTCGGTGCGCGTCGAAGTCGGGAAGAATTGCTGCTGCACCAGGCCGAAGCCGGCAATGCTGGCGAGAAACATGAAAACCGTTGCCGCCACCACCGTCTTTCGCCGGCGCAAGGCGAGCTCGATCACCGAGCGGAGTGCCCGGTAGATTCGCGTCTGATAGATCGCATCGGGGTCTGTTTGGGCACGGTGCTTCAACTCGGGCAGCAGCTTCAGGCCGAGATAGGGTGTGAACAGCACCGCCACGAACCATGATGCGATCAGCGCGATGCCCACGACCCAGAAAATGCCGCCGGCATATTCTCCCGAGCTGGACTTGGCAAAGCCAACCGGCAAAAAGCCCGCCGCTGTCACGAGAGTACCCGTCAGCATCGGGAATGCCGTCGAGGTCCACGCGAACGTCGCAGCCTTCACCCGGTCGAAACCCTGCTCCATCTTCACCACCATCATTTCGATGGCGATGATCGCGTCGTCCACCAGGAGCCCGAGCGCAATGATAAGCGCGCCCAAAGTGATGCGGTGCAGGTCGAATCCGGTCGCAAACATCACCACGAAGACGATCGCCAGCACCAGCGGCACCGACAGCGCAACGACGACGCCCGTGCGCAGGCCCAGCGAGATGAAGCCCACGATCAGCACGATGAGCAGCGCTTCGGTGAACACGTGGAAGAATTCAGAGACCGACTCGTCGACCACGTGCGGCTGATCGGCCACCTGTGTGATTTCCACGCCAACCGGCAGCTCGGCGACGATCGATTTCATAGCGCTCTTGAGGTTCTCGCCGAGCGTAATGATGTTGGCGCCCTCGAGCATCGACACGCCGATGCCGAGCGCGGGCTTGCCATTGCTGCGCACGAGGAAGCCCGACGGGTCTTCATAGCCCCGCTTCGCGGTCGCAATGTCACCGAGCCGGAATACGCGGCCGTCGGCCTGCACCGGCACAGCGGCAATGGCCTCGACGCCGGAAAAGGCGCCAGTAACACGCAGATTGATGCGGTCGGCGGACGTCTCGATCGAACCGCCGGACGTGACGGCATTCTGCTTGGCCACGCTGTCAAAGATCTGCTGCGGCGTGATGCCGAGCGTCGCCAGCTTGGCGTGGCTGAATTCGATGTAAATCCGCTGCGCCTGCTCGCCGATGATGTCGGCCTTGTTCACGTTCGGAACGCGCAGCAGGCGCTGGCGGATGTTCTCGGCGCGCGCCTTGAGATCGGCATAAGTCTGGCCGTCGCCGGTCAACATATAGAGTGCCGAGTAAACATCGCCGAACTCGTCGTTGAAATTCGGCCCTTCGATGTCTGACGGCAAATCGTTGCGGATGTCCGCCACTTTCTTGCGGACCTGATACCAGAGCTCCTTCACCTGAGAGGGCGGCGTCGTATCGCTGAGAATGATGCGGATAAAAGAAACGCCCGGGCGCGAGTAGCTTTCGACGCGGTCGAGATGCGGCAGCTCCTGCAGCTTTTTTTCGATCTTGTCCGCGACCTGCTTTTCCATTTCCGCCGCAGTGGCGCCCCGCCACGACACGTTCACAATCATCACCTTGATCGTGAATGACGGATCTTCGGCACGGCCAAGATTGAGATAAGAGTAGATCCCGGCACCGGCCAGAACGATCATCGCAAACAGGATGAGCGTGCGATGAGTGATGGCCCAGGCGGACAGATTGAAGCGTTGCATGGTGCCGTTACTCCGTCAGAACTTGGGATCTGGCTTCGCGGGCAGAATGCCCACGAAGCATGGCGAAATTATTTTGCCTCGACGCTGCGGACCTTGAGCCCGGGCTCAAGTTTTTGTACCCCGAGTGTCACCACCTTCTCGCCGGCGGAAACGCCACTGGTGATGAGCGCATCGTCTTCGTTGAACGAGGCAACGGTCACTGGCCGCAACGTCAGCTCGCCGCCCGCATTGACGACGTAAACCGAGGCGCCCGATCCGAGGCTGAGCACGGCGGACAAGGGCAGCTTGGCGACCATGGCTTCGCCGACAGGCTTGAGTGTGACGGTTGCCGTCATCCCAAGCGCAACGCTGTCATCCGAATGGAGGATGGTGAAGCGCGCGGCATAAGTGCGTGTCGCCTGATCTGCTTGCGGCGAGAGCTCGCGCAGCCGTGCGGCGTAGTGGTGGCCGTTCCCCGACCAGAGCGTGACGCTCGCAGCCGCCTCACTTGCCTTGGCAAGCCAGTTTTCCGGCAATGCGACGACCGCTTCCTTTTCACCACGATGGGCGAGCTTTACGACCGGCTGGCCGAGCGCAACCACCTGGCCCGGCTCGGCGAGCGTTGACGTAATGACGCCGTCGGCACCGGCCTTGAGTTCGGAATAATCGAGTTGATTGCGCGCCAGATCGAGCGAGCGCTTAGCGCGCGCCAACCTGCTTTCTGCTTCGCCCTTCGCCGCAGTCTTGCGGTCGAAATCGGCGACCGACGCAAAGCCGCGCGCCTTGAGCGTCTCGTAGCGCTCGAAGTCGGCCGAGATCTGGGTGAGATTGGTGGTTGCCGCGGCAAGCTCCGCTTGCGCGCTTTCGACTTGAAGGCGCAGGTCTTCAGGATCGAGCCGCGCGACGACATCGCCGGCGTGCACGCGGTCGCCCACGTTGACGAGGCGGGCGACCATCTTGCCGGCGACCCGGAAACCGAGATCGGTCTCGTATCGCGCCCGTACGACACCGACAAAATCGCGAGCGGCGTCTTCGGCCTGATAGGCAACGCTCTGGACCTGCACCGGGCGCTCCGCCCGCGGAGCCGGCGCGGTCTCCGCCGAGCACGCCGCCAACAACAATGCGGCCGCCAACGCAGCGAGCGGTCTGGCAAGGTTTGAATGCTTCGGCATGACGGGACTCCTTTCACTGAATTGTGACGAGTGATGAAATCCATTTTTCGTCACAATTGAGGCAAGCGAAATCGTGGTGAGGGACGGCATGGGCGTCAGGTCCGGGGAGTAATGGCGCGGAGGGAGAAGTGGATACTGGCCTTGGCCTGTGCGTCGACGTCTTCCTCGTCGGTCAGGCACTGGCTGATCAGGACGGGGTGCACGAAGGCCACAAACGACCGCATCAGCAGCAGTGATGTCTGGGCAGGGTCAACCTTTTCGAACTCGCCCGCGGCGATGCCATCGCGGACGATGAGCTCAACGACATTGCGGATGACTTCCTTGTGCGCCTCGATGGCGTCCCAGCTGTCCTCGATCGCGACCAGCACGATGTCGTTGACACGCTTGTCCGTGAGCAAATTGGCCTTGTGATAAGCGAGGATCTCGAGAATCAGGCGCTCGATGCGTGCCACCGCCGAACCGCGTGACCGGGCAATTTCCCAGGCGCGCTCATCGAGCTCGGCAAGGCAGCGCCGGCAGATCGCTTCAACGATCGCGTTTTTGGAGGCAAAGAACCGGTAGACGTTCGCCGGAGACATATCGAGTTCCGCGGCAATGTCGGCGACCGTGGTCTTGGCGAAGCCGACCTGCCGGAACAGCCGGTCAGCCACATCCATGATGCGGTCCCGGGTATCGTCTGGTTTGGTCTTTGGCAGCGCGTTCATGGCACCGGCCGGGGCTCTGATGACTGATGAAATTGATAATTCATCAGTACCGAATTGTCAACCCCTGTCCGGGCAGGCGCGCAGGTCAGGCCGCCCAGGCCGCCATTTAGCCTTTAGGCCTGGGCTATTCGTACCGCACGTAGTGGTTCCGGTGATAATGGCGGTGCACGCGCTTTGGATAGTTACTGCGCTGCGATCGCGTCACCCCCGGCGGCCGCGTTCCGCTCGGTGGCTTTCCAAGGCTGTCGCCGGTGGCCGGGGCATTTGGCCCGTAGTTGGGCATGCTTTGAGCAAAGGAAACGGTGGTCGCGCCCAAGAGGATCGCGGACGCCGTGAGGAGCGTCTTGAAGGTCATGGTCCAATCTCCCATCAGCTATTGCTCTGACAACCCGCAGTGCTTCGTTTGGTTCGCCCGGACAGACCGGCATAGGCACCAAAGAAGAAGAGCCGCCTGACGGCAGCCCATCGCGCGCGCAGCGTTTTATTCGATGCGCGCCGTCAACGCTCGTGCAGCGCTTCCTGCCGGTAGCGCAGCAGCGGCGACAGGAGATAGCTCAGGATCGTACGCGAGCCAGTCTTGATTTCAACGGTCGCGGCCATGCCGGGCGACAGATCGACGACCCGATCGTCGATCTGCATGCGGGTGCGGTCCAGCGAAATACGCGCCGAGTAGTTCAGTTCCTGACCCTTCGGCTCGCTCGTGTCATTCTGCGTTCCCAGGGCGCGGTCATCCGCACGGTCTTGTCTGCGATCACGGATAACGGCGTCCTGCGAAACTGTCAGCACCGTACCGCGCAGGAGGCCGTAACGCGTGAAACTGAACGTGTCGATTTTGATTTCAGCCTCCTGGCCCGCATGCACGAAACCGATGTCGCGGTTCGAAATCATGGCCTCGATTTCGAGCCGGCTGTCGCTCGGCACGACGGCCAGCAACGCCTGGGCTGGCGTCACGACTCCGCCGACAGTATGGATTGCAAGTTGTTGCACCACGCCGTCAACGGGACTGGTCAATAGCTGAAGCTTTGTCTTCTGTTCGGCTTTAATCAGGTCCTGAGCCAGCCCGCTTGCCTTTTGCTCCGCCTTGGCGAGTTCGTCGGAAAGCGTGCGGCGATATTCAGCTTCGGCTTGGCCACGGGTTTCGCGAATGGCGGCGGCGGCCGCTTCCGCCTCGCGAAGATGACTTTTCCTGACGCCGAGATCCTCTTGTTGTTCGACCAGAAGCTGGAAAATTTCGAAATAAGTGAGCTTCGATCCCAGCTCTTTGTCCATGAGAGTCTTGCGGATATCGACCCGCTGCTGGATGACTGGAATCGTTGCCTCCAGCTTGTGGATGGTGGCAACAATTGTGCCCTGTTCAGCTTCTTTCTGCGCCTGTTGACGGGCAAGCGACGCAATCCGCGCGCGGTGCTCGGTCACCTGATTGAGCAAGAGCTGACGCTGTGCGCTGATCAACGCGGCGCCTGCACCGGCGGGCGGGTGGAATGCTGCCGTGGGGTCGTCTGCGCCGGCAAGTGCCGCGTGCAGTCGCGCGATGTTGAGCTGCTCGGCGAGCAGATCGTTGTGAAGGTGATCGCGCTCCGCCGCGTTCACCGTCGGATCGAGCTCGATCAGAACGTCCCCGGCCTTTACTGCCTGGCCGTCCTGGACACGAATGGATCGCACCACACCGGTCTCGAACGGCTGGATGACCTTGGTACGGCCGCTCGGCACGATTTTTCCGGTTGTCGCGGCGACGATATCGATCGTGCCTGCCCAGGCCCAAGTGACTGCCACACAAAACAGCAGGATAATCGTCGCCCCGATCGCGCGACCGACAGGCGACGGCGGCGTTTCGGCGATTTCCAGTGCGGCGGGCAGGAATGCCAGTTCGTTTGCACGCCTGCCGGAGTTACGCCGCATCGCGCGGACGCGGCGCCGCGCCAGCCTGGCAACGGTGGCGACACGAGGCGGGGTCAACCTAACGGACCTCATGGATACCTGCCTGTAACCGGTGCAATGACGCATACCGGCCGCCTGTCTTGACCAGCGTGTCATGCGTTCCGTCTTCGACCAGGCGGCCCAGCTCAAGCGTCACGATGCGATCGGCCGCGCGCACGGTGGAAAGCCGGTGCGCGATGATGAGGACGGTACGTCCTTTCGCGATCTCCTTCATGTTGTGCTGGATGATGCGTTCGCTCTCATAGTCGAGAGCACTCGTCGCCTCGTCAAAAATGAGGATGCGCGGATCACCGATGAGCGCCCGCGCAATGGCGATGCGCTGACGCTGACCGCCTGAAAGCGTTGAGCCACGCTCGCCAACGACGGTGTCATAGCCTTCGGGCAATTCCAGGATGAACTCGTGGGCGCCCGCGAGGCGGGCTGCCGCGATGACGCGCTCCATAGGCATGGCTGGATCGGTTAGCGCGATATTTTCCCGGACTGTGCGATTGAACAGCACGTTTTCCTGCAGAACCACCCCGATCTGCCGCCGCAGCCATGCCGGGTCAGCCGTTGCGAGATCCATGCCGTCGATCAGGACGCGCCCGCTCTCCGGCACGTACAGACGCTGGACCAGTTTGGCGAACGTGCTCTTGCCCGATCCCGACGGACCCACGATGCCAATCGTCTGTCCTGCTGGCACGTCGAAACTGACGTCGTGCAGGATTCGCGGCCCATCGATGCGATAGCGAAAGGAGACATGCTCGAACCTGATATTTCCGCGGATCGCGGGCAGTCGCGCGCGCGCCGTCATATAGGTCGGCTCGGCAGTCGTGTTGAGGATGTCACCCAGCCGGGCGACCGAGAGACGCGCCTGATGAAAATCCTGCCAGATCTGCGCGAGACGCAACACCGGCGCGTTGACCCGGCCAGCCAAAATGTTGAAGGCCACAAGCTCGCCGACCGACAGGGCTCCATCGATAACCAGCCTGGCGCCGAAATACAGCAATCCGGCGGTGACGATTTTGCTGATGAGCTGAACCACCTGGCTCGCCGTATTGCCGAGGCTCAGGACCTGAAAGCTGGCGCTCACGTAGCCGGCGAGCTGCTCCTCCCAACGGCGCTGCATCTGCGGCTCGACCGCCATCGCCTTGAGCGTCTCAATCCCGGTGACGCTTTCGACGAGAAAGGCCTGGTTCTCCGCGCCGCGCTGGAATTTTTCCGCCAGGCGCTGCCGGAACAGCGGTGTCACGCCCATCGAGATCGCTGCGTAGAATGGAAAAGAGCCGAACACGACGAAGGTCAGCAGCGGCGAGTACAGGAACATGACCGCAAGAAACACGAACGTGAAGAACAGATCGATGACGAGGGTCAGTGCCGAGCTGGTCAGAAAATTGCGAATGTTCTCCAGCTCTCGCACGCGGGCGACTGAATCACCGACACGGCGCGCCTGGAAATAGGCCAACGGCAACGCCAGCAGGTGGTTGAACAGCCGGGCACCAAGCTCGACGTCGATACGGTTCGTCGTATGTGCGAACAAATAGGTCCGGAGGATGCCGAGCACGGTTTCGAAAATCGAAATCGCGAACAGGCCGATGACCAGCACGTCGAGCGTGCTCAGGCCGCGATGCACCAGCACCTTGTCGATGATGACCTGGAAAAACAGCGGCGAGACGAGTGCGAATAATTGAAGAAAGAATGAGGCAACCAGCACTTCGGTCAGGAGATGGCGATATTTGCGGATCGCTCCCAGGAACCAGCTGATGTCGAAACGGCGGGTCATGTCCGACAGCCCCGCTCTTCGGGCCATCAGGATCAGGCCGCCGTCCCACAGTGCAAGAAGCTCGCCACGCGTCATCAAGGCCGGCCGCGTCGCCAGCGGCGACTGCACCAGAACTTTGTCATCGCCGGCTTTGGCGATAACGAGGAAACCACCGTCATTCAGCGTGGCGATCGCGGGCAAGGGTGTCCTGGCAAGCCGCGACCAGGTCGTCCGGGTGGCCCGCGCTTTCAGCCCGAAATCCTTGGCGCACCGGAGCATCTCCGGTGCGCCAATCTTGTTTGTGCCCAGCCGATGCCTGATCTGTTCGCGATCCGCCGCGACGCCCTGCAGATGCAGCAGCGTCACGAGCGACTCGAGCCCAGGATCGGTTGGTCTGGTGTCAGCGCTCACGCACAGTCCTGCGTCAGGCGTGAGGCTGCGCCAGCAGAGGCTGCTGGACCGTCGCCGGATCGACAACCGGCGTTGCATCGCTGGCGCCGGACGCGACGAACGTCGACGCCATGAACTGACCGAGCAGAGCGGCGGTCTGCGATCCATCCACGGGCAGGTTGCCGCCCGCAAGCTGGATGACGACGTTGCCGCCCGGTCCACCATCGAGAACGTCCTGGCCCGGACCGCCAATCAGCACGTCGTCGCCCTGACCGCCGAGCAGAGTGTCATTGCCCGCTCCGCCGATCAGGACGTCGTCGCCGTCACCGCCATCGGCGGTCAACTGCAAGCCGGCCGCGAGACCGGAGGCTTCAATGACATCGTCTCCGCCGAGGCCATTGATAATGAGACGATCTCCTGTCCCGAAATGCGAGATCGTCACATCCTGGCCGAGGCCATGCACAGTCACGACACCGTTGCTGTCGCTGCTGACCGTGATCGCGTCATCGCCCTCTGTCGCATTGATGACGACCGTGTCCGGCGCACCGTCGTCGCTGCCGTCATTCGCGCCAAGATCGATGTTGAGGCCGGTAACATCGGTCCCCGTCAGATCATTGACCGTGATGGTATCGGCACCGCCGAGGGCACGGAGGTTGATCGTCTCCGTATCGTTGACATCCATGGTGACGACCCCGATATCGCGGGTCATTCGAACCCGCGAGCCGTTGGCCGAAATATCGAACTTCTCGCTGATGTTGGCGCCGTTGAACGCGAGCGTATCCCGTCCCGACTGTCCCTCGACAATGTCGCTGCCGTCGCCCGGATTCCAGACGAACTCGTCGTCGCCCGCTCCCAGCAGGGCGACATCGCTGCCGATCCCGCCGTTGACAACATCGTCGCCCGCGCTGCCGATGATCGTGTCGTTGCCGGCGCCGCCATTGATCGTGAGGTCGACAAGACCAGCTGCGAGCTTCGAGGCATTGATGCTGTCATCGCCGTTGAGACCATTGATGACAAGCGAGTCTGTACCGGCATCGATGCCGTTCACCGTCACTTGCGCCGGCAAGCCATTCACCGTGACCGAATTGCCATTGCTGGTGACACTGATCTGATCGCCGTCGGTGGTGCCATTGACGGTAACGGTGTCGGCGGCGGTATCGCCCTGCCCGCTTCCGATCTGCCCCGACAGGTCGACGGTCACGCGATTGAGATCAGTTCCGGTGAGGTCGTTAATGGTGATCGCATCAGGCCCGCCGAGGCTGTTGATCTGCAGCCGTTCAACATCGTTGACATCCATCGTCACAGTGCCGACGTCGCGCGTCAGGCGCACGCGGCCGCCATTGGCCGAAACGTCGATCTTCTCGGCCACATTGGAGCCGTTGAAAACGAGCGTGTCCGTGCCGCCCTGCCCCTCCACAACGTCGGAGCCGTCGCCCGGGTCCCACTGGAACACGTCGTTGCCGGCGCCGAGAAAGGCAACGTCGCTGCCCTGATTGCCGTCGACGAAATCATTGCCGTCTCCGCCGATCAGCATGTCGTCTCCACCGCTGCCACGAATGGTGTCATTACCAGCGCCGCCATCGATGGTGAGCTTGATATGCCCGCCGGCCAGCGTCGCAGCGTTGATCGTGTCGCTGCCGCCAAGACCGTTGACAACGAGGGCGTCGTTCGCACCTTCCGCACCCTCGATCGACACCTGCGCCGGCAGGCCGGTGACCAGGATGGAGGTGCCATTGCTGACGATGTCAATTTCTTCGCCGCCACTCGTGCCGTTGACGATCACGGTATCGGCTGCACCGTCACCCGTCCCGGGCCCGACGCCCGACGAGAGGTCGATATCAACCTGCGTAACGTCGGTATTGCTCAGGTCATTGACGGTGATGGTGTCGGCGCCCCCGAGAGCCCTGAACTGAATGTGCTCGACATTGTCGAGATCCATGCTGATGCCGGCAACATCGCGGGTGAACAGCGCGTGCCCGCCCTTGGCGGAGATGTTGACGGTTTCGTTGATATTCGCACCATTGAACAGGAGCGTATCGGTATCGCCCCCACCGTCGACGACGTCGCTGCCGTCGCCCGGATTCCAGACGAAGGTATCGTTGCCGGCGCCAAGCTGCGCATTGTCGTTGCCGCGACCGCCGGTGACGGTGTCGTCGCCATCGCCGCCGATCAGCGTGTCGGCCCCATCACCGCCGGTGATCGTGTCATTTCCCGTGCCACCGTTGAGTGTGAGGTGAATAAGGCTTGCGAGGCCATTGCTAGCGGTGATGACGTCGTCGCCGCCATTGCCGTTGACCACGAGTTCCTCCGTGGTCCCGATGTCGAGCGAGAACGGCGCCGGGCTGATGCGGTCGAAGCGCACGCGGGTGCCATTGGCCGTTATCGTGAAGTTTTCGGCGCCGTTTCCACCGTTGACCTCGGCGGTGTCGGTGTCATCACCGCCTTCGAACAGATCGGTTCCATCACCCGGATTCCAGACCATGCGGTCGTTACCGGCTTCACCGAAAACCTGATCGTCGCCGGAGCCGCCGGTCAGCGTGTCATTGCCGCTGCCGCCGAAGAGCTGGTCGTTGCCGCCCTTGCCAAGCAGGGTGTCATTGCCACTTTGGCCGAAAAGAAGGTCCGCGCTGGAGCCGCCGGTGAGCGTATCGTTGCCGGCGCCGCCGAAAAGATGCGCCGAGGGCAGCGCGCCATTGGCCTCGTCGAGAGAAATCGTATCGTCGCCACCCTGACCAAAAATGTCGATCTCAGCCGTATTCGCGACTGTCGGCTGGCCACCAACGGCAGTAACCGCTCCGCCATTGATCAGGATTTGCCCTGCAGCATTGCGGCTTGCCGTGATGGTGTTTTTAGCGGTGTCGCCAAGCACGGTCAGCAGGCCGGCGCCGGGAATGAAAGTGGCTTTGATTGCCATGGTCGTTGGTCCTCGAAGTTTGGCGGTACGTGGGCCGCGGTGGGTTTCGCCCGTAGCCGGTGGATAGACCCTGCCTGATGCGACAGACTTGAGGACCGTCTTCAGAACCGCTTGTTTTTTTCTTGAGACACCCGGGAATGGTGAATCAGAAGTACTTCGTGGCAATCACGATTGCGTGGTCGCAAACATCATCCGAAAGTCGGATAGAGTTAGTTTCGCAAACCCGCCTTTTGCAGGCCGCGCAGGAAGCGTGAGCGGTCCGACGCATGCGCAAACACGGTGTTGTATGCCACGTGGTCGGTCGAGAAATCCGGCTGAAGCGCGAGCGTATTGGCGAGAGATTCCTTGGCCTCGTCGATGCGGCCAAGCAATCCCAGCGACACGGTCATCAGCCGCCGTGCGCCGGCATGGTTCGGGTGACGGGCTGACACCGACCGGCATACTGTAATCGCCTCGTCGTATCGTTCGAGCGCAAAGAGCGCCATGTACCGCGTGATAGGCGCATACATCGCAAGAAATGGATCGAGCGGACCGAGTTGCCGCGCCCGATCCAGCGCCTCCAAGCCGCGCTGAGGCTGACCGCCGCATGCGAGCGCGTAGCCAAGCCCCGCGTGCCCGAGCGCAAAATTCGGATTGATCTCTACGGATTGCGAAAGATGCCTCACCGCATCCTCGGGCCGGCGCTGGCGCGCGTGACCGAGTCCCAGCACAAGATGTCCCCAATAGTCCTGTTCATCCAGCGCCAGCGCGGTCGCGCCTGCTTCAAGGGCTTTTTCGGTCAGCTCGCTGATCGGCGCATGCGAATCCAGATTGAACATGTTCATGTAGGTCCAGCCCAGCAACGCGTGGACATGCGCACGTCCGTGCGGCCCTTCGAGCGTAGCGGCTTGCTGCAACAATTTCTGTGCGAGCAGTTGCTCGCTTACGCTCATGCGCCACAGATGCGGAAGCGCCTGCGTCACCAGGTCGTGTGCGTCGACGTCAGCCGATCGCCTGCCCCGCAGACGCATCGCTTCGGCCATGACGAGCTGCGACCTGACCGAATCGACGATGCGATTGGTGATTTCGTCCTGCCGGATGAAAATATCGGAGACCGCGCTATCATGCCGGTCGGCCCAGACGTGAATGCGCTTGGTGGCATCGATCAGCTGCGCGGTGACTCGTATGCGGCCGCCCGCCTTCCGCACGCTGCCTTCGAGAACGTAGCGTGCCCCCAACTCGCAGGCCAGTTTCCGGATATCGACCGCCTCGCCTCTACAGGCAAAGGTCGAGTTACGATCGACGACCGAAAACCATTGCTGGCGCGACAGGCCGGTTGTGATGTCCTCGGTAATCCCATCGGCAAGAAACTCTTGCTCGGGATCGCCGCTGATATTGTGGAACGGCAGCACCGCAATCGAGGCCCTGTCGGACCATGTGAAGGCCGACGAGTCTGGCCTTCTACGAGAGCACCGTTGGGCCACTGGGATGGGCATTTTGCCGGCCGCCTGAACAGCCTCGACAAACCGGAAACCGCGCTTATTCAGTGTTCGGATAAGTGTTTGTTCGGCTCCGCTATCGCCCACGGCCCTCCGGGCCGCGCTGATACGGGAGCTCAAGGCCGCCTCCGAAATGGCGCGGCCCTTCCAAACGGTTTCGATCAGCTCGTCCTTGGTGACGATCCTGTCGTGATTGCGAACGAGGTGAACGAGCAAATCGAAAACCTGCGGCTCGATGGACACGAGCTCATTTCCTCGCCGCAACTCGCGCCGCGGGATATCGATTTCAAATCCGGCAAAATGAAAATCCAAAGCATTCCTCGCATGGCGTGCACCCCGCAGCACGCCTCGACCTAGCATCGTGAATCCTTAGCGAGTGTGACGGACATCACATTTGTCACGGCACTTCGCGTCATCCGTTCGGAGGATCAATTTAGAGAATTGAAGAGGCCGCCTTTGCAGGCGGCCTCATGACAATCAGGCTTGCTCGGGAGGGGAGATATTAGCTCTGACTGCCAATTCCGAAATCGACGCCCATGTTCACCGGTGCATTGATCACAGGCTCACTGTTCGGCATGAACGCCTTCGCGTCAGCCCCACGATGCCTGTTGGTGTGTTTGACCGCGGCCTGATGCTCGCTCGGGCGCATGCTTGACGCGGGCTCACCGTTTTCAAGATCGTTCTCGTACGCGAATGCCGGCGCGACGGCCGACAAAGCGATAGCAGATGCAAAAGCAATCGTGACGATTTTCACGGTTCGACTCCGTTGTTTGTCTGCAAGCTGGATGTCTTGCGGACGCGGCTTGTGACGCAAACTCGCGGCATGCTCAAGGCGTCGCGCATCACAAAATTTGGTGTTTCGTTCACGCAAACGTCATGGAGATTCGGCGCTGAAAAAATAAACCGTTGGCAATCAACGATTCAGCAGGCTGCGCTTAGACGAAATGCGGACTCCAGCGACATCGGCATTCTCGAAAAGCAAGCTTGCCATGCAAAAGACGCCAGCAACGTGGTCATTTTGTTTATGCTTCATTTATTCGAATGATCGCCGCGATCAAACAATTTGAATCGAATCGCCATCGAGGGAAGTTTTTTAGAGGTAACTCCACCACCACTCGGTACGCCGGCACTTGATTCGCGCGAACCATCGGCAGAGTGGGTAGAGAGCTACCACGACCGCGAGCCACACCGCGTAAATGCCGGCGAGGTCCAGCCCGTAGGTGGCGGGCTTGCGTCCCGCCGATGGGCCGAACAGAAATCCGATATCGCCGATCGTCGCCCACGCGAATACAATCGCGAGCACGTGCAGAAGAAAAATGTGCACCACGTAATAGAAGAACGGCACGCGCCCGAAAGTCGCAATCCATTTCGCGACCGGGCCTCGGACCCGTTCAAAGGCGGCGACCAGCATCAGCGCAGGCCCGAGTGTCATCCCCAAATACAACAATGACGGCGGGTATTTCTCGCAATTGATGAACGACAGCACGGTGGCGAGCAGATTGTCCTGGATAGCCCACGGCGCAGGGTCTCCGTAAAGGTTGGTGGCGCGCAGCACGACAAACCCGAGGGTCACGGCAGCGCCGAGCATGAACAGTTGCTGCACGCGCGCCGCGCGCCCCTGGGTGAACACCGGCCCCAACGCGTAGCCCGCGGCCATCACGCCGATCCATGGAATCAGCGGATAAAGCACGACGAACTTGACCCTCGGCGCAATACTGAAAAGCCCCGGCTGATGCAGGAGATGCCACAGTGGCGCGGCGGCGCCGAGTTGCTCGGCCTTGATGCCGTCGAGGGCATTATGGCCCGCGATCATCGCCAACCCGATCGCGGCGATCGCCCCGCGCGGCAGATAAACAATCGCCGACAGCGCGACCATCGACACGCCGATCGCGAAAATCACCTGGGCGACAAAATAATTGAAATGAAGATCGAAGCTCCAGCCGAGCCGCACGACCGTGAACTCGATCAGGACCAGCCAGATGCCGCGTGTGACAAGAAACCGGCTGACGTCCCGGGTGCTGCGCCCCTGAGCGCCGTACAGAAAAGCGGAAATGCCCGCCAGGAAGATGAAAGTCGGCGCGCAGAAATGTGTCAGCCAGCGCGTCATGAACAGCGCCGCGTCGGTCACATCGCGCGGATTGAAGCCGCCATTGGCAAAAAAATCTCGGGTGTGGTCGAGCGCCATCACGATCATGACCAAGCCGCGCAGCGTATCGATGGAATTCAGACGCGTCCGGGCGCCCGCTGCGGCCCGTGCCGTGGCGGATGCTCCGGGGGAAACGGTGTCCGGCAATGCCGTTCGCCGAGATGTATCGAGTGCGAGAGTCATGACAAAGTATCCGTGATCGAACGTTTGGAAAGTCGGACCGGGCCGCGCATATGACCCATTGCGGCAATTCGCTCAAGCCACCCGGGCATCACAATATTCATGCCGACACTCACGGAAACGTAAGAGAAAGAAATGGACCCGCGGGAACTACCTGTTATTCAGCATCTTTCGTAACGCGATGGCACGCATTTACCGCGCATGCGGAACCGACATTCCTGCAATTCATTATCGGCCTGACGCGACACCGATATCGGCGTATTCCATGCAATTTGTCTGATCGTTTTCATCACCGGCGTCGATGGACCAGAAATTAATATTAGGAGATCCCCATGAAGCACCGCCGTCTTTCAAAGACATCGACACGCGAAGCGAGCCGTCCGACACGTGCTACAGCTGAAAATGCGATTCGCACGCTCATCCAGTGGGCCGGCGATGATCCGGATCGCGAGGGCCTGCGTGGCACGCCGGCGCGCGTGGTGCGCGCCTACGAGGAATGGTTCGCCGGCTATTTTGAGGATCCGCGCGAATATCTGCAACGTACCTTCGAGGAGGTCGCCGGCTATGACGAGATGGTGCTCCTGCGTGACATCCGCTTTGAATCGCACTGCGAGCATCACATCGCGCCGATCATCGGGCGCGTCCATATCGGCTATCTGCCGCGCAAGCGCGTCGTCGGCATCTCGAAGCTGGTGCGGCTCGTCGATGTCTACGCCAAGCGCATGCAGGTGCAGGAAAAGATGACGGCCGAGATCGCGGGCTGCCTCAATGCCGTGCTCAAGCCGGCGGGCGTGGGGGTCGTGGTCGAAGGCGCGCACGAATGCATGACCACGCGGGGCGTGCACCGGCCCGATGTCACGATGGTGACAAGCCGAATGCTGGGCGTTTTCAGGACAAACTTCAAAACCCGGCAGGAGTTTTTTTCGGCCATCAAGCTGCGGCAGAAGGGCGACGATGAGCCGGGCTGACGCTGGCATCAGCACCGCATGGCTGGCAATGATCGCGCTAGAGGACTTTAAATGCCCGCAACAGCTGGAAGACCGAAACTATCACGATCAAGCATCCGACCGCGGTCATCAGGCCGCGCGCCGGCACGTGCTTAACGATCCAGCCGCCGAACGGTGCCGCCAGCACGCCGCCCAGAACAAGTGGAATGAAATGGTCGAGCGGCACGGCGCCGAGCTCCGCGAAGAACGTGGTCGCCGCAGCGACGGTCACGAAGAATTCGGCGGTGTTGACCGAGCCGACCGAATAACGCGGCGCATGTCCGGAGCCGACCAGCGTCGACGTCGTCATCGGTCCCCATCCGCCGCCGCCGGTCGCGTCGAGAAATCCCGCGCCGAAGCCGAGGAGCGAGGTCCAGCCGGCGGGCGGGCGCGGGGCCAGCACGATGCGCAAGGATTTCCAGAGAATGTAGATGCCCATGATCAGCAAATAGATATAGACAAAGCGCCGCGCCGAGCTGACTTCAATATTGGACAAGATCCAGGCGCCCAGAATGGCGCCGAGCACGCCGGTGATTCCCAGGCGCGCCATAAGGCGCCAGTCGACGTTGCGGTGGTAAATATGGGATGCCGCCGAGGCGCTGGTGGTGAAAATTTCGGCAGTGTGGACCAGCGCGCTTGCATGCGCCGGCGGCAGGCCGAACGCCAGCAAAGCCGTATTCGAAAGGACCCCAAAGGCCATGCCAAGGGCGCCGTCGACCAGCTGCGCGCCAAACCCGATGGCGAAGAACAACCACCAAGTGTCCAAGGAAATTGCCCCTCCTGAGCCGGCCGAACACCAGCCTACCACGCCTTCCACCTAATTCGCCCAATGAGACCTTTCGCCGCCCTGGGTGGAATCCGAAATTCGACAACGTCCGAGAAGCCGCGAAGTTTCGCACGTTCATTGGCGTCACGCCTATGCTTCCGCGCGCGTGCCACTCTGCTAGTCTTGGCTTCTATTGTTCGAGGTTGTGGTCATGACCCAAACAAAATCGACTCGCCGCCGGTTTCTGCTCAACACCGGCATCCTTGCCGCCGGATGGGAGCTTTCCAGTGCGGGCGCTGTGCTGACGCAACAGCTTGCGCCGACGCCCGCCTGTCACGATGGCGATGAACCGACAATCCGTCAGGGTGAGGGACCGTTCTTCAAGCCGAAATCGCCGGAGCGCAGCAACCTTCACGAGCCCGGCGCTGGCGGCCGGCCGTTCGAACTTTCCGGATTTGTCCTGACGAGACGCTGCCGTCCGCTTGGCGGCGCCGTGGTTGATCTCTGGCATGCGGACGACAAGGGTCAATACGATGACACCGGCTTCCGATATCGTGGTCATGTCACCACCGGGCCCGATGGCGCTTTTCGCTTCCGCACGATCATGCCGGCAGTCTATCCCGGCCGCACACGGCATTATCACGTCAAGGTTCAGGCACCGGGCAGTCGCCTGCTCACCACGCAACTCTATTTCCCTGACGAGCCGGCGAACCGGCGCGATGGCCTCTTTCAGCAAGCATTGCTGATGCGGGTCGCAAACGCCGGCGAGGGTCCCGAGGGCCGGTTCGATTTCGTGCTCGATATTCGTTAGAGCAAGGGTTGCTTCATGCCGCGCTCTCGGCCACAAGGCGCGGCATGCTCATCATTGACGATCTCACGGTCCGCATTGCCGGACGCAAGCTGCTGGAAGGTGCCTCTGCGCGCATCCCGTCCGGTGCGCGGGTCGGCCTGGTCGGCCGCAACGGCACCGGCAAGACCACTTTGTTCGGCGTCATCGCCGGCGACATCTCTGCCGAGCAGGGTCACGTCGACATTCCGCCGCGCTGGCGCATCGGGCGCCTGGCGCAGGAAGCCCCGGACGGGCCAGACAGCCTGCTCGAGGTCGTGCTGAAGGCGCATCGCGAGCGCACCGCGTTGCTGGTCGAAGCCGAAACCGCGCATGACCCGCATCGCATTGCGGAAATCCAGACCCGGCTCGCCGATATCGGCGCACACGCAGCCCCTGCCCGCGCGGCATCGATCCTTGCCGGGCTTGGCTTCTCCACCGCCAACCAGCAGCGGCCATGCTCTGAATTTTCGGGCGGCTGGCGCATGCGCGTCGCGCTCGCGGCAACATTGTTCGAAGAGCCCGATCTGTTGCTGCTCGACGAGCCGACCAACTATCTCGACCTCGAAGGCACGCTCTGGCTGCAGGATCATCTGGCGCGCTATCCGGCGACGCTGATCGTCATCAGCCACGATCGCGACCTGCTCGACACCGCGGTTGGCTCGATCTTGTCGCTCGAGGCGCGCAAACTCGCGCTCTATCGCGGCGGCTATTCGGCCTTCGAGCGACAGCGCAGCGAGCGCATGTTGCTTGACCAGAAAATGATCAAGAAGCAGGAGGCGCAACGCAAGCACCTGCAGGCCTTCGTCGATCGCTTCCGCGCCAAGGCGACCAAGGCGCGACAGGCGCAATCGCGCCTGAAGATGCTCGCAAAGCTCGAGCCGATCACCGCACTCGTGACCGAGGATGTGCGGCCGATCCACATCCCCGCGCCGGACAAGCTTTTGTCGCCACCGATCATCGCCACCGACGACGTTGAGGTTGGCTACGAGCCCGGACGCCCGGTGCTGGCGGGCCTGTCGCTGCGCATCGACAATGACGACCGCATCGCGCTGCTCGGTGCCAACGGCAACGGCAAGTCGACGTTGGTCAAGCTGCTCGCCGGGAGGCTGCCGCCGGAGCACGGCATCGTCACGCGCGCCTCCGCCCTCAAGGTCGCCTATTTCGCGCAGCACCAGCTCGACGAGCTCGAGCCGGATGCTTCCCCTTACGATCACGTGCGCCGGCTGATGCCTGATGCGCCGGAAGCGAAGGTGCGCGCCCGCGTCGGCGCCATCGGCTTTTCAGGGCTTGCCGGCAATACCAAGGTCGAGAAGCTGTCCGGCGGCGAGAAAGCGCGGCTCCTGCTCGGGCTTGCCACCTTCAGCGCGCCGCATCTCGTGATCCTCGACGAGCCGACCAACCATCTCGACATCGACAGCCGCGCGGCGCTGATCGAGGCCATCAACGATTTTCCCGGCGCGGTGATCCTGGTGTCGCATGACCGCTATCTGCTTGAGGCCTGCGCCGACCGGCTCTGGCTGGTGCAAAGCGGAACGGTGAAGCCGTTCGACGGCGATCTCGACGACTACCGGCGCCGTGTGCTGAGCGAGTCCGGAGCGGACCCGCAGCCGGCGGCCAAGCCCGCGCCACGGCCTGATCCTGGCGCCGCCCGCCGCGCCGCGGCCGAAAAGCGCGCGGAAACGGCACCCTTGCGCAAACGTGTCACCAAGGCCGAAACCGAACTCGCACATCTGACGCGACAACTGCACAAGCTCGACGCAACGCTCGCCGACGGCGATTTATTCGCGCGCGACCCGGTACGCGCGGCGGAATTAGCGAAGACGCGCGCCAGAGTCGTCGATGCGATCGCCAAGGCAGAGGAAGAGTGGCTGGCGGCGAGTGAGGCGCTGCAGATGGCGTGATCGGTGAGCAGTCGAAAAGCTCGTAAGCAGATCGATCTGGTTGACGATGCAGATGGCCGTCAGGGTTTCTTATTGGTCTCGGCTTCGTCGCCCTTCGACGCCGGGTCGTGGGTCTGGCCACTCGGCGCGCTGCCTTGCGTGGCCTGTTCCTTCGGGAATTTGCGCGGGATTACCGCGACCACTGTGCTGTCCATCGGATCGACCACCAGCAGGTCCTTGTCGAGTTTGACGAAGTCGTACTGCTTGAGGACTGGCTCCTGATTGATCAGTGGCGCCGGCATCGCATCGAGCTTGAGCTGGGTGGGGATCTTCGCGCCGACCTTGGCCTCGAACTTGTCCGGCGTCTTCTGGGCGCTGTGCGCGGTCGCCAGCGCGTCCTGAATTTTACTGCGCTGCTGGTCGGTAAGCTGCAATGGCGGCTTTTGCTTCGTGTTAACGGTGAGCTCGTTCGGCTCAATCGTCGGCTTGTTGTTCTGCGCCGTTGCTGAGCCCGTGACCAGGGTCAGGACCGCGGCGCAATATAGCAGGGTTTTCATGGTCGTTCTCCGGTTCCGCTGGAACAACGGACTCAAGCCCCGAGCGTTCCCTTAGCGATCACGCTGACCAAGGATCCGGTTCTTGCAACAGCAAGGCCGCAAGCTCTTTGTGCCTGTCCATGAGCTGTTTGACGTCGTCTTCCATCTCAATACCAGGGTGGACGACCGTCCAAAAATGAGCGGTTCTGATAAATGCGAGAAGCGCGAGGATATACTCGCAACGTTTGCCGCCGAGGGCGTGTCGCAGCCCTTGGAGAGGACGCTCGGACTGCATCGGGCTCACGAAGATCAGCGTGCAAAGGGCGAACAATTGGTCTTCGATTTCGGTATCAGGGGCGGGCCAATCGACCGGCGTATTCATTCCCTCCAGGCTGCTGTAAATCGGTTCGAGGTCCCGCCGCCAAGGCGGGGGCGTTTGCAGAAGCTTGATCACCTGCTCAATGGTTTGCGTTGCAGCCGTGGGGTCGCCCGCTGAGTGGCCATAGCCCACAAGAAATCCGCAGTGGCGCACAATGCAGTAGCGGACCGGACAGAAACGCGAGAGGAAAACAAAAAGCCGCTCCTTGAAGAGTGTTGGAATTGGATTGTCGAGATAGGCCGCCGCTGCAAAGAGCCACAGTCTTTCCACGATCTCGGGGGCGTCTGGAGCCGACACAAAAAAGTTCGGCACTAACCGGAAGCGCTTCGCCACCTGCTCCTTGAACGAAGAATGTTCGCTCGCCTTGAATACAGACGGTGCGTGCAAAACGACACCGACGATCGGCGCGGTGGATACTTTAAGGGGGATCTCACGCGCGGTCATGATGCGCTCCTTAATCAGGCGGGAGCGCTACCGAACTCTCAGCCACCGACGCCTGATAAGGCCATGCCGGTGATACTTTTATGTAGGGGGTCCGACCCAATTAGTCCAGCCGTCGATCTGGAACATCTTCTCATGGCGGCCAATAGACATTGGGCGCTTGCGTTCCCCCAGTCCGGAAACATTCGGGTCGCGAGACGTTCTCGACACAGCACAAAGGAGAACGTTGCTATGACCCCGAAAACCAAGACACTCGATGAGCTATTCCATGACACGCTGAAGGACATCTACTTCGCGGAGAAGAAGATCCTCACCACGCTTCCGAAAATGGAGAAGGCGGCGCAGGCGCCCGAACTCAAGAAGGCTTTTGCCAAGCATAAGATGGAGACTGAAGGGCAGGTTGCGCGGCTCGAAAAGGTCTTCGCTGCTATCGACAAGAAGCCGCAAGCCAAGACTTGTGATGCGATCGTTGGCATTACTGACGAAGGCGCGGAAATTATGAAAGAATACAAGGGCTCCCCTGCCCTGGACGCTGGTCTACTCGCAGCTGCGCAGGCGGTGGAACACTATGAAATCTCCCGCTACGGAACTTTGAAGACCTGGGCCAATGAGCTAGGGCTCGGCGACGCGGTTCGTCTTCTCCAACAAACACTCGATGAGGAAAAAAAGACCGACGCGACGCTCACTGAGATCGCGTTAAGCGTGGTCAATCAGGAGGCGGAAGCTGCGTAAAGTATTTAAGTAAGCTTCCCGACATAAGGTAAAGGCCCGGCGATGTGCCGGGCCTTTAATTTTAGTTCAGCGCTGATCACCTTGCTGTCCGGGCTTGCTCTGCCCGCCCTGCTGCTGACCACCTTGGCCGGGCTTGTTCTGCCCACCTTGCTGTTGGCCACCCTGGCCGGGCTTGTTCTGGCCACCTTGCTGACCGCCCTGGTCCTGCTGACCGCCCTGCTGCTGGTTCTGGTTATCTGGGTTTGGATTGCTCATGGGCTTTTTCCTTCGTTGTTGATTTCCGTAGTGGAAGATCAACCGGTGCACGAGCCCTTTCGTTCCTCGTGTCATTTGACATGAGATGTCCCGCGCGCCGGACGAACTACTCAGTCCCTAATCAATCCGGCGGCTCTCAATGCGTTGTTGATGATCGCACCGATCTCTGGAAGGGGCGGCGTCGGTGTCTGTTGCCGTATCGGCTCGTCATCCTTGTCCAGGATTTCGCCCTCCAGCACCGGCTCCGCCCCCTTGATGCGATGGGGCGCCGGAGAAAGCTCCACAATGTTTCTCTCAACGGGAGCGCGGGCAGCTGCAATCCCGAAAAACTTTGCAATGTGATACGACGAAGAAATCCCCACTGCCAGCAAAAACGGTCCGGGAGTACCGCACGCACCCTCGGCTTCGCCGATCGCTAGCGGAGTACCGTGCGCCATGTTGGTGATGGTGTAGGCCTCGATAAGCTCATCACCGACTTCGTTGATCCAAACCTCACGCGGAAAGCCGTCGACCCGAGTTGTCACCGAAGAGGACAGCGGCAGACCATGCACCTCGGTCCACTGCTTGAGGATTTCTTGCGCGTTCGACGGGATCACTGTCTTGTCGGCATTTCCATGCCAGACCGAAACGCGTGGCCACGGCCCTCGGTGAGACGAGGCTTTGCGCACAAGATCCCCCCATTCATGAGCCGAGCGGGTGGGACTTTGATACATACTTTGGAATGCTTGCTGCACGGTCGTAGCGGCACCATAGGGGAGTCCCGCAACGATCGCCCCTCCGGCAAATACTTCGGGATAGCAGGCAAGCATGTTGGACGTCATCGCGCCGCCCGCCGACAGCCCGGTGATGAAGACCCGACGCCGATCGATACCGTGATCGACAATAGATTTTTCGATCATCTGCCGAATCGAAAGAGGTTCGCCTTGATCGCGATGGCTGTGCCCGGGCTGAAACCAATTGAAACAACCATTGGGATTGTTGGACCGCTGCTGCTCGGGCAGAAGCAAGGCAAAACCGTATCGGTCCGCGAGAGTCGACCATCCGGCCCCGAGATCGTATCCAGCTGCCGTTTGGGTGCACCCGTGCAGCACGACGACAAGGGCGGGATTGTCCGCAAGGGTCGACGGTCGATAGACGAACATCCGCAAATTGCCGGGGTTCGATCCGAAATCGAGGATCGCGCGCAAACGAGTGCGGGCGTGGCCTGCACCTCCGGCGCGGCCGCGCTCCAGCAGTCGAAGAAATTTGTACCACCCACCGCGGCCGCGGCCGAGTGCCTGTCGCAGATTGATCATGGCGGCTTGTTCCTGTTTCCAGGAACAGCTAATTGCTGCACTGCACAATTCTAGGGGGTATGCCGAAATTTAACGGGAAAAATCGGTTTCGCTCGATTCGACGCGGCCTCATGACTCTACTGCGTCATATCGATTTTCACGGCGGTGGTGATGGTCTGCCAGTGCTTGATTTCGCCATCAAGCCAGGTCTTCGCATCGGCAAGCGACTTGTTCGGCACGATATTGAAGTTCTGCTTGTTCAGCTTTTCGGTCGCCTCGGGCGAGCTCAGAGTTTTACTCATCGCGGCAAACAGCGCTTCCAGCACCGGCTTCGGCGTTGCTGCCGGTGCGAACAAGCCATTCCAGGCCACCGTGCCGACATCCGGATATCCGACCTCCTTCATGGTCGGAATGTCGGGATAGTCTTTGAGCCGCGAGTGATTGACCACGGCCAATGGGCGGAATTTTCCGGCCTGTATCTGTCCCGCGGATGAAGCCACATTGAGAAATGCGGCTTGCACGTCGCCGCGCAGCATGTCCTGGATCACGCCGGCTGCTCCGTTCTTGTTCGGCAGGGCCACCAGATCGAGATCACCTGCGCGCTTGGCCAAATAAGCCATGTCGTAGTGCGGATAAGAACCGGTACCGACGGTGCCATAGCTGACTTTACCGGGATTTTGCTTCGCGTAAGCAATAAGTTCGGGGAAGGATTTCACCGAGAAACCGTTCGCCGTGGAAACCAGCAGGAAGGCCGGCACGTCGATCAGGTTCGTTACCGCCACGACACTTTGGGCGTAGTCGAAATTCATCTTGTTGGCGTAGATGATTGGCGTGATCGCGTTGGTTGAGACGTTGCCGATCATCAGTGTGTAGCCATCGGGCGCTGCCTTCACCATTTCGTCGATCGCCAGCATGCCGAAGGCGCCTGGCCTATTGATAACAATGAAGGGCTGCCCGGTAGCTTTCTGAAACGCGTCGCCGACAATACGTGCGACGATGTCAGTCGCGCCTCCCGGCGCGTAAGGAACGATCACCTTAACCGGCCGGCTCGGATATTGGTCCTGCGCCATCGCCATTCCTGCGCTCAACGCGAGGGCAGCAAACAGAACCGCGATCAGGCGTTTCATTATAATCCTCCCCGAATTTACAAATGTAGGACGTTTTCCTCGTTTTTGTCAGGCATTGCTCAGGTGGCCTTGATGCCGTGCAGGCTGTGCGATGCGTCCTTGACGGTGAAGAAGACGACATCGCCATCCGCCGTCGCCTTGCCGGCATGGACCGTATTGGCGGGAATGTAGATAACCGACCCGGGCGTTACATTGATTTCCTTCCCCTCGATATTGGCGCGGAAGGTTCCCTCCAGCACATAAATCCATTGCTCGTTCGGATGCGAATGCGGTTCGGCGCCAGTGCCCGCCTTCATGCGCATCAGGCCGACAATCATACGGTCGCCTTCCACGCACGGTCCCTGTGCTGTCGAATAGGCGGGACCACCCATAATTTTCTGAACAGTTCCGAGATCGAAGACATATTCACCCGGAGCGGCCCGTTTGGCGCCCGGTGTACGTGCGGCTGGCCCGTTGGACATGGTTTTTCTCCCGCGGCGGCTTGTCTTGCGAGATGTTAGTTTACGCTGCGCGGACGCGCCAGCGGGGGTGACGATGGTACCAGGCAGGCATCGGTCATTTGGCGATTTCTATCCGCCAAAGGCCAAGTTCCACGGGAACTATGGGACAACGACAGTTGTTGTTGTTCCATGATGAAATTTTCAATGGTGAATCCGATGATGCTTCGCGGCGTAATGTCGGCGTTGGTGGTGTTATTTCTTGTCGGTCATGCCGACGCTCAAAGCAGGACAACTGTCGGTTCGGCGCCAAGCGAGAACCCATTCGCTCAATTAGCCGGCGGTTGGTCCGGGACCGGGACAATCGATTTGGCCAATGGCCGGCACGAACCAATCAAATGCCGCGCGTCCTATGATGTTCTCGAGGCGCAAAACAAGCTTCAGCTCAATATCAATTGCGCCAGTGAAAGCTATAAGTTCGACTTGCGCGCCAGCGCGGCTTACTCAGGCGATGCGATTACGGGGAACTGGAACGAGTCGACCCGCAATGCGGCCGGGACGTTATCGGGCAAGGTCGAAGGCGCCGGCTTTCGAGTTGTGGCGAAAGGGCAGACGTTTAGCGCCAATATGGATCTGGTGACGCAAGGCAACAAGCAATCGGTCACGATCAAGTCGCAGGATGGAAAGGCCGAGGTGCAAGGCGCTACGATCACTCTGCAACGCGGATAGATCGATCCGGAGCGCAATGGCGGTTGCGACTTATTCGATCACTTACGATGATCCCCAGGGAGGCATCGTCGCGAGATCGGACGTCAGATCGGCGGTCCTGACCTGGCCGTCGGCGTACCCATCTTCGTCGACATCCACGCCCGACCAGGCGCCGGATTGCGCAAGAATTCTGACATTGGCATTTTTCGGCACGCGGTTGTCGGCTTTGCAACCTAAACGGTCCCCGCCGCCTCCGGCGGCGTCGGCGCTTTGCTGAACGACTGGCGTCAGGCGGATCGCAAAACGGCGCTGATCAAAAATCTTCTGGTTGCGGCTCTTGTCGATCTCCCCTGCGCCCCACGCGCCGATGCTGGAGACCCTCGGGTTCTGGATGTTCGTATCGACGTCGAGGCCAGTTGCGCATTTGCCGGGGGGCCCGAACCAGCGGCGGTCAACCTGGTTTTGAAAAAGATGCCAGTCTCCGCTGTTATAGAAATCGACGGTCTCTGCGTGTGCCCGCGACGCGCTGATCCAGTTATACGACACGAGTTTTTCCTGGCGCAGGGTGCGGTTGACCAGACCGTTCCCGTAGATTCCGATCACGTAACGGCCGCCGACGGTCTGATTCATGAAGCGGAAGTACTCGAGAACGGCGTCCATGCCGGAACTGTTTCTCGTCACATTGAAGTCGATACCGAAATAGATTGCAGATCCTTCGGGCTGCCCGACCAATTTGGCCTGATCGAGCGCGGCCTTTGCATCGGCCGCAGCTTCCGCCTTTGCCGAACCGGTATCTTCCAGTCCCTTCAGAAATTTTTCGGGCAGGTTATTGCGATACTGATAGAGAGACACGATCGAAAGTCCGTTGCGTATCAGGATCGTCGGCTCACGAACGCCGTCGATCATATTGCCGTCGGACGCCATGACCTTCTCGCGCAGACCCGGCTGCGGTTTTCGTGCAAAAAACCGTACGACAACCTTCACGTTCTGCGCAGCCAGCTTCGCTGCGACCTTCGCGGCATTCTGCGGCGTATCGATAATGGCAATGCTTGCCGGATCGTTGGGTTGCCCAAACGCCGAAGTACCCGGCACCAAAGCGCTGGCAAGCAGGCCCTTGGTAAATGTTCGTCTCGATTCGATCGACATGGCCCCCCCGAAAGAGCGGTTGTCTGATCACTCAGCCTTTTTGCTGCGCTTTGACCTCGCCGAATTTGGCCAGCGCGCGGTCGAATATATCATTGAACAGCCACATCGAATCCAGAATTTCGCGCATGGTCGCGGATGTCTTGGCTCTGTCAGCCTTGCCATAGGCAAACATGCTGTTGTTGCGCAAATATCCCATGATTCGCGGCTCGGAAATCCGGTAATTCAGTAGGTTGCCCGAATTGAGAGCGGCCTTGGCCGGGCTGGGAATGATCTGGATCAGCTCGAAGAATCTCATTTGATCGGTCGGGTCCGGCAGGGCTTTCATGATTGCCGGAATTCTCGGGAACAGGTCTGCGTGCGCGTTCATGAGGCCGTTCCTCACGCCCGTCCAGTGATTGTACCGCGAATCTGAATTGCCGACCCGCGCTTCTTCTTTGTCGTCGCGCGCGTTCAGCTTGGGATCAAGCGCCGCGACGGATTTCTTGATGGCCGCCCATTTTTTCTGGCCGATCTTGTCCTCGGACACGCCTGTCTGAAAGCTTCCTTTGTAGGATTCCGAACGCGCGTTGCCGATGTTCTGATTGCCATCGGTCTCGGCAAAGAAGACGGCGAGACTGATGCGGCCCGCGACTTCGGCATGCGCCGCATCGAGACCTTTGACCCGCGCAATGACGGTGCCAAGATCGACAACATCTTTGTAGGGCGTATCGGATGCCTGCGCATTGGCAGGCGGCGCCTGCATGATACGAAAGAGATTCTTGTACTCGTCAATCAGCGGCTCGTTGTCGGCATCGAAATAGGCCGGAGGAATTTTATATTTATTGGGTCTGCCGATTCTCGACGGCATCACGTCGGTCAGATCCTTGTACGCACCCATCATGGCGACGCGCGCAAGATAGAGTGCCTGCCCCGGCTTTTCGGGCAGCTTCTGTTTCGCATCGATCTGCGCGCGCCGCTCCTTCAGAATCGACCTGAAGTCCTGCACCGTCCTGTTGTAGGCATTGAGCGCTTCCGACTGCGACGCCGTGAGCGCAGCGGGTTGAGCCAGCGCGACGGACATGAACCAGGAACTGGGGAGTCCCGCCGGATTTGCGAGACAGCACACACCGGCGGCCACCAACAAACAAAAATGATTCGGAATATGCACGAGCTCCGCTCTCTCTGGCCGCCTCATGTCTCCCCCGGATCTCAAGCGATGGTAATGGCAGAAACAAGAATAGAGGAACAGCGTCCCCTTATCGAGATACCATCGAACGCGTCACCGCGCTTTTTGCCGTGGATTGTCATGCGACTTTCAGCAGCAATGTGGATCGCCTGAGCCAGCTTGATGTTACGAAGTGAGCTGCATCACGTGACAGCTTCAGAGGTGCAATTTAAGATTGTGACGTGATCTGCTTGAGCGTAATTATCTTGCGCGTGGCGCCCGAAAAAATTCGGCGGGAGAAAGGAATTTCAAAGAATGCCAGGTGAGATCCATCACATCCGACAAGGGAGAGATGGGTCCTATCCAGTTGATGGGTCGCCGCGGCGTCTCGCAGCTATCCTGGCCGCTGATATCTCCGGCTATAGCCGCCTGATGGCAATGGATGAGGAGGGAACCCACGCGCGGGTGAAGCGACATCGGCGCGAGCTGATTGATCCCACAATCATCGAGCATCACGGAAGACTCGTTAAAAGTACGGGCGACGGCTTTCTCGCCATGTTCGACAGCCCTGTCGAAGCCGTCCGCTGCGCCATCGTCATCCAGCAGAGCATGGTCGGGCGCAACGCCGCGCTCTCACGTGAGCAGTGGATACAATATCGAATTGGCGTCAATCTCGGCGACGTCATCGTCGAATCCGACGACATCTATGGTGATGGCGTCAACATTGCAGCGCGGCTTGAGGGAATTGCCGATCCGGGAGACCTCTTTATCTCGGGAGGTGTCTACGAACAGGTCAAGCATAAACTGGTCTGCGGCTATCAATCGCTCGGCGACCGCCAGGTCAAGAACATCACGGACCCCGTCAGAGTCTACAGGGTGCTGCCCGATCCCACCGCCGTCGTTAAGGCGCGGTCCACGCCGGGACTTGCCTTCGCCGTTATTTTAGGCGCGAGCCTGATCGCAAGCGCGGCGGCTGCCACTGCAACGTGGTATTTCTTCGTGTGGCAGCCGAAATATTTGGCCGCAGAACGGTCCCCGGCGCAAACGCCCGGCACAACAACCAAAGCCCCTGCCATCGCCGCTGCTCCGCAGACGGCACCGGCGACCAATCCAGCGACACAGCCGTCATCTGCTCCAGCCCGGCCGCAAGCCGCAGTTCCTCCAGCACAGCCGCAAGCTGTGGTTCCTCCAGCACAGCAGCAAGCTGCGGCTCCATCGGCACAACCGCCCGCAATGCCGGCGATCAGCGAACCTGAAATGGTCACGATTCCGGCGGGCACATTCGCTATGGGCAGCAACGACGACCCGTCCGAGAAACCGATTCATCAGGTCAAAATCAAATCCTTTGCCATCGGCAAGTACCCGATCACAGTGCGCGAGTGGAACCAATGCGTCGCCGCCAAGGCGTGTACTTACAGCGCAACGGGCAAAGATGATGCCCCGGTTACCAATGTGAGCTGGAATGACACGAAACAATTTACTGAGTGGCTTTCGCGGGTCACTCAAAAGCAATACCGCCTTCCGAGCGAAGCCGAGTGGGAGTATGCCGCGCGAGGAGGCACGCAGACCAAATATTGGTGGGGTGATCAGCCCGCGGCTGGCATGGCCAACTGCAAGGGCTGCAATGAACCCTACGATGCCGCGCAGCCTGCAAAGGTTGGCAGCTTCAAACCCAATCCTTTCGGTCTATACGATATGGGCGGCGGCGTTGGTCAATGGGTCGCGGACTGCTGGCACAAGACCTATCAGGCGGCGCCCATCGACGGGTCCAGCTGGCTCGATGCTGAGTGCTCCGCGCGCGTCATCCGCTCCGGGTCATGGAAGAACGACCTCAGTTATGCCCGGCCTGCGAGCCGCGACAACTACGATACAAATGTCCGCTATCCGACACATGGGTTCCGCGTCGCCCGCTCACCCTAGAAGGCGTGTCATGAACATCACGCGAATTGCATTGCTGTTGACGGTTGCGCTGCTGCTACCGGCAACAGCGCATGCTCAAGAAAGATCGGCCCATAAAGACGCATATCTTTATTTCGTCTGGCCGCAGGATGGCACGGTTATTAAAGGTGCGTTCTGGGCCCGCTTCGGTCTGCGCAACATGGGTGTCACCCACGCGGGGGATGATTTTGACAACGCCGGCCACCATCATCTGCTGATCGACGTGAATGCGCCACTGGACGCCAACGAACCCATTCCTCAGGACAAGAACCACCTCCACTTCGGCGCAGGGCAGACAGAGGCGCGCATAGAATTGCCGCCCGGCAAGCACACGCTCCAGCTTGTGCTTGGTGATGCCAAGCACTACCCGTTCAAGCCTCCGGTCGTTTCGAAGAAAATCACGATCACGGTCAAATAAGGTTGACGCTGTCGACCGTCAGCCTTTGCGTCAGCGCGTCAGGACGATGAAATCCGTATCTGCTCCCGTCTCGTCGCTGATGCCGTAATCTGAGATGATGAGTGAGGAGCCTGGCGTCAGCAATTCGGCGATCCGCTCAGACGTCTCTTTCGGAATTTCGATGCGATTGAGGGCAGCATTGGCTTTGTCCGGCGTCGGCGGAACGGTCTTGATTGTTTGCTGCGCGTGGCCTTTTTGCGACTTTGGCGGAATCCTTTGACTGTGTGACGACTTCTCCGGGACCGTTACGACGGTCCAGCGCACGGCCGCGCCGTCATTCTGAAACTCCATTGCGGTGAAAACATGCGTTCCCATTGGCTCCGCTGCGTCTTTAATCGACACAGGAGCATCGAACACAGGGACGAAGCCCTGCCGCACGAACAGCTTGCTCAACTTGCGGCTCACAAAGACTGAGATTGATGCGCCCTTTTTCGGCGCGGCTCCCGCGGAAGTGACGTCAGGAGCCTTGGCATCCGCTTTAACATTCTCTTGTTCTTTCGCATTCGCGACCAGCGGCGTAACCGTTGCATTGGCTGTGACCGTGTCGCTCACCGGCTGGGTGGTCGTGCCCAATTGCGGTGTAGCGAGCGCGACCTTTGGCTTCGGTACAAAAAGCTGCGCGTTGCCGATCTCTTCCGGCCGAATATCGTCGTGCGCGATAATCACACGCGTGCCGCGCTTGGTGAGATGCCAGAGACGAACGGCAAAATCGTGTGTCAGGCGGATGCAGCCGTGCGACGCAGGATATCCAGGCAAGTCACCCGCATGCAGCGCGATCCCCGACCAGGTGATGCGCTGCATGTAAGGCATTGGCGCGCCGCTATAGATGTTCGAGCGATGCCATTTGTTCTTGCTGATGACACTGAAGACGCCGAGAGGCGTGGGGTGGCCTTTGACCCCCGTCGATACGGACGAGCGTGCGACCAGCGCTCCGTCGTCATAAAGCGAGATCCGCTGATCCGCGATCGAGATGATGATGAGGAGCGGCCCCTTTGCGATCTCTTTTGAGGCGTCCTTTGATGTGTCCTTTGACGCTTTTTCGGGCTTAGCCTTCCGTGTCGACTCAGATTTTTTGTATCCGCGCTGGTACTGCTGCCTGAATGGGTAATCATTCGACCAGGATCTGTAGGGATACCAATACCGGTACTGCGCATGCGCGGTCCCTGCCCAATGCAGACTGATCGCAAGTACCGTCAGCAGGAGCCAGATGAAGTTTCGCCGCCTCATGTCGCCCCCTGATGGGATGGCAATTGTGAGAATAATAATGGAAGCGCCTGACAATGTCCGCCCTGGGCCATAAACCGCCAAAGGTCCGAACCCGCCCGGCACTGGCACATCGGGTAGGAAATCGGTACTAGTTGACCGAAATGCGACGGCACACTGAGGATTACGAAGACCGCCACCACGCTCAAGCGCTGGAAACGACTGACAGAATGCAGCGTGAAACCGTCGTAAAGATGACAATAGCCGATCAGCGACCGAAACGGCCGCCTCATCTTTCGGCAAATTCACTTTTCCGCAGCTTTGATCTGGCCGGTCCTTTTCGCGTGCTCTAGGGTCTCGTGATCCTGCTCGGTTTGCCGTGCATAGCTGATTGCAAATTTGGCGAATGCGTCATCGAGAGCGTCGCTCCTCCCGCAATAGCCTGCGATCATCGCGGCATCCCCCGACTTGGCGTGCGCCAGCGCCAGCGCCCAACCGCAAAGACGACAGTAATCCGGCAGCCCTTCCGGATTGTCGACTTCGGCGCCGCCTTTCATGTCGGCAAGCTGGCGAACGTAATACTGTTTTCCGTCGACCTCGCCCCAACCCAGAAAGATATCCGGTGAACCCTGGGTGAGACGCTGGCCGAACACCACCCTGTGACCCTGCTGCTCGAAAGGCAGCTTGAGGTCAACATAGGGCGCCAAAACGGATTGATCGGCTTCTTTGATCTGAAGGAAGAGCGGATCGTCCTCGTGGAGGCCCTGAAGCAGAAGTATCCAGCACTCGGTGCCCACGCTTCCGACACCGACCACTTTGCGGGCTGCGTCGATGATCTGGTAGCGCGACAGCAACACCTTGCGGTCATAGCTCAGCGAATCGATGTATACGCGCAAAAAACGATCGAGGGCGACTTTGACGGGAGTGCCACCCGTTGTGTGGGTTTCGCGCACGATCAATGGAACGTCTTCGATGAGGCGGTGCTGCCCCTTCACGCGCTCGGTCAATTTGTCGAGCGTAGTGATATGTCCCCTGTGGCGCGCCTTACCCATGATCTTTTTGGCAATTCGGCGCGATTTGGGCGTCAGATGGTCGAGGATGGCGCGTTCGTCGATGCGGTCATACCAGACTTCCAAGTGTCTCATTTTGGCGTAGCGACGAATATGTTTTCTGTACGAGCGGACGCATTGACGGGCCGCGTCTTCGGATTCCGTCTGGTCGGCGCCCAGAACTTTGGCTGCGACGGTGGCGCTGGCGGCCAGACGCTTGAGATCCCACTCCCAGGGACCGACATAGACTTCGTCAAAATCGTTGATCGAGAAAACGAGATTGCGTTCGGCCGTGGCATAGACGCCAAAATTGCTGACGTGCATGTCCCCGCACGCCCCCGCTCTGATGCCGGACACGGGCAAGGTCGACAAATCGCTTGCCATGACCGCCGCCGACCCGCGCAGGAAGGCAAATGGGCTGGCGAGCATGCGGCTATAACGAACCGGTACGAGCTCCTGCACGCGCGTGGCGTTTTGCCGTTCGAGAATTTCAATGGGATCGGGACGATTGGGTCCGCTGTAATAATGCGCATGCGATTTACGCGGTACCCGTTTGCGCAATGCCCTGCCGGCAGCCATTCGTTCAGCGACGGAGGGACGCTTGAGCATGAAGCTGTCGAGTAACGCACCGTCTTCTTTCGCCCCGAGCATCCTGTAAAAGGAAGGGTCGACAGTGGACTGTAATTGAACCGTGCCCATTGTACTCTCCACTGGTTTGCAGCAATCCTCGTCAGCGTTTCATTTATTCTATCGCCTCGTCAGCAAGCGCATGCAGCGCCGGCGGTACGGTAAGGCCGAGAAACGAACGCTTCGGCCCGGCTCGTAACCATTGCGCTCCTGCACATTAGCTCACTTACGGTCCATTGACCCTGCCCGGTGGCGACCGCATCCTGATCCGGGGGCCAGGGATGACGATAGGTTTGGCGCTAAAAATTGGTCTTGGCGTCGTCTGCTTCGCGATCGGCGCGGCGTGTTTGATCGGGGCCATCTGCACCTTGCCCTTTATTTCAGTGTCCGATGCCGCTGTCCCCGGAACATTCGGGGCGTTCGGGGCCGTATGTCTATTGATTGCCTTTTTGTTGTTACGACGAGTGCGCTGGCACAACGACTAGTTCGGTCTGTCCGCAGCCCGATTAGATGGTTGATTTCAACACGCCGTGGGCCTGCTACCATAATCCAAGACAATACGCGGATGGGGGTATCAAATGCCGACGAAGGTCAATGTAGAGCTGATTGTCGTTTGGGCTTGCGTGGGATTTTTCACAGGTGCGGGCTGGGCGCTTGCCACATGGCTCGTCGGTCGCATCCTCGGCCTGACTCATCTATAAATCCCGCAAGCGGACATTCAGGCGCGACTATTCGATCACCTCGTCGGTGCGGGCGAGCAGCGAGCGTCGTAAGTTCTATTTTACAACACCGCAGGCGATCCGTGCACCACCGCCACCCAAGGGAGCTGGCTGGTCCGAATAATTGTCGCCGCCTGCGTGGATCATGATCGACCGGCCCTTGACGTCGGCCAGCTTAAGGTTCGGCGCGATGACTGCGGTCATGGCGTTGCCGCCGGCATCGACACGCAGCGCCGGGAGGTCGCCTTTGTGGCCTTGACCGCGCGGTCCGAGGTGCTTGCCTGTGCTGGCCGGATCAAAATGTCCACCGGCTGCCAGACCTGCGGCTGGCTGGCCGTCCGGTCCGGCACCGGGCCCGCAATCCGGATTGACGTGAATATGAAAGCCATGATCGCCGGCAGGCAGTTCTGCAAGGTCGGGCATGATCACCAGACCCTCGCTCGCATCGGAAAGACCGATGGTGCCAATGACTTTGCCGACGCCACTGGCACTGATCGCATTTATGGTGACGTTGTCGGCACGGGCTGTGCCCATGCAGACGACAACCATCGCAGTCGCAAGCATCGCAACATGGACTCTCATTACATCCTCCAAATAAACCGACTAGGCCGTGCAACTCTGCTGCGCGCGGACAGCGAGCGGCATCGGCATCACGCTGCCCAAAAGAGCAATGAATCTTCGTTGCTGCATGTCCGCGCCCCACCACATAGTACCGGTCGAGGCCAGGCCACGAAAGGGGGACCCCTAAGCTCCGGCTTGGCGGCGGAAAGATCGAGTTGGACCGAAGTCCAATATGTTCTAGCGGACCGGCGAGTAATCCTCATTCCTCATCGCGCCACGCATGGATCAGTATTCCGCCATGTCGGAACAACCGAAATTAGCTGAACGCCTCTTAGCCCACGCGCGGATGTGCCGGGAGGTGGCCGACGAGTGCGGAAACAAAGAGCTGGCGGCTGACTTCAACAGGCTTGCATTGGAATGTATCCAGGCGGCCGCTGTGCATAAGGAGCAGCCGAACCTGCGGAACGATGCGCGCCTCGTTTTACTGTGAAGATCCAAATGTCCGCTTTGTGCCAATGGCGGACATTGAGCGCGACTGACTGACCGCCCGCGGATCCGGGAAATTTTGTAGGTAGATAGTTTGGGATTTGCCGTCGCAGCCGCTTGTTCGACCAAAAGCAGGTGGGTAAAAAGCCAAGGAACGACGCACTCATCTTTTGGAACCACCCGCGAAACGATGACGGTTTTGCTTTATTTCGTATCGTTTGCTTCGCTGTTTGCGCTGTTTGCAAGCGTCGTTGCAGGAATATTTTGGCTCCTGACCAAATTTCTTCGAGCGCTCATAGCCCCGCGCGCCAGCCCAAAACGTCGCAGCGATGCCTCGGTCGGCCTCCACCCGCATCATCTGAAACGGGCCGGTCAATAAACGCATCGACGCGAACGATGATGCGGTATCCCGTGTCGCAAGGCCCCGATTCCAGGCTCAGATTCAGGTCCGGAATCCGTACCGCCCGCCCAGGCTCATTGTGCTAGGCTGCCGGGATGCCGGGATATGGACAATTCTGCTCCGTTGCCCGCGCCCACGAAGCGCTGGGCGGCCGGTGGACGCTTCTGATCGTACGCGAGATCATGTGCGGCAGCCGCCGCTTCAACGATATTCGCCGCGGCGTGCCGCGGGTGTCTCGCACCGTTCTGTCCGAACGGCTGCAGGAACTCGTCCTTGTTGGAGCGCTCGCCCGCACCGACGGCCCGCATGGCCCCGAATATGAGCTGACCGAAGCGGGCAAAGAGCTGGCGACCCTGGTGGGCGCGCTCGCCACGTGGGGACAGCGCTGGCTGACGCGCCAGCCGTCGCGTGAAGACCTCGACCTGGAGCCGGTGTTGATCGACATGCAGCGGCGAGTCTGCTTTCCGGCGCTGCCCAAGCAGCCCTTGGTGGTGCGGTTCGAGATTCGTGGCTATCGCCGGCGCTACATGCTTCTCAAGAAGAACGAAGCTTCGATTTGCGAAAACAACCTCGGGTTTCCCGAACCGGTCTGTGTGCGCGGACCGCTGGCGGCCCTGGTCGGCTGGTGGCGCGGCGACATGAGCTTCGTTGAAGCGCAGAGAGCTGGCCTTACGATCGAAGGCTCGAAGGCATTCACGCGCGTCTTTGCGAAGTGGTTCATGCTGTATCCGTTCGCGCACATCGGACCAGCCGCGCGCGCCTCCCACAAAAGTCGCGTGTCCGCTTTGAGCGCGTGACGCGGTCAGGATTTCGTACCGCACGCCGATCGGCCAGCCGCCTATATCCCTCTCGTGAAATCAACTCGCACCGAGAGGTCCATCCATGTCTGCTCATCTTCTCATTCTCTATCCCGTCCCCAAGGACATCAAAAAATTTGACCGCGCCTATCGTGAGGAGCACTTGCCTTACGCGGGACCGAAGCTCGTCGGCGCCACCGGCGTGAGCACCAAGCGCGTGGTCGGTCCCGCTTTCGCGCCGCCGCCTTATCACCTGATGTCCGACGTCACCTTCCCCTCGCTGGACACGCTCAAGGCCTGCGCGACCTCCGAAGGCGGCAAGCAAGCCTTGGCGCACGCCGCATCGATCAGCTCCGGCGGCGCCCCGATGGTCATCGCCCTCGCGGACGAAGCCTAGAACGCGCTGTTGCGGACGACGGGTGGCTCACGCGCCACCCGTTGGTGACGATCCAATGACTCCAGCAATTCAGCAAAGGAAAACGATCGTGAAGCTCTACACCTTTCCCCCCTCGCCCAATGCCCGCAAGGTGGCCGCCGTCGTCGCTCACTTGCAGCTGACCCACATCGAGCATGCCCTGATCAGGCTGCAAAAGGGTGAGCATCGCCAACCTGAGTATCTGGCCATCAATCCGATGGGCAAGGTGCCGGCCTTGCGTGACGGCGACTTGTTGCTCTGGGAGTCGAACGCGATCTGCCAATACCTGGCCGATCGCGCCGGCGACGCATCGTTTTTCCCGGCCGATCCCAAAATGCGCGCCAGCATCGCGCGGTGGCTGTTTTGGGAAGCAGGAACGTGGTCGCCGGTAGTCGACGTCTTCACGCACGAGAACGTGCGCAAGCCCATGTTGGGTATGGGGACGGCCGATCCGGCCCGGCTCGCCGATGCCGAGGAACGCTTCCGGCCGCTCGGCCAGCTTTTGAACGCTCACTTGGCAGAACGCGATTTCCTGCTGGGCGACCGTGCAACGCTGGCTGATTTTGTCGTCGGCGGTGCGGCCACGTACGTCGAGCGCGGCCGCATTCCGATCAATGACTACCCCAACGTCAAAGCATGGTGGGACCGCCTCAACGCCATGAAGGCCTGGAGCGGCACGATGCCCGGGCCGGAGCTGCCGTGATCAGGAGCCATCTATGAAACAGGTGCTGGAGCAAGTGCGCGTTCACGCCATACCGGCGTTCACCGACAACTACATCTGGATGATGCACGACGGCAGCAATGCCGTCGTGGTCGATCCCGGTGACGCCGGACCGGTGGAAACAACTTTGGCTGGGATGGGATTGCGTCTGTGTGCGATCGTGCTCACTCATTTACACTACGACCACTGCTGGGGCGTGCCGGAGTTACTCGCGCGCTGGCCGGTGCCGGTCTACGGACCGGTTCTCAATGACTACGATCGCGCGACGCATCCGCCATTTCCAAAACCCGGCACCGTTCCGCTGGACTGTGTGACCCATCCGGTCGGCGACGGCGATTGCGTGATGCTCGATGCTTTGCGTACGGAGCTGACGGTGATCGCTGTGCCCGGTCATACGCGCGGCCATCTCGCATTTTGGGACCAGGCGCGCGAACGGGTCTTCACCGGGGACTCGTTGTTCTCCGGTGGCTGCGGCCTGGTCTTCGATTCAATGTCGGACATGGCGCAATCGCTGGCCAGACTCGCCGGCCTGCCGGAGCAAACAAAAGTGTACTGCGGCCATGAATACACGCTGGCGAATCTGCGCTTCGCCATCGCCGTGGACCCGAACAACGCGGCGCTGCTTGCGCGCTACAAGGCCGAGCAAGCCAAGCGCGAGCACGGCATGCCGACCGTGCCGTCCACCATCGCACTGGAAAAGACCACGAACCCTTTCCTGCGGGTGCTCGAACGCGACATCGTGGACGCGATCCGCGTCCACACCGGTGTTGCGGTCAGCACCCCGAGCGCAAGTTTCGAAGCGCTGCGCAACTGGAAAAATAACTTTTAGAGGACCGGACGAATGGATCAAGCGAAACACAAGGCAGATTCCGGCACGCGGCTGCGCCGGGCCTGGAACGCGGTGATGCTCGCCCTGGAGGGCCTGGACCAAAGCCCCGTGGAGGACGTTATGGACCGGCTCGATCGGCTTGAGCGCGACACGCGCCGGGGATGTTGAGACGATCAGATCAGCGTAGATCGTCGAACAGTTCGTCGACCGAAAACATGCGCGGAATGAGCTTCTGGCGGAAGCTGTAGTCGATGATGATCTCAAGCGACCGCCGGTTCCGTTCCACGCCAAAACGCCAAGGATCGAAAAGACCGCCGTCGGCCGGTGGCGGCACCGCGCGCCTGGACTCGCGCAACACCCGGTAGATCTCCTTCACCACATCGGGACGGGATTTTGCGATCGCACCGCGAATGACCATCATGTGGTTGATCGGAATGCCCCCGTGCGTTTCCGCCCATTTGCGCGCCGCGCTGTCGGCATCCTCAATCAGGGGCGCGAGCCGCGGGTCGGGCAATTTGTCGCCGACAATCGCCGCATCGAGCTCGCCGTCGATCAACATCTGAACCATGCTCTTGCCTTCGGGCGCGCGCGTGACGAAGGCCGGATCCTTGTATTCAGCGAGATGCGGGTCTTCGAACGTGATCCAGTAAATTTTTGCGGGATCGACTTTGTAATCGTCCGCCAGAAAACCGCGCACCCAGGCGCCCGTGGTCTGGGTGTAGGCACGCACACCGACGCGCTTGCCCATGAGATCGGACGCACTCAAACGCCCGCGTTCGGGGTTGTAAGCAATTGTGTGGTGCTGTCCGCGCCCGAGCACGGCCGCCGGAATGAGCACATAGGGCTTGCCGTAAGCTTTCGCCTGCAGATAGGTGACGATCGCCAATTCCCCGAGATCGAACCTTGCTTCGCGCACGAGCGGCTTGAAGGCCGTGTTGGACACTTTCACGTCGGCGAATTCAAAATCGATGAAGTCGGACGCCACCTCGCCTTTCTTGAGCGCAGCCGTGTTCGGATAATCTCCGAGCAGCGTGTACAACTTTAATTTCTCAGGCATGACACTCACTGCGGTTTATTCAATCGGCAAGCACCGGATAGAGGGTCTGCGCAGTCCTGGCAAATATCCAGTCCCGGTCGCTCGCTGCCAAACAAGTGAGCGATTCCCGCGCGGTCGCCAGAAGCTGAGGCAGCGCGCCCTCGCTGGAAGGATAGTTTGATCCCCATGCCAACCGTGAAGCGCCGAACGCCGAGACCAGGCGGGGAAAAAAAGTCTCGGGCGTGGCCTTGCCGCGGCGGGATTCGGCAAAGATGCGCGGCGTGAGCTTGAGGTAGATATTCGTGTAACGTGCCAAATTGAACAGACTGGCGGCCGCGTTGTAAGGAGGCCCCTCGCCGAGCTCGGGGCGCGCGCCGTGGTCGAGAATGATGCGCACATTTGGAAAACGCTCGGCCATGCGGATGGCTTGTGGAATTGCTTTCGCCGACATTTGCAGACAGATCGATAGGCCCAGCTCGCTTGCGCATGTCCAGGCCGGATACGTCCCCGGATCGTCCAGCCAGTTCGCCTGCTCGGACATTGTGCTGCCGAAGGTGAAAAGCCGCAGGCCGGTGAGGCCGCGGGCACGCCAGGCGCGCATATTTTGCGGCGCGTCGGGCGCCAGCACGTCGACGGAAAACACGCCGGTGAAACGTTCCGGATGCGCGGCCACGGCATCGGCAACATAGGAATTGTCGTGGCCGTAACAGGTCGAGGCCTGCACGATCGCAGCCTTCTGCACGCCGGCTTCGTCCATGGCCGCGATCAACTGTTCCAGGCTGACCGGCCGCGTGCGTGACCAATCCGACTGATGTCCTCCCAACGGGGCCAGAGGGTAACGGGCGGCGTCGTTCGCGATGATGTGCGGATGGATATCGATCGTGGTCGTCGGCATTGTCAGGCTGGCATTAGAGCATGGCTGGTAGCATTTCAATATACGGGATTGTTGGCGACGTGGTCGCCTTCTATTCTCCGCCTCGGTCGCTCTCATTGGAAGCAGAAGAGCATGTCTTCGTTCACCCGTGCCGCAGCATCAATTCTACTCGGCTCGTCGCTGGCGTTGACTGTCTCGGCGGCATCTACGGTCAGGGCCGAGACCTACCCATCAAAGCCGGTGCGCATCATTGTGCCTTACGGCGCGGGCGGAATTGCCGACGTCACCATGCGGCTTGTAGCGGATGACATCAGCAAGCGCTTCGGTCAGCAATTCTTTATCGAAAACCGGCCGGGCGCCGGTGGTGTTGTTGGGATGCAGACGGCCCGCGACGCTCCGCCCGACGGATACACGCTCGTGATGCTTGGCGGCGGCCTCACCATCGCCAAGGCGCTTTTCAAGTCCCTGCCCTACGATATTGAAACGGATTTCATTCCGGTTTCGACGACGGCGTCCTACGGGCTCGTGATCGCAACCAAAGCCGGCTCACCTTACAAAGCGATCGGAGATGTGATCGCTGCCGCCAAGGCCCGTCCCGGCACGCTTAACTTCGGCACCATCAACGCCGGCAGCGGACAAAATCTTTCGGCAGAGTTGTTTCGAACCATGGCCGGGATTGATGTGACCATCATCCCCTACAAGACGACCCCGGATCTGGCCAACGCCGTCTTACGGGGCGACGTCGATGTTGCTTTTGAATACTTTGCCGGCTTCCAATCGCAGATCACAAACAACCAGATGACCGTTCTCGCCACGACCGGGCGCGAGCGCGCCAGCAACTTGCCCGACGTTCCAACCGTCAGCGAAAACGGCGTGCCTGGTTATGAAGTGACAAGCTGGAACGGGCTTGCCGTCCCAAAGGGAACGCCGCGTGAGATTGTCACCAGGCTCAATCATGCCGTGGTGGAAGCGCTGAAATCCGCCGAGGTACAGAAGTTCTCACAGGCGGCCGGCATGGATGCGCGCGGGATGTCGCCCGACGATTTGCACAACCGCATCAAAAGCGATGTGGCCAAATGGATGCAAGTGATCGAGCGGACAGGAATTCAGAAGCGTTGAGCAATGGTGCAGGCAATGGCATCGCTTCGTGAACTTCACCGCGCGCACCGGCCGCTGGTCAGTCCGCTCGCCCACGACGCTTTGTCGGCGCGGCTGATCGAACGCGCCGGGTTCAAGACTTTCAATATCGGCGGGTCCGCGATGCTGGCCGCGCGTTATGCCCTGCCGGACCTCGGGCTCGCCGGCTACGCCGAAATGCTGGCCGGAATCCGTGACATCACCGATGCCTCGAAGCTCCCCTGCCTTGTGGACGCCGATGACGGGTATGGCGACGTGAAAAGCGTCGTGCGGACCATTCAGGGGTACGAAACGGCCGGCGTGTCGGGGGCGCTGCTCGAAGATCAGTCGAGGGACGTGAAACAGCCCGGCGCGGCTTCGGCGCGCAGCGTCGTTCCGCTCGAGATCATGGAGCAAAAGCTCAGGGCTGCAATGGAGGCCCGGCGCAATAAGGATTTTGTCATCATCGGCCGCACCGATGCCTACGGCGCGGAAGGCCTGGACGCCGCGATCAAACGGGCCGAGCGATTTCTCCGTCTCGAGGTCGACGGGATTTTCGTGGCCGGCTTGAAGACGCCGGAGGACTATCTCCGGGTCGGCAATGCGTTCAAAGGTGCCTGGAACTGCGCCGCGATTTTCGAGGCGGCGGCGACGCCCTGGCTGACGCCGGCCGAGCTTTTCAACATGGGATTTTCCCAGGTCGCTTATCCGAACATCCTCATTGGACGCGTGGCCAAGGCAATGGAGCAAGGCCTGCATCGCCTGGGTCATTTGACTGCCGGCAAAGAGGGCGCCTTCACGAATGGCGAGCAGGAGATGGCGCTACAAAGCCTCGCCGACGCGCTCGATTTGCGGAGATGGAACGAGCTCGAAAAGAAATATCGATAGCCTAGCCGTGGTGCAGCCGGCGATCGATCACGAGCAGGACCATGTTCACGGCCGCTGCCAGCACGACCAGCAGGAACGTGACCGACATGATCAGATCGACATTGTACAGGCTGATCGCGCTCATGAGCAGATAACCCAGTCCGCGTTGCGCGGCGAACATTTCACCGAGCACGGTCCCGATCAGCGTCAGTGAAAAGCCCACACGGATGCCGGTGAAGATTTCCGGCACGGCCGCGGGAAACAGGATCTCGCGCACCATGACCACCGGGCTAAGCTTCATGACACGGCCGGTCTTGATCAAAATCGGCCTGGTCGTACGAACGGCATTCAAAGTAAACAACGCAACGGGAATGATCCCGTGAATGGCGCCGAAAGCAATTTTCGCCGAAATGCCGATTCCAAAGGCTAAAAGTATGATCGGATAAAGCGTGATTTTCGGTATCGAATAGAGCGCAACCAGCATCGGCTCCATCGCCTCTCCGGACAAGCGATGCAGCCCGAGGGCAAAACCGATGAGGAGCCCGAGCACGACCGCGATCACGAGCGCGACCGCGAAGGCTTTCAGTGAATCGGCAAGATGAAGCCAGAAGAGATCTGTTTGCATGAGTTTGCCGAGAAACTGGGTTGTTTGCCAGGGCGAGCGCAGGGCGACATCGCCGACAACGAGATAGGCCAGCTCCCAGAACACGAACAGGCCCGCGATCAAAATGACCGTATTGCGGAACGTCGCGTTTTCCCGCGGTTGCATCAGGCTTGCCCTCGTCTTGCGAGCAGCATCTTCTCCCAGCGCGAGAGCAGGCTGTTGGCGGCGATCGACAACAGCAGGATGAGCAAGATGAGTGGGTACATCGTCGCGTTGTCGAAGTTCGTATAGGCGTAGCTGATCTCGTATCCCATGCCGGAGCGCGCCATGATGAATTCCGAACCGATGACGCCGATGAACGCATAGGCGAGCGCCAGCTTGGCTGCAGTCAGCAAATAGGGCGCGCAAAACGGCAGCGTGACGTGGCGCGCCGTCTGCAGCGCGTTGAGCCCGTTCACCCGTGCCGTTTTCTTCAGCACCGGCGGCACGCGGTCGAGGCCGTTGAGGGTGGTGACGATCACGGCAACGACGGCCAGCATGAAGCCGATCAGGACCTGCGGCCCGTCGCCCAGGCCGAACATGACAATGAACAACGGATAGAATGCAAAAACCGGGATGGCATAATACGTTGCAAACAGCGGGTCGAGGATCTCACGCGTCGTCCTGTGACCGTGCAGGATGGTGCCGACCATCACGCCGATCAGATAGGCCGAGGCAAAGGCCGCCAGCACATTCACAAGGCTCTTGCCGATCTCGTCGAAATAACGCCCGGCCAGGATCATGCGAACGAAGTCCCGCACGATAATGTGCGGCGCCGGCATGGTGATCTTGTCGATGACGCCGGCAAGGCACAGCACTTCCAGCAGCAGAATAAAGCCTGCAACGACCGCTATCTGATAGAGCCGCAGCCTGCTCATGCCCCGTTACCCCGCCCGCCCCATCGTCTTCATGGATTCTTCGCGTAAGGTCTTCCACAGGCGGCTTGTCAGGGCGCCGAAATTCTCACGTTCGACAATTCGGCTGTCGCGTTCGCGCGGCCAGCTTGTTTCGACGAGATCGATCGTCTTGCCCGGCCGCGCCGACATGACGAGGATGCGGTCCGCCAGCATCGCAGCCTCGTCGAGCGCATGCGTGATCAGGAATACGGTGGCGCCGGTCTGGCGCCACAGCCGGAGCACCTCGTCACCCATCAACAGCCGCGTTTGCTGGTCGAGCGCGCCGAATGGCTCATCGAGAAGGATCAGACGCGGCTGCGCCACAATGGTCCGCGCGATACAAACGCGCTGGCGCATGCCTCCCGACAGTTGCGCCGGGTAGCTGCCCGCAAATTCGCGCAAGCCCATCATGTCGATGACCGCTGCGGCCTGGCGCGCTTTTTCGTCCGCGCCGATGGTCTTTAGCCGCAAGCCGAATTCGACGTTCTCGAGAACATTCAACCAGGGAAAGCATGCGTCTTCCTGGAAAACGACACCGATACCATCCGGAACGTTGTCGCCGATCGCGCGGCCTTCGAATTCAATCTCTCCTTCTGTCGGAGCGGTCAGGCCGGCAATCAGTTCAAGCAGAGTCGATTTTCCGCAGCCGGACGGCCCGACCACCGCGAAAAATTCGCCCTTCCGGATTTCGATGTCGATTGGTCCAAGGGCATGCACCGGTTTCCCGCCTGCCACGGCGGGAAACACTTTTGTCACCCCGCGCAGCGTCACCTGGGCCGGCAGTTGGGCCGACACCTGGGCCGTCACTTGGGCCGCGGGCACGCGATGATCCTCCGCTGCGCGGCGCTCTTACTGTTTCACCTTCTTCAGATCATCCGGCAGGAAGCGGGTATCGATGACCTTGGACAGATCGATGTCGCCGGTCAGCGCTCCGACGCTTTTCTGCACCTCGATGATGCGCTTCATTCCGTCGAGATGGATGTCGCCTTCGCCCCAATAAGGAATACCTTGCGTGGTGCTGTTGATCAGGTTCTTGATGGCGCTCGTTGCCACTTCCGGCGTGATATTGAAGGGCTTGGCGATGATCGCGCCTGCTTCTTCGGGATGCTCGCGCATGAACTGAATGGCGCGCCGGCGCGCGCGTATCACTGCAGCGATAAAATCGCCGCGCGTCGCAACCGCCTGGGCCGTCGCCACGCCGACGACGTTGTCGAGCGGGGGCAATGCCTCCGAGCCGGTTATGAGCACGCGGAACTGGTCCTTCACCTTCGACCAAAGCGGTTCGGTCACGGGCGCGACGTCGATCTGGCCGAGCTCAAGCGCGGCAACCATCGGGCCGAAGCCGCCGGTCTTCACGAGCTCCGCGTCCTCCGGCTTCAGGCCAGCTTTAGCCAGCATGAGAATGTCGAGCGCCTGGCTGGTCGAGCGCGGATTGGTGTATCCGATTTTTTTGCCCCTGAGGTCGGCAATGGTCTTGATCGGCGAATCCTTTTTCACCAGCCAGGCGAATTCAGCGATGGTCAGCACATTATCGCTGACGATCCGCAAATCGGCGCCCTGCTGGATGGCGACGGCGATCGCGCCGGGATTGGCCTCTCCATAGGCAACACCCGACATGGCATTGCGGACCGATGTACCGCCGCCTTCCGAAGCGATAATGCTGGTGACGTTGGCGCCTTCTTCCTGAAAATATCCCTTGGCCAGGGCAACGCCGAACGGCATGCCATTCGCAGAGGCACCGTAATTGCCGATGGCAATCGCCTCCGCGCGCGCTGCGTCGAGTACGCTGAGCAGCACAAATGCTGGAAAGACCACGCGAGCAAAAATCCGGAGCACCGCATCCTCCCATTTGTTTTTTGTGAACCCGGGCCGCTTTGCGACGGGGCAATCCTTGAGCGTTATTATGCCCATCAGCCGCGACGGGATTCAATGCAATTCGGCCCGCAGCGCCGCCGGACGATGCTGTGGGCAAATTGTCCTGGTGGGCAAAACATCACGAGTGACCGTCGGGAGGGCAACCGGCGCCACGCCGGCCCTCGCAAGCGACTGGCTCAAACGCAGCCCCGAAGGCTGCGATCATGGGTTCAGGGACTGCGTGGAAGTAAGAAAATTCGAACCGAACCTCGCTCGCGCCGTTGTGATTGTATGGCTGAGCTTTCACCCCACCAAAAGCGAACAGACCTGTTGTTTGGGAACACAGTGCTGGGCGTTCTTTTTCTCGCCGCGATCGGTGGTGTCCTCTTTTGGCTGGTGATCCTGCCGTCGTAACGTAGCGCGTCGGCTTCGCCTCTGGACGATTGTCGAAAAGCCGGGAAGACTGACGCGAAAGTTAGCCGAGGCAAACCGTGACGCGCATCCTTGTCACCGGCGCATCGGGCTTTGTTGGACGTGCCCTCGTCGCTGAGCTCGCCGACGCCGGACATTCCGTGCGGGCGGCGATGCGGCAGCCCGCGGACATTTTCCCGCGGTCGGTCGAGGTGATCGCCGTCTCGGATCTGACGCGCCCGGTCGAATGGCGTCCGCTGCTCAGGGATATCGACACGGTGGTTCACCTCGCCGGCATCGCGCATGCCGGGCCGGAGATTGCCGAGGAAGCCTATGATCGGGTCAATCGCCTGGCGACCGCCGAATTGGCAGGCGCCGCGAAAATTATGGGCATCAAGCACCTGGTCTTCATGTCGTCGGTCCGTGCGCAGACCGGTCCGGCATCCGACACGATTCTGCGAGAGACCGACGCGCCGCGGCCGACGGACTTTTATGGACGCTCAAAGCTTGCCGCCGAGGATGCCGTGCGCGCCGCCGGTGTGCCGTTTACGATCCTGCGGCCGGTGTTGATTTATGGTCCGAATGTTAAAGGCAATTTTGCGCGCCTGATGGCGCTTGCGCGAAAACCCTGGCCGCTGCCGCTCGGCCTTTGCCGCAACCGCCGCTCGCTGCTGGCGCGGCGCAACCTGATCGACGCCGTTCACTTTGCCGTGGCGTCATCCGTGGCGAAAGGCGAGACCTACGTGGTGGCCGATCCCGATCCGCTGACTTTGGCCGAGATCGTGACGGCGCTTCGCGCCGGCGAAGGGCGCGGACCGGGCTTGTTGCCGGTGCCACCGGGGTTGATTGCGCTTGCCTCGAACGCACTCGGCCGCGCCGAGGAATGGCAGCGGCTGGGAGGGACACAGGTCGCCGATCCCGCCAAGCTGATGCATGCTGGATGGAAGCCGGCCCTCCACACGCGTGAAGGCCTTGCGGCGCTTGTCCGCGAAGCGCCGTAAAAAGCGGTGTCTTCCCCGTTTCCTCATCCAAATGGCTGACTGCACCAGCGTCGAATTATGGCGTACTCGGCGCGTGGCATCTTGTCGGGGCAATTCATGACATCGAAAAATTCTGCCAGTGCCCTCGCTGGCGCAATCGCCGGGGCGTCCCTGGCATTATTGTTTTGCGGATTGGGCACGAGCGCCCGCGCCGATTCAATTCCATACCCGAATCCCGGCACTCTTAATCCAGCGACGTACACTTTCACCGCTGCATTTACCGGTGACGTCACTGCATATTTCGCGGGAAGCTCGGCCAGTTTCGAAAATACACTGGGCTTGCGGATTAATGGCGTTTCAACCGGCATCTTCGGATTGAACAATCATACGTCGGCTGTGGGAGACAGCCTCAATCTCGGCTTTGCCAATGCCGGCGATGTCTTGACCTTTGTGATGCATAACATCTCTCCCGGAATCGGCGATCTGTATTCCGATCCTGCCTTGAATGGGCCCTATGACGGCCGCACCCTTGGTACCCAGCACATTTATTCGGCGCGCTATACGGCAACCTCACCCACTTTCGGCTCAATACCGGTGGGAGTCTTTGTCGGTTTTGAGGATTTGCCGTTTCGAGATTCTAATTTCAACTACGACGACTTGACCTTTGTATTCACCAACGTGGTCGCAGCCGAAACGCCGCTTCCTGCTGCGCTCCCTCTGTTCGCGAGCGGCCTGGGCGCGCTAGGTCTGCTCGGCTGGCGCAGGAGGCGAAGGACGCAAGCGACCCCGGCACTCGACGTCAGGAGAAACGATAGGTCCGGAGTCTGTACCGCCCGGCCGGCGTGCACACTGATGCGTGTCGAGTTGCCGTAGAGCGACGCGTCCGTATCGATTTCCTCATTCAGCCACGTCGGCGGCCGGAATGCGCGCTTCATGAAAGCCACGCTCTAACATCGCATAGGCCTCGCGAACGAGGATATGCGTCGCCACCTCGTTTTCGGTGCGTCCAAGTTTTCCGAGCGTCGCAAGCAGAGCCAGATAATTAAAAGTCTCCAATGGCAGCGTGAGACTCAGCGCTCGCGCTTCCGAACGATTTTCAGGACGAGCCATACCTACGCCTCTCATTACGCCTTCAAATTATAACTGGATTATTATGGCATTATAACCCTTGATGCGCGAATCGAATCATGAAACGCTTGATTCGGCGATGAATTTTGGTCGCCGGGGTGTTTCGCGTTGTGAGGAAAAAGAGCGTTGAGGACCGCAAAATTGGTTCTCTCCGGCGCAATACGGGACCCACGTCGATCAGTTGTGGCGGGTTGCAGTCCGATCGCGCGATGCGGGTCGATGCCTATGGCGCGCTGTTGCGTTCAACGGCATCGATTTGCGCGGCCAGCCTGAGACCCGACATTCGCTCTGAACGCTCGCTCGAGCGTGAGTTCGACCTCGCCCTGCCCGCGGCCCGGCTTGGCCGCGTCAACTGGTCACGAGGCCAAACATGACCACAATCGAGATACCCGGCAAAAATTTTCTCAAAACATGGACCGCCGAGCGCATCGCACAACTGAAGAGCGGCGTTGGCGCCGGCCTGTCCTGCTCACAGATTGCAAACGAGATTGGCGTTTCACGCAACGCAGTTATCGGCAAGCTCAATCGACTCGGCTTGTCACGTGGCAGAGGCCCTGCGGCGCCACGAGTGCGCAACGGTGTTTCAGTCCGGCGACCGCAAGTCTTGACTCAGCGACTCGTGCTTAAAGCGCTTTTCGCATCTGCGCCTGTCGCGGACGATGTCGTCAGCTCGGAGCCCTGCTCATTGCTTAACCTGGCACCGCGCAAATGTCGCTGGCCCATCGGCGGCGCCGCTACCGCCGACTTCACGTTCTGCGGCAACACCACGGTCGATGGAACGTCCTATTGCGCAGGTCACGCGCGTATAGCCTATCGCCGGTCATCCGGACGCCTTCAAGAAGCCTCCAGAGCTGCAAGCTGATTGCACGCAGGTCGTGTTACTAGTGATGGGCCGACACGCTCTTGACGTATTCGGACAGCAGATCACTCGACGCTAGGCCGCTGACGTCGCCAAGACTGAGGATGCCAACCATCCGCTTGTTCTTGTTGATCACTGGCAACCTGCGAACTTTCAGCTGTTCCATGTGCCGCACCGCCTTGGCGAGGTCATCATCATCGCTGCAGCAATGGATGCCCGGCGTCATCACATCACGCGCTGTCGCGCGGTCGGGATTAAAGCCGCCCTTGGCCACTCCTTTGCATACGATGTCGCGGTCGGTCACCATCCCGATGAGCTGATCGTTCTCGCCGATTGGAATGGCGCCGACATCATGCTCACGCATCAGTTTGGCGAGCTCGATAACGGGCGTGTCAGGGCCAACCCATTCGACGCCTTTGTGCATGGCCTCTCTGACTTTCATGGCTGACCTCCATTGCTCGAAGATGCAGCCCCCCATTCGCTGATAAATTCTGCCGACAATCAGTGCCAAGAACGATTGGACTGAGGGGCTTTGCTGACCCTCAATCTACGGCCGAAAACGGCTGACCCGCGATTGGACCTAGGGCCACCTCACGTCGCGCAGGCAGCGCCAGATCTTTTCCGGCGTCACCGGCAGACCGATGGCAGTCGAGACACCGGCACGTGCGAGCGCGTCGTTGACGGCATTCAGCACGGCCGGAATGGACCCCGTGACGCCGCACTCGCCCGTTCCCTTGACGCCGATTGGATTTTTTGTCGACGGCGTCGGGTGAAAATCCACGTTCAGCGCCGGAAGATTTTCCGCGCGCGGCAGGCCATAGTCCATCAGCGATCCCGTGATCAGCTGGCCGTCATCGTCATAGGCAATCCGCTCCAGCAGGACCTGTCCGATTCCCTGCGCGACCCCGCCATGGATCTGACCATGCACGATGAGCGGGTTGATGATGGTTCCCACGTCGTCGACCGCACAATAGGCAGCGACGTCCACCTTCCCGGTCTCGGGATCGATCTCGACTTCGCACACGTGTGAGCCATTGGGATGATGAAGACCGGGGGCGGTGAATTCGCCGGTCGAGTCGAGTGTCGTGGGAAGATCCTGCGGCAGATTGCGCAACGATCGCACCCGCATCGCAAGGTCGAGCAACCCGATCGAAATATCGGTGCCACGCACGCAAAACGATCCGTCACGGAATACGAGATCGGCCTTGCTGACCTCAAGCACATGCGACGCCAGCGTCCGCCCCTTCTCGATCACAGCGTCGCCGGCGATGGCGATTGCCGACCCCGCCATGATCATCGATCGCGAACCGACACTCGCCAGGCCTTTCGGCAAGTCGGAACTGTCGTTTTCCTTGATGCGCACTCTGTCGAACGGGACGCCAAGGCGCTCTGCGGCAAGTTGCGCAAAGCTTGTCTCATGCCCCTGCCCCGACGATTGGGTCGCGGTCACCACGGTCACGGTCCCGTCCGGCTCGAAGCGGATGTCCGCACCTTCAAACGGATAGGCGCCCACGCACTCGACGAAACAGGATAATCCACGGCCCCGGATAAGGCCGTTTTCGGCTGACGCACGCGCGCGCTTGTCGAACCCATCCCAATCGGCAAGCGCCAAAGTCTTGTCCAGCAGGCCTTCGAAATCGCCGCTGTCGTAGGTTTGTCCGGACGCCGACTTGTAGGGGATCGCTTTCGCCGGAATGAGATTGCGCCGGCGCAGATCGACCGGATCGATGCCGAGCTCGCGCGCCGCCTGGTCGACCAGGCGCTCCGTGATGTAGGACGCCTGCTCGCGTCCGGCGCCGCGATAGGGACCGATCGGCGCGGTATTGGTCAGCACCAGTCTTATCTCTACGTAGAGCAGCGGAACGTCGTACATCAACGGAAGTCCGTTGGTCGTATTGCGTATGGAAATATGTGCCCCGTGGCACGAGCAATAGGCCCCGATGCCATCGAGAAGTATTGCCTTGATGGCGAGGAATTTGCCGTTTGCGTCAAGGGCGAGTGCGGCCTCAATGACGGCGTCGCGTGCATGATTGTCGGAGAGGAAATGCTCCGCGCGCGTGCCGGACCACTTCACCGGCCTCCCGAGCACCCGCGCCGCATGCAGCACGGCAATATCTTCCGGATAAGGCTGCTCCTTGCATCCGAAGGCGCCCCCGACATCGGATGTCCGGATCCGCATCTTCGCCCGCGGCATGTTGAAGACGTGCTCGCACAGGACACGGTGGAAGAAGTGTGCGCCCTGGCTCGGGGCAATCAGCGTGAAGCTGGCGTCGTCGGGATTGTAGGAGCCGATGCAGCTGCGCGGCTCGATCGGATTGGCGATGACCCGGTTGTTGACAAGCTTCACCTTCGTCACATGCGCAGCCTGGGCGAAGGCCTGCTCCACGGCAGCGCGGTCGCCGTAACGCCAGATCGACGCCATGTTGTTCGGCGCGTCCGGCCACAGCAGCGGGGCGCCTTGCGCGACGGCGCGTTCGACGTCTGTTACGGCCGGCAGCGGCTCGATCTCCAGCCGAACTTTCTCGCAGGCGTCGGTCGCCTGCGCGACCGTTTCCGCAACGACCATGACGACCGGCTCGCCGACATGACGCACCCGGTCCTGGGCCAGCGCGGGACGCGGCGTGTCGGCGGGCGGATCCATCGTGAATCCGCCAAGCGGAAGATACGGAATGTAACCAACGCCGGCAGCGCGTAGGTCTTCTCCGGTCATCACGGCAAGCACGCCGGGTGCATTGAGCGCCTCGCCGGCATCGATGGCCCGGATCAGCCCGTGTCCATGACTGGAACGAAGAAAGACCGCGCGGGCCTGACCGGGCACATTCACGTCGTCGGCGAATGATCCCTTTCCGGTGACAAGCCGCCCGTCTTCACGGCGCCGCACCGGCTGCGAAATTCCGAACTTGTCTGTCATGGACCTGAGTTGCTGATGCCTCGGACGCGGTGGTGGTGGCACTGACGACGGTAAAGAAAATCGTCGATGCAGGAAGAAATAGAAATATCTTCTATCTGAGCTCGAAAAACAGGTAAAAACATTCCTTTGACCGCAATTTTAGGACGTTTATAGAATAATTGCATCGCTCGTTGCGTACGTCTGTTACGCCGCCTAACAAGCGGAGCAAATTTGAGGGGTTCGTCATGAAATTGTTTTCCCGGTTTTCGCTGCTTGCATCGGCTGTACTGGCTGGACTGGTCACCTCCACCTCGCTGTTCGCTGCCGAAAAGCCAAGCACGATTACCGTCGACTGGGCGACGTACAATCCGGCTTCGATGGTGCTCAAGGACAAGGGACTGCTTGAGAAAGAATTCGCGAAGGACGGCATCTCCATCCGTTGGGTGCAGTCAGCCGGTTCGAACAAAGCGCTCGAATTCCTCAACGCCGGTTCGATCGACTTCGGTTCGTCAGCGGGCTCCGCGGCGCTGGTTGCCAAGATCAACGGCAATCCGATCAAGTCGATCTACGTCTACTCACGTCCCGAATGGACCGCGCTTGTTACAGGTAAGGATAGCGCGATCACCAAGATCGCTGACCTCAAGGGCAAGCGTGTGGCCGTTACGCGGGGCACCGACCCGCACATCTTTCTCGTGCGCGCACTGCTGAGCGCCGGCCTTTCCGAAAAGGACATTCAACCGGTGCTGCTGCAGCACCCCGACGGCAAGATCGCGCTCATCCGCGGCGACGTCGATGCCTGGGCAGGACTCGATCCAATGATGGCACAGGCTGAGGTAGAGGACGGGGCAAAGCTGTTCTACCGGAATGCTGCCGCCAACACCTGGGGTATCTTGAATGTGCGTGAGGAGTTCGCGAAGGAACATCCCGATCTGGTCAAGCGCGTGCTCGCCACGTACGAGGAGGCGCGCAAATATTCTCTGAGTCATTATGACGAAGTGAAGAAGGTCTTCATCGCAGTGACCAAGTTGCCCGAGACGGTGGTCGACAAGCAGCTCAAAGAGCGAACCGAACTGACCCACAGCAAGATCGGCGCGCCGCAGCGCGAGTCCATCCTGGCCGCCGGCATCGCGCTTCAGCAGGCCGGCGTCATCAAGCCGGATGTCGATGTCAAGAAGGTGCTCGACGATCTCATCGACGACCAATACTTGACGGTGACGACAAATTAGCCCTGCATCGTCTGGGATTGCGATAGATCTGTGCGCGGATGCACGGAGCGCCAATCTAGCCTCCGTGCCCTCGCCTGACCGATCTCGATATTTGCGGTAGGTTACGGAACACTAATCATAGTAGTGTCTTTTTGTACAAATGAGCGTAACGGGCGAAACGGTAGCGGCAGAGCAGAAGCAGCGTAAATCGGTGCTAACGCGTTTTACGCGGCCAGCGCTTGGAATTATTTTGCCCTTACTGCTGGCGCTTGGCTGGGAACTGGCAGTACGCGCAGGCTTCTCGACCGGGCGGCTCGTTCCGCCGCCTTCGGTGATCTTTTCAACCTTCGCCGAACTTGCCAAAACCGGTGAATTGCAGCGCCACGCACTGGCAACGCTCGGCCGCGTTGCCGCCGGCTTTGGAATTGGCGTCGCTGTGGGCACCTTACTCGGTGCGATCACCGGCTATTCCGTGCTCGTGCGGAGCTTCATCGATCCAAGCCTGCAGGCACTACGCGCGATTCCGTCGATCGCCTGGGTGCCGCTCTTCATCTTGTGGCTCGGCATTTTCGAGGCGTCCAAAGTAACGTTGATCGCGGTCGGTGTGTTCTTCCCGGTCTATCTCGGCGTGATGGGCGCAGTGATGTCCGTCGACCGCAAGATTGTCGAGGTTGGCCGGGCGTTTCGTCTTTCCGGTGCGCAGATGGTCCGGCGAATCCTGCTCCCGGCAGTGCTGCCGTCCTACGTGATCGCGCTGCGTTCGGGACTTGGGCTCGGTTGGATGTTTGTGGTCGCGGCCGAGTTCATGGGCGCATCTGAAGGCCTTGGTTTCCTGCTGGTCGATGGCCAGCAACTCGGCAAGCCGGCGCAAATCGTTGCCGCCATTGTCGCGTTCGCATTGATCGGGAAGATAACCGACTGGATCATCGTTTGCCTCACCGCGCCGTTCCTGCGCTGGGAAGACCGCGCTCGCAGCGGGGAGAGCTAAGCCATGCTTGAGCTTCAGAACCTCAGCAAGACTTATCCAAATGGCGTGCGCGCACTCGATGGCATCAGCCTTTCGGTTGGCGCCGGCGAGATCGTCGCGATTGTCGGCAGCTCCGGCTGCGGCAAGTCCACACTGCTTCGCGCGATCAGCGGTCTCGATAGGCCCAGCCGGGGCCGCGTCCTCCTCGATGGCGAGTCCGTCACCTCACCGCATGAAAAGATCGGCATCGTTTTCCAGGAACCGCGCCTGTTGCCGTGGCTATCGGTCGCCGGCAATGTCGGCTTCGGCCTCGAGGACCGTCCGCGCGTCGAGCGGAACGAACGCGTTGTGAAAGCAATGATGCGTGTTGGATTAGCCGACAAGGCGGCCGTGTGGCCACGCGAATTGTCCGGAGGGCAGGCGCAACGCGTGGCGATCGCCCGTGCGCTGGTTCCCCGGCCCGAGGTCTTGCTGCTCGATGAGCCGTTCTCCGCGCTCGATGCATTCACCCGTATCGATCTGCAGGACCACTTGCTCGATCTATGGGCGGATTTGCTACCGACGCTGATCCTGGTCACTCACGACGTCGATGAGGCCATCGTGCTTGCGGACCGCATCTTTGTCATGCGTCCGCGTCCGGGACGCATGTTTGAGGAGATCGACGCACGATTGGAGCGGCCGCGAGATCGTCAGTCCGCCGCCTTCGACCATATTAAACGCCGTGTGCTCACGTCACTCGACCGCTCCCTCGACCGCGAGCCAACGATCAACGACCGTGAAACCAAGGTGAGTACCGGCGCGGCATTGTGGTGGTAAGGACATGCGCCAGTGAGTTTGGCCTTCGGTCACGAAAAACCTAAATAAGGAATAGCGACATGGACGCTGCCGAGTTGCGAGCGATGCAGGCTCCGATCAAGGACCGCTACAAAAACGATCCGAAGGCTGGACTGATCACGCTGAAAGCCAGAGGCTCCATCGACGACACGAATATCGCCTGCAAGGTTGAGACGGGACGCGCGCTCGCCATCGCCGGCCTTCATCCCGCGACCGGCGGAAGCGGTTTGGAATTGTGTTCCGGCGATATGCTGCTGGAAGCGCTGGTTGCTTGCGCCGGCGTAACGTTGAAGGCGGTCTCGACCGCGCTCGAGATTCCGCTCCGCGCAGCGACCGTATCGGCAGAGGGCGACCTGGATTTCCGCGGAACATTGGGCGTGGCCAAGGACGCGCCGGTCGGGTTTGCGCAAATTCGTTTGCGATTTGACGTCGATACTGGGGCGCCGCAGGAGAAGCTTGATCAGTTGCTCAAGCTGACCGAACGCTATTGCGTCGTCTACCAGACCATAAAGAGCGGTCCGCCGGTCCAAGTGACGCTTGCAAGGAGCTAAAGTCGCACGGTCAGGCTCACAAGCCGTCGGATTGCGTCAGGGTTTCTTGCATGGCTCGCAAATGAGACTTCTGAAACGTCTTCTGCAGCGTTTGGCTATCTTTGGGCTGGGCCTGTTTAGCGTCTGGTTTATTGTCTTTGTTGTCTTCGAGTTCACAGATCGCTGGCTGCCGTGGTTTCTGGCGTTGGCCGCCACCTATGGAATCGCGGCATACGTTGTCCTTCCACGCATCGTTCGGATGGGCCTGAAAATCCTCCAGCGTAAACGCGTGCCTCGCTACACGATCACCGGCGACGGATTGCCCGGTGACCCTGTCAATCTCGCGCTGACCGGCACCCTTCAGCAACTTCGGGCTGCATTTGCGCGCGCCGGCTGGTCAGAGGCCGATCGGTTGGGACTGAAGAGCTCATGGCATATGGTCCGGGCGTTCGTATTCAACGCGCCCTATCCCACCGCCCCGTTCAGCACGCTTTATCTTTTCGGGCGTGGCCAGGACATCGGCTTCCAGAAGGCAATCGATGACAGCCCTCGGAAGCGCCATCACGTTCGATTTTGGGCTTTGGATACAGCGCTCGTCGAGGCCACATGGGGAACGGCCAAATTCTGGCTCAACATCGATCGGCCACCGCCCGATGCCCGCGTCTACTGGATCGGAGCCGCGACCAAGGACACCGGGTTCTCTTTGACCCAGCTCACGTTCCAGATCACGCACGCGACCGATGCAGATACGAATGCCGAGCGGGATTTTATCATCGCGGAGCTGCGGAATAACCAGGTCATCGGGGACGCGAGTGAAATTCAGGCAGGTCAGCACATCGAACACGTCAATCACTACGTGACCGACGGCGAAATCGCGGTGGCGAATCTATAGGTTGCGCCGCCAAATTTCTTATCGGCAGAGGGCGATCCGGATGTCCGCGGAACATTGGGCGTGGCCAAGGAGGCGCCGGTCGGGTTTGCGCAAATTCGTTTACGATTTGACGTCGATACTGCTGCGCCTCAGGACAAGCTTGATCAGTTGCTCAAGCTGACCGAACGCTATTGCGTCGTCTACCAGACCATCAAGAGCGGTCCGCCGGTCCAGGTGACGCTCGCAAGGGGCTAGCTGTGGTGCCTCCATACAGCAGCCTTCAGCAGTTTCCATACGGGTGCCAAGGCAAATCCAACGATCGGGATCGACACCGCGCCGATCGCCAGTCCGACGACCCCCGATAGAGCGGCAATAACTGTCCATTTCACCAGTCCAGCGGCGGACGGCAGCATGTGAGCGGCTGCTTCCGCGGCGGCGGCGATGGCTTGGCCGACGGAATGCACACCGAACGCCTCCAGACCATGCACAAAAATGGCGCCACCAACCCAGATCATGGCGGCCGTGCCGACGGCGCCAAGAAATGTCAGGAAACCGGGCATACCGAGAACGAGAGCACGTCCGACTGCACGGCTCATGCGGCCGGCAGCAGAGCCGTCGTCGTGCTTTGCAAGAGCGACACCGACGTCGTCCGCTTTCACGATCAGCGCGACTACGCCATAGACCGCGACGGTGATCCCAATTCCGACAAGCGCCAGCACTAGCGCCTGCATCAGGATGCCTTCATCGGAAACGGACGCCAGCACGATCGCCATGATTTCCGCTGACAGGATGAAATCGGTCTTGATTGCGCTTGCGACTTTCTCATCCTCGGTCGTCTGCGGGTTTAAGGCTATTGTGCCCACCTGAGCTTCGTGGGCGTGAGCCTGATGTGGCATTATCGCTTCGAGGACTTTTTCCACCCCCTCGTAGCAGAGGTAGATGCCGCCAATCGTGAGAAGCGGCGTAATCATCCAGGGGAGGAAATAGCTCAGGGCCAGAGTGGCGGGAAGCAGGACGAGAAGCTTGTTGCGAAGTGATCCCGCGGCGATCTTGCCCACGATCGGCAATTCGCGACTGGCAGCGAATCCGAGCAGGTAACGCGGCGTGACTGCCGCGTCGTCGATAACGACACCCGCCGCTTTGACCCCCGCCTTGGCGGCCTGGGTCACGACATCGTCAAGGGAGGCTGCTGCCACCTTTGCGATCGCCGCGACGTCGTCGAGAAGGGCGAGAAATCCGATGCTCAATCGTATTGCTCTCTTTTAAACAAGACGCCTCATCGCCAGCCGAGCCCTGGCGCAACGTGCTTCAGGATCGCCTCGATGACGTGGGCGTTGTAGTCGACACCGAGCTGGTTCGGCACAGTCAGCAACACAGTATCGGCTTCCGCGATGGCCTCGTCGTCCTTGAGCTGCGCAATGAGTTTGTCCGGTTCGTCGGCATAACTGCGGCCGAAAATGGCGCGCTCGGTTTGGCTGAGCATGCCGATCTGATCTCCCTCCTTGCCGCCGCGTCCGAAATACATGCGGTCGCGGTCGTCGGTCAGCGCGAAGATGCTGCGGGAGACCGACACCCGCGGCGTGCGCGCGTGCCCCGCCTCCTTCCACGCCGCGCGATAAAGCCTGATCTGCTCAGCCTGCTGCACGTGGAACGGCTTGCCACTTTCGTCGATCTTGAGCGTCGAGCTTTGCAGGTTCATGCCGAGTTTGGCCGCCCATTGCGCCGTCGCATTTGTGCCGGCGCCCCACCAGATGCGCTCGCGCAGGCCCTCGGAATAAGGCTCGAGGCGCAGAAGGCCGGACGGGTTCGGAAACATCGGGTTCGGATGAGGCTTGGCGAAACCCTTCCCGAGCAGCAGATCGAGGAACACCTCTGTGTGGCGCCGCGCCATGTCGGCGTCGGTCATGCCCTCCGGCGGCACGTAACCGAAGTAGCGGAAGCCGTCGATCACCTGCTCGGGCGAACCGCGGCTGATGCCGAGCTGCAGGCGGCCGCCGGCGATGAGGTCGGCGGCGCCGGCATCCTCCGCCATGTACATCGGATTTTCGTAACGCATGTCGATGACCGCGGTGCCGATCTCGATGCGCCTGGTCTTCGCGCCGCAGGCTGCGAGCAGCGGGAACGGCGAGCCGAGCTGGCGGGCGAAATGATGAACGCGGAAAAAGGCGCCGTCGGCACCGAGCTCCTCGGCCGCAACCGCGAGCTCGATCGATTGTAGCAGTGCGTCCGACGCTGTTCGCGTTTGCGACTGCGGCGACGGCGTCCAGTGGCCAAAGGAGAGAAAGCCGATGTGCTTCATAGGCCTATCAGTGAGCCGGTTTGAAGCAGGATTGTAAAGGAGTTAGCCGAGCGCGTAACCCGCGACAGCCGATCAGGTATTCCTGAAGGACTTCCAGTGCGTCAGCCGCTCCGCAATGAGCGCCGCACGTTTCTGATCGTCGCGGCCGTCCAGAATGCTGATGTCGTTCGGATCGGCGCGCCAATAGACACCGGCTGTCCGCGCGTTCAGACTTGGATCTGTGTCCGCGCGAGTCGTGAAGTACCCGGCCGCGCAATCGGCGGACTCCAGCAGGATTTCTCCCATCCCTTCCAGCTGCGGCGCATTCGGATCCAACGGACGCTCACCCTTCCAATAATAAAAAACGCCCGAAGGCTCTTTCCTCTCCTTGACCGCTTCGCTCCAGTATCTCGCGGACTGGTTGCCATCCTCTCGCCATGAGCGGCCGCGCAGCTCCAGCGCGCCGTCACGGTCTCTTGAGATCCGGATGATGCTCACGGCGGAAGGCTCCCGCGGATCGCGCGCCGTCAGGGAGAACTGCCACCATAAGCCCTCGATGCGAGCAACACGACCTTCGTCTTCGATCGCTTTCCGGATTTTCTGGTTGATGAGTTTCAACTCGGACGGCGTCAGCGCGCCGGCGTACCGTACGCATGTGAGGCCCAGGAGGTCGGTCGGAAGCTTCGCCCCGTTTGCATGGAGAATAAAGGTTCGGCGCATTCCCAGGGTGCCGCCGAAAAGACCGGCTTCGAACACAACGTTGTCTCGCGGCGATGCCTGACCCGACCCAGCCTGGGACGAAACCGACGGGCTGCTTGCCGTCCAGTCGTCTTGTGCAAAGACAAACGCTGCGAAATCGACTTCCTGGGTGAGTTCAAGGAGGCGTTCCAGGGCAGACGTGCCTGGATTGAACGATGTCATCCAGGGTTCGACGTGCGCGACGTCGCTGAGACCGCGCGTCAGCGCTTGAAGCAACTTCTCCTGTTGCGCTGAAGAGCCCAGAAAGATTCGCGGCTTGTCCATCGGTCCCTCCGAACCGCCATTATCCCGAAAGCAGAGCCGATTGAAATGTCCGCGAGCCAAAACCGAGAGAAGACGTCTTCTCCTCTCGGCTTCCAGTCACCGTTATGCGGCGGTCCTGGCCGTAACTCCGGAACGAAGGAAGATCAGCAGGTCGGCATTGATCGTGTCGGCGTTCGTGGTCGGCATGCCGTGCGGGAAGCTCTTGTAGGTCTTCAGCGTCCCGTTTTTCAACAGTTTGGCCGACAATGGCGCGGAGTCGGCGTAGGGAACGATCTGGTCGTCATCACCGTGCATCACCAGGACGGGCACCGTGATCTTCTTGAGGTCGTCAGTGAAGTCGGTCTCCGAGAAGGCCTTGATCCCGTCGTGGTGCGCCTTGATGCTTCCCATCATGGCCTGCCGCCACCAGTTCTGGATGACGCCGGCGATTGGCTTCGCCCCCGGCCGGTTGAAGCCGTAGAAGGGGCCGCTCGCGAAATCGAGATAGAACTGTGCCCGGTTTTCGGCGAGCGTCTTGCGCAAACCGTCGAACACCTCGATCGGGATGCCGCCCGGATTGGCCGGCGTCTTGACCACGATGGGCGGCACCGCACTGATCAAAACCGCCTTCGCGACCCGGCTTTGGCCGTGCCGTCCCAGATAGTGGGTGACCTCGCCGCCGCCGGTGGAATGGCCGACGTGAATGGCGTCCTTCAAATCGAGATGCTCCGTCAGCGCCGCTAGGTCATCGGCATAGTGATCCATGTCGTGACCGTCGCTCACCTGCGAGGACCGGCCATGACCCCGGCGGTCATGCGCGATGACGCGATAGCCGTGCTTGAGGAAAAACATCATCTGCGCATCCCAGTCATCGGCCGACAGCGGCCAGCCGTGGCTGAACACGATGGGCTGACCTTTACCCCAGTCCTTGTAGAAGATCTCGACGGCATCTTTGGTCGTAATCGTATTCATGCGTGCCTCCTCCGCGGGCTGTCTTTGATAGCGACAACTACAATTCGCGGTGTTCATGATCGAGTTGGACCAAAGTCCACTTTGGGTCTGCGCGATCGGCATGTCTGTTTTACCTTCGAAAGTGGTTCAGCGATTAGGTCCTGCGCAAGTGGAATACCTGTCTTGCTCCGCGTAGATTGACACGGAACGCGGAGATCCTTGATCGTGGACACGACCACGCTTTGAATGAAGGAGGATGATGATGCCGTCACGAGCCAGTTATCAGAAAGCCGCTCCCGAGGTCTTTCAAGGAATGCTCGCCTTGACGAGCGTGGTTCAAAAGTCGGGCCTGGCTCCGGGGCTTCTCGACCTCGTCAACCAGCGTGTGTCGCAGATCAACGGATGCGCCTACTGTCTCGACATGCACTCCAAGGATTTGCGCGCGCGCGGCGAGACGGAGCAACGCATTTACATGCTCTCGGCCTGGCGCGAGGTCCCGGATTTGTATAACGCGCGCGAGCGCGCGGCCCTTGCCTGGGCCGAAGCGGTCACCCGCCTGACAGACCAGGAAGTTTCCGACGAGGTTTATGACCAGGCGCGGAAAGAATTCAGCGACAAGGAGCTCACGCTGCTGACGCTGAGTGTTGTTGCCATCAACGGATGGAACCGGCTCAATGTCGCGTTCGGCACGCCCGCGGGCAACTACAAGTCCGCGATCAAGCAATCCGCGGCCTGAGGCCATCGGTTACGGGTCTCCCGCCGATAGTCACTCAATTCTAGTGCAGGACCGGTCCAAGCACTCACATAGCGCTGGTTCGAGGCTTTGGCCCATCTCCTGACCAGGCAGGCGGTATCGGCCTGCGACGCCGCATCGCGTAACGCGCCGTCCCCTCCAGCCAGCCGCGACGATCTGCACAATTCAAGTTTCAGGCCCTGCGGCTAGTCTAGACCCAAGTCCAGTGGCACAGGCCCAGCGGCAGGAGCATCGTCAATGCAGGCAACGCGGCTCTTGGCGGTCTATCTCCTGATCATTGCAGTCGGAGTGGCCATCGTCGTCGCAACCGGCCTGTTGGTGCTGGATCGAAGCTATCACTCGATGAGCGTGACAATTTCGATTTTTCTATACTTCGCCGTATTTTTCTTCGGATGGAAACTTGCGGTCCGTTTGACGGCGCCTCGGCATTAGCAATAACCTCCAGACACGCAATTGGGAGGACGTCCATGAATTGGATTCAAAAATTCTGTATTGCAACGGGCACGGTCGTACTGGCCTGTTTCGGCATGCTGTTTCAGACATCCGGGGCCGTTGCGCAAACTTATCCCAGCCGGACAGTGACCATTATCGTCCCATTCGGCGCCGGCAGCATCACCGACGCCATGGCGCGCGTGCTCGCCGACAAGCTGGGCACCATGTGGAAGCAATCGGTCGTCGTGGAAAATCGCCCCGGTCTGCCCGGGACCACGGCCGTCGCGAAGAGCGCGCCCGACGGCTACACTTTGATGCTCACATCCAATGGCCATACGATCGCGGGCGCCATCAACAAGGGCATCCAGTTCGACCCGGTGAAGGATTTTGCCGGAGTGACGGTGATCGCCTCCGTCCCGCTTGTTGCGATCGTGCCCACCGATTTTCCGGCCAAGACGCTGAAGGAATTTGTCGCGCTCGCAACCGAGTCGCCGGGGAAACTGAATTTCTCGTCGGCCGGCGTCGCCAGCACCTCGTTTCTGTCTGCCGAGATCTTCCGGCAGGGCGCCAAGATCAACATTGTTCATGTGCCCTACAAAGGCGTGCCGGACGCGACCAACGCGGTGATCCGCGGCGACGTCCAGATGTACTTTGCGCCCATTCCCAACGCGAAGGAACTGAGCGAGGCCGGCAAGGTGCGCGCGATCGCCATCAACTCTGCCAAGCGCGCGCCCCAGCTTCCGAACGTCCCGACCATCGCGGAGGCGGCGTTGCCGGACTACAAATATGAATCCTGGTTCGGCCTGCTGGCGCCTGCCGGAACGCCGCCGGCAATCCTTGCCCAGGTCAGCCGGGATGTCGGCCAGGTTCTGAAAACGCCTGACATGATTGAAAAGCTGACCACGTTCGGCTCGATCCCTGCTCCCAATTCGCCGGAGCAATTCGACGCGATGATCAAGAGCGACACCGAGCGCTACGGCAAGGTTCTCAGGGACGCGGGCGTCGCCGTGAACTGATCGGGAGAGCTTGCTTCGGGACGCGTGTCAGCCTTGCGACACGCGTCCACGCAGCCGCGCTTGAAAATCGCTTCAGCAACGTGACCGGCGACGCTCACGCGGCCTTGAGCGCACGCGATATTTCGGTCAACGCGGCCTTCTCGCCTTCGCTGACCGGCACGCCGCCGCCAAAAAGTCCACCGCCTTCATTCGCCGCCTGGGCGACTTGCTGGCTGATTTGCTGCAGCCAGCTTTTATAGGCCGCAGCATCGCCGGGCGCCTTGGCATCGACGATTGTCGCCGCCTGCCCCAACGTTTCGATGCATTTATCCTTGATCTGGTCAGGCTTGATATTCTTGAGCTTGCTCTTCAATGCATCGCGCGCTGCACTTCCTTCGGTCGTATTGAAATCGTCGACGACCGCTTTAATGAGCGCATTGGCGCCTGGATTGGTTTTGGCCTTCGCCAGCTCCGTGCCGCCAGCGAAGCTCTCTTTCAAAAGGCCCCACAGGCCACTCGGGTCGGCGGCCGTAACGGCAATGCCGGCCGCCATCGTGCTTTCCAATAGAACTTTCCATTCGTCGGGTGTGAAATTCGACTTGTTCGTCATAGGTGCCGACTCCTTTACTGACTGCAACGCGCTTGCATGTCGCTTCGCTCGCATGCGCGATTGGCCATAACGTGAGAGCAAGACATCACTCCCCCTCAACTCGGTCCGTATAGGGGGACCTTGGTCCACTCAATGTCTGGTACCTCGACACCGCGAGGCACAAGGCGTAAGCAGTCTCGATGATGGGCTCTCGGGCTGCCAAACTGTTGGTTGTTATTGCGCTCGGTGGCGGGTGTGCCAGTGGAGTGCCGGCCGGCGCTCAGACACTCAAGACAGAACCGGCCGCCGACCAGTTAGCGTGCGGACAGAAAGTCCTCGTCGAAAACAACACGTGTCCGGCGGATCAAATTCTGGAAGTGACCGGCAGCTGTCTCAAAACGGCACCTGAAATTGACGTGGTGCGCACGCCAAGGGGAACGCAATATAACTGCGTCAAGCGAAAGCGGGAGTGACCCGCACGTCATCAGATGGGCGGAGTGCGCGGCTCGATAGGCAAGCGCTAAAGACGTAGTTTCTTCAGCATCTCGTCGAGGGCCGCCTTGCCCTCCAGACTTGCCGTGCTTCGCGAACCAAAAAGTTGCTCCGAGTGCGCGATCGGGCTTTGCCGTCCGGCCCGGTAGATTTCCCACCGCCACGGCTTCGGCATGCGGGCGCGATTCTTCACCACCACCGAATAGTCAGCCCGCTCGAGGCCGCTCTTCATGGCGCGCAGTGCTTCATAGCGGGAGCCGCCACCGATGATGGCGCCCGATCTCGCTCCGGGCGCGCGGCCAGGCACGCTCACCAGACAAGATACGCGAGGATTGTTCCGCCGAAGATCAGAAATGCGAGGCCCCACAAGGAAACGTCTATCGCCCAGTCGGTTGCGTCACGACCCATTGGGTTACCATGCACGCTTTGCGGAGTGATTCATACAACTATCTCGTATCTTCGCGCTTTGAAAAGCATCGACGATTGAAATAAGGCAGCCGTCAAAAATATATCGGTCGATGAAAGACGCAGCGCCTTGTTATCGCTGTGTGCGTAGCCAGTTGTATTAAGTAGCTAATCAATTGCGACATCTCTTTTTCAAAGGATACATACTATGACCGATACTCCAAAAACATCCTCCGAGCCTCAGAAGCCAGCAACGCCTGCTCCGACTCCGCAGCAGGACCAGAGCACGCCGCAGCCCAGCACCGACAAGCCGGGCCAGCAGCAGAAGTAGGCTGCGCGACCGTTCAAAAATGGAGTCGCCTCTCGGCGGGTCTCCGGACCACCTGTCGCAATCAAAATGACGATCAGATTTCCCAACGCCTCACGTTACTACGACTCCACGCGCGACGCAGTGCGCTTCTGGGGGCACAATCAATCAATGGAAACTTCGTTTTTCATCAGCACAGCGGCCCTGCAGCAACTTGTCCCTGACACTCCGCGGCGCGAAGATGCGCTGCTGGCGGTCTTCGACAGCAACCGCGCCCGCATCTGCGAGGCAGCGACCAGGGTCTACGGTCGCGGGCGTCTCGGTATCTCTTACGATCTGACTCCAGCCGATTTCTAGGATGACCTTACCTTTCGACCGCCACTTCGAAGCGCATCTGCCGCTCGTTGCCACTGCGGTGCGAATTACGTCGCTGTACGACGCGCAGGTTTTCATGCGCCGATGGGTCATCCGCGACAAGGACCGCAATCTCAAGGCTCTATTACGCACGCTGGAAAGAGCGAACAGTGCCGCGCGGATCGCGGCGGCGATGGAGGAATTCAGGCAGGCATTGGCGGCGCACGCTCTTTTGCCAAAGCATGCTTGGTCTTCTGTTGTGCGGCAGGAGGCGCGTGCAGAGCACGACAAGGAACAGTGCTGAACGCTCGGCGAGGTTCTCGATGCGGGCGTCGCCGTGACCTAGCGGGCTGACGTCTCGATCGTACTAGCGCGGCCACACACCGGCATCGGAGGCCTGGCGCATCAAGTCGCTCAGTTCGTAGGGACGATTGAGGTATTCGCTGTCCTTGTGGGAGCGAGGCTTTTGCGCCAGCAACTGGAATTGCTCGGCGTCCACCTTGAACAGGCGTGCGAAATAGGTGCCGGGAGAGGTTTCAGTGGTCTGATCTGTGCTCATGGTCATCTCCCATGGTGACCCTGTGAAAGTCAGCGTGAGAGTAGTGGGTCGGCGATGAACGCTCAGTGATCCGGGTCACAGAGAGCGCATTACTTTATTGCCATTTCGGTACGGAACTACCTCTTGCAACCGGGGCTGATTGCCCTCGCCCCAAGCGCACTCCGCCAGAAGGAGGTTCGTCACCTAGCGTGCTTGCGGGCGTCGCTGATTGCGTCATCGAGCGATACGGCGCGCTCCAGTTCGCCCACCTTCTCGGCGAGACCATCGGCCCGCAGCAGATCGCGTACGCGGCCACGCGCTCCAACAATCTGCAGCGCAATGCTCCGCGCTGCGAGCTCGCCGTAGAGTGCACGCAACATGCGGGCACCCGCGAGATCGACGTAGGGCGATGCGGAGAGATCGCAGATCACCGCACGGATCTTCGATCGATCGTTGAGTACACTGGTCATCACTGTTTCGAGAACGGACCCGGCATTGACGTAGAGCAGCGAGGCTTCGGGACGGAAAGCGATCACGTTCCCAAGCGGCTCGTTTTCCGGATGACGGGCGAGATCCGAATAGCTGTTGGTTCCGGGGATGCGCCCCAGAAAGGCAACGTGGGGCTGCGATGCCCGCGCCAGCAGCAAAAGGATCGAAACGAGCGCCGCGAGCAGAATGCCCTGCAAGATTCCGAGAAGCAGCACGCCCATGATTGCGGTCGTGGCCGCGTAGAAGTCTATCCGGCTCACGCGCCACATGTGCAGGAGCGCGCGAAAGTCGAACAAGCCGAGGATCGCAGTGAGCACCACGGCGGCCAGTACGGCCTTCGGCAGGTTTTCCAAGAGATCCGTCAGGAACAGCAAGCACAAAGCGAGCGTGATAGAGGCGACCACGAGCGCCAGCGGGGTACTGGCGCCGGCTTTGTCATTGACAGCCGACTGCGACAGGCCGCCGGCCACAGGGTAGCCATGCCCCAGGGCGGCGCCAAGGTTGGCGGCGCCGATGCCGAGGAACTCCTGGCGCGGATCGAGCTCGTAGCCATGCTTGGCCGCGAACGTGCGAGCCGCGGACACGCCTTCGATATAGGCGAGCAACAGGCAGCCGGCTGCCAGCGGCATGATTCCTTCGATATCGCGTAGCCGGAGCGCCGGACCCGCCAGCGAGGGCAGCCCCTGCGGAATGTTGCCGGTGACAGGCACGCCGATCGCCGGAAGGCCGAGCGCGGTCGCCAGGAAGATCGCTAATGCCACGACCGCGAGCGCGACCGGTCGTCCCGGAAGCCAGCGCTCGCCCATCAGCAGCAGTGCGATTGCGATCGCGCCCACCGCAAACACCACAATCTGCATATGGCCGAGCTGCCCAATGAGAAGATAGACCCGTTCAAAGAAATTATGGCCGCCACCAGCGACTCCAAATAGGCTCGGCAATTGGGTCATGGCAATGGTGAGCCCCGCGCCGATCTTGAAGCCCACGAGGATGCTGTCACTGATCAGCCTGACGAGGACGCTAAGGCGGAGCAGCCATGCGAGCAGGCAAAGCCCGGCCACTGTGAAAGCCGCAAGGCTTGCGATCTGCACATAGCGCTGCGCATCGCCTTCGGCCATCTGAACCACGCTGGCGGCGACCATCAGCGAGATCGCAGATGTGGGCCCGACGGCGAGCTGCCGAGACGAGCCGAGCAGCGCGTAGCCGAGCCCGCCCAGCAGGTAGCCGTAAATGCCGACCTGCGGCGGCAGACCGGCGAGCGACGCATAGGCGAGCGAGACCGGGATCGCATAGGCGGCCAAAGTAACGCCCGCTATAACGTCGGCGGGTAGCCACGCCGCCTGATAAGTACCAAGCCACCGGACAGGCGGAAGCCACGACCATTTGCCGGGTGGGTGCGGATTGATCGAATCCGTCATGAGCGATTACCAACGCATGCAGCTCAAGGAGTTGCATCGTAGCGGCTCAAACCTCGATCGCGAAAGGCCTCGTTTATGTCCGCTTTGGGTCAGAAGCGTACTCATGCAGTGCAGCAACCGTGTGCGCGGCTAATTCAAAGCAAATGAGATTTTCGCAACAAAGGTGGCCTTGCACCAGCCCGAGGTTAATCCTTCGGGATTCGTGATGAGATTGATGGCGCCGCCGGCTCGCGCATTAGGATCGCCGGTCAGAACGAAGCAATCTTCCTTCGAGAGATTCGTATCGTAGTAGCGCAGATCGAGGTTGAAGACCCTGTAGCTGAACGTCACGCCGCCTTGCCAATTCCAGTAGGCAGGAAGCGGAAAACCGCCCAACTCCAGCGATTGATTGCCGAACCAGGAGTAACCCGCGCCGCCCGTGAATGACACGCCAATGTCCGCCGGCAGAAAACGACTCGGCACGTCGAAACCCACGCCACCAGCCGCATACCAGCTCCAGGCCCCGGTGTTGGAAACATTCGGGGAATAGGCAAATCCGCCGGCGACGCGAAATACTTCGTTGATCCGTTTATCGGCGCGGATGGCCGCCTGCCAGTAGTCAGTGCCCGGACTGTCCGATATTTCCCCCGGGTAGGCGAAGTAGCTCACACCGAAATCAAGATCGATATCCGCTATTGTTCGGCGAGCCCCGGCAATAAACGTGATTTCAGCGGCCGGCTGGGTTGGCAACTTGACGCTCGCGATCGCGACGCCAGCATAGAGCGCGCCGAATGTTGCTTCGATGGCGCCACCAGCGGCCGGCTTATGGTCGGACAATGTCGTGCCGCGATAGATGTAGTCGGTCGCAACACCGCCCCGAAAGCTGAACTCGAGCTGATTGGCCTCCCGACCCGTGGCCGACCCGCCCTCGAACGAAGACCAGCCGTGACCCCCGAGACTGATCGCGCTGCCATAGTTGCCTGGAGCGGCCTGTCCCAGTGCAAATTTATCGGTAATGAGCAGCGCCCCCACCGCTGCAATTGTGAGGACAGCAAGCGATCGCAAATGCCACTCGACCAAATTCACCCCCCGAGCGCTACCGCAATGCTCACCAAGGCCACGCCGACGCCAACCATAACCAGGCCTGTTGCCAAAGGCTGCAGTCCCGCATGACGCCCAAAAAGGAAACCACACAGAAACAACGATATGACGGCAAGCGCATTCGAAATGCGCAGCGCCAGCCTGGCATCAGCAATGACAATAAACGGAATGACGACCGGGAACGTCGACAGGACCACGACGATACAAACACCCAATGCACCTTGCCAGTCGCGTCGCGTCAGCCTGGGGATCAGATCGGCAGCGGGGATCGTGTTAATTCTTTCACGTATCAGCTCGAGCTGCGCAGGCTGCAAAGCAGGAGCGATCAAGGGGGGTAACTCGTCGGCGATCACGCGGAGGGCGTCCTCGCGGCTAGTCGCTTCACGTACGGCGCGCACAGACAACACATTGCGCCCACGCTCGCCGATACGAGCCATCAGATACATTCCGGCATCGATAATTCCCCAGGCAATATTGCATCCCAGCGCCGCGAACAGCATCGTCCGTATCGCGAAACGATCTGCTGTCGCCACACTGACGGCGCCGGTGATGGTCAGGGCCATTATCAAACCGAACAGGATTTCGGAGAGCCGTTCGACTGGCTCAAGCACCCGGCCGGGCAGTCTCATGAGATGTCCCCCGATTTGCGGCAGTTCGAGCGGCGGATCTTGCCCGTCTCGTCATGTCCCTGGTCGCAAAGGATAACTCAAATTGCTCCGCGCTGAACATGTCCGCTTTGGGTCAGAACCATATGCCCGCACTGCAAAAAGGCTTGTCCGCTTTACCCCGTCATGAGGCTCAAACGTGGGGTATTGCGCGGCATTTGTAGGCGCTGAATAATCTCGGTGGGGGGAAAACTTATGCTGGGGTCAGGTTGGCTGGGCCTGCTCAAAGGATTGGCGGCGATCCTCTGTATTTTGGGTATTGTTTCACTCGCGTTGATTTATTTCATTCCTGCGCCGCCAAGCACCATTCTCATCGCGACATCGCAACCAGGCGGCGGTTACGAGTTTTTGGGCCAACGCTATCGGACGATCCTCGCGCGCAAAGGCGTGAAAGTGGAGTTGCTCCACACGGGAGGGTCGGCGGAGAATATCAAGTTACTGGAAGACGTGAATTCGGGGGTCAAGATCGGCTTTACGCAAGGGGGCATCTCAAACAGTGAGCAAGCGCCGAACGTAATGTCATTGGGACGAATCAACTATCAGCCGTTTTGGATATTTTATCGTGGGACCGAGAAACTGGATAAAATACGACAGCTCAGCGGCGCATCGATCGCCGTAGGAGCCGAGGGCAGCGGCACCCAGGTGGCGGCCAAGCAGATTTTCGGCCTGAGCGATATCAATTCCGACAACTCGAAGTTCTCCCCGCTGGGCGGACAGCCTGCGGTTAAGGCACTGCAGGACGGCACAGTCGACGCCGCATTCCTCGCCTATTCGGCAAATGCCCCAGTCATCAAAACTTTATTCAACGATCCCAATATTCACCTCATGAATATTTCGCAGACCGAGGCTCTGACCAAGATTTTGCCATATCTCGTTCAATTGAAGCTGCCACAGGGGGTCATCAATTTCGGGGGAAGTGTTCCGTTGACGGACGTTTCCCTTGTTGGAACCACCAATGCCGTGATTGTGCGTAAAGATCTTCACCCGCAGATTATCTATCTCTTGCTGCAGGCGATGGTGGAGGAACATAAAAAGGCTGGGCTTTTTGAACGAGCGGAGGAGTTTCCAGCTCCTCTCGATTCCGAATTCGTGGTCGCCGAGAGTGCGATCGATTTCTACAAGAACGGGTCTTCCTTTTTATACCGTTCCCTGCCCTTCTGGATGGTCACCCACGTTCAGAGATTAATCGCCGTGTTGTTGGCAGCCGCAGCAATCGTAATTCCAATATTCAATTTTGCGCCCAAACTGTATCAAGGTTTCTTGCAAAGCCGCATGCGTAAATTGTATCGACGCCTCAGGGTCATTGAAAATGAAATGGAAACACACCTGACCGAAGATCAAATGGCAGCCCTCCGATCCGATTTCGAGAACATTGTGCGGATGGCTAGAATTCTACCAATGCGGCACTCGGATCTGTTTTTTGACTTCAATCGGCATATTGAGTCCACGCGTTCTCGCCTGACCAAAGTAAACACATGAAGTTGACTCTCATCCCCTCACCGACAGGATCGCCATCGCCAGTCCCACCAGTCCGCTGACGGCGAAGACGACCCCGTAAATCTGGCTGTAGGATTCGATCTTCGAAAAAAGAAATCCGGCGACCTTTTTGTCGGCGTTCTCGATCAGGCGGATGCTTGGCTCGTTGATGTCGGTTGCCATCCGCGCCTCGAGTTTTTTCAGGGCCTCCTCGGACACTTTCACAAGCCGCGCATTTCTTTTGTCGAGACGCCAGAACAGCAGGCTCGCCAGCGCCAGGACAACTCCCAAAAAGCTACGGAAATAGTTGTAGTCGGCTCCGCTCTCGCCGATCATTGCCGAATAGGCGGCGACACAGCCTCCCACCAGCAACAGGAAAAAATTGAAAACGGTCTGGCGTTGCTGCGCGTGATAGGCAAAGTGATCCCAGGCGTAATAGAGCGCCAGGGTTTTGGTGTCGATGTCCAGGTTTTCTCTCATGCAGTCCATCCGTTCAGGACATTTGCAGAGCCCCGCACCTGACGCATAGTAGATCGACCCAAGATCACCATTCAACCGGACTGGCACAGCCCCTGTCGCGCGGGATAAAATGCGGTCCGACTCATGCAGGGCGGCCAATGCCCGTTCGCGCCATCGACCACATCCTGATCGCCATGCCGGCCGGGCGCGAGCGCGAGGCCCGGGCTTTTTATCAGGATGTTCTGGGGCTCACCGAAATCGCCAAGCCGGCGGAGCTCGTCGCACGCGGCGGGTGCTGGTTCAGGAACGGCGCGCTGACGGTCCATCTCGGCGTCGACAAGAATTTCGTCCCGGCGCGCAAGGCGCACCCGGCCTTTATCGTCGACGGCCTGCGCGACATTGTCGAAAAAGCCGGGCGCGCCGGCTACACGGTCGAGGATGAAGACGAGCCGATCGAAGGCTGCGACCGCCGGCACGTGCAGGATCCGTTCGGCAACAGGATCGAGCTGATCGAGCCGCATCGTTAGCGCGAGGTCGCGCGTTGTTTGGCTGTATAATTATAACCCTCCCGCCCCCAATGTCCGCTAAGGGCCATTAGCGGACATTCCACCACTCACTCGATCACCTCATAGGCACCGGCAAGAAATTTTGGTACACATAGCGGCGGCGGTCGGCATCTTTGCGCAGTGGCCGTCTTTCTCACGTCAACACCGGAGTTTGAGTATGGCCAAGGGGACTGTGAAGTGGTTCAACCCGACCAAAGGGTATGGATTTATCCAACCGGCAGGCGGGGGTGGGAAGGATGTTTTCGTTCACATCTCGGCTGTTGAAAAGGCCGGCTTAAGCACCCTCAATGAGGGGCAGACTGTCGAGTACGAAGAAGTACCCAACAAAGGCAAGACATCGGCGGAAAATCTCAAGGTCGTGTGACCGGCAAGGACAACGTCGGACAAAATCTCATTCGATCACCTTATCCGCGTGCCGGCCTTATTGCGAAAGTGGATAACTTCTCGAGAAAGGGTCGGCCACCGTACGACGAGCGTGCATTGGCTTATTGCTAGTGACCGCATTTCTCGAACCTTGTTTATCTATGCCTGACCGACCGTCCGACGAAGATGTTAGCCGTCAAATCCTCGGCGTTTTCATGCGTCATCGGATACCGGCGACCGGCACTTTGCAGCGCAATTATTTTTTCGAAGTACGCGACGGTGACTTCCAGCGCGGGATCAACAAGGCGGTCGCCAACAATTGGATCGCCATCGATTTGCGAAACCGCTACCGCTATCAACTCACGACAACGGGATACGCTGCCGGGCGGGTGATCGATCCGCTCCTCGGAGCGTAGAACAGGGGCGATGCCCGCTTTGGGTCAAAAGCAGACATGTGCGGTGCAAATGTCATGTCTGCTTTACCCCCCAGAGTAAACCTTGCGCCCGGAGATGTCATAAATGACCGCCTTTTACATCGGCCAACACGAGATCGACGACGAGGTGGCTTTCGCCGAGTACCTCAAACAGACAATGCCGTTTATCGAAAAGCACGGCGGACGTTATCTTACCAAAGCCGGCACACATGAAATGCTCGAAGGCCAACGCCCGAGCCGCGTCGTCGTTGTCGAATTTCCGAGCAAGCAGGCGATCAAGGATTGGTACAACGATCCCGGCTATCAGCCGCTAATCGCCAAGCGACATGCGGCGGCGCGCAGCGTCATGATCGCGGTGGAAGGTCTGTGAATGTCCGCTTCGCCCCCAAGAGCGGACATGTGCGGTGCAACTACCAATGTCCGCTAAGGGCCAATAGCGGACATCAGCCGAGTTTCACTTTGTTCTGAACGAAATAAGAAAGACACTGGATGATGCTGCTCACGAAGCGCTAATCTTCTGCGACGTATTCCAAAAACCGCTGCGTGGCGTTCAGCATTTGCTCGGTCTGCTGCGGAGATATCGAACGCGAGAGCCAATCGATGCCAGCCGTGATGGGCTTGCCACCGGCATTGGTCGCGATCTTCGGCCCGAGGCGCAATGCGAGGCCGCCGCAAAATGTTTCTACGCTGGGGGTGCCTATCATGGTCCTGATGCGCCGTAACTCTCGACTCATGGCCTCTTCGTAACGGCCACCCTTGACGAAATCTTCGTAGTGCAAGCCGCCCCGTTTAAGGTCTGCGGCTATTCGGTCTCCGTTGAGAGGATATTTGCACTCGCGGTCGGCGATATAAGCGTTAGTGAAATCCTCGATCAAGACTTGCTGGGCGGCGGTCTGCGCCAGCGATGGCATAATCGATGCCACCAGCGCAGTGGCTACGATGAACTGTTTGCGTATCATGGTGCCCGGGCTTCAATAAAACGGAAAGCAGACATTTGCGCCGCAAAAAGCTATGTCCGATTTACCCTTAGTTGTCTGTGCAAAACAGACCACAAGGCAGTCCAAAATGGGCCTCAATGCACCGCGTGCGCGTCGTCAGCGACCGGACGCGTGCAGCCGTTCAACAGAAAAGCAGCGCCGTGCATTTCCTCGGCCAGCCAGGCGCAATGTCCGCTTTGGGCCATCAGCAGCAGCTTTAGCTTTCCGCCTCTTGCCTTCTTTGCACCCACCAAGTGGCAGTGAGTTATCGCCGCTTGTTATGCTTCATGTGGCGGCTCGAGTAGACAAATGCCGCTGCACCGTCCTGCGGGGGGACTGACATGGCATATCCATACGCGCCATTAGTCTTCTCGAGCAGCGGCTGATCGATCACATTGCCCGTGCCCCAACAGGCACAGTATTCCTGCGCAAGTCCTGGCGTGACAGTTGCAACCATGAAGACAACCCCAACCATAATTCCTTTCATAGGTTTCTCCTGTCTTGTACTCGAAGCGCGCCTCCGAAAGGGCATACACCAAGTCCAGTAACTGGTTTGAGTTCCAACGTTCTGGGCGGGATGGAATCGGCGACCTTCCGCACATCTGCTTTGGGTCACAAGCGGACACTGCCCGACTGCGGGTTTCAGCCAACGCGAAGATTAAATCGCGGTAACCACCGCAGGTGCTGCGGACACTGTCTCGTTCAATCCGTCAGAGGCCAAGCGGCGGGGCGCTTCTGCCTGTGGGAGATGAAGCATGCCGCTGCAAGGCCACGGTCGCTCGGCACTTGAGATGACGAATGGGCGCCCGCTTTGCCCGGAGTGCCGGGTGCCGATGTGGATTGTTTGCATCAACAAGCGCGATACAGACGCTCAACGTGTCTTCGAATGCCCGCGGTGCGGGCAGGCCCACACCGGTCACCGTGCGCCGATCAAATAAAAGCCCATTCGGACCCGTGCATCCGTGGGCCAGGCTGCGCCGTATATTCGTCGAAAGCAGAGGACGACGGGCCTCGAGCACCACTAACGCAAAGGAGTTGCGTATGCCCTCACAAAACGGAGTGTCAGATTTGTCTGATAGAACATCTTGGTGGGGTTTCGTTAGGGCACTGAGAGCCGCAATTTTTTCCTGTTGGCCGGAACCGCGCGAAAGACGTTATCGACCCGAGCGGCACTACATGCGCGGACCTGGACCGAAATGGCGCGCAAAGCACCGTCATTTTGGTTGATGTCCTCTTTAGCCAAGCGCCGCGGATAATTCGTCCGCAGCGACGACCTCGGGTGCCGCCCTGTCAGCAAGACCCCTCACGCCGGACTTGGTAAGCGCCGTCCTTGCTTCCTCGCGGCGACCGCGCTCGGCGAAGTACTTTGCGAGTGCAATACCCGCCCTGGATTGCAGGAGCGTCGCCTCTTGCCCTTGCGCGATCCGCAGTGCCGCCTGCAAGCAATCCTCCGCCAGCGCCGTGTCGCTGCCGTGCTCGCGTGCGATGAGTTCACCCCGGATGCGCCACAGCTCGGAGACGAACATGCCCACTTGCGGGTCACTCGTTTCGCCGAGCAGCCGCGCGATGAGCGCCAACGCGTCACGATCGCGGTTGGCCTGCATCAGCGTATGAGCCATCACCACGGCAGGCAGCAAAGCAAACAAACCAATTTTGTGTAGGGGTTCAAATCCCGGTTCCATCTGCCGTAGCCCGCCGGTCACGTCGTCCTGCATCGCCTCTGTGGCACCCAGCCAGAATGTTCCGATCGCCCCGTAGACCGGCAAATCATATTTGGTCGCGACGCGCAGCATTTCGTTGGCCGACGCCCGGCAGGCGCCGAGGTCGTGGGTAAGATAGTGCGTGTTGCACATGATGCCCTGCGCGAACAGAAGTGACAGCGGGTGCTGCAGGCGATCCGAAAGTGCGACGGCGGCCTCAAGCTCAGGCTTGATCTTCGCGGTATCGCCCAAAACGCTCAGGCCCATCGCGCGAATGCAATGCGCGCAAACGCCCGCATCGTGTCCGGCGAAGGTATACGCGAACCGATGGTGGCGTGCGGAGTCGTAACGTTTTACCCCATCGGCGGCATACGACAGCATGTCCGCGGTGTGGCCTGTGAAGTACGCAAAGCCCCAGCGGTGGTGCAGGGTCTCGAACTTGAGGTCCTCATCACCGAGCTCATCGCTGATCGCGCGCAGCTCGGCACCTCGAATTTTGGCTTTGTTGTACTGACGATTGCGCGCCGCGTTCACGTACAGACCCCAGACGGACTGGAAGAGCTGCGGGCCGGCATTCGCCTCCTTCGCGAGCCGATGGGCCTCGGTAAATGCCAATTCTGCCTCGGTCGAATGCGGACCTTTCTGGAAGACCAGCGAGCGACCGAGCTTCAGTTGCGCATCGAGCTTCAAACTCGCACGCAGCGCCGGGTCCGCGATTTGTTCCGCATCACGCAGCGCGAAATTGATCGCGCCGAGCGACTCGACGAACGCCAGGCGTTCCCCGGACCGGTCGGCGACAAGCAGCCAGAATTGAGACGCCTTCTCGAACTCCCCGGCCCGGCTGTAGTGATGCGCGATAACGGCGGGCTCGCCTGCGCCGTCGGCTGTAATCCCCGACTCCAGGGAGCGTGCGATCTTCGCGTGCAGAGTTTGTCGGCGCGCGCGTGACAGGCTTTCGTACGCCGCCTCCTCGATGAGCGCATGGTGAAAGCTGTAGGCAAGCTCTTCCTCCGCACCTGCAGCGAAGATCAGCCCCGATCTGTGCAGCAGCTCAAGACCTTCCCGTAATTCGGTGCCATCCGCTTCTGCGACCGTCGCCAGCAAATCGTAACGGAACTGGCGCCCGATGACCGAGGCAGTCTGCGCGATGGCTTTGGCGCCGCCCAGCCGGTCGAGACGTGCCATCAGGGAGTCCCGCAGCGTCAAAGGCACAGCGCTTGAGTCCGGCGACTGCTGGGCAAGGACTGCCTTGGTGAGCTCCATGACGTAAAGCGGCACGCCGTCGCTGCGACTGGCAATTGCTTCGATGAGCGCGTCGTCTATTCCCCAGCGACTCGCAAGGTGACGAGAGAGCGCCACGCAGTGCTCGCGCCCCAGCTGCTTGCACCGCAGCGGTGTCGCGTCCCGGTGATCCGCCCAGGCAGGCTTCATCTCGGGACGGTGCGTCACAATGATCAGCGCGCGGTCACCTTCGATCCTGCCGAGCAGACGATCGATGAGCGTTTGTGTGGTTGGGTCGCTCCAGTGCACATCCTCCAGCAGGAGCAGTACGGTTGCGCCGTCCAGCGGCGCTACCAGGAATGCCTCGAGGATTTCGAGAGTTGCGTTCCTGCGCTGCGCGGAAGTTATATCGGCCTGTGACAGGGTCTCCGGCGCATGCAACGCGAACAACTCGGCCATCAGCAGACGAGCCTGCCGCGTGGACCGTCCGATTTTTTTCAGCATGCCGTCGACACGCTGAAGATTTTCCGCATCGCTCAAATCCCGCCTCAGGTCGAGTTGCTGACGCAGTAGCTGCAGAATGGGGTACAGCACGGTGTTACCGTGATATGGCGAGCATTGCGCGCGCAGCAGCCGGTGAGGCTCGTCGCGCACATGCTCCACGAGCGCTTCCAACAACCGCGACTTGCCAATCCCGGCCTCCCCCGAGAGCACGACAACGTGGCCATTTCCATGCGCAGCGCGCTGCCAGGCATCGGACAGGAATGCCGTTTCGCGTTCCCGTCCGAGGATCGGATCTGCACCCGCGGCGCGCGCAGAAATGAAACGGCTTTCGATGGCGACTTCGCCGAGTACTTTCCACATAGGGATGGGCTCGCGATATCCCTTGACCTCATGCTCGCCGACAGACAGGAACTCGAAAAAAGCTTCCGTCAGCCGATGCGTTGCCGGCCCGACCAGCACGCAACCCGGTTCGGCGAAGGATTGTAACCTCGCCGCCAGGTTCGGCGCGTCGCCGACCACAGTCTGCTCGCCTGGGACGCCTGCAGTGCCAGCGGCTACCAGCCCGGTCGCGATGCCGACGCGTGACTGCAACGCCTCACCATCGGGACGTTTCAGGCGGCCGACAGCGGCGGTAATTTCCAGCCCGGCCCGGACCGCACGTTCGGCCGCGTGTTCTTGCGCCGCCGGAAAGCCGAAAAATGCCACGATGCCGTCGCCCAGGTACTGCGCGACATGGCCGTCGTATCTGCTGACGACCGCGGCGCAAACCTTGCGGTACTCTTGCAGCAGGCGGTCCATGTCCTCGGGGTCAAGTTGGCTCGTAAGCGCAGTCGAACCGACCAGATCGCTGAAGACCACGGTGACTTGGCGGCGCTCAACGCCGGCCGCCTCGGGGCGTGGGGCATCCACTTGCGTGGGATGATCAGTCGTTTGGGTGCCGCCCGCGCGGAGTTTTGCCACAGCGGTAAGAAATTTTCGGCGATGACCGAGCGAAAGCCCTAATTTATCGAGGTCCTGTTCGCTTAAATTTGGCGCCACCTCGAGGTCAATATCGTGTCTCGCGAAGACATCGGCATATTTTTCAAGACCAATGTTTCTCAACCAGAGCTCAATAGCGGGCATCGATGACCCCAATAGGGCTGGGCGCTCCAGAAAGACGTCGTACCGGCTCAAGCTAGAACACTGGAAGGGGGGCGACTATGGGTCAGACGCCGACATATGCGCCGCAAAAAGCGATGTCCGCCAGGGCCAAAGGCGGACATTTGCGGCCGCCGTTGAAATGTATGACCAGCGAGCAATTCTTGTGTGATGTCCTTCACATTGGGATTGGGCGGCTGGGACTAATGTGCATGCAGAGCAAAAGACTCTCCGCAGACATTATAGGAGACCTCCATGCGCACCCTATTGGGCATCACTATCGTAGCCACTCTCGTGGTCGGAGCTTGGGCAATTCCACACGGCGCAAAACAGTATGGCACCGTTTCGATCGACCCGGCCAGCTTGACGGTAACCAGGACCAATCTCCCCATCGAGCAGTACGACGCGTTCTAGTTCGCGCTAAAGCATAGAGGCCGGGCATTGCTCGGCCTTTATCTCACTCCGGATTTGGAGGAGTGGACATGTCAGTTATCTCCACCTACGCAAATTTCAATTGTGCCGGCTTGCCGGTTGCAACCTATCGTGCCGACGAGGTCGTTCTCGCCGCCGGTTCGAGGACAGGCCGGCTGCTGTTTCTCAAGGAGGGTGCTGTCGCAATCGTTAGGCAGAGCACCCAGATCGCCATAGTGGATGAGCCCGGCGCGGTGTTTGGCGAAATCTCGGCTCTGTTGGATCGACCCCACACGGCGGAAGTACGTACCTTGGTACACTCGCAATTCTACGTCGCCGATGCAGCTCTACTTGGCCATAGCGCGGCCGCGCTTTTTTATGTTGCTGGGGTCCTGGCGCGGCGCCTTGACTGTGCCAATGACGCTCTAGTTGCTTCATTGCGGTCCTAAGGAACCGGCGGCCGGCGATACGATATTCCGAAGGAGGAGCGAGGCAAAGCTTACCTTCGCAACTATGCTTGTCTCGAGAGTGGCAGCGTAAAGCAAAATATAGCACCCCCAACGGGGCGATTTTCCGCCCAAATCTTTCCGCCCGAGGCCTCGACGATCTCGCGTGCGATCGACAAACCAAGCCCTGTGCCTTGCAGCTTGGTCGTATAAAACGCATCGAAAACGTTATTTAGCTTGTCGTCAGGAATACCGGGTCCAGAGTCGCTGATGAGAAACTTGAGGGTAGAACCATCTGCCAATGCGGTCTGTGCCGACATCCGGCGATTGCCCGAAGCGCAATTCTCCATGGCGTCCAAGCCATTCATGGCAAGATTTAGAATGACTTGCTGGAAATGGATATTGTCGCCGCGCACCGGGAGCTCAACACCTGCAAGAGTCTGGTCAATTTCGACTCCTCGCTTCTTGGCCTCAGCCCGAACAATTTTCAGGGCATCCTGAGCGACCTCATTGAAGTCGAACTCCCGCGACTCAAGCTCATTCTTCTTTTTCAGCAGTCCCCGGATATGGTTGACGATATCCGCCGCCCGCCGGTCGTCCTTGCGTATATCGGCCAAAATTTGTTCGACCTTCTTGAGGGCGGGCGGATTTTTCTTGAGATAGAGCGTTGCAGCCTCAGCGTTGCTTTGAATAGCCCCGAGTGGCTGACCAAGTTCGTGTGCGATCGATGTGGACATCACACTCACTGCGGCGGCGCGGTTCAGATGCGTTAACTCCAGAAGATGACGCTGCGCATCGGCCTCGGCGAAACGGCGTCGCCTGCGCTCGATCAGCAAACCAGAAATCATCAAAGCCTGGGTAGCCAAAATGGCTGCAACCGTGATTGCCTGCCAGCGATATTGATCCCAGAAGGTCGGCGGGCGAAAGCGTATCTCGCTGTCTTTCGGCAATTTGCGCTCATCGACACCAAAGCGCTGGAGCTCGCGCCAGTCGAAAATCGGCCGGGCGAAACTGCCCTGGGCGATTGGGATGTCAGAAGGCTTTTGCCCGTCGAGAATGCGCAATACCAGGTCAGCTGTATGCGCGCCGACCAAACGGGCGCTAACAATAAGGCCTCCGGTGCCGCCGAATCCAACCGAGGTTTCTGCGTCGATAACGATGGGCCGGTTCGCGGCTTGTGAGACAGCCCTGAGCGCTTCGTGCGGATGGTAGACAACACCGGCGCCGTCGGTGTTGATCGCCGTATAGATGATTGCGGTGTCCTCGGGCAGTACTGCCACGCGTTTCAATAGTTCCGCCATCGGCAAGCCCAATAAGTCGATGAGCTCCAGTCCGGCTGTGACGACCGGGATTTCCGCCTTGAAATGGCTCCTCACGGCCTGGCGTTCGAAGGGGTCGCCTATCAACGCGATCTGCTTCAGATCCGGAACCAGGGTCTTGGCCGACGCGACGGCATCGCGAAATGTCAGCCGATACGTGGTGCCGGTGACGTTAGGGGGGAGCCGCAATCGGGCGACGGTCGCGTCGTCAACGGCTGCCATGACCACGGGAGCATTGGGCCACAAGTGTGCGCGCGTCAGAAAGTCCAGCGCTCCAGACCCTTGTGCCACAATCACACCGATTGGTCTTTCGCCGAACTTGTCGCGCAAGAATGTACGCACGACATCGTCGTGACGCGCCCCTGAAAAACGGTTGAGATCGATGTGCTCGGAATAGACCGACACCTGGGTTGCCGATTTGGCATTCAGGGCGGCTCGAAACGCGGAAGAAAACGCCTCAAACCAAACGCTGTCGGCATCCGACTGATCGAGGACCAGTACCGTTCGCGGCAAGGATTGCGCAGCGACGGATGTCGCTGACGCCAAAACCGCAAACGCAAAAAGGAGCAACCGGCAGCAAGATCCCACAAGATCACCCCCTCGTTGTGGGATGATATAGGCCGCTCAAAACGCGATAATTGGCCTCAGGTCCAATACGATAAGGTCCTTGGCGCACAATCTTTTCTGCATCCACAAGTCCGCTTACGTACCAAGCAGCACCACGCGCTTGGGATCGACGCTGATGAACACCTCTTGCCCGGCCGGCAGCGGATCGAGCGCCGCGCAGCGGGCGATGAGCCGCTGATCGCCCCACAGGATGTGCACCTGGGTGAAGTCGCCCTGGAAAACCGTCTTCTCGACGCGCGCCGGCCACACGTTGCGATCGCCGGCGGGACGTTGCGGCGAAATCTGCAGGTGCACGGTCCGCACCGACACGGTGAGCTCATCGCCCGCGCTGCGGCCGTAGGCGTTGCCGTAGATCACCTGCCCACCTGGCGTCTCGAGCGCGAGCAGACCGTCAGTCGCGAGATCGCGGCGGTTGCGTCCGTGCACCAGATTGGCCGAGCCGATGAAATCGGCGACGAAGGCGCTGCGCGGCAGGCGGTAGATTTCGTCGGGCGTACCCGTCTGCTCGACCAGCCCGTCACGCATCACCACGATATGGTCCGACATCGCCAGCGCCTCTTCGAGGTCGTGCGTCACATAAACCGACGTGATGCCGAGCCGATGCTGCAGCTCGCGCAATTCGATGCGCATGTCGGCGCGCAACTTGGCGTCGAGATTGGACAAAGGCTCGTCGAACAGCAGCACCGACGGCTGGAAAACGAAGGCGCGCGCCAGCGCGACGCGCTGCTGCTGCCCGCCCGACAGTTGCGAGGCGCGGCGATCGGCAAAGGCCTGCATCTGAACGAGCGCAAGCGCCCGCATCACCTTGTCCCTGATGGCGGCCGCTTCCTCGCGCCGCACGCGCAGGCCGTAGGCGACGTTGTCGAACACGGTCATGTGCGGCCAGATGGCGTAGGACTGGAACACCATCGACAGGCCGCGCTTCTCGGCCGGGACGTGGATGTCGCGCGCCGCGGAATAGATCGGCGCGCCGTCGATGCGGATTTCGCCGGCAACGGGCTTTTCGAGGCCGGCGATGGCGCGCAAGGTCGTGGTCTTGCCGCAGCCCGACGGGCCCAGCAGCGTCAGCTGCTCGCCATGAAGGACAGTGAAGCTGACGCCGCGCACCGCCGGCACCGCGCCGAAATAAACCTCGAGGTTCTCGACCTCGATATGCGGTTTCGGCGCCATCTAGTTCACCAAATGTGTGCTGACGCGGCGCGTCACGACAACGAGAACGGCCACCGCGGCCGCCACCACCAGAGTCTGGATCAGCGCCAAGGTGGCGGTGAGCTCCGACGCGGTGCCGAACCAGGACTCGACAATGGCCGGCGTGATTACCTTGGAATGCGGCCCCATCAACAAAATGGACGCGCCCAACTCGCGCACGCTGGCAATGAACAGCAGCAGCCAGGCCGCGACCAGGCCCGGCACCAGCAGCGGGATACTGACGGTGCGCATGCGGAACGCCCAGGATGCGCCGCACATCTGCGCGCATTCCTCGAGGCTCTTGTCGACCTGCAGCATCACGCCCGCGATGGTGCGCACGCCAAGCGGCAGGAACACGGTCAGGTAAGCGATCAGCAATAGCCACAACGTGCCGTAGATCGGGATCGGGAAGACCAGCCAGGCCCACATCATCCCGAACGCGAAGACGAGCCGCGGCACCGCCTGCGGAAACATCACGACATATTCGATCAGCCCGGCCCCCGGCAGCCTGGAGCGATAAATGAGCCAGGCGAGAAGCCCCATGAGCCCGATACCGATCGTTGCCGTCGCGAAAGCGAGAATCAGGCTGTTGGTCAGCGCGGAACCGGCCGCGTTCATCGACATCGCGGAGCGGAAGTTGTCGAGGGTGAAATTATCGGCAGTGGGAAATGCGACGGCGATCTTCTGCACCGATGCAAAAAGCAACGTGGCGATCGGCAGCACGACCGACACCGCCAGATAGAACAAGCACACGCCAAACAGCAGATAGCGCAGCCGTCCCACGTCGGCGACCCGCGGCCGGAACGCCTTGCCGGTGATTGTGACGTAGCTGCCCGCCGTGACGATGCGCCGGTAGAGGAAGAGCATCAGGAACATCACCGCGAACAGCGACGTCCCCATCGCGGCGGCGATCTGGATGCGCGGCGGATACTGCTGGATCAGCTGGTAGATCGCGGTGGTGATGACGTAATAGCGGTTCGGCGTTCCGAGCACGAGGGCGACCGCGAACGAGCCCAGCATTTCGGCAAAAACAAAGATCGCCGCGCCGAGCACGCCGGGAATGACGAGCGGCAGCGTGACGCGCAACATCGTGCGCAGCCGGCTGGCGCCGATGACCTGCGAGGCCTCCTCGAGCGCGGGGTCCATCGACTTCATCACCGCGCCGATCATCACGAAGGCGACCGAGCCTTCAAACAGCGCCATCACCCAGGCGATCCCGTAGGGCGTGTTGATGTCGATCACGTGCCCGCTGCCGCCGAGCGCGCGCCAGAACTGGTTGATGAAGCCCGATTCCGGCGATCCCAGCATGCTCCATGCCAGCGCGCCCAGCAGCGGCGTGAGATAATAAGGCACCGCCATCAGTTGCTCGAAGAGGAGCCGGCCCGGCACGTTGGTGCGCGTGAGGATCCACGCCATGATGAAGCCGATGACGAGCGCCATCAGCGTCGCGGCGAACGACACCGACAGCGTGTTGAGCATGATCTGCGGATAATTGAGCAGGGCCTCGAAATTATCGAGACCATAGGCGGTCGGCGGCCGCGTCTGCGGATCGCCGACATCGAGGGCTGCCTGCAGCAGAAAAAACACCGGGTAGAGGACGAGCACCGCGGCGACGGCGGCGACCCCATACCCGGCGATCTTCGGCGCGGAGAAAAACTCCGTGGATGAAACGGCCGCGCTCACAGCCCGAGCATGCCGTTCCATTCCTTCAGGAAGGTCGCGCTCTGCTTGGCGTAATCGTCCCAATCCTGCGGATAGAGCAGCTTGAACTGGGTGAGGCTGACGCCGGTCGGCATCGGCGGCGCGTCGGTTCGCACCGACGCGTAATAGAGATTCGGATTGGTCTGGTACCATTCCTGGCCGCGCTTAGACATCGCCCAGTCGACGAACAGCTTGGCGGCTTCCGGATGTGGCGCCTTGTTCACGGCGCCCACGACGAGCGGCGTCGCCACCAGGCCGTCGGCCGGCGCGACAAACTCGACCTTGGCGCCGCGGCTCTTGAACAGGATATAGGCCGGATATTCGCCGATCGCGGTGATCGTATCGTCGCCCTTCGACAGCCGGTCGAACAACTGCACCCGCGAGTCGAAAGCGTGCGGCTGCAATTTGGCGAATTCCTTCCAGAAGCCGTCGCCGTAGAGCTGACGCAACATGTACCACTGTACGAATTGCAGCCCGGACGCCGAGATCTTGCAGCTGATCTTGCCCTTCCAGCGCGGATCGAGGATGTCCTTCCAGCCTTTCGGCGCATCGGAGCCGGCAACCTTGTCGACGTTGTAGGCGATGCCGGCCGGATCGACGCCGGTCCAGAAGAAGTAGCCCTTCGGCGAGCTCATGTTGTCCTTCTTGTACGCGCCGGATTCCGGCGACTCGTAGTGTTCATAGCCGCCCTTCTTCTGGAAATCGAAAGCCGGCGACAGGTCCGAGAGCTGGAGCACGTCGACGTCGAAGCGGCCGGCCGAACGCTCCGCCAGGATCTTGCTGTAGAGCGCGCCAGTCTGCGCGCGCACATAGCTCGTCTTGATCTTCGGGAAATCCTTGCTGAAGCCCTGCATGATGCCGGCGGTGCCGGCCTCGTTCTCGTGGCAATAGAAGACCAGCTGGCCTTCCTGCTCGGCCTTGGCGACGTCGGCATTGGTCAGGAAGTCCAGCACTTTGGTCGGCGATTTCGACAGCGGCTGCGCCAGCACATTGGGCGCCGCGATGCCGATAAGGGGAAGCGTGGCGCCGGCTTTGAGCAGTGCGCGCCGCGTGATGTGTCCGAATTTCGTGTGCGCCATGGCGTCTCTCCCTGTTGATTTTTGACGCAGCCTGTGGCGGCCGCTTTTTTCAACACAGTACGGTTATTGCACCACTCCCCGCGCGTTTCGGAAAGGCCGCCGCGCGGCTTTTTCGGCGCCGGGCATAACCGCTTGAAGCAACTGGATTTGCTGGCGGGCGCAGCCGCGCAAGGCGCGGCCCGCCCTGCCCGCTGTCCCGCTGACGGCGAATTCTACAGCGCGTCATGAAGAGAATGTCTGCTAAGGACCTTGGCCATGACACGTGCATCAACATTCACGGCTTCGGACGGCGACGGCTACGAACGGGTGATGGGGCGTTGGAGCCGCCGCCTGGCTGAACCGTTCCTTGACTTCTCCGGTTTCGCGGACGGCGAACAGGTGCTGGATGTCGGATGCGGAACAGGCAGCTTGACGTTCGCTCTGTCGGCGCGGGCAAAAATCAAAAGTATTTGCGGACTGGACTTTGCCCCCGAATACATCGACTACGCGTCGCGTCGCAATTCCGACCCGCGCATCGAATTCAAGGTCGGAGATGCCGGCGCATTGCCTTTCCCTGACCGCTCTTTCGACCGCGTTTTGTCATTGCTCATGCTGCACTTTGTGCCGCAGGCCGATCGCGCCGTCGCGGAGATGCGGCGTGTTGCACGGCCAGGTTCAACCGTAGCGGCAGCCGTGTGGGACGTTCGCGGTGGCTATGTCGCAAACCGCATCCTGCTCGACACGGCAGCGGCGCTCGATGCGGCTGCGAATGAAAGACGCGCCAGAAATTATACGCGCCCGATGACACGTCCCGGCGAATTGGCGGCCGCATGGTACAAAGCCGGGTTTGACAACGTCCAGGAGGGGACCTTGACCATCCGCATGGAATTCGCCTCGTTCGTCGACTACTGGGCGCCCTATGTCGGCAAGGAAGGGCCGGTCGCCGAATACGTCAGCGCTCTGAGCGCCGACCGGCAACAAAAGCTAAAGGACGCAGTCGAGCGCGCCTATCTTGATGGCGAGCGTGATGGCGTTCGCTCTTACGCTGCAACCGCCTGGGCCGTGCGGGGAACCGCGCCGGAGTAGCGGGACATCAGTCGCAAACTGCCGATATTTTTTTCTCTTGCTGTCGCATGTCGGCAACGACCGATTGTGCGTCCTCACCGCCCTGAATCCTGTTTGCGAAAAACCGTAATAGATCGGCTGTCCGCCGCAATTCCTTTTCACAGTTTGGCGTTGCGCCGGGCTTGCCGCCGTCATCGGCCTGCGGACGGGCGGCGTCCGGCTTGTCTTCTTTAGCTATCGGTGCCGTCTCAACCTTGGCGACAGGTGTCTTAACTTCGGGTGCGACCGGCCGGGGCGCATCTTTAAAGAGCAGTGCCACAATGACGATGAGGTACAGCCCGACAAACACAACGAGGAGTCTGTCATTGTTCATTGCGACGATCCGTTACAACGCGCCGCGACCAGCGTTTGCTAGTTTGAAAAACAGAATGGTCATTGTCGATCGTTGCCGGCATTGTCCAGGGCTTATACTAGATCGACGCCAGATCACCGTTCAACCGGACTGGCAAAGGCCGCGGGATTTGTCTCAATTAACCTCAGTCGCTGATGTCGTCGCGTCCTTTCACAACCATGAGCGTTGCGGTGATATGCAGGCGTTTGTCCTCCACTTGCGGATATTCGCAAAATGGATCGGACAAAAAGAAAGACCGCCTCGTGGCGGTTTCTCCAAAATCAGATCAGTTTTTTGATCAGACGCCGTTTGCGGGTGGGCGCCTCGCAAACGACCGCTGTGGCATTCCTATAGTGCAAGTTCGATTATGCTAACGAGCCCGTATCCCAAGAGAGATATCCAGGCCGCTGTGAGCCCTAGTGCACAAGCGAGCACTGCCGGTGGCCATATCTGGAGAAACAGGGCCTGTACGTGATGAAAGAGCGATTGGACGGCAGGCGCCGGTGCGATCAGCGCGATCGCTTTTTGAGTTTGCATGGTTGCCCTTCACTTGCGCGCCGGATACGGCACCACGACGACAGCAGTAACCCCGCCCGTTTTTAGATCGGGCGGGGTGACCGAAGACAGCATGCTGGGTTGTGGCTTGTCCCAGCAGTGGACTCACTAAGCAGCTAATTTGCTGCGCCGCAATAGTTTTATTGCGATGCAGTAAGTCAATACAGTAATTAAGATTTCAGCCGCTAACGCGCCCGGGACCTACCCGATCCTTGCCGCAATAGCCTCAGAGCGCGTCGATATATTGTTCCATGCGGCGTCGCATCGCCGCATCGGGAAGCGGCGGCCGTGCCGCGGCAATATTGTCGTCGACGTAACGCGCCTGCGCCATGCCGGGCACGGCAATCGGCCGCGACGGATGCGACACGAGGTACTTCAGGAAAACTTGTGCCCAGCTGGTGGCGTTGATCTCGCGCGCCCAGTCGGGCAGCGGACGTCCGCGCGTGGCTTCGAACAACCGCCCGCGCCCGAACGGCAGGTTGATCATCACCGCAACGCCCCGCTCCTGGGCCAGCGGCAGAATCCGTTCGGCGGCGGTGCGATTGTCCAGCGCATAGTCGACCTGGATGACGTCCAGGGCCTGGCGGCGCATCATCGCCTCGAAGGCAGGATATTGCCGGTCAGTGGATGTGGTCGCGCCGAGCGCGCGGATGCGGCCGGCGGCCTTCAGGTCGCGCAGGATGGCCAGCTGATTGTCGATGTCGCGCAGGTTATGGACCGCGATCAGGTCGATCTGCTTGGTGCGCAACCGGACGAAACTCTGCTCGATCTCCGCCACGCCCTCTTCCCGGCTGTTGACACCCACCTTCGTGGCAAGAAACAGGCGGTCGCGAATGCCAAGCTGCTCTACCAGTAGTCCGATCACCTCCTCCGCCTTTCCGTAGGACGGGGCGGTGTCGATCACCTGGCCGCCGAGCTCCACGAAGCGCGCGATTGTCGCCTTCAGCGCGGCGAGCTCCGCCTCGCCGTCCGGATCGGCATAACGCCTGGCGGTGCCGATCCCGATGACAGGCAACTCACGGTCGGCACCGGGGATCCTTGCGGTGATCAATGCATTGCTTGCCACTGTCTGAGCGCGCGCGCTGCGCGGCAGCGCGGCAACGACAGCGAAAGCAGCCGCTGAAGACAGGAAGGTTCGACGTTTCATGACCGATGTCTTTCGTCCGGGATCGCGCCGTCGGTGTTATGCGACGGAAGCCCAGTCGTTGAGGTGTCGGCACCCGCAACTGGACTTCCCTCCACAAACGCGATCGGTGCAAGGCGCTTTCGATTCACTGTGAGATCGAACACGTCGAAGCGGTTGTAGTAGCCCACGACGTCGTGAAACTGCTTGGGCTCGACGCATTGCGCAATGTCGACGTCCTGATAGAGAAGGCCTTCCGCCTCCGACAGCGTGTCGCTGATGATCTCGCCTGACGGACCAAGCACCATCGATACGGCCTGTGGGCTGTTTTCGAGCGTCTCGAGGCCGTCGCGATCGATCGTGCGCAAAGCCTCAAGCGTGCGCTTATCAAGGAATCCGGACGACACCACGTTGAAAACCTTGCCCTCGAAAGAATGCGCACCGGCGCGGATGCGGATCGCGGAGGCAAGGTCGTAGCGGCCCGGCTCGTTCGCCGGCCGTGTCGGCCAGACCGGCGGATAGGACGAAATGTGTACCTGCTCGCCTTGCGCGATCAGCGAGTAGCGCGCGAGCGGGTTGGTATTCTCGCCGCAGATCAGCATGCCGATCTTGCCGATGTTCGTGTTGCTGACCCGTAGGCCTTCACCGTCGCCGTTGGCCCAGATCAGCTTTTCATAAAATGTTGGCACAAGCTTGCGGTGGTGGTTGATAACGTTGCCGTCGGCGTCGACCAGCAGGTTAGTGTTCCACAGGCAGCCAACTGAAACCGGCGAACGCTCGCTGATGCCGATTGAAACAACGATGGCATTCTCGCGTGCGGCGTTGCACAGCGCGGTCACCTCCGGTCCAGGCACCTCGATCGAATTTGCCGCGAGACGCTTGAAGAAATCGTGATTCTTGATGGGTGCCTGCACCGAAGCCCACACCGGGAAACCAGGGACGAAGGATTCAGGAAAGGCAATGAGCCGTGCGCCGGCCCGACTCGCCTCAGCCATCAATGAGCACGCCTTCTCGATGGTCGCCGTCGCGTCGAGAAATACCGGCGCGACGTGGGCGGCGCACACCTTGAACTTCGGATAAGCGGATGTCGTCATGTGTCGTTACCGATCGGTGGCGGCGGTGAAAGCACCGCCGCCACCGTTGCGGAATCTTACACGGGCATCTGCGACAGGTTGTGCCGCAGCGGCATGTTCTTGGCGAGCTCTTCCTTCGGGATCCGCTTCTTCACCTCGAGCTTGCCGTTTTCGACACGGCTGATGTAGCAGTCGATGATGCCGACGTGATCTTCCTTGCGGATGATCTTGTCGCCCTGCGGATGCGCGAGCGAGTTCTTCAGCTGTATGCCTTCGAGCGCCTGGATCACGCCCTCGACATCCTTGCGGGCCTTGTAGCCTGAGGCCTCGACCGCCTGCTTGATCGCGAAGATGTCCTCCCAGGATTGCCAGCCATGGCTTTTGTCCATCACGCGCGTGCCGCCAATCTCACGTGCGTGCACGTCGTCAATGCCCATCCGCTTGATGAATTCGCGATGGAATTCATCATCCTTGGCCTTCAGCATGCGTGGGAAGTTTTCGAAGAAGTAAACCCCTTCGGCGGCGCCCTGAATGTCGTCGGGGGCGATCGATTCAATGCTGGCCGACGAGGAAAACATCTTCATCTTCTTGTCGAGGCCCATGTTCTTGGCCTGGGTGTAGAAGGCGACCGACAGCGACCCGATGAAGGCCGGCAACAGCACCTCGGAATCACCCGGGATCTGCGACAGGTAGGGCACAAAGTCCTTGGCATCGAGCGGGATCGGAATGCTGCTCAGCACCTTGCCGCCCGACTTCTCGATGTAGTGCTTGGATTCCTGGTTGGTGCTTTGTCCCCAGGCATAGTCGGCATAGATGATCGTCCATTTCTTGCCGAAATTCTCGACGCACCACGGCAGGCTCGCCGCCGCGATTGAATAGGTGTCCGTGCCTGTGCGGAACGAGAAGCGCGTGCCTTTCGCGCCGGTCGCCTCGGTCGCTTCGCCGGTCGAAAAGTAGATTGTCTTCAACTCGGAGGCGATCGGGATTGCGGCGAGCATGACGCCGGAGTGAACCGATCCGACGATGAATTCGGCATTCAGGCGTTGGACAAGATTACGCAGCTTGCGCGCGCCGCTGGCCGGATTGGATTCGGTGTCTTCGGTGGCAAGCTCGACCTTGCGGCCGGCAATGCCGCCGCCCTGATTGATGATGTCGACGGCAGCCTTGGCGGCCTTGTCGTGCCAGAGACCCCAGGACGAAATCACGCCGGTCAGGTCGCAGTGATGCCCGATCACGATCGGCCCGGAGGCCTGCGCGTAAACATCCTTCATCAGGGTCAGATTGGCAGTGCCGAGTGCGCCGCCCGCCAAGGCGACTTCAAGGAAACTGCGGCGGGATAACTTTCTTGCCATGGTCGTTCTCCCTCTGTGTACAAAGTTTAGTGAGACAGCCCGAGATATCGGTGCACGATCTCGGGCTGCGACTTGAGTTCGTGCGAGGCACCGGAGTGGACGATGGTGCCCTTTTCCATGAGAAACACGCGCGGGCAGAGCTTGAGCGCGGTTTCCACGTTCTGTTCCACCAGCAGGATCGAAACCCCGCTTTGATTGATACGGTGAATTTCGCGGCGAATCTGCGAGACCAGCCGCGGCATGATGCCTTCGGTGGGCTCGTCCAGGATGATGAGTTTTGGCCGCATCATCAGGCAGCGGGCAATCGCGAGCATCTGTTGCTCGCCGCCGGACAGCGTGCTGCCTGACTGCTTCAGGCGCTCCTTGAGGCGGGGGAAACAGCTCAGCACATATTCTTGCTGCTCATCGTCGCGCATGCCGGGAACGCCGATAGTGAGGTTCTCCAGCACCGACAGCGTCGGAAAGATGCCGCGTCCCTGCGGCACGTAGCCGATGCCCTTGCGCGGGATCAGGTGCGGCGGGCTCTTCGCAAGGTCGTCGCCGTGAAATTCAATGACGCCGTGGCTGCGCGCCACCAGACCCATGATGGAGCGCAGTGTCGTCGTCTTCCCGACCCCATTACGGCCGAGCAGCGCGGCGCACTCGCCTTCCTTCACCTCAAGGCTGACACCTTGCAGAATATGCAGCTTGCCGATGTGAACGTGAACGTCGCGCAGGCTAAGCATGCACCGCCTCCTCGACGTAATCTTCGTCTTCCGGCCGGCCCAGATAGGCTTCGCGAACCCGCTCGTCTTCGGAAATCTCTTTCGCCGTACCGGACGCGAGGATGGCGCCTTGCGCCATGACCGTGATGGCATCGGCGATGCCGAACACCACCGTCATGTCATGTTCGATAATGATGATGTCGATGGTGCGCGCCATCTCGCGGATCTTCGCAACCGCGCGCTCAGTTTCCGCCGGGCTCATGCCGCAGGTCGGCTCGTCGAGCAGGAGCAGCTGCGGGTCGGAGATCAAGGCCATGCCGATCTCGAGCAGCGCCACATCGCCGTAGGACAAAGTCCCCGCCTGCCGACGCGCAAGCGCCGCCAGCCCGATCTGCTCGAGAGTTTGCTCGACGCGCTCACGCGCGACCGAATCACTCTCCGCGTCGCGGAGCGGATGCAGAAAGCGCTTCGATCCCTCGAACGTTATCCAGAGATTTTCTGCCACGGTCAGCTGGGCGAAAACGCTCTTCACTTGCAGCGTCCGCTTGATCCCCAGCCGGCTGATCTCATGTGCGGGTAAGCCAGTGATATCGCGGCCGCGGAACAGCACCTGCCCTGCATTCGGCTGGAGCAGGCCGGAGATCAGGTTGAACAACGTTGTCTTGCCGGCGCCGTTGGGTCCGATGATCGCGTGCAGCTTGCCGCCCGGCAGTGTCAGGCTCAGGTCGTCGACCGCGATGAGGCCGCCAAATCGTCGCGTTAAATTTCGCGTTTCGAGCACCGTTGCTGTCATGGCTCGACCTGCAATGTTCGTGACACCGGCTTTGATGCACGATCGTGCTCGAAGTGCTCGAGCGCGGCGCGCCACAATCCGACCAGGCCCTTCGGCGCCAGAATGACCACGAGGATCGCCACCAAGCCGACGATCAGGGAGTGGTGCTCCCAGTGCGTGGAAACGATCTCGCGGATCACGATGAACAATGTCGTCCCGATGATGGGACCGAACAATGTGCCGGCCCCGCCGACAATGGCCCAAACGACGCCTTCGCCCGACACCTGGTAGAACATGTAGGTCGCCGAGGCGTAGCGGCCGAAGAACGCGAACAGCGCGCCGGCTACGCCGGCAAGAAAGCCGGCCATTACGAATGCTGTGAGGCGCACGAGGAAGATATTGATGCCGATCAGCGACGCGCGAACGTCATTGTCGCGAATGGCCACAAAGGCCTTGCCAAGCGGGCTGCGTATGACCCGATGCATCAGGTAGAAGCAGAGTGCGACAACCGCCAGAATGAAGAAGTACTGGAAGGTCGGGTCGGTAAAGCTCCAGACCGAGCGCCCGAAAGTGAACGTCGGCGGCATGCTGAAATTGATGCCATCGTCGCCGCCGGTCAGCGGCTTCACGCGCACGGCGATGAAATAGAAGATCAATGAAAAGACGACGGTGATGATCGCGAAATAGTGCCAGGTCAGCCGCACCGCGAACACGCCCGAGACCAGCGCCATCGTCACGGCTGCAACAATGCCGAGACCGAAGGCCGGCCAGAACGTCAGGTGAAGCTGGTCGATGCCGATTCCGACGCCATACATGCCGAAACCGAAATAGAGTGCCTGTCCGAAGGACAGCAAGCCGACGTAGCCGAACAGCAGGTTTACGCTTGCGGCAAACAGCGACCAAATGAGGATCTCCGTGATGACGCTGACCCAGAAGTTGCTGATGAAGACGGGCACCGACCAGGGCACCGACAGCATGAAGGCCGCGAACAGCACGAGCATCACGCGATTGATTGTATTCGGCCTGCTCATCGGGCATGCCCCTTGAACAGGCCCTGCGGGCGCAGAAGCAGAACACCGCTCATGAGCACGAGCGAAGCGATCCGGGCGATCGTCGGATCCGCAACGCTCTGGATGATGCCCTCAAAGAAGGCGAGCAACACCGCAGCGGCGGCCGTGCCGGGCAGATTGCCAAGCCCGCCGATGATCACCGCCATGAAGCAGACCGGGAGAATGTCGACGCCACCGCGAAAGTCGACCGTGGTGATTGGCGCCGCGACTGCTCCACCGAACGCGGCGAGCGCAAATCCGATGCCGAAAGTCAGCACATAGATGCGTTTTGCCGGAATACCCATCGCGATCGCGGTGTCGCGATCGTGCCGCACGGCGCGCATCCAGGTGCCGATGGTTGTGTGCTGCAGGAACAGGAAGAAGGCGACGAGCGCCGCGATCGAAAGAGCCGCCGCGAAGATGCGGTAAATATCGTATTCGATGCCGAACAGGGGCACGGTGCCGGTGATGGGCGGCAGGATCCGGCGCGGCACCGGTCCGAACACGATGCGCACGCTCTCCTGAAGAATGAGCGAAAGGCCGAATGTCGCCACGATCGACAGAGCCGCGGCGCCGCGGATGGGTTGAATCACGATGCGCTGAGTCAATGCGCCGAGAAGGAATCCGATCAGCGGTGCAACAATGAATCCAAGCCAGAAATTTCCGGTCGCCTCCAGCGTGAACCACGCCAGCACGGTTCCGACCATGAAAAAATCGCCGTGCGCAATGTTGATGACGTCGAGGAGGCCGAAAATGACCGAAAGACCGAGCGCGATCAGCGCGATGATCAGCCCCCAGATCAGCCCGTTCAACGCCAGCAGTAACAGCGTATCCATCATGACGCGACGCGATTGATGCGCGGGCCAACGGCTTTCCCGCGACAGTTTCCGATCAATGGTCCCTTGAAGCAATGGCCGCCGATGGGCGCCGAACGTCGCAGCGCAATTTGCAGCCGCACGACGCACAATCTGTGATGGCGTCGCGTGACATTGCGCGCGGAGCGATGGTCATCCCGCTGCATTCATTGCCCTATTTTTACCGGCGGCACGCGCGATTTCCGTCGCCGCGACGACGTGGCGGTCGATGTTGAGCTCTTCCGGTGTCAGCCCCAGCGCCAGTCCGACCAGCTGCGGCAAATGCAGGACCGGAACATCAAGTTCCTGGCCCAGGTCGTTCGCAATCTCGCGCTGAAAACCGTCGAGTACCGTGTGGCAAAGCGGGCACGGCGTCACCATCGCCTGCGCCCCCCCGGTCTTTGCCGACAGGATGTGCTGGCCGGTCAGCTTGATCGCGACCTTTTCGTCGTGCGCGGCGGTATGGAAGCCGCAGCATTCCGTCCGGCCGCTGTAGTCGATGGGGCGGCAACCCAGAATTTCAGCGAGCCGCTCAAGCGCGACGTTGTTGCGCGAGTCGACGAAACCGTATCGCAGCGGCGGACGGGTGATATGGCATCCGTAGAATGCCGCCACCGTCAGTCCGGTCAGGGGATTCGTGACGAGCTCGCGCAAACGAGCCTCGCCGATATCCTCGTAGAGCACCCACAGGAAATGGCTGATTTTGGTCCGGCCGCTGTACTTGAGATTTTCCTCGGCCAGTTTTTCATTGACCGCCTGTGCGAGCTTTTCGTCGCTGACGAAAGCGGCGTGCGCGTCGAGCAAATTGAGCGTGCACGTGTTGCAGATTGTCATGAGCGGCAGCTGCTCGCGCTCGGCGAGCGCGAGGATGCGGACGTTGAGCGCGTAGAAGCCTGCCGGATCGATGGCGCGCAGCTCGCGCGCGCCCGTGCACGTCGCCGACTCCAGCTGCAACAGGTCAAGGCCGAGCCGGTGCGCGACGCGGTGGGTCGCGACATTGAGCTCGGCGCACGTGCTGCGCGCCGAACAGCCGGGATAATATGCAAATCTCATTGCGAGGCCTCCCGACCAAGCAGGCGGCGCGCGGGCTCCGCAGCCGGGGTCTTCCTGCCAAACAATGTTCGCAGCGGGTTGATCTTGCCGCGCAGAAGCAGGCGGACGATGCGAGGAAGCCTGACGAGCGCACGCAGCCCCTGAACGCTGAGCACCAGTGCGCCCGGATCGACGCGGCCGCGCTCCGCGACGATTCTGCGCAGCGCGAGCGAATGACGCGCTTGTTCCGGCAGCAGCAACGCCACTTTTGCCTTCAACGGCTCGATGACGCGGCTGACAATCGGAATCGCAGCCGGGCACACTTCCTCGCATTTGTAACAGGAGACGCAGTTGAATATGCCCGTGAGAGCCAGCGAGCGGGCGACCTTGGCCGGGCTGTTGCGCGGATCGAGCGCGGTCTGTCCCAGCTGCACCAGCGGTGCGGGCCCGGCGAAATCCGTCAGGTCTCCGAGGCCGATCACCGGGCAGGCCGAGTAGCAACACATGCATCCGATACAATCGAGGGCCTTCGATGCATCTTTCATCTGCTTGTGCGACAGCGGCTCGGGAAATCCGGCATAGGCGTCGGACCGTTCGATCCAGGGCTCCAGGCGCGCGACCTTGCTTTCAAACGGCGCGCGGTCGACGACCAGATCGCGGATGACGGGCAGATTGCGCAGCGGCTCGATGGTCATCTCGGGCTCGACCGCTTCCCAGCACGCAAGCACTTCGCGCCCGTTCATTCGCACGGCGCACGTGCCGCACATCTTGGAACCGCAGATCCAGCGGTAGGCGAGATCCGCGGCTGCGTTCTCGGCGATCCAGTTCAAGGCGTCGAGAACGCGCATCCATTTGCGATAAGGCACATTGAAGGTGTCGTACCGGTGGCTGCCGTTCTCCTGGCGGCGAACGCGCACGACGATGCTGGCACCGGGCTCAATGCGGGAATTGCGTGCCTGCAGCGAGTCATCGTGCTCGGCCTGGCCGATCCTGCTGGCGCCGTCGCGAGGCGATGTCTGCATATCGAGCATCACCAGGCCACCTGCAGGTTGTCGCGCACGTCAAAGCCGGGCGTGAAGAACGGAAGCTGATACGGCCGCTGCTCGAAGCGCAGGCCGTTTCCGGACTTCTTCAGGACGTTCGCGACCAGCCAGTTTCTGTTGTCGGTTGCCGGAAAATCGGTGCGGATGAAGGGGCCCCGGCTCTCCTTGCGCTCGAGCGAGGAATGAACGATCAGCTCGCACACCTCGACCATGTTCATGACGTCGATGGCATCCAGCCATTCGTAGTTCGCGACCGGGCTTTGCGTGGCAATTACCATGTCGGGCAGCACGTCGAGACGGATTTCCTCGATGTCGTCGAGCGCCGAGCGCAGACCGGCCGCATTCTTTTCGACCCCGACCTTGTCCCACATCAGCTTGCGGAGCTTTTCCTTGACCCCGGCCGGCGAGACGCCGCCACTGGAGCGGCTGCGCAATTTTTCGAGCCTGCGCCTTTCCGTTTCGCACTCGCTGTCGGAGATGGGCCGATCGGTCAGTGAATCAAACTCCGCGGCGATGGCATCGGAAACGACCTTGCCGTCGTAAGTGGCGAGCCCGATCAGCCCGTTGCTGTGGCCGCTGACGCCTCCGGCCGCATAAAGTCCGGGGATCGACGAGCGCATGGTTGCGGTGTCGACATCGATGCCGCCCTGCCGGTAGTGCGAGGTGACGGCGGTCTCGACCAGCTGCTCGGGAAACCTGAGCCCGAGCTGGCGGAAGGTCTTGCCATAGGTCGTGTAGGTCTCGACTTCGTTGGCGTTGCAGTTATCAAAGCCCGCGTAATAGCCGCCGTCATAGCGTGCCTTGCCGGCATGCACCTGCTTCACAAGCGCCTTGAGCTGGACCGTGTAGGGGCCGAAGGCGAGCGGGTCGTCGTTCTGCTGGTTGAAAAATTCCTCGCCCGCCGAATTGACCATTCGCGCCGACTTCTCCGAGCCCAGCATCGGGTTGGGATAGACCTGCATGCGCTGCCAGGTCGGCGGGTCGGCGATGTCGTTGGTGTGCCACCATTGCATTTCCATGTTGACCATCGTGGCGCCCGCCCGCCAGGCCATGGCGAGGCCATCGGCCGACATCTCGCGGGTCCCGGTCGATCGCTGGTGCAGACGATCGGAATATCCCGTGGCCATGACGACGGCGCGCGCCCGCACGACGACGTACTCACCGGTCATGATGTTGAGGCAGAAGACGCCGCCGATGTTTCCGTCATCGTTGCGCACGAGCGCGGTCGCGACCGTTTCCTCCAGGCGCGGAATTCCGGCGCGGATGACTTGCTTGCGCCGCAGGTCCATGAACGGCACGCCGGAATTTCCCTGCACGTTGGCGGCGACGCTGCGGATCGCGCCCGGACTAGTGACGACATTTCCTTCGTCATCCCGCCTGAAGTAGAGACCGAGCTCTTCCAGTTCGGGGTAGTAGACTTGTTCGATCCAGGCGCCGCATCGGCGCGCCCATTCCTGATCGATGAGAAACTGGTTGTGGTACTTGATCAGAAACTCGGCGGTGTTGCGGGCCTGCAGCTCGCTGTTTCCGAGCAACCGGCCCGAGATGACCAGGTTGCCGGCGAACAAGGACGCGCCGCTTTTGCCGACAAGACCCTTGCAGATGATGAGAGGCTTGATGCCGCGCTTCTGCAGGCTGAGCGCGGCGTAGCAGCCGGCTGCACCGCCGCCGATAATAGCGACATCGGCCGTGAGCGTTTGCATGGCGGCCCCCTCTCCACCCAAGGTAATCATGCAAATTCGCCATGTCTCATGGTGTAATTTTGCACCACCCAGTGCTCATTTGTCGTAGGCTTCGGGCTGGCTCCGGAGAGGGGATGGCGATGAATCCCAACGTTGCGAAGTGGGACGATCTGAAGTTGTTCCTCGAGGTTGCCCGGCACGGCAGCGTCCATGCGGCGGCCAAGCGGCTGCGGCTCGACCATTCCACGGTCGGCCGGAGGATCGGCCGGCTCGAATCCCTGCTGGCGGTGAAGCTGTTCGACCGCAGCCGGAAGGGTATCACGGTGCGGCGCGAGGCCCAGGGCCTGCTCAAGCACATCGAGCAGATGGATCGTCACGCCGGGCACCTGGAAGACGCATTCGTCCGCAGCAAGAGCACGACGACGCAGGTTGTCCGCATTGCCACCATGGAAGGGATTGCCAGCGGCTATCTGGCGCGGCGGCTGCCGGCGCTCGCGCAATTTGGTCCGGGCATAAAAATCGAGCTGGTCAGCATCCCGCAGGCGGTCGACCTCAACCGCAAGGAGGCGGATGTCTTTCTGAGCTTCTTCAATCCGGATGCGCGCGGGCTCAAGAGCGCCCTGTTCGGGACATTCTCGCTCTTTCTCTATTGCTCCAGGGACTATCTGCGCCGCCACGGCACGCCGCGAACCCGCGAGGATCTCGATGAGCATGTTTTTGTCGGGTACATCGAGGATTTGCTGGCCATCAATGCGGTGCGCTGGCTTGACGAGGTCGTCACGGCACCGGCCATGAGCTTCCATAGCAACAGCGTCTTCGCTCAATGCAACGCCGCCGTTTCGGGGCTTGGCATTGCATTGCTGCCGACTTTCGTGGGCGAAGGCGTTGCCGGTCTGCAGCGAATTTTACCCGACAAAGTCTCGGTGCAGCGGGACGTTTGGGTTTCGGTCCGCACCGAACAAAGCCACTTAAGCCGGATAAAATCCGTTACGCAATTCCTGAAATATATTTTTGCGCACGACGTCGAATTTTTGTCAGGCGCCGTCGATGAGCTTTCGAGTTTGAAACTCTCGCAAGAGTGAGGCTCGGGCCGCACTCCCACTCTTCGCCACCGGCCTCGGCGCGTTAGGATCCGGCGCCATGTCAGGGAACGATCCGCTCCGCGCGGAACTGCCGCATGAGCCGCACGAACATCTCTTCGCTGTCGACCACGTCGTGGAAGCCGAAGCGGCGCGATTTTGTAACGTCCGACATCACATCCCAGTCGCAGCCGAAGACGTAATCGGCAAAGGGCCAGGCCACCAGGTCATCGTAGGCGTAGGGCTGCAGCCCGTGTTTCGCCGTCATTGTGCGCCAGAGCGACGCCTTGTCCGCCATGTCCACCGTCAGGCTTGTGGTGCGGACGTCGCCCGCCGGCATATCGAAAGCCGCGGCGAGCTTCGGCCACAGATTTTTCCAGCGAAAATAATCGCCGTTGGTGATGTTGAATGCTTCGCGCCCGCAGCGTGGCTCGTTCGCCGCCCACAGCGCGGCGTTGGCGAAGTGCTCCGAGGCGGTGACCTGATAGATTGATGAAAAAGCGCCGGGCTTGCCCGGAAAATCCAGCGGCCGTCCAAGCTCCTTGCTGATCGCCGCGTAAACCGCGATGGCCGGCGCCAGACTCATCGGGGTGCCCGGCGCGAAGCCGCACAAGGTCTGCGGCCGCAGCTCCACCCAGTCCCAGCTTTTGCCGCGCTGGAAGGCGGCGAGCCAGTCGATCTGGTCGAAATAGTAGTTGGCACCCGCGTGGCGCGGATCGCTCTCGCGCGCCGGCGTCCTGAAGGGCCCCAGATGCGAACCGTAATATTTCGTGCCGGTGACCAGGACCACGCGATGCAGCGCGCGCGACGCCTCATCGATCGCCGTGACGGCGTTGACGAGCATGTCGCGGTTCGGAGCTATGTTCGATGCATAGTCCGCAGCGGCGCCGGCCGCAGGCTGAAACGCTGCGTAGAAAACGTGCGTGACGTCCTTCAATCCGGCAAGCTTTTCCGCCACGCACTGGCCGTCGAGGAGATCGACAGCGATATGACGGTAGCGCGGCGCGGCATCGGCGGTCCGGCGCGATAGACCGACGACGGACCAGTCGCCTTGCGCGAGCAGTTGCGCGACGATGTAGCGCCCGATCACACCGAGCGCGCCGACGACGACGGCCTGCTTGTGCTCTGCCATGCGCGCCCCGTAGTCAAAAACAGACCGCCGCGAGGCGGTCTTTCTGTCTGTGCTAAGCGCCGCAAAATTTACACTAAAGACGCGTGGCCGGCTTGGCGCGCGCTCTTATTCTACCTGTCGTAAAAAGGTACGTTCTTCTGAAAGAATAAAGCGCTCTTTTTGAGCAAATTCAAAGTTCGCTTTTCCCTCTTGATCGGCCTTCAGGCGCGTCCGGTAAGCCTCGTAGCTTGCAAGGCTGTCGAATGAGATCAGTGCGTAGGCGACATTGTCGGTGCCCTCGTGCGGCATCCAATAACCCACCAACTGGCCTCCGCACTTCGGGATGATCTTCAGCCATCGGCGGGCATATTCCTCAAAACTATCGCGTTTGAATGGATCAAGTTGGTAACGAATAAAAACGGTGACCGTCATTGCCCAACCCCCCGTTCTAATGTTCACGGCGCGCTTTTTAGTCGATGTAACGTCCAGAATAGAGGGCGAAGGCGATGAGAACGCCACCCGTTTCCGGCGGCAACGACAGCGAAAGCAGCCGCTGAAGACAGGAAAGTTCGACGTTTCATGGCCGACGTTCAAACCGATGAGACTGTGTTTAGGTATTCGTCGCCATCTTCAGACTCGACAGGACCCCCATCGATCAACGTCGAGAGATGCCTTCGTTCAACGACCTGATCTCGCCCCATTCGCGCGGTCGGACCGCGCCGGCGCCGCGACCAAGTTCCAAACAAAAAATCCTCCGCCCGAGTCATTCCCACATACAATAGACGTCGCTCCTCCGCAGGGTCGCAATCGTCCATCGGAATCAATCCGGTTTCCAATCCGGCTATGATGGTCGCTTTGACCGTCAGGCCTTTTGAACCGGCAAGCGTCATAATCCGAACCTTTCCATTCTTCTCTAGGGCAATATCCTTAGCTAAAGGAGCAACCTGGCCCAGATAGCGCCCAAGATCGTCAGTTGTTTCTGTGCGGGCATCAATTTCTTTGAGCAGTTCTGCCATGGCGGCGGATAACCTTACATCAGACTCTCCATAGATCTCCACGATCCAATGGCCCCATCCGTTCTCGGGCTGGGCGGCCGGTAATTCAACAACTTCTATTTGCCCGAGCACCTCAGCTATCAAGGCGTCTGCACGCCCTCTGAGGCCCGCTGATAAGTCTGGAAAACCATCGCCGTAGGCCAACAATAGAGTTTGGCCAAATGTCGCAAGAGTCTCTCGCGCCCTATCATATATGTAGTCGAAAAAAGTGTCGCCGATACCATGCGTCAAATACAACATTGAAGCCCAAGCTAGAGAATCTTCCCGATGCACACACAACCGAAGGATATTGAGCGCCTTTCGGTTAGGTGGATCAGCCAGCGTTTCCCTAACGTCATTGGGATCAGAAAATGGAATCTGACGTCTCCCCAATTCTTCCTTTATTGGCGCGGTGAACAAGCCATGGTGGTCACTTCGCACCAAGATCAGCACTTCTTCCGGCTGAACGCGTCGATCCGCAATCAAGTGATTGACCAGACGAGCAATACCCCGCGCCTCTGAAACATTGCCTGGAAATGCGAGTAGTCCGACCTCGCCTGCTGTGGCGGTAGTGGCAGCCCGAAGGGATCTCCGTTCTGGGTGTCGAGCAGGATCGCCCTGAATTACATAATTTGCCCAGTCGACAATATTTCTTGCGCATCTGCGAGTAATTGTAAGCGGATAATCGGCGGCGCCCGGATAGTCGCGTAAAAAATCTCGAATTCCCTGGGGGTGCGCTTTGCGAAACGAATAGATCGACTGATCGTCATCACCCGCGGCAATAATTGTGCATCCGCGGGCTGCTAATCGACGAAGTACATCAAGGTCACATGCATTGAGATCCTGATACTCGTCTACAATCAATACGCCAAAATCAACACCGTCTAAGTCAGGGTGGTCCCGCAGAGCTGTCCTCAGCGCGTAGGGCAACTCAGAGAGAAGCGCATATCCCATAATTTGTCGGTGTTCTCGCCATCCACCCATAAACCTTGCTCGCACCTCAGCAGGTACATTCACCACCTCAGCTGGATTAAGAGATTCCCAGTTTGCGGCCAGCTCTGAAAACAACTTCGCGACGTCTCGTTTTCAGATACCAAGCCGACGCGCAAGACTTGGCTCGACAATTTTGTCGGTTTCCCAGTCATCCGCCATGCGAAATGGCCGAGGAAACTCGCCAACACCGTTATTCCTTAATAGGACAGCGATACAGAAAGCGTGGATCGTACTTGGCGTACCGATTTCTATATCTTCACGTTGTTCCAATTTCTCTACGAGCTCACCCGTTGCAGCGCGCGTAAAGGTTAGGAGCCGGGCACGCCCTGGTCGATGGTGAGCGAGCCAAGCGATGACCGTTGCGCTTTTCCCAGTTCCGGGACCGGCGAGAATGCGAGCATGCTGTGGGGCCTCATGCTGTAGAATTGATTGTTGTTCGTCGCTTGGCACAAAAGGCGGCATTTGGGACCTCACGACAACAAACCTACATACAACTATGGCGTGTCAGCACACGCAATAACTCAATACCGCGTCGTGATGCGCGGCACGCGCAAACATTTTTTGAACCGTAAGGAAATCAGTCTACTGAGGCGCAGTGTGCGGCGTTTTTTGCGGATGACCCTGTCCGTGACGCGCTTCGGACATTTTCCACCCCCTAACCCCCCACCCCTCTTCCCTTCATCGCACTCCCGATCTCATCCAGAATCGCCGGGTCGTCGATCGTCGCCGGCATCGTCCAGGGCTCGCCGTCGGCCATCTTCTTGATGGTGCCGCGCAGGATCTTGCCCGAGCGCGTCTTCGGCAGCCGCGCCACCGTGATCGCCAGCTTGAACGCCGCCACCGGACCGATCTTCTCGCGCACCAGCGCGACGATCTCCTTCTCGATCTCCTCCGGCGGGCGGTTGACGCCGGCCTTGAGCACGATGAAGCCGCAGGGCACCTCGCCCTTGAGATCGTCCTTGATGCCGAGCACGGCGCACTCGGCGACATCCTGGTGCGAGGCGAGCACCTCCTCCATGCCGCCGGTGGAGAGCCTGTGGCCGGCGACGTTGATGATGTCGTCGGTGCGGCTCATGACATAGACATAACCGTCGTCGTCCTTGTAGCCGGCGTCGGCCGTCTTGTAGTAGCCGGGAAACTCCGCAAGGTAGCTTTCCTTGAAGCGCCCGTCCTGCTGCCACAAGGTCGGGAAGCAGCCGGGCGGCAGCGGCAGCTTCACCACGATCGAGCCGATCTTGTTGGCGGGCTGCACCTTGTTGGCCTCGTCGACGATGTCGATGGCGTAGCCCGGCATCGGCACCGAGGCCGAGCCGTAGCGCACCGGGAGCGCGCCGAGGCCGACCGGATTGCCGGCGATGCACCAGCCGGTCTCAGTCTGCCACCAGTGATCGATCACCGGCACCTTGAGCACTTCTTCGGCCCACTGGATGGTCGGCGGGTCGGCGCGCTCGCCAGCAAGAAACAATGTGCGGAATTTCGACAGGTCATACTTCTTGATGAACTCGCCCTTCGGGTCTTCCTTCCGGATGGCGCGGAAGGCGGTGGGCGCGGTGAACAGCGACACCACTTTGTGCTGCGCGATCAGGCGCCAGAAGGCGCCGGCATCCGGCGTGCCGACCGGCTTGCCCTCGTAGAGGATCGAGGTGCAGCCGTGGAACAGCGGCGCGTACACAATATATGAGTGGCCGACGACCCAGCCGATGTCGGAGCCCGACCACCACACTTCGCCCGGCGCAATGTCGTAGAGATTCGGCATCGACCACTTGAGCGCGACCATGTGGCCGCCATTGTCGCGCACAACGCCTTTCGGAATGCCGGTGGTGCCGGACGTATAGAGAATGTAGAGCGGATCGGTGGCGGCCACCGGCACGCAGGCGCTGGTATTGGCGTAGTTGACCGCGTTCTCCCACACCTTGCGCCAGTCGTGGTCGCGGCCCGCCGTGAGCTGGGCCTCGCATTGCGGCCGCTGCAGGATCATGCAGGTGGGCGGCTTGTGCTGCGCGAGTTTGATCGCCTCATCTAACAGGGGTTTGTAAGGCACGACGCGCGCACCCTCGATGCCGCAGCTGGCGGAGAGGATGACCTTCGGCTTGCAGTCATTGATGCGGGTGGCGAGCTCCTTCGCGGCAAAGCCGCCGAACACCACCGAGTGGATGGCACCGATGCGCGCGCAGGCGAGCATCGCGAACACCGCCTCCGGCACCGCGGGCATGTAGATGATGACGCGGTCGCCCTTCTCCACCCCGAAATCGCGCAGCATGGCGCCGAGCAGCTGCACCTCCGACAGCATGCGGCCGTAGGTGAAGGTCTTCACCGTATTGGTGACGGGGGAATCGTAGATCAGCGCCAGCTGGTCGTTGCGGCCGGCGAGCACGTGGCGGTCGAGCGCGTTGTAGCAGGTGTTGCAGACGGCGCCGGTGAACCAGCGGCCGTAAATGCCGGCGTCCTTGTCGAAGATCTTTTTCGGCTTCTCGTACCAGTCGATGCCGGCGGCGGCCTCGGCCCAGAATCCCTCCGGGTCGCGCTGCCAGCGCGCATAGATGTCGTGATAACGGCTGGCGCGGGCGTCCATCGTCTCCTCCAAGCGCCATTGTGCTGACCTGACGCAGCTTTGAAAAGACGTTATTTCCCGCCCGCGGAGCGTCCCCGATTGTTCGGGCGCGCAGCGCACCAACCCATGTCCGCTAAGGGCCAGAAGCGGACACCCGGTTTATTCGATGAAGACAAATTTTCGAACTAACAGCTGCCGGCCTCGCAGAAAATAGATCGCCGATTGCACTTGTAGACGAATATCACTCGTTCGCTAAAAAAACCGCGCTCAACGAGTCCCGACCGCACATATAGCGCGCGCCGCGGGTAATCTGGACCATGGCAATAACCCTGGGCAACGTCGGAAGCCTCTTGCTGACAATTCGAACCGGCTGTGCACCAAGCAGCGATCTCAATGTGGCGCGGGCTGGTTGATACGACCTCGACTTGCCGAGCCTCCGCAGCGCCGCTCCCAGCCAGGATCGCAAGAGCAAAAATAGCAATGCGCATGGTATTACTCCGTGCAAAATTATGTTTGCCAACGGTCTTTTATCATCGCTTTACGAGGTAACCATGTCCAGACGGCAAAAGACATGCAGCAACACGTGTCATGTCTGATTTACCCCCGAAAGCAGACGTGTGCGGTGCACTCGCTCGTGTCTGCAATGGGCCATAAGCAGACTCATGCAGTGCGGCAACGCGTGTCCGCTAAGGGCCATAAGCGGACATCACCGGTTTATTCGATCAACTCGTCGGCACGTCCCGACAATGGAAGTGGGACAGCAACGCCGAGCGCCCTGGCGGCCTTCAAGTTAATGATCAATTCAACTTTGCTAACCTGCTGGACAGGGAGGTCGGCGGGCTTGTCACCCTTGAGAATCCGTCCGGCATAGATGCCGGTCAGGCGGTACGCGTCGGTAATGTCCGATCCGTAACTCACCAAACCTCCGGCCGTAGCAAACTCGCGATTCTGGAAAATTGTCGGCACGGCGTGGCGAAGCGCCAGCGCGCCAAGCTGTTCGCGAACGCCCGTGAAGAACGGGCCGGCGCCGATAACGAGCCCACCCGCCTGCAACTGGCGCAGCTTGGCGAAAACTCCATTGAAGTCCGCTTCGCTGCTGGCATTGAGGACATGGAGCTCCAGCCCCAAAGCGCGTGCAGCCGCCAGCGCTTCCTTCACCATGGGTTCCACAATCGCAGGCTCGGCCGGGTTGACGAGAAGCGCCAGAGAGCGTGCGCCCGGAAGTAATTCGTGCAGCAACTCAAGCCGCTTTGGCACTATTTCCAAGTTTGACTGGGTTATGCCCGTCACGTTGTCAGCGGGCCGGCTCAGGCTGGCGACGAGGCCGAGCTGGATCGGGTCGCCACCGATTTCGAAAACGATTGGAATAGTTGTGGTCGCCGCCTTTGCCGCAAGCGCTGCCGGCGTGCTGGTCGCAGCAACCACCGCAACCTTGCGATGAACTAGATCGGCCGCCATTTCCGGCAACCGATCGACGTTGCCATTCGCCCAGCGGTATTCGACTGCAACATTGCGGCCATCAACGTAACCGGTTTCGCCCAGCCCTTTGAGAAAGGCGGCCAATTCCCGCGCGTGACCGTTGGGAGAATCAGAATTGATAAAACCTATGACCGGCAGCGCCGGTTGCTGCGCCCACGTGGCGAGCGGCCAAGCGGCGGCTGTTCCAGCAATTAGCTTGATGAACTCGCGTCGCGTCATTGCCTCCCCCGAGGCTCGAGACAAGGCACTGAACCCGCACAGGCCTCATGCAGTGCGGCAACGCGTGTCCGCTTTGGGCCATAAGCGGACATCACCGGTTTATTCGATCAATTCGTCAGCACGGTCCAGCAGCGCAAGCGGCAGATTGAGGCCGAGCGCTTTGGCGGTCTTGAGATTGATAACGAGCTCGAATTTCACAGGTTGCTCGATAGGCAAATCGGCGGGTTTCGCTCCGTGCAAAACCTTTTGCACATAGCCCACCAGACGTTTCGCCTCGAAAATCCGACTCGGCCCGTAAGACAACAAAGCACCACTGGCCGCGAATTCCCGCCAGGAAGCAATCACGGGGAGCCGACGTTCCTGGCCATACTGGGCGATTTCGGCGGCGAGAATGCCGGTCAGCCGCGACGAGATGATGAACAGGCTTTCTGCACCTTCCGCACTTGCCGCGCGCAGCGCTGGATCGAGATCGGCGGCGCTCTTTATTGGGTGGGTCGTAAGCTTGATGCCGAGCGATTCAGCTCCGCGCTGCGCAAATGTCACTTCGTCGTCGAAATGCTGCGGATTAAATATCACCGCAACATGCCTTGCGTTGGGCGCCACTTCTTTGAGAAATTCCATCCGCTTGGCCGCCATTTCATCCGTCAGAAATGTGATGCCGGTGAAATTCTTACCTGGCCGAGCCAGAGACACGGCAATTCCCGCGCGCATCGGGCTATCGCTGACGCCACCGACGATGGGTATGCCGCCTTTGCTTGCCTCGAACAGCGGCTTGATAGCGTCACCACCAACGGAGAGCAGAAGGTCGGGCTTTTGCGCTACAAGTTCTAAGGCTAATCGCGCAAGTTGATCCGTTTTTCCATTGGCATAGCCGAAGACGATTTCAATGTTGCGGCCATCAACGAGCCCGGCCTGCGCGAGTGCGTCCTTCAACGACTGATCGATTGGACCCAATGTCGTTCCGCCGTACACAAGCCACCCAATCCGGGGCAACGATTTCTGCGCGTGCGCAGCAAGTGGCCCGGCAGCAACCGCGCCTCCGAGAAACGTGATAAACTCGCGTCGCTTCATGAAGCCTTTCTATCGGAGGCCCCGAAAAATGCCGGGCGGCCTCCGGAAAACCAGGATTGTTTTGAGATCGCGATTTTGTGCCTACCGAGGGTACCAGGCTGCCAATTGTTAGAAGCGGCGACTTCGGTACGTTGCCGTTTTCTGGGCAGCCCTCAGGAAAGCAACGCGCTTGACCGTGCAAGAACGTTACACGGATTTTGGTTTGATGTCTCTGGGGTTGAATGTCCGCTTTGGGTCATGAGCGGACATATGCGGTGCAAAAGGGCATGTCCGCTTTACACCCAATAGCGACCACAAAAGCGGATCCCTTCGAACAGTCTTGTCCGCTTTACCCCCAAAAGCGGACATGTGCAGTGCACTAGCCGATGTCCGCTAAGTGCCAATAACCGACATCTCGACGAACACAGGCATTTTCGACGCCGCGTCCGCGCAAGGGCTCCAATATTTGTAATCAAGCCGAGGGTCTTGCCTTATTCCGTGATCGCGCGATCGTGCCAAATTTTATTTTTATGGGCGACACCGTACGCAGCGGCTTGGGTACGTGCGGCGAAGCTGCAATAATGAAAAGAAAAGTTTACGCCAATGTCGCTTAACTCGGGAGAGAATAATGCTGAAACATATCTGCGCTACAACTCTGACGTTAGGTTTTCTTGTGTCGTCGGCCGACGCTCAGTTGGTCACACGCAAAGACCTGACTGCCGACCTCGCTGTCACCATGGCACAAGCCGCCATCAGCACCTGTAAAGCACAAGGCCACAACGTGTCTGCGACAGTCGTCGGTCGCGCGGGAGAAGTGATTGTCCAAATTCGGGGTGACGGCGCCGGTATGCATACTTTCGAGAACTCCTTTCGGAAGGCCTGGACCGCGCGAAGTTTCCGGGCGCCATCCGGAACAATGGAGCAGCGCCTTAAGGACAATCCAAACTTGCCGTTGATCCATCTCACCAACGTGATCGCCGACAAAGGCGGCCTGCCTATCAAAGTGGGCGACGATACGATTGGGGGCTTGGGCGTGTCCGGCTGCCCGGGCTGTGACGAGCCATGCTCGCAAGCCGGAATCGACAAAGTTGCGGACCAACTGAAATAGTTACCGCCAGAAAACGAACGGAACTCGAAGCGTGAAGGCCGTTCAAGAGCGGCCTTCATTTTAGCATCAATTCCTATCGGGTTGCAGTCAGGACATCCGCCATGCACCTATTTTCGATCGCCGTCGCTCTTCTTGCCTCCGTTGGATCGGCCGTGGCTCAAGACGCTTCACCTGACGCTCTTAAAGATCTGGCGCCAACCGGGAAACTTCGCGCTGCCATCAACTTGGGAAATGGCGTTTTAGCCCAAAAGGACCCTGCATCGTCCGAGCCCAAAGGCATTACGCCTGATCTTGCTCGCGAACTGGCGAAGCGACTTGGTGTGCCGCTCGAGATGGTTATTTTTGAGAGTGCGGGAAAGGTGTTTGATGGCGCCAAGACCGGCGCATGGGATGTCGCCTTCATCGCCATCGAGCCGGTGCGCGCCGCTGAGATTGAGTTCACAGCGCCATACGTCATCATCGAGGGGACTTACATGGTCCCGATGAATTCACCATTGAAGACGGTGACAGACGTTGATCGTCCGGGCGTCCGCATCGCTGTTGGCAGGGGCGCGGCCTACGACCTTTACCTGACGCGCACGCTCAAGGACGCCACCCTCGTTCGCGCCGAAGGCGGCGGTGGCAGTGCTTTGATTGAAGCCTTCGTGACGCAAAAGCTGGAGGCCGCTGCAGGGGTCAGGCAAGCATTGGAAGCCTACGCGAAAACCCACCCTGAGGTGATGGTGATGCAGGACAAGTTCATGGAAATTCGTCAGGCCATGGGCGCTCCCAAGGGTCGCACCGCTGGTGCCAAATATCTCAGCGCATTCGTCGAAGACATGAAGACTTCCGGGTTCGTTGCTGACGCATTGAAACGCAGCAATCAATCCGCGACCGTTGCTCCTCCGGCAAAATGATCGCGCGGACATACGCAGCGCAAAAGTGCATGCCCGCTTTGCCCCCAATAGGGACCGCAAAGACATTTGTTGCGCGTTGAGCGGCAACGGCCGAAAAAGCCGGATCCGGAATGACAGCGGTGAGCCGCTTGACTGGCCGCCCTCCCGCCGAACAATTGCCGCATGATGATTCTGACGCCGGTTTCGGCGGCGCTCATTCCCTGCAAGATCTGCGGCGAGCCCTCACCGCTTTACGGGACCGTCGACTTCAACAGAAATTGCGAGATCGAGGGCGGCGTGAAACTGCCGCCCTCCGGCACGCTGGTGCGCTACCGGCGTTGCCGCGCCTGCGGTTTTCTGTTCACCGACGCCTTCGATCGCTGGAGCCAGGCCGACTTCAGGACGCACATCTATAATGACGGTTATGCGGCGGTCGATCCGGAATATGCCGAGGCCCGGCCACGCAATAATGCGACGGCCGTGCTGGCGCTGTTCGGTGCGCACAAAAGCGAGCGGCGCGTGCTCGACTATGGCGGCGGCAACGACGCCTTTTGCTCGCATTTGCGCGCGGCAGGGTTTCCGGTCGCCGTGACCTACGATCCGTTTGTCCCGGACTTCGCCAGCCCGCCGCCGGGCAAATTCGACTTCATCACCTGCTTCGAGACGCTCGAGCACATGCCGGACCCGGTTGCCGGGATCGGCGACATCGTGGCGCATCTGGACGAGCCCGGGCTGGTGCTGTTTTCCACGATGCTGCAGCCCGCGGACTTCGACCGGCTCGGGATGGGCTGGTGGTATGTCGGCCCCCGCAACGGGCACATTTCCATGTTCAGCCGCAGCGCGCTGGCCAAGGCGTGGGGGCGGCACGGCTGCCGGACCGGCTCGTTCGACGACAACATGCACGTCGCCTTCCGCACGCTGCCCGATTTCGCCAGGCATTGGGCGAAAGGCTGACGTTGCAACACACTCCGCTCATTCCCGCGAAAGCGGGAATCCAGGGCAACGGGCACCGTCGTGTAGCCCTGGACCCCCGCTTTCGCGGGGGTGAACGGTTTATGTGGAGGCGGCGTAGTCGTGCCGCTTGAAAGGTCACATTGCTTGTCGGGCCTTGTCTTGGCTAACGTCCTCCCAAGGGGGACGTCATGGCGAAGACGCCATACGACATCGATCTCGACCGCAATCCGGCCAACTATCAGCCGCTGACGCCCCTCGGTTTTCTGGAGCGCGCGGCGGCCGTCTTTCCCAACCACACGGCCATCATCCACGGCCCGGTGCGGCGCAGCTATCGCGAGTTCTACACGCGCGCGCGCAAGCTCGCTTCGGCGCTGGCCAGGCGCGGCATCAAGCGCGGCGACACCGTCTCGGTGCTGCTCGCCAACACGCCGGCAATGCTCGAGTGCCACTACGGCGTGCCGATGTGCCAGGCCGTGCTCAACACGCTGAACACGCGGCTCGATGCCGCGATCATCGCCTTCTCGCTCGATCACGCCGACGCCAAGGTGGTGATCGTCGACCGCGAGTTTTCCGGGGTGATGAAAGACGCCCTCGCGCACGCCGAAGTGAAGCCGCTGGTCATCGATTATGACGACCGGGAATACACGGGCGCGGGCGAACGGATCGGCACAATAGAATACGAGGACTTCCTCGCGCAGGGCGCGTCCGACGATCCCTGGAAGATGCCGGACGACGAATGGGACGCGATCACGCTCAATTATACATCGGGCACGACCGGCGACCCGAAGGGCGTGGTCTATCATCACCGCGGTGCGCACCTGCTCGCGACCGGCAACGTCGTCACCTGTTCGATGGGCAAGCACCCGGTCTATCTGTGGACGCTGCCGATGTTTCACTGCAATGGCTGGTGCTTTCCCTGGTCGATTTCCGTCGTCGCCGGCACGCATGTGTGCCTGCGCGCCGTGCGGGCGCCGGCGATGTACGACGCGATCGCAAACCACAAGGTGACGCATCTGTGCGGCGCCCCGATCGTGATGGCGACTTTGCTCAATGCGCCGGCGAACGAGAAGAAGCCTTTGCCCCACGTGGTCGAATTCTTCACGGCCGCGGCGCCGCCGCCGGAAGCCGTGCTGGCGGCGATGAAGGAGGCGGGCTTCAACGTGACCCATCTCTACGGCCTCACCGAGTGCTACGGCCCGGCCGTCGTCAATGACTGGCACAACGCATGGAACGCGCTTGGGCCCGCCGAGCAGGCGATGAAGAAGGCGCGCCAGGGCGTGCGCTACGGCGCGCTCGAGGGCCTCGGCGTGCTTGACCCCGACACCATGAACCCGGTTGCGCGCGACGGCGAAACCCTGGGCGAAGTGATGATGCGCGGCAACGTCGTGATGAAGGGCTATCTCAAGAACAAGTCATCGACGGAGAGGTCTTTTGCCGGCGGCTGGTTTCACACCGGCGATCTCGGCGTGATGCATCCCGACGGCTATATCCAGCTCAAGGATCGCTCGAAGGACATCATCATTTCGGGCGGCGAGAACATCTCCTCGATCGAGGTGGAAGACACGCTGTACAAGCATCCGGCGGTCGCGGCCGCCGCGGTGGTGGCAAAGCCCGACGATAGATGGGGCGAGACGCCGTGCGCCTTCATCGAGCTCAAGCCCGGCACCAAGGCCACCACGGACGAGCTGGTTCAGTGGTGCCGCAAGCACCTCGCCTCATACAAGTGCCCGCGCTACGTGGTGTTCGCCGAGATCCCGAAGACCAGCACCGGCAAGATCCAGAAATTCAAGCTGCGCGAGATGGCCAAGGCGGTGTGAGGTAGTTCCGCTCATTCTCGCGCAAGCGGGAATCCAGGGCCCAACGCAAGGCCTGAGATATTTGCCCTGGGTCCCCGTCGCAAGTCGGCTTTAGCCGGCTTGCGCACGTATATGCCAACATCGGGTAAACCCGATGTTGGTGCGCGGGGACGAGCGGTTTGGGATCACGCGGCCTGTGCGCTTCGGCCCAGGTGCCGCCGCAACGATTCGAGCCACCCGGCAAAGGCATCGCGGAAAAATGCCGTGCGCTCATCGTGACGCTCGGCGTCGCAATCGAACGTCGCCCACCATTCCACGAAGGCGCGGCCGCCATCGACGACCGGCGTGACGCGCAACGTGGCCTGGAAACTGCGGGTGTGCAGCGGCGGTTCGCTGACAAACCGATAGGTCTGCGAGCGCTCGGTATCGGACAGCGCCAGCAATTTCTGCCGCCTGCGCACGCCATTGTAGAGGACATCGCGCACGGCCCCCACAGAATCGCCTGACTTGCCGGCTTCGATCTCGCTTTCGCCGGCGCCATCGACCCACAGCGGGTAGTTGTTGAAATCGCGGATGGCGGTCCAGACCTCGTCGGCTGTCTGTTCGAAGATCGTGCTGTAATAGCTTCTTGCCACGTCTATGCTCCATCGGTGATGGGCATGATTTGGCAACAGGGCCTTTAACTCGCCACCCGATTCCTGCGATGGAACACGAATGCCAGACGTCGTGATCAGCAACGAAGGGCCGGTCCGCAAGATCCGGATGAATCGCCCCGAGAAGAAGAACGCGCTGACGCTCGCAATGTATGAAGCGATGGCAGCGGCGATCGAGGAAGCCGGTTCTACCGACGGCGTGCGTTGCGTCCTCATTGCCGGCGCGCCCGAGGTGTTCTGCGCGGGCAATGACCTCAACGATTTCGTCACCATGGCGCGCAGCGGCGGGCTCGGCGCGCCGATCATCCGTTTCCTGCATGCGCTGGCCCGCTGCCAGAAGCCGATGGTCGCAGCCGTGAGCGGCGCCGCGGTCGGCGTGGGCACCACCATGCTGCTGCATTGCGATCAGGTGATCGCGGCCGACAACGCCGTGCTGATGACGCCCTTCGTCTCGCTCGGGCTCCTGCCCGAAGCCGGATCGAGCCTCATCGCCCCGCGGCTGATGGGTCACGCCCGCGCCTTCTCGCTGCTGGTGATGGGCAAGCCGCTCACCGCCGAAGAAGCAATGGGCGCGGGCATCGTCAACACTGTCGTACCGGCAGCCGAGCTCGATGCGCATGCGCTCAACGTCGCGCGCGATGTCGCCGCGCTGCCGCCGGAAAGCGTGACGGCCGCGCGCCGCCTGATGCGCGGCTCGGTCGACGAGATCGTTGCACGGATCGACGAAGAAGCCGAAGCCTTCAAGGCGCGGCTCGCCTCGCCCGAGGCTCAGCGGGCACTCACAACGTTCCTCAGCCGCAAGCGCTGAGGATCAGCGCCCGTCGCGCGCGTAGGGATTGAAGATGTTGTCGGTGTTGTAGCGCTGATCGAACGAGCGCTGACCGCCGAACTGGAACGTGCCGTTGCCCTGCTTGATGGTGGTCTGGCCGTTCTCATTGCCGAAGCGGGACACTGGCGCCATACGATCCGGGGCAGCCGCCGGCTTGTCGAGCTCAAGGTAGCCCTGCCCGCCGACTTGACCATTCGAGTCATGCACCGTGAAAGCATGCGCGGCGGACGCAACGAAACCAGCCGCAAAGGCAATAGCGGCAAGAGTGAACGCACGCGATGATGTGCGGTTTTTCATGGCGTCCCCGATCTTCCGGCTTGCGTCCCGTGTGGAACCCGACTCGAACAGCACAATATGGCTGCAGAGCGGCATTGCGCTATTCTACCTTCAAACTGAGCTTTTTTACCAGCCCGCCATATTTCGTTTCTTCCGCCGCGATGTCGGCTGCATAGGCCTCGGGCGTTCCAGGCAGCGCTTCCGCGCCTTCGGTGGCAAGCCTGGTCTTCACATCCTCGGCCGCAAGCGCGGCATTCAGCTCCTTGTTCAGGCGCGCGATGATCGCCGGCGGCGTGCCGGCCGGCGCCGCCAACCCATAGCGCAGCGCGACCTCGAAACCCGGCACGCCGCTTTCGGCGACGGTCGGGAGATCCGGAAGCAGGCTCGTCCGCTTGGCACTGCTAATGGCAAGCGCGCGCAGGGTCCCGGCCTTGATGTTGCCGAGCGCAACCGGGATCGGCAGGAACATCATCTGAATATGTCCGCCGAGCAGATCGCTGATGGCCGGGCCGTTGCCCTTGTAAGGCACGTGCTGAAGCTTGATGCCGGTTTCGGCCGCAAGGTATTCGAAGGCAAGATGATTGACCGTGCCAACACCCGGCGATCCATATTGCATCGGTGAAGTCGCCGCCTTGGCGCGGCTGACCAGCTCGGCGATCGAATGCACCGGCAGCGACGGATGCACCACAAGGACGCTCGGCGCGAACCCGATCATGCCGATCGGTGCTAAATCCTTGCGCGGATCGTAACCGGCATTGGCGTTCATCGCGGGTGCGATCGCCATCGTGGCGGTGTAGCTCAGCAAAATTGTGTAGCCATCGGGAGCGGCTTTGGCGACGGAGCGCGTGCCGAGCGTGCCGCCCGCGCCGCCGCGATTGTCCACCACGATCTGCTGCCCGAGCGCGGCCGACATCTTGTCCGCGACATTGCGCGCCATCACCGTGGTGCTGCCGCCGGGCGGAAACGGAACGATCAATGTGACCGGACGGGTGGGATAGTCGTCGGCGCTCGCGAGACTAAGCGCGCCCGTCAGCGCGACGCAGGTGAGTGCGGCGACTAGCAGCAAGCGCATCCCACATGCCCGCTCACCCCCGCGAAAGCGGGGGTCCAGGGCAGTAGACCGCAAGGCCCTACATTGTCGCCCTGGATTCCCGCTTTCGCGGGAATGAGCGGATGGTTGGTCAAACACGTTACTCAACTTTCAATCCAAGCTTTTTCACCAGCCCGCTCCACTTCTTTTCTTCCCTGTCGATATCGGCGGCATATTCCGCCGGCGTGGAGGTGAGCGGATCGCCGCCCTCGTTGTGGATCTGCTTCTGCACCTCGGGCAGGTCGACCAGCTTGCGCAGCTCCATGCCGAGGCGATCGACGATCTCTTTCGGCGTACCGGCCGGCGCCAGCAGGCCGTAGTGCAGCACCGCGTCGAATCCGGGCAGCCCCGACTCATCGAATGTCGGAACGTCCGGCAGCAGCGAAAACCGTTTCATGCTGGTCACCGCGATGGCGCGCAGCTTGCCACCCTGGATGTTGCCGAGCGCCGGCGGCAGCACGCTGAATGCGATCGGCACGTGCCCCCCGAGCAAATCGTTCATCACCGGCGCGCTGCCCTTGTAGGGAATGATGGCGACATTGATGCCGGCTTCGGACTTGAACAGCTCCGCGCACATGTAGCCGCCGGTGCCGACCGCCGAGGTGCCGAGGTTGAGCTTGCCCGGATCTTTTTTGGCCATCGCGATGAATTCGGCGATCGATTTGGCCGGAAAGGACGGATGCGCGAGCAAGGCGACCGGCATCGAGGCGACCAGCCCGATCGGCGCGAAATCCTTGCGCGGGTCGTAGCCGGCATGCGCGTAAAGGCTCGGATTGATCGAGATCGTGCCGGTATGTCCCAGCAACAACGTGTAGCCGTCAGGCGCGGCCTGCGCGACGACGCGCGTGCCGATGGTGCCGCCGGCGCCCGCGCGGTTGTCGACGATGAATTGCTGCTTCAGCGCATCCGACAGTTTCGCCGCCACCACACGCGCCATGGCATCGACACCGCCGCCCGGCGGATAAGGCACGACCAGGGTCACCGTGCGGGCGGGATAATCGGCTGCGACGGCCACCCCGCACGCGATCAGGGTGGCGGTGGCCGCACCCATGACGGCGGCCACAAAGCGTGACACAGACCGGGACATTGGCGTTCTCTCCCCGTGCCGGCACTCGTTTTTTGTTGCGCCGACTATACTCCGCCCCGCACAAAGGCAAAGACACCGGAAAGACAAAGCCGAACTCGGGCGCGTGCCCGAGTTCGGCTTGAGCCGGCTAGACCAAACTTGAGCCGGAGATCGATCCGGTCAGTGAACGCGGGCGCTTCCGTTAATGCGCAACCGCTCGATCTCGTCCTTTACCTGCAATTTTCGCCGTTTGAGTTCCACTATTTTCAAGTCATCGACCGCGGGATGAGTCAGGCATTCGTTGATTTCGTCCTCGAGCGCCTGATGTCGTTTCTCTAATTCCGCAAGGTGCGATTGCATCGACATGCAGTATGTCTCCTCAATCAGTGGCTCCCTACGATGTAAGTGTACCGCAGACTCGCCACAAGAGCGACGGTACACCTGCCGTCCTCCCGCGGCAAACCGGCGCAAAGCCTTTGATTGTCTCCGATTTTTCGAAACCTTGAACGCGTCTGTGGAAAACGCAATAATTGTCGGGCTTCCGCCGGCATGGAGCGGCCAAGCGGCAACCAAGCGCAAGCATCAGCGGTGGCGATGACCAAAGAGGAAGAACGCGCGTTGCGGGAGCAGCTGGCGCGCCTGCTACAGGAACACCGCGATCTCGATGCGGCGATCGAAGCCTTGGTGATTTCGCCGGGTTCCGACCTGATCCAGGTGCAGCGGCTCAAGAAACGCAAACTTGTGCTGCGCGACAAGATCCGCCGCATCGAGGATCAGCTAACCCCCGACATTATTGCGTAGTCGCGTAGCCGAATACCTGCGGCTGCTCACTCGCCCCAGCTGACGGCCGCCGGCAATCCCCGTCTCGCGTCCTTGCGTGCGTACATCGCCTGATCGGCGGCGGCGATGATGTCGGCCGCGTTTGCATCCTCGACCAGAGGAGCAACCCCGATGCTGGCAGCGACCTCGATGCGGGTCTTACCGTGCGGAATCCCGACGCTGGCGATCTTCGCTTCCAGTTCACGCGCTTTCTTAGTCGCCTGCGGCCCTTCAAGGCGCCAGATCAGAACGCCGAATTCGTCGCCGCCGATACGGCCGACGATGTCGGATGCACGAACGCTGCCGATCAACTCGCGGGCGACCGCCTTGAGCAGCAAGTCGCCGGCGCCATGGCCATAGCGATCGTTGATCCCCTTGAAGCCGTCGAGATCGACGAACATCAAGGCGGCCTGCGTTCCGTAGCGTTTGACATGAGAGAGCGCCCGCTTGAGCTCGCGCTCGAAGCCGCGCCGGTTGAGAATGTCGAGCAGCGGATCGATGTCCGCACGCGCCTCAAGCTCGCCGACTCGCGCGCGCGCGACGGCCAGCTCGCGCTTCAGGCGCTCGTTCTCGGCCAGCACCGCGGTCATCGATGGAAACTCGTCGTCCACACGTGGTTGCGGAAGGCCCATGATCTCTGCTCTCGCGAATCTTAACTGTCCGGCCAAGAATACCCCTTTCGCCTTGCCAGTAGGGGGTCTCGACCTATAATCCCCCGCTTCCTTCCGCGGGCTTTGGCGGATTCGGGGAGCGCAATGGCGTCAAAACCTGTGGCGATCATCATGGGCAGCCAGTCGGACTGGGCCACGATGAAGCACGCCGCCAAGACGCTCGATGCCCTGAAAATCGGCCACGTCGCGCGGATCGTCTCCGCCCATCGCACCCCGAAACGGCTGTTCGAATTCGCCGGCAGCGCCCGCAAAAACGGCTTCAAGGTGGTCATCGCCGGGGCCGGCGGCGCCGCTCACCTGCCCGGCATGACCGCATCGCTGACGCCGCTTCCGGTCTTCGGCGTTCCCATCAAGACGCACGCGCTCGCGGGAAAGGATTCGCTGCTCTCGATCATGCAGATGCCGGGCGGCATTCCCGTCGGCACGCTCGCCATCGGCAAAGCCGGTGCAATCAATGCGGCTTTGCTGGCGGCCTCCGTGCTGGCGCTTTCGGACGGCAGGCTTGCCAAGCGGCTCGACGCCTGGCGCGCGCGCCAGACCAAGGCCGTCGGCAAGCGGCCTAAAGACTGAGCATGATGAACCGTCCTTCTTCCGTTCGTCCCCGCGAAAGCGGGGACCCAGGGCGACCATCTCAGGCCTTACGTTGGGCCCTGGATTCCCGCTTACGCGGGAATGAGCGGAGTTTGTTGTGCTGAAGCCCGGCGCGACCATCGGCATACTCGGCGGCGGCCAACTCGCCCGCATGCTCGCACTTGCAGCGGCTCCGCTGGGGCTGCGCTGCCACGTCTATTCGCCCGAAAAAGATTCCTGTGCGTTTGACGTGGTGCATGCCGGCACCTGCGCCAAATATGACGACGAGGGCGCGCTCGGCCGGTTCGCCGGCGGCGTCGATGTCGTCACCTACGAATTCGAGAACGTGCCGGCCAAGACCGCGGCCTTTCTCGCTAGGCGCAGGCCGGTGCTGCCGGACCCGAAGGTGCTGGAAACGACGCAGGACCGCTTGGTCGAGAAGAATTTCATCAGCGCGCTGAAGATCGCGACCGCGCCTTATGGCCCGGTCCACAGCGCAACCCAGCTGTCCGACGGCATCGGCATCACCGGTCTGCCGGCCGTGCTCAAGACCCGCCAGCTTGGTTATGACGGAAAAGGCCAGGCCAAGATCGCGAAAGGCGGCGACCCCAGTTTTGCCTGGCGGTCCTTGCATAACGCACCTTGCATCGTCGAAGGTTTCATCGATTTTGAGCGCGAAGTGTCCGTTGTTGCGGCGCGCAGCCGCGACGGCAAGGTCGAATGCTTCGAGGTGACGGAGAACGAGCACCGCGACCACATTCTGAAAACCTCGCGGGTGCCTGCGAACGTCACGCCGGCGCTGGCGCGCGAGGCACGCCAGATCGCAACGCGAATCGCCAAAGCTTTCGACTATGTCGGCGTGCTGGCCGTCGAGATGTTCGTCGTGCGCAAGGGCGCGCGCCGGGCGCTGCTGGTGAACGAAATCGCGCCCCGCGTGCACAATTCCGGCCACTGGACGATCGACGGCGCGACGGTGTCGCAATTCGAGCAGCACATCCGCGCGGTCGCCGGATGGCCGCTGGCAAAGCCCCTGCGTCTCGGCAGCCGCGTCGAAATGACCAATCTGATCGGCCAGGAAATAGACGAGGCCGCGCGCTGGATGACGGTGTCGGGCGCATCGGTCCACGTCTATGGCAAAAGCGAGGCGCGCGCGGGCCGCAAGATGGGACATGTGACGCGCGTCTGGCCGGGAAAATAGTGATGGCGCTGACGCTCTACTTCCACCCGCTCTCCTCGTTCTGCCAGAAGGTGCTGATCGCGCTTTACGAGAACGGCACGCCGTTCACGCCGCAAAAAGTGGACCTGATGGACGAGAAAGAGAGCGCGGATTTCAAACGGATCTGGCCGGTCGGCAAGTTCCCCGTGCTGCGCGACGACAAGAATGGAAAGACAATTCCGGAATCGACCTCGATCATCGAATACCTGGCGCAGCATTATCCGGGGCCGGTGGAGCTTGTTCCGAAGGACCCCGACGCGGCCCTCGCCGTGCGCGCGCAGGACCGGTTCTATGATCTCAACGTCCATTTGCTGACGCAGAAGGTCATCACCGACCGGATCCGGCCGGCCGGACAGAATGACAAATTCGGTGTCGAGCAAGCGCGGGCCCTGCTTCGCACAGCTTTCGGCATCATCGACCGGGATATGGCAAAGAAAACCTGGGCGACCGGGGACGCCTTCACGATGGCCGACTGTGCCGCCGCGCCGGCCTTGTTCTACACCAACAGAGCGGTGCAGCCGTTGGCGGGAACTTTTGACAATGTCGCCGCCTATCTCGACCGCCTGATGAAGCGGCCGTCTTATGCACGCGCGCTCAAGGATGCCGAGCCGTTCCTTAAATATGTGCCGGTGTGAGCCTGCCGGCTAAGCCTCGACGGCCCATACAAAAACCCCCGTGACAGCGGCACGAATGGACTCTTAACGCCTTTTCTGCTAGAGCCGCGCGACTCAAAGCCCCCGTTTTCCGGGGCTTTTGCCTTAACCCGTCCGAGCAACAACCAAGGAGCAGGCGTGCAAGTTCTCGTTCGCGACAACAATGTCGACCAGGCCCTGAAGGCGCTCAAGAAGAAGATGCAGCGCGAGGGCATTTTCCGCGAGATGAAACTCCGCGGCCATTACGAAAAACCATCCGAAAAGAAAGCGCGGGAAAAGGCGGAAGCGATCCGCCGGGCCCGCAAGCTCGCGCGCAAGAAGATGCAGCGTGAGGGTCTTCTGCCGATGAAGCCCCGCATCGCCCCGGGCGCGGGACCTGGTGGTGGTCCTGGTGGTGGTGGCGGACACGGCCGCAGCGGCGGACAACGCCGCTTCGGCTGATCGTAACGCCGAATTCGAGTTATCGTGGCGCGGGCTGATGCCCGCGCTATTGTTTTTGTAGACCCACTGACCCTCCACCGTCATGCCCGGCTTTATGCCGGGCATCCACGTCTTCAAAATCGTGAAAATTTAAAGACGTGGATGGCCGGAACAAGTCCGGCCATGACAATTATCGCGGCAAGAGGTTCTTGTAGATCTTTCCGGCTTTCATGATGAGCAAGAAATTCTTGGCCGGATCTTCGATGAGCTTGATGTTGTCGATTGGATTGCCGGCGACCAGCAGCAGGTCGGCCAGCGCGCCTTCTTCCACCACGCCGAGCTTGCCAGGATATGGATTTCGCTTGCCGGACAGGCCGAGCAATTCGGCATTTGTCGAAGTAGCCATGATCAGCGTTTCGGCCGGCGTATACCAGCGGGTGAGGCTGGCCAGCATGGCGCCTTGCCGCTCCGCCAGCGCCTGCGAGAACAGGACGTCGGTGCCGAATGCCGTCTTGATCCCGTATTTCTTCGCCAAGGCGTAGACCGTGTCGGTGCCTGTAACGACCTGCCGCAACTTGGCCTGCTCCGCGGGCCCGAGACCGCTTGCGGCCGACACATCGAGGAACGGCTGCGTACTCAACCAAATGCCTTTTTCGGCCATAAGACGGGCGGTGGCGTCGTCCATCAGATGCCCGTGCTCTGTGCATTTCACTCCCGCCGCGATCGAGCGCTGGATCGAAACCGGCGTATAGGCGTGGGCGGCGACGTAAGTGCCCCAGTTCTCGGCAGCCTCGACCGCGGCCCGTAGCTCGGGTTCGGTGAAGGTGGACACATCGAGCGGGCTGAATGGCGATGCAACGCCGCCGCCCGCCGTCAGCTTGATCTGCGTGGCCCCTTGCATCAGTTGCTCGCGCGCGCGCAGGCGAACCTCATCCGGACTGTCCGCGACCATGCTGGCGCCAAGTTTTTCCATGCGGCTGAGCATGCCGCCGATCGTTCTCGGCAGATCGGAAAGCTGCCGGAAGTCGCCATGACCACTGGTGACCGTGATCACGGCACCGGACGGGTAGATGCGAGGGCCGGCGACGAGACCCTCATCGATCGCTTGTTTGAGCCCAAAGGTCGGCCCGCCCAGGTCGCGAATGGTCGTGAAGCCCCGCATCAGCGTGCTGGTCGCTTCGGCGGCCGCAAGGAGATTGTTGTAACCGACGTCACCAGTGAGGGCAGACACCGGCGTAGGGCGCACCAGCATCGCGTGCCAGTGCGCGTCGATCAGCCCGGGCATCAGCACGCGCCCGCCCCCGTTGACCACCTGCGCGTCAGCCGTGATCGCCGCGGCCGAAATCCTCTCGATCTTGTTGTTGCGGACCAGAACATTGGACGGTGCCGAGAGCGCGCCGTTTTTTCCGTCAAAAATGCGGACGTTCTGGAACAGGACAGCAGGACTTTGTTGAGCTTGCGCGGGTGGCGAGGCTGCCAGGCTCATTACAATTGACGCGAGAACTGCGGGAATTCCGAAAATTTCAGCCGGCTTTCTCAAACCTGACATGCCTGATCTCCGCAAATGGCGAGGCAACGATGCACAGCGTGAAGGCGTAGCACAAGAAGACGACGCGATCGCTCAATTGAGCATGCGTGGCAGTCCATTGAGGAATACCCGCACCGCATCCGGCGCGCCGTGGTCATCGAGATTGACATGGCCGCCGGACGGAAAGCGCACCATCTGCTTCGGTTCGTTGGCGAGCGCAAACAGTCTCTCGCCGAACCTGAGGGGAACGATCCGATCCTGCTCGCCATGCAGGACGAGCAGCGGCGCCTTGACCCGCCCGATGCGTTCATCCGACCGGAAGGAATCCTTGATGAACCAGCGCACCGGTATGAAAGGATAAGCTGAAGCCCCGATGTCGGCAGCGGACGTAAACGGCGCGTCGAGGATGAGCCCGCCGATCTCGCGTTCGGCGGCAAGCGCGACGGCGACGCCGGTGCCGAGCGATTCACCCCACACGACGATGCGTCGCGCCGGATAAAGTGCCGCCGCGAATTCGTAGGCGGCGGCCGCGTCCAGCAGCATTCCCGCCTCTGTCGGCTTGCCGGTCGAGCCGCCATAGCCGCGATACGACAGGGCGAAGAGACCGAAGCCGTCCCCGGTCAGCCATCTGAAACGGTCGGCGCGCAGATTGAGACCGCCGGCATTGCCCTGGAAATAGATCACGACCGGTTTCGCGCCGCGGGGAGGCACATGCCAGGCCACCAGGCGTTCGCCGTCGGAACTGGTCAGGGTGATCTCTTCTGCCTGCGGCAACCCGGCGGCTGCGGGAGGCGTGCGGACCCGATCCGGGAAATACATCAGCGAGCGCTGGAACACGTACATCAGCGCCAGCACCCCGCAATAGCCCAGAAGGGCCAAGATTAGCAGCGATTTGAGGGTGGTCATGCGCTTCGCTTTGGGCCCGGTGCCAGCGGAAGCCAATTGTTAATAATGCCCGCAACTATGGCCGAAAATTTGTGCAGATGCGAGCAACCAACCGGCGGCACGCGCGTTAGCGCTGGGTAATGGCAGGTACTTCGCCGTGAAGAGCGAAGGCCGTTGTGTAACGCGAGTTGATCGGGGGCCATGGAAGAGCCTTTCGGATTTTTGGAGAGCGAATTTGAACGGGCGCTGACCACGATGGTGCCGGCGCCGGCGGCCGACAACGTCGTCCAGATTTCTGACAGTCTGCGATCGCGGGACACGCTGCGCGTGCGCGAGCGCCGGTTCCGCGAACTGCTCGGTGCCCTGCCCGCCGCCGTCTACACGACGGACGCCGCCGGCCGTATCACCTACTACAACGATGCAGCCGCGGAGTTGTGGGGCCATCGTCCCCCGCTCGGCACGAGCGAATGGTGCGGGTCGTGGAAACTTTACTGGCCCGACGGGACGCCGCTGGCGCACAACGAATGCCCCATGGCCATCGCACTGAAAGAGGATCGCAGCGTGCGCGGCATGGAAGCGGCTGCCGAGCGGCCGGATGGCACGCGTGTACCGTTCATTCCGTACCCGACACCGATTCATGACGAGGCGGGCACACTGATCGGCGCGGTCAACATGCTCGTGGATATCACCGACCGCAAGCGCGCCGAGGAGCAGCAGGCTTTGCTGATCCGCGAACTGCACCATCGCGTCAAGAATACGCTTGCTACCGTGCAAGCGATCATGGGTTCGACCGCGCGGTCGGCTGACAATATCGAAGACTTCAAGACCGCAATATTCGGACGCATCCAGTCGCTTGCCAAAACGCATCTTCTTCTCGCCGATGACGCGAAGGCGGTCGATTTCGCCGACATTCTCAGGAGCGAACTCGACGCCTTCGATAACCGAATCGGCGGCCGCATCACATTGGAAGGACCCGAGGTTGCGCTCACGTCGCAGCTTGCAGTGTCGCTCGGCATGGCCATCCATGAGCTCACGACGAACGCTGCAAAGCATGGCGCGCTATCGGTCTATGGCGGCAAGGTAGCCGTGACGTGGAGCGTCACGATCGAAGCCAAGCGCCGCACATTGGTGTTCGACTGGGTGGAAAGCGGTGGGCCGCCGGTGGGCACGCCCACCCGCGAGGGTTTTGGAACGCGCCTGCTTGACTTCGTGCTGCCCGGCCAGATTCAGGCCCGCACAAGGATCGAGTATGCACCGCAAGGGGTTCGCATGCATTGTTCCATGCCGCTTCCGGCAGGAACGAAAAACTAACTCTGATTCGCACAGGCACGCGGACTTGTGATCGAAGGCTGGCGTGGAGCGGCGCTATAATCTCCACCGATGGCTCATGACGTGACGCGTTCGAGAGCCGGCTAGAAAAATTTGAGTCCGTCTCAGGCGCGACACTATCCGAGCCTCAGGTCTCGGGAGGTATCGCATGGCCTATTCAAACATTCTGGTCGGCGCCGGCACACGTCCGACACAGCCGGTCATCCGCAACATCGGCTTTGCCGATCTTCAGGACGCGCTGGCGAAGGGTGTCGACGATTTCTACGCGATGCCGACGCACGCCATGTTCCTTTGCGTGATCTATCCCATCGTCGGCCTTTTCCTGGCGCGGATGGCGTTCGGTTATTCGATCCTGCCTCTGCTTTATCCACTGGCGAGCGGCTTCGCCCTTGTCGGCCCGGTGGCCGCACTCGGTCTCTATGAACTGAGCCGGCGCAGGGAAGCCGGCCTCCCGACATCCGTAACCCACGCCTTCGATGTGCTCCGGTCGTCCTCGATCGGCGCGATCACGGCACTGGCGTTGCTCTTGCTGACCATATTCGTGATCTGGGTCACGCTCGCCAATGCGATCTACATCGCAACGTTCGGCTACGCGACGCCGACGTCGATGGAGACTTTCGCCCATGATGTGCTGACCACCCGCGCCGGATGGACGCTTATCTTTGTCGGCAACCTGGTGGGCTTCCTATTCGCCGTCCTGGTGTTGAGCATCAGCGTCGTGTCGTTTCCGCTTCTGCTCGACCGCGATGTCGGCGCGGCGGTGGCGCTGCTGACATCGCTCCGCGCGGTCGCGCGCAATCCGTTCACGATGATGCTGTGGGGCCTTATTGTCGCTGCTTTGCTTGTGGTCGGATCGCTGCCGCTGTTTCTCGGGCTGACGATCATCGTGCCGATCCTCGGCCATGCGACGTGGCATCTCTACCGCCGCGTCGTTGAACCGCAGGCCGCTCCGCCACCGACGCTTCAGGAGGGGCACCAGGAACGCCGCTATGCAGCGGACTTCCCGGCCGTGCTCTTTCCGTGGGCGCGATAACGCCCGGCCACTAGGCGACGGCCGAATAACGGCGGGCGAGCATTGCCCGCTCGAATTTGCGCGGCGCCATGGGCTTGGCGAACATGTGGCCTTGCAGCAGGTCGAAGCCGAGATCGCGGACGACGAGAAAGTCCGACTGCGTTTCGACACCTTCGGCGACGGATTTCGCGCCGGTATCGCGCGCGATAGCCACGATCTGCGCGCAGTGCGCCTGCTTGATCCTGTCGTCGCCACAGCCGCGGATATACTTCCGGTCGACCTTCATTTCGACGACCGGCAATTCGCGTTGCCCGGCGAGCGTGGCTCCCTGCGCATCGATGCCGTCGATCGAAATCCCGATGTTTCGCGCCGCCAGTTGCGACGCGATACGCCTGACCGAAACGAGTTCGTTGACCAGATCGACGCAATCGACCGCGATCAGGAAACCATCCTCCCGAACCTTGTCGGGAAGATGCGCCATCAGCCGGTCGATAAATTGCATGTCCTCCAGCGCCTGCAACGGCAGGCGGATGGAAATCTGCACCTTGTGATTGCCCGCGGCGAATTGCATGGAATCCGCCAGCACCCTTGCGACGACAAATTGCGACAGGCCGTGAAGAAACGGATCGCTGGCGCCGGGAATGTAATAGGCCGGCGCCACGACGCCCCAGGTCGGATGACGGACGCGCACGAGCGCTTCGGCCCCGCGTGGCAATAGCGAGTGCGGATTTATTTTTGCCTGGTACCAGAGCTCCAGCCAGCCGTTGCAGAGCGCTTCGTCGACATCGACAGGCAGCGGCGGCGCCGGCTGGACCGGCAGGAAGCGGTCAAGATTTGCGTGAAGGTCGCGGTCGCGAAACGGCGTGCCGAGCGGCGGCAGCATGGCGAGTCCCGCAGCCTCACCGAATTCATAGTTGCGGATGAGCGCCGCCGAGCTCCGTCCCCCGAACAGCATGATCTTGCCGCCATAGCCTTGCGCCCGCAACGTCTGCATGACCGCACGCACCTCCGGACCGCCATCGATTGGACCGAGCACGATCAGGTCGGGCCTGAAGTCGCGCAGCATGGTCCGGATGTCGGCAGTCATGGCCTCGCGCGCAATGAAGCCAAGCTCATCGAGCATGTCGGCAAGAAATGTCCGCACATGCATCTTGTTTTCGAGAACGCAGGCGCGCGGCGGAACTGGCCTGCGGCCGAAAGGAACGACCTCTCCCATTCCCAATGCGCCGCGATCATCGATCATGGCTGCGGTCCTTCCCCAGAATTGGCCATGCAGCAGACTGCGGCCTGCATGAAACATTTATTGCAGCCGCGGTCTATAATTTGCGACACACAATCTCAGACGCTTCGTCCCGCAGTTAACGGGACGATTGCGCGATTTTTCAAATTTGATTCAGTTGACGGAATTGCGCGGCGATGTCGCCGTTCACTCAATCGCTTTCACGATGCTTTCAGTCATTTTCTTTGCGTCGCCGAGAAGCATCATGGTGTTGTCGCGATAGAACAAAGGATTGTCGATCCCGGCGTACCCGGATGCCAGCGAGCGCTTGATGAACATCACCGTGCCGGCCTTCCAGACCTGCAATACCGGCATACCGTAGATCGGCGACGACTTGTCGTCTTCCGCCGCCGGATTGGTGACGTCGTTCGCGCCGATGACGAAAGCGACGTCGGCCTGCGCGAATTCCGAATTGATGTCTTCGAGCTCGAAGACCTCGTCATAGGGCACGTTTGCTTCGGCAAGCAGCACGTTCATGTGGCCCGGCATGCGGCCCGCGACCGGATGGATCGCGTATTTGACCTCGACGCCTTCCTTTTTCAGCTTGTCGGCCATTTCGCGCAGCGCATGCTGGGCCTGCGCGACCGCCATGCCGTAGCCAGGTACAATGATGACTTTTGAAGAGTTCTTCAGGATATAGGCCGCGTCCTCCGCCGAACCGAGCTTGACCGGACGCTGCTCCGCGCCACCGGCCGGACCGGCGGTCTCGCCGCCGAAGCCGCCCAGAATGACCGAGATGAACGAGCGGTTCATCCCCTTGCACATGATGTAGGACAGGATCGCGCCTGAGGAGCCGACTAGCGCGCCCGTGATGATCAGCGCCGAGTTGCCGAGTGTGAAACCGATGCCGGCGGCGGCCCATCCCGAATAGGAATTGAGCATCGAGATCACGACCGGCATGTCGGCGCCGCCGATCGGAATGATGATCAGGATCCCGAGTGCGAGCGACAGCGCGACGATGATCCAGAAGTCCAGCGCGCTTTGCGAGACGAAGAAGCCGTAAATGAAGAAGATGAGCGCAGCAGCGAGCGCGAGATTGATGATGTGCCGGCCGGGCAGCGTGATCGGCTTGCCGCTCATGCGGCCCGACAGCTTCAGGAAGGCGATCACCGAGCCGGTGAAGGTCACGGCGCCGATCGCGACGCCAAGCGACATTTCGATCAGGCTTTGACCGTGGATATGGCCTTCGGTGCCGATGTCGAAGGCCGCGGGCGCGTAGAAGGCGCCGGCCGCGACCAGCACAGCCGCCATGCCGACCAGCGAGTGGAACGCCGCCACCAGTTCCGGCATCGAGGTCATCGGCACGCGGCGCGCAATCACGGCGCCGATGCTGCCGCCGAGGGCAATGCCGCCGATCACAAGTCCCCAGGCGACGGGATCAGCCGGCGGATGCGATCCGAGCGTGGTCAGCGCCGCGATGGCCATGCCCACCATGCCGAACTGATTGCCGCGCCGGCTGGAATCCGGGCTCGACAGGCCGCGCAGCGCCAGGATGAACAGGACGCCGGCGACCAGATAGAGCAGCGCAACGAGGTTCGGGCTCATTCCGCGCTCACTTTTTCTTCTTCTGGTACATCGCCAGCATGCGCTGGGTGACGAGGAAACCACCGAAAATGTTCACGGATGCAAAGACCAGCGCGACGAAGCCAAGCGCGCGGGCCCACAAGGGACCCTGATCGTTGGCGACCAGTGCGACTCCGACCGCAAGGAGTGCGCCGACCACGATCACTGAGGAAATCGCGTTGGTGACGGACATCAGCGGCGTATGCAGCGCCGGCGTCACCGACCAGACGACGTAATAGCCGACGAAGACAGCCAGCACGAAGATCGAGAACTGAAAGACGAAGGGATCGACCGCGTTTGCCAGATGTTCCATGTCGGATCTCCCTCAGGCAGCCTTCGGCTGGAAATTCGGATGCACGACAGCACCGTCGCGCGTCAGCAGCGTCGCCTTCACCAGCTCGTCGTCCCAATTGACCGCAAGTTTCTTCTCTTTCTTGTCGATAAGTGTTTCGACGAAAGTGAACAGGTTCTTGGCGTAAAGCGCCGACGCGGACGCCGCCAGCCGGCCAGGGACATTCTGATAGCCGACGATCTTCACGCCGCCGACCTGCGCGATGCTGCCGGCCTGCACGCCCTCGACATTGCCGCCCCGCTCGACGGCAAGATCCACGATCACCGAGCCGGGCCGCATCGAAGCCACCATGTCCTTTGTAACAAGACGTGGCGCCGGCCGGCCCGGGATCAGCGCGGTCGTAATGACGATGTCCTGTTTCTTGATGTGCTCGGCCACCAGGGCGGCCTGCTTGGCCTGGTACTCTTTCGACATTTCCTTGGCATAGCCGCCGGCCGTCTGGGCGTTTTTGAATTCTTCATCCTCGACCGCGAGAAACTTCGCGCCGAGACTTTCCACCTGCTCCTTGGTCGCAGGACGCACATCGGTTGCCGTCACAATCGCGCCCAGACGCCGTGCGGTCGCAATCGCCTGCAGTCCCGCCACGCCGACACCCATAATGAATACTTTTGCGGCGGGGACGGTGCCGGCCGCCGTCATCATCATCGGCAGCGCGCGGCCATATTCCTCCGCCGCATCGATCACCGCGCGGTAGCCGGCGAGATTGGCCTGGCTCGACAACACGTCCATCGATTGCGCGCGGGTGATGCGCGGCATCAACTCCATGGCAATGGAGGAAACGCCGGCGCCTGCCATCTGCTTGAGCGCGGCGTCGTTGCCGTACGGATCCATGATGGCGATGACCAGCGCGCCCTTTTTGTAGTCGGCCAATTCGTTTTGCGCGGGGCGGCGCACCTTGAGAACGATATCGGCATCTTTGGTGACTGTGTCGGCGATCTGCGCGCCTGCCGCCTCGAATTCGGCATCGGGAATGCCGGCGGCAATGCCGGCGCCACGCGCCACCGCGACCTCGGCGCCGAGCAACTTGAATTTCTTGATCGTTTCCGGAGTTGCCGCGACGCGCGGTTCTCCGGCGTCGGTTTCACGCGGTACGGCAATTCGCATTCGCGCCTCCCCGCCCAGCCGTGAATTCCGTCAGTGCGGCGAGAGCCCGGTGAAAGCGAAGATCAGGAAGCAGATGACGAAGGACACGTAGCTCGGCGTTGTCGCTCCGCTGAGCAGGCCAGGGATTACTCCGAGCAGACCGATGGCAAAAATCAACGCTGCCGTAAACCAGTGGCCCATGACGCCACCCACTGCCAGACCGAACAGGATCGTGACAACATAGAGAATGCCCACCAGCGTGAAGTGCACGAAGTTCTCATAAGAACTTTCGTGGGCCTGATAGTCGTTTCCGGTGGCGGTGGCGTATTCAACGTTGCCGTGGTCGGCCATGGGGGAAGCTCTCCGAGTCGCGCTAAAAGTGGCAGGCGCACAGGGGTTAGCGCAATTGCCCGCTTAGGGCAACGGCCACACCATCACCGCTCACCCCCGCGAAAGCGGGGGTCCAGGGCCATTCGCTCGGAGCCTGCAAGTTGCCGCCCTGGATTCCCGCTTTCGCGGGAATGAGCGGAAAGAAAATTCGCTAGAGGCCGACTTTGGCGAGCGCGGCGCTCTGACGAGCGGCGACCTCGCCAATTGAAAATCGTTCGATTGCCTCGTTGAACAATCGATAGAAATTGAGTTCCGCCGCCAGATGAAGAAATACTGCGCCCAGGCCAATAGCGGCGCGGTCCATGAACACGAATTCGCGCGGCACCGTGACGGGGCCCCTCGCCTTGAGCGCCTGGTGCACGCGAAATGCCTCCTTGCGCCCATACTCGGACGGTTTCACCCCGTCGGCGATTGTGCGCACGCGATCGTCGAGCAGCGGTCCGTAGATGAACCGTGCCCAGATATTAAGCGCCTCGATCAGCTCGCGGTTGAGCCGCTTGAAACCCCAGGTCTCGTAGGCGTGCACGACCAGCGTATCGTCTTTGCGTAAAAGACCGCGATAGAGGTCGACCACCCCGCCGACAAAGCTCGGCGGGAAAATCCGGATGCAGCCATAGTCGAGCAGGTTGATGCCGGCCGGCTTACCCTTGGCATTGTCGAAGACCGTGTAATTGCCGAGATGCGGGTCGCCGTGAATGACGCCGAAGCGGCTGAAGGGAAACCACCAGGCCGTGAACATCGCGGTGGCAAGCCGGTTGCGGCTTTCGAGCGGATCGTTTTTGTGCTCGAGCAGCTTGCGGCCGGTCATCCAATCGAGCGCGAGCAGGCGGCCGGTCGAAAGATCGGGCCAGACTTTCGGCACGCGGATCGCATCTTCGCCCTTCAGCATGTTTCGATACAGCGCGACGTGCTTGGCCTCGCGGAAATAGTCCAGCTCCTCGCGCAGGCGCGCACCGATTTCGACACCTATTTCGGTCGTGTCGATGACCGGATCGAAGCGTTTGCGAATGGCGAACAGCAACTGCAGTTGGCTGAGGTCGGCCTCGACTGCCGACTGCATGTCCGGGTATTGCAGCTTGCACGCAAGATCGCTTCCGTCGAGCGCACGGGCGCGATGCACCTGGCCGAGAGATGCGGCCGCAGTGGGATGGTGCTCGAACTGGGAGAATTTTTTCTGCCAGTCCGCACCAAGCTCCGCGCTCATGCGCCGCTTGACGAAGGCCCAACCCATGGGTGGCGCCTGGCTCTGCAGCTTGATCAGCTCGTTGGCATATTCCGGGGGAAGCGCATCGGGGATCGTGGCGAGCAGTTGCGCCACCTTCATGATCGGGCCTTTTAACCCGCCGAGCGCGGCAGCAAGCTCAAGGGCATTGGCGGCACGGTTCAAAGGAACGCCGAAAAACCGCGCGCCGGCAAACCGCGCGGCGGTACCTCCGAGCTGCGTGCCGACTTTGGCGTAGCGGCGCGCACGGGCAGAAAAGCGATTTTTCTCGCGGTCAGCGGGGGGCATCGGTGTGTTCACCGCTGTCATCTAATCAGGTTTTGCCCGGAAAATAAGGCCTACAGGCTGTCGCAGGCCTATTCCAGCGCTTCGAGCTCGTCGATCAGCCCCGCGATCACGCTCAGGCCGCCATCCCAGAATTTTGGGTCGCGTGCATCAAGACCGAATGGCGCCAGCAATTCCGCATGATGCTTGGTGCCACCGGCCGCAAGCATCTCCAGATAGCGCTCGGCAAAACCGCTCGATGACTTTTCGTAGACGGCATAAAGCGAGTTCACCAGGCAATCGCCGAAGGCATAGGCATAGACGTAAAACGGCGAGTGCACGAAGTGCGGGATATAGACCCAGAAGGTCTCATAGCCCGGCTTGAGCTCGATCGCCGGCCCCAGGCTCTCGCCTTGCACAGACATCCAGAGCTCGCAAAGCCTGTCGGCGGTCAGCTCGCCGGCACGCCGCTCGCCGTGCACCTTGCGCTCGAAACTGTAGAACGCGATCTGGCGCACCACCGTATTGATCATGTCTTCGACCTTGGCGGCGAGCATGGCCTTGCGCTGCTTCCTGTCCTTGGTTTCCGCGAGTAGCTTGCGGAAGGTAAGCATTTCGCCGAACACCGATGCCGTTTCTGCCAAAGTGAGCGGCGTCTGCGCCATCAGCGGGCCGTTCGGGGCAGCGAGCACCTGATGCACGCCATGGCCGAGCTCGTGCGCGAGCGTCATCACGTCGCGCGGCTTGCCCATGTAATTGAGCAGGACGTACGGATGCACCGACGGCACCGTCGACGCCGAGAACGCGCCGGGCTGCTTGCCGGGCCGGACGGGGGCATCGATCCAGCGCTTCGTAAAAAACTGATCGGCGACATCGGCCATCTTCGGTGAAAACGCACCATAGGCGGTCAGGACGGTGGCACGCGCATCACCCCAGGGGATTGTCCGCTGCGCTATCTTGGGCAGCGGTGCATTCCGATCCCAATGCGGCAGACGCTTTTTCCCGAACCATTTCGCTTTCAGCGCATAGTAGCGGTGCGACAATTTTGGATACGCGGCACGCACGGCCGAAACTAGTGCTTCAACAACCTCGGGCTCGACCCGATTAGACAAATGCATCCGGTCGGCAACATCTTTGAACCCGTGCCAGCGGTCAGAGATCTCCTTGTCCTTGGCAAGTGTATTGGTGATGAGCGTGAACGGCCGCAGATTGTCCCTGAACGTTTTTGCCAGCGCCTCGGCCGCCGCCCTGCGTTTCTTGCCGTCGACGTCCTGCAGCAAATTGAGTGTCTGCTCGATGGCGAGCGTCTTGCCGGCAACCTTGAAGCGCAGGCTCGCAATCGTCTCGTCGAACAACCTGTTCCAGGCCGAATAACCGGTCACCGATTTCTCGTGGAAGAGTTCCTCGACCCGGTCTTCGAGCTGGTAAGGCTTTTCCTTGCGCACGTCCTCGATCCAGGGCCGGTAGTGGCCGAGCGCGGGATCGCGCATCGCCGCCTCCAGCTGCGTGTCATCGATGCGGTTGAGCTCGAGCGTGAAAAACAGGAGATGCAGTGACGCAGCTGTGACGCGTTCGTCTATATCGCCGAAAAACTTCGTCCGCACGGAATCGGTGATGTTTTCGGCATGGACAAGCGATGCATAGGACATCAGCCGGTGAAGCCGCTCTGCGATGGCTTCGTACCGCTTGACCGCCTGCGCCAGCACTTTGCCCGCGCCTTCGCCCGCCGCAAGCGCTGCAAGCCGGCCTTTGAAATCCTGCTCGAAAGCCGCGCATTCGCTGTCGGCCAGCTCCAGGTCGCGCTTCACCTCGGGGCTGTCGAGCCCGGGGTAAAGGTCTTTGAGGTTCCACTCAGGCAAGTCGCCGAGCTTGGTGGGCTTATTCAATGCTTTCCGGGCTGACGCTTTGGCCATGGGGGGCAATCTATTTGGGGAAATGCGGACAGGATGGGCTCATCTAAACACGGCTCATGGCGAGGCGGTGGCATTTGGCGGGTTTTCAACACGCCCAAAGCCGCAGACCGCCGGCTCGCTGTGCACTTAATACCCCATTAAGGCAGACCGGCGACATTGCACCAATTCGGCACAGTTGTGCGTGAGGGGTGTGATGGCTGAAGTAGTGCTCATCGTCGACGACGAGCCGGTCCAGCGGCGCCTGCTCGAAGCAATGATCCAGCGGTTTGGTTACCGGACGACCGTCGTCGAGGGCGGCGACGCTGCCTGCAAACTGCTGGTTGGCCCCGAGGCCGAACGTATCGACGCCGTAGTCCTCGATCTTGTCATGCCGGATCTCGACGGGCTTGGCGTGCTTGCGCGCATGAGAGAAGCCAAAGTCACCGTCCCCGTGATCGTCCAGACAGCGCATGGCGGCATCGACAACGTCGTCTCCGCGATGCGCGCCGGCGCAACCGATTTCGTCGTCAAGCCGGCGAGCGCCGAGCGGCTGCAGGTGTCGTTGCGAAATGCGCTCGCTACCAAAGCGCTGGCCGGCGAACTGCAACGCCTCAAGCGCAGGCACGAGGGTACGTTCAGCATCGGCGACGTAATCACACGCTCATTCGCAATGCAGCCCGTGCTCAAGGCGGCGCAAAAAGCCGCGGCGTCCGCGATTCCGGTTCTGGTGGAAGGAGAATCCGGCGTCGGCAAAGAGCTGATCGCACGCGCCATTCATGGCAGCGGCGCGCGCCGCACCAAGCCCTTCGTCGCCGTCAATTGCGGCGCCCTCCCCGATACGCTTGTCGAGTCGATCCTGTTTGGCCACGAGAGAGGTGCCTTTACCGGCGCCACCGAAAAGCACAGCGGGAAATTCGTAGAGGCCGACGGCGGCACCTTGTTCCTCGACGAGATCGGCGAATTGCCGGCGCAGGCGCAGGTGAAGCTGTTGCGGGCACTGCAGGACGGGGAGGTCGAGTCGGTCGGCGGGCGCAAGAGCATGAAGGTGGATGTACGGATCATCTCGGCGACCAATCGCGACCTGATTGCCGACGTCAAGGCGGGACGGTTCCGCGAGGACCTGTTCTATCGCCTGCACGTATTTCCGATTTCAGTGCCGCCCCTTCGCATGCGGCGGGACGACATACCCGAGCTGACACGCCATTTCCTGACCCGCATTGCCGCCGAAGAAGGAAAACGGATCCGCAGCATCAGCGCCGGCAGCCTGTCGCTTCTTGCCGCTTATCACTGGCCCGGCAACGTGCGCCAGCTCGAGAATGCGATCTTCCGCGCTGTCGTCCTCGCCGATGGCGACGAGATCGGCGCGAATGAGTTTCCGCAGATTGCCGCCCTCCTGCCGTGCGGCGCCGAGTCCGCACCACCGCTGATCGAGCCATCGCCGGCCATAGCTGCATCCATGGCGGCATCCTGGCCCGATGCCGACTGCGGCACCGGCCAGGCGCCGGCGCATAAAGCGGCCGGGCATTCGCTTCCGCTCACCGATCCCCGCGGCGACGTGCGGCCGCTCGAAGACATCGAACGGGAGGCCATCCGCTTCGCCATCTCGCATTATCGCGGGCAGATGTCCGAGGTGGCGCGGAGGCTGAAAATCGGGCGCTCGACCCTCTATCGCAAATTGGAGGGACTGGGCCTGGATGAGGGCGTCCCGGTCGAGTGAGGATATGGCCCGCAAACAGCGTGTTTGCGGGCCTTTTCGACAATCCGGCAGGTTGGAAGACCCTCTAAATACCAGGGACCAAGTTCCGGGCTGCCCCGTTTTCGGCCCAATTGCACGGAAAGTTAAAGGCTGGACGGGGGACCGGCGCTAATTTCTCATTAACCGATCCCGATAACACTCACGGGGCTGCCGTTACGGTGGCCCGACGGGGACGTGACGGCGACGTGGGACGGATCTCTTCACGGATCAACGCTGTGCCTATTGACGCGTCGCGCGGGCGTCCGCTCGCTGTGACTCTCATACGTGCCGGGGCCAGCCTGGGCCTCGCCGGATTATTCATGCTCGGCGCCAACGACGCGTTGCAAAACGCCAGCGCCGAAGGTGACACGCGCACGCTGTCGTTCCATCACGTTCACACCGGCGAAGACCTCACGATCACCTACAAGCGCAACGGCCGCTACGACGACGCGGCACTCAAGAAGCTCGACTGGTTCATGCGCGACTGGCGCAAGGAAAAGTCCACGCGCATGGACCCGCATCTGTTCGATCTGTTGTGGGAGGCGTACCGCGAGGTCGGCGCCACGCAGCCGATCGACGTCATCTGCGGCTACCGCTCGCCGGAAACCAATTCAATGCTGCGGCGGCGCTCGATCGGTGTTGCGCAGAACAGCAATCATGTCAGCGGCCTGGCGATGGATTTCTTCATCCCAGGCGTGCCGCTCGAAAAAATCCGCGCGGTCGGCCTGCGGCTGCAACGCGGCGGCGTCGGATTTTATCCGACCTCCGGCTCGCCCTTCGTCCATCTCGATACGGGCACCGTCCGCCACTGGCCCCGCATGACGCACGATCAATTGGTCAAGGTCTTCCCCGACGGCCGCACGGTGCATATTCCGTCCGACGGCCATCCGCTTAAGGGCTATGCGCTTGCGCTTGCCGACGTCGAGGGGCGCGGCAGCATGCCGTCCGAGATGTCGCTGCACGCAGCGCGCGAGCACGGCGCAATCACCGCGGACGCGACCGCGGCAAAGCCGAAACGTAGCATCTTTGCCCGGCTGTTCGGACGCGGGAAGGACACCGACGAGGAGGTCAATGAGGACCCGGCGCCGGCGCCGAAGCAGACGCGCGCGCCGGTCACGGTTGCCAGTGTGCCTGCGCCGAAGGCGAAGCCGGTGAGTGTGGAGCACATCGTGCCGTTACCGACGGCCCGGCCGCATGCGGTCGCCGTTGCATCGGCGGCGCCACCGGTTCCGAAGCAGACATTCGCGACAGCGTCGCTCGGGAGCAACCTGTTCGACAGCCGCGGATATTGGCGCGGTGCGGTGCAGCCCGGCGCGGACCTGCCCGCATTGGTCAATGGGGAGGCGCCGTATAAGACTGCAAGCGTCGAACCGGTTGCGACCGGCAGCACTGCGCTTGCTTATGCGTCCGAGGCGGAACCGCCGGCTCGGGTCAGTGCACGTCCGATGGGATCGCAGGTGTCGTCGCAAGTGGCGCCGCCGAAGGAAGCGACCGTCATGCCTGCCCAGGGCAACACAACCGTGGTGGCGAAGCCGCTGGACGCCGCAGGTGCCGGCAGCAGCCGGCACAAAGATGACCTTTGGCTGCGCGCCGCAATGCTCACACCGAGCTTCAGCAGCTACATGACGGCGACGCGGCTTGGAGCCGCCGATATGCGGTCGTTGCAGGAGCTGCTGCACAAGCCATCAATGTCGGTCGCGATGACCTTCTCGACCGATCCCCAGCATGGGGTGGTGGCTACACGCTTTGGCGGTCCGGCCGTGGTCTTCGTGGCCACGATGACGTTCGTGACGCAATCGGCCGCGGCCGCATTCTCATCACAAGCGACAGCGTCGCTGCGCTGATTTCCTAGCTCGCCATTCCCAAAGCGTGCAGGTAGGTATCGAGAACCTCCTGCTGCTCGCGGCGTTCGTCGGTGTTGAGCTTGCGCAGACGCACGATCGTGCGCAGGGCTTTGGTATCGAAGCCGGTGCCTTTCGCTTCGGCGTACACGTCGCGGATGTCGCCGGAGGTGGCCTTTTTCTCTTCTTCGAGGCGCTCGATGCGCTCGACAAAGGCTTTCAACTGATCCTTGGCAAAGCGGGTTGCTGGTTTTTCTTTTTCGGCCGCGGCTGTGGCAGGCATCGACGTCTCCTTGACTACGCACGGCAGGCAGACCCGCCGCTGCCAAGAAGCTTTCTGAGTTGAATGACCTCAGGTCAAGGCACGAACGTCGTCATCCACGCTGTTCACAAGCTGGCGGTGACTACGAGTGGCCGGGGCTGGACTTTTCGAACGCGGCCTTTTGTTCGGCAGAGGCCTCTTTCTGATACTTGTTTCGCCACTCGTCGAACGGCATGCCGTAGACGATTTCGCGGCTTTGGTCCTTGCTCATGGCAAGGCCCTTTTCGTCGGCGGCTTCCTTCATCCAGTTCGACAGGCAATTGCGGCAGAAGCCGGCGAGATTCATCATGTCGATGTTCTGCACGTCGGTGCGCGACCGCAGGTGCTCAACAAGCCGCCGGTAGACCGCGGCTTCAAGTTCAGTGCGGGTCTTGTCGTCCATAGCGGCCTCCTCCACTGTAGGAAAGATAGACACGACCCGCGCCGGTTTGAAGGGCCAGCGTCCGGATGTTATCGGAGAGCGCAGAGTGAAGTTCGCCCATTTTTCGCATGTCTGGGGCAAGCCAGGCATGACCCCGCACCAGCGTTACGAGGAGTTATGGCGCGAGCTTCGACTCTGTGACGAGCTTGATTACGACTACGGGTTCTGTGTCGAACACCACTTCCGGCCCGACGAGAGCTGGATCTCGTCGCCCAGCGTCTACATCGTCGGCGCGGCCGCCCGCACCCGCAAGATCCGCATCGGCTCAATGGGCTACATCGTGCCGCTCTACCACCCGCTGCGGCTGGCTGAGGAGATCGCACTCGTCGACCAGATGATCGGCGGGCGCATGGAGCTCGGCCTCGTCCCCGGGATAAACGCGGAGTATTTCAAGCCATTCGGCCTCGACTACAACCTGCGCAAATCGCCGACGCTTGAATTCGTCGACTATCTGCGGGCGGCCTATGGCGAAACGCAGCCTTTCGCCTTTCAGGGCGAAGTTCACCGCACCGACAGCGCCCTGCTTGCGGTGCAGCCGGTACAAAAGCCACATCCGCCGCTCTGGATGATGAGCCGCGATCCACAGACACTCGAGTTCTGCGCGCGGAACGGAATCAACCCGGGATATTTCCTGGTGTATCCACGCGCGGACGCGGCGCCGCGCTATCGCAAATTCCTTGCGGACTGGGCGGCCGCCGGCCACCGGCAGCCGCCGAAGATCGCCTATTGCACCATCGTCTATGTCGACGAAACCGACCAGAAAGCGATCGACGTTGCATTGACGCGCGCCGCGCGCGCCTATGAGGGATTCCTGCCGCCGCCAAAGCCCGGTGAAACCTTCGAGCAGCGCGCGCGCGAGCATTCGAAGAAATTCATCGGCCGCGGCGAGCCGGGCGCCTCCGAGATCATGGCCAATCTCTTCGACGCCGATTATCTCGTGAAGCACGAGCTGGTGTTCATCGGCTCGCCCAAGACGGTGACGGAGAAAATCCGTGCCGCGGCCGAGTCAGGCCTGTTCAACGTCTTCATGGGGGAGTTCAACTTCTCGGACCTGCCCGAGCCCGAGCTGATGCGCTCGATCCGCCTGTTCGGCGAGAAAGTCATCCCCGCTTTGCGTGGCTACGAGCCGTTTTGACGCCTACACCGGCGCCTGCGCGGCCTGCAGCTCCGGATGCTCCCGCAGGCGCGCCTCGTTGAGCTTCCAGATGGCGAAGCAGACCACCGCGCCGAGCGCAAATGGCAGCGACGACCACATATAGAGCTTCTCGACCGGCAGGCCGACGAACAATGCACCCACGAGCGGCCCGATGATCGAGCCGATCCGTCCGATGCCGAGCTCCCAGCCCGAGCCGTTGGCGCGCAGCGAGGTCGGATAGACCAGCGCACCGGCGACGTTGATACCGGTCTGGATTCCGAGGACGCAGAACCCTGCAAAGAATGTCGCGATGGCAAGCGCCGTCGTCGACGTCGTGCCGGCAAAGCCGATCGAAGCCACGATCGGCACCGCGATCACAAAGACAATCGCGATGGCAAAAAAGCGCTGGCGCTCGAACCAGCGCGCCAGCAGAAGCGAACCCACGGTGCCGCCGATCTGGATCATGGCGCCTGCCAGCGCGCCCACTGACGGCGGCAGCTTCAGCATCTGCATCAGAGTCGGCGTCCACGACAGCAGGAAGAAGTAGCCCATCAGGTTGAGGGCAAAGAGCAGCCATAGCAGCGGCGTGATCAAGTGCAGCCCCTGACGGAAAAGGTAGACCGGATTGAAGCCGCGGAATTGCTGCTCGTCCTCGATGATGAACGTCGCGTTGGGCGGCACCTTGAAGCCCGGGTCGAGCGCCGCGAGGGTTCTTTCCATCTTGGCGCGCTGGCTTTCGTGCAGCGCCATGAACTTGATCGATTCCGGCAAGGTGAACAGCCCGAGCACGGCAAGCACGATCGGCACGATGCCGCCGATTATGAACAAAATCTGCCAGCCATGCGCCGGCACCAAAGTGGCGGCGACGACGCCCGGGATGGCGCCCCCGATCGGCACGAAACCAACGGCGATCAGCGCGAGGGTCGCTTTGTATTTTCGTGGCGCCGATTCGGTGGCGATCGCGACGATATTCGGAATCACGCCACCAATGCCGAGGCCGGCCAGCAAGCGCAGCCAGAACAGCTGTTCGAGGTTGGTCGAATAGGCGGCGGCGAACGTAAAAACGCCAAACAGCAGGTTCGAGGAGATCAGCGCGATCTTGCGGCCGTAACGGTCGCCGATCCATCCGAACAGAGCTGAGCCGAAAAGAATTCCGACCAGGCTTGCGCTGAAGACCGGGCCGAGTTGGCCGGGCTTCAATCCCCATTCGCGCACCAGATGCGGCGCGGCAAAAGCAATGGCGGCAATGTCGTACCCGTCGATCAACGACAGCAGCACACACCAGAAAATCAGGCTGTAGTGGAACGAGCTCAGTCCGCGCTGATCGAGCAGACGCGATACCTGGACGACTTCCGCCATGATTGCCTCCCCACGCTTGTTATTGTGCTAACAATTCGCCGCTGCCCCGGCAGCGATGCTATGCGAGCGTCGGGCCCGAGGAAAGCGGCCGGTCGAGATGAATTTCGCCTGCGCCCAGGTAGGCGCGCTGCACGGCAGGATCGTCCTTCAGCGCCGCCGCGCTGCCGGACCCGACAATACGCCCCGACTCGATCAGGTAGCCGCGATCGGCCACCTTGAGGCTCTGCCGGGCATTCTGCTCGACCAGAAGGATGCCGACACCGGTCGAGCGGATGCGGGCAAGCGCGCCAAACAACTCGGTACACATGATTGGCGCGAGGCCGAGCGACGGCTCATCGAGCAGAACGATTTCAGGGGACGTCATCAGTGCGCGCCCGACCGCCACCATCTGCTGCTCGCCACCGCTCATTGTGCGCACGACCTGCTGCAGCCGCTCCCGCAATCGCGGAAAGAGATCAAGCACCATGTCGAGCGTGGCAGCTTCGTTGTGCCGCGCACGGGCCGGAAAGGCTCCCAGCAGAAGATTTTCGCGCACGGTCATCTCGCCGAAGATTCCGCGGCCCTCTGGAACCAGCGCCAGGCCCGCCTCGACGATGTGATGGACGGAAGTGCCTGCAAGCTGGCGGCCGTTCATCGTCATGCGCGCGCCTTCGGCAGCCGGAACGAGGCCGGCGATCACCTTGAGCAGCGTGGTCTTGCCGGCACCGTTGGCGCCGAGAATAACGACGATTTCGCCACGACCGACGTCAAGCGACACGCCGTCAAGCGCGCGATGCTTGCCGTAGAAAGCCGATATGCCGTGAACCTCAAGCATCGGGCTCCCCAAGATAGGCCCGGATAACCTCCCGGTCGGCGAGCACGGCGGCGGGCGGCCCTTCCGCGATGATGCGGCCGGCATTCATGACCACGCAACGGTCGCAAAGCGAGCGAATGGCGTCCATCACATGCTCGACGATGATGATCGTCAATCCTTCCTCGCGGAGCATTTTCACCAGCGCGATGCCGACCTGCAATTCGGATGGATTAAGGCCGGCGAGCCATTCATCGAGCAGCAGAACGACAGGGGAAAGAGCGAGCGCCCGGGCGAGCTCCAGGCGCTTCTGATCGATGTAAGTGAGCTGCGCCGCCGGCGTCTCCGCCTTGTCGCCTAGGCCGACGCGGGTCAGCAAGGCGCGGGCGCGATCTTGCGCCACCGCCCCCCAAACCGGTTTCGCCTGAAACGCAATTCCGGCCGCGACGTTCTCCAGGCAGCTTGAATCGGGAAGGACGCGCACCAGCTGGAACGTCCGCGCGATGCCGCGCTGCGCGATGCGATGCGCCGGCAACAATGCGATCGGCTCCCCGGCCAGGGCGATGGCGCCGCGGTCGGCGCGCAGCGCGCCGGAAATGAGATTGAGGACGGTGGTCTTGCCGGATCCATTGGGGCCGATCAACCCGAGGATTTCGCCGCGGCGGAGCGTGAAGCTCGCATCGTCGATGGCGACCAGGCCGCCAAAGGCCTTGCGCAGGTTCGCGAGTTGCAGGACCGGCGCGTCGTGGACTGCATCGTGCTGCGCCGCGCGCGGCCATACGAGCCTTGTGACCGCTTCGGCGACCGGCGACATGGCGACATGATGTGCGGCGCGGCGCAGCAGCTTTGCCTGCAACAGGCCGATGACCCCATTCGGCAGGCCATAAACGATCAGCACGAAGACGGCGCCCAGCACGATGCTGAAATAGTTCGGAAAGGTGGCGATCAGCACCTCGAACAGCAGTACGAGCGGCACAGCGCCAAGCAGCGGACCGAACAACGTGCCGGCGCCGCCGAACAGCGCCATGATGACAACCTCGAATGAGAGCATTGGATTAAACGCAATCGCCGGGTCGATATAGGTCCAGCGCGGTGCCATCACCGCTCCGGTCACAGTCATGAAACCGGCGCTCACCGCGAACAAAACGAGCTTGGCGCGGGTCGTGTCGATGCCGCAGTGGCTCGCGACGGCCTCGTCCTGGCCAATGACGCGGACGGCAAGGCCGAGCCGGGAGTGGCGGATCAGCCAGCCGGCTCCGAGCACCATGACGACGAGCGCCAGCAGGCGCAAGTAAATGCCTTCCGATGTGGTGTCGGCGAAAATATAGCGCCCGACCGAGCCGTGGATATTGATCTCATACCAGGCAACCAGCTGGCGGATGAGCTCGGCCAGGCCGAAGCTGAAGATCACGAAATAGATTCCCGACAGGCGCAGCGTCGACAGGCCGACAATCAGCGCGACAATCACGCCGACGACTGCGGCCGCGAGCAGCACGAGTGGCCACGGCATGAAATCGGTGAGAACGGCGGTGGTATAGGCGCCGATGCCGAAGAAAGCCGCCGTCGCCAAGGAGATGTAATGCGTGGGACCCGAGAACAACGCCCAGGCCGTCGCCAGCACCGTGAAATACAAAAGGCTGATGGCGAGCGCGAGGTGGTAGCCGCTCGCGGCCAACGGAAAGGCGGCAAGCGCCGCGATGACGATCGCGGCCGCAGCGCCAAGCGTAAATTGTCGTGCACTCAACGCGCCGGCCTCCCGAACAGACCGGTCGGCCGCCACAGAAGGACGCTCAGGAACAGCGCATAGGTGACTGCGATGGTGAGGCCGGGGTCGACCAGTCTCGCGACCGCCGTCTCGGAAATTCCGAGCAGCAAGCCCGCGATCAACGCGCCGAGCATATTGCCGACGCCTCCCATGATGACGACGATCAGGGCCTTCATCGTAAAGACGACGCCCATCGCCGCGCTGAACGTCAGGAACATGCTGATCAGGACGCCGCCCGCCCCGACAATGGCGCCGCCCGCCGCAAAGGCGAGCGCCGAGGCCGCGTGAATGTCGATGCCGGAGAGCCGCGCCGCGTCGGGATTAACTGCGATCGCGCGCAGCGCCGTGCCGTAGCGCGTCCGTGTCAGGAAAACATAAAGAACGCCCCCGATAACCACGGCAAATAGCAGCGCGAGTATGCGATTGAGTGCGAGCGTGGTGCCAAGGATATGGACCGGCACCGACAGGTACGAATAGCTCTGCAACGAGCCACCGAAAGTCAGCAGCATCAGGCCCTGGATGACGAACAGAATTCCGAATGTGCCAAGGATGCTGTCGACCTCCAGCATGCCCTGGTTTCTTGCGCGCCGGACCAGCGGCATCAGCACGATCTGGTAGAGCAGCCAGTTGGCTGCGAACGAGGCCGGCACGACCGCGAGCAGCCCGATAATCGGGTTCACCGCCATGCCGCTGTAGAGATAGAGCGCGGCAAACGCCGCGGCGACGAGACACTCGCCGTACGACAGGTTCATGATGCGCGCGATGCCGTACTGGAGCGTGAGCCCCAATGCGATGAGTGCATACATCCCTCCAAGCACCAGCCCGGAGAGAACGATGTCGAGCGCGAGAGTCATAAGAAGTGCTTTCACCGTCATTCCGGATGGCGATCCGGAATCCAGTTACAGGCGCGGATCCACTACCTGGATTCCGGGTTCGCGCGCTAAGGCGCGCGCCCCGGAATGACCAGTTTGTTTATTACCACGCCGGCTTGGCGACGACAGGCTTGGCACCCTGCTTCGAGATTGGCGCAACGCCGAAGAAGTCCGCGCCCTGCCATTGGCCAACGGCCCAGATATTTTTGTTGAGGCCGTTCTCCAATTTCACCTTGCCGATGATGGTGTCAAAGCTGCCTGTGTTGATTTCCTTGATGACGGCCGCGCGGTCGACTTTGCCCACGCGCTCGATCGCCTGTTGCAGAACCTGCAAACTGGCATAGGTGATCGGGCTCGCCCACCGATCGGGCTCGCGTCCGATGATTTCCTTGTGGTGCTGGATGTACCACTTGATGCCCGGAAGCGAGGCATCGGAGCCGCCGATGCCCATGATCCCCTCCGCGCCCGCGGCGAACTTGCCCTTGTACATCGGGAACGCGGTGCCCACGCCGACGAAGAAGACCTTGGGATTGAAGCCGAGCACCTTGGAGGTGTCGGTAATCGCGAAGGTGTCAGGTGGATAGCTGAAGGCAAGGAGAACGTCGGGATTGGCCGCCTGCGCATCCTTGAGTACCGGCTGCATATCCTGCGTTCCGAACGGATAGGACTTGTCGTAGACCAGATCGAAGCCGGCCTTTTTCAGTCCTGCGCGCGTCGCCGTTGACAGCTCGATGCCGAACTGATCGCCGACCGCGATCATCGCGATCTTCTTGTTGATCTTGCCGTCCTTCTCAAGCTTGGCGAAGGTCTCGACGATACCGTCGACGATCTCCGACGGCAGACCGAGCCAGAAAGTCAGATTGGGCCAGCGCTTTGTCAGCTCCAACGCCTGGTTGGTATTGGCCGTGACAGCGAGCTGCGGATAGCCGAGCTTGTTGAAGATCGGAGCCGCCGCGAGATTCATCCCCGTGCTCCAGGGGGGCAGGATGAAATCGACCTTGTCCTGCGTAGCGAGCCGCTCGACCGCCTTGATCATTTCTTCCGAATTGCTGCGGTCGTCGTATTCGATTACCTCGATCTTGAGCTTCTTGCCGCCGACATTAATGCCGCCGGCATCGTTCACGTCTTTCACCCATACCTGATAGTTCGGCAGAGTGGTGACGCCGGCGCCCGCCGCAAAGGGTCCGGTCTTTGAAATCGCCCACCCGATCTTGATCGAATCTTGTGCCTGCGCTGGCGCGCCGGCAACCAACAACATCGCGGCCGCCGCGACAAACGCCCCGATCGCGGCCAACTTAGTCCTTCGCATCACAGTCGCCTCCTCTTGTGCATGCCCGCCGGCTTTGCACCGGCATCCTTTGTTTGCAGTTCGCTAGATCAGCACGTCACACGCCAAATCGTTGGACACCAAACCATTTCACGAGGGTAACCGATGCCGGACAGGTGCTTGGGTTTGACTTCGCACCCGAGATCGTTCGATCTACTGACCGGAATCGATTCCTTGTCTTTTCAATGCTCGCCTCACCCGGCTAGCTAAGGCCGACCGGTCGAGCGGCCTATATAAGCAGGTTTTTTCGACAGTGGGCAGAGATGGGAAGTTCGAACGATAACCTGCGCTCTTTTCTCGCAGGGTTGTTTCGCACCGCGGTATCGGCGGCACATCCGGCAACATGCCTTCCGCCTCTCCTGCCGGCTTTGCCGTCAGGCCAACTGATATTGCTTGCCGCAGGCAAGGCCGCGGGTTCGATGGCCGAGACGGCCGAAGCGCACTACCTCGACCGGAGGCGAACTGCGGCGGAACGCCTGACCGGCGTGGCCGTCGCGCGTCACGGCTACGCGCGTCATCTTCGCAAGGTTCGAATGATCGAGGCCGGGCATCCGATCCCGGACGCTGCAGGCCTAGAGGCCGCCGATCGCGCACTTGCTTTGGCCGACGGCGCAGGCGCGGACGATCTCGTCCTGGTGCTGATGTCTGGCGGTGCGTCGGCGAACTGGATCGCGCCAGCGGAAGGAATATCATTTGAGGACAAACAAACCGTGACCCGCGCGCTTCTGCGCTCGGGTGCGGCCATCGGTGAAATCAACACCGTGCGCAAACATCTCTCGCGCATCAAAGGCGGGCGTCTGGCGCGCCACGCTCATCCGGCCAAGCTTTTGACCATCGCGATCTCGGACGTGCCGGGCGACGATCCATCGGCGATCGGCTCGGGGCCGACCGTTCCCGATCCGACGACGCTGGCCGACGCGCGGGCCATTATCGCGAAATACAAGATCGCGCCTGCGGCGGCGATCACGCAAGCGCTGACCAACCAGAGAAATGAATCGCCAAAGCCCGGCGATCCGGCATTTGCCGACAGCCAGTTCAAGCTGGCGGCCCGGCCGGCCGACGCCATGCGCGCGGCTGAAGACGCGGTCCGTGCGGACGGATACGAATGCATTTCGCTCGGCGACCGGGTTGAAGGCGAAGCGCGCGATGTTGCCGCTGCCCATGCACGCCTCGCACGCGAATTGCGCGATCAAGGCAAACGCGCTGTCGTGATCTCAGGCGGAGAGCTGACCGTGACGATCCGCGGCAAAGGGCGTGGCGGGCCAAATCAAGAGTACGCGCTGGCGCTCGCAATTGGCCTCGCGGGCTTGCCGGCGGTCGCGGCGCTCGCCGGCGATACGGACGGCACCGACGGCGGCTCGGGGGCGGCAACCGACCCCGCGGGCGCGCTGGTTGATGGCGAATCAGTGGCGCGCGCGCAGGCCAAAGGCCTCGATCCCGCCGCCTTCCTTGCCGATAACAATTCGACCGGATTTTTCACCGCCCTCGGGGATTTGCTATCCCCTGGGCCGACTTACACAAACGTAAACGACTTCCGTGCCATCGTCATTGACACTCCGTGACTGATCACGCCACAACCGCGCATCCTTCGAAACCGCCGACACGTATGACTGCTTTGCCATTCATCGCCATCAGGCGTCACATTCTGCATTTCGTTGCCTTCCCGGCGGTCCTCATCGCGTCGCTCGTGGTTTCGGCGCCGAAGGCGAAGGCGGATTTCCGCCTTTGCAACAACACCGGCAGCCGCGTGGGTGTCGCGATCGGATACAAGGACAATGAGGGTTGGACGACAGAAGGCTGGTGGAACGTTTCGTCACGCTCTTGCGAAACGCTGCTGCGCGGCGCACTGGTTGCACGTTACTATTACATCTATGCGGTCGACTACGACCGTGGCGGCGAGTGGTCTGGCAAGGCTTACATGTGCTCACGTGAGAAAGAGTTCACTATCCGCGGGACTGAGAACTGTCTGGCGCGCGGCTACGATCGCACCGGCTTTTTCGAGGTCGATACCAACGAGCAGCGCTCCTGGACGGTGCAGTTGACGGACACCGCCGAACAAGCGCCCGAGCGCCCATTGCCTCCGCGCGCGCCCCTTGGAAATTCGCGCCCACCGACGACGTTGTCGCCGCCGGCCGGAGGCGCCCGACCATGAGACGTCTGCGCCGCGCCAAGATCGTCGCCACTCTCGGACCCGCGTCGTCGAATGCCGACATGATCGCGCAGCTGTTTAAGGCGGGCGCCGACGTTTTTCGTATCAACATGAGCCACACCACCCAGGATCGCATGCGCGAGCTGGTTGGCATGATCCGCGCCGTCGAGCGCGACACCGGCCGGCCGATTGGAGTGCTCATCGACCTGCAGGGCCCGAAACTTCGCCTCGGTACCTTTACCGGCGGCTCTGCGACCGTGAAAGCCGGCGACACCTTCGTGCTCGACGCCGACACCGCCGCCGGAGATGCCAGACGAGCGTACCTGCCGCATCCCGAAATCTTTGCCACCATCAGGCCGGGCCACACGCTGCTGATCGATGACGGCAAGGTCAGGCTCACTGTTACCGAGGCCGATTCAAAACGCATCACGACCCGGGTCGCGGTCGGCGGAAAGCTCTCCGACCGCAAGGGCGTGAGCCTGCCCGACACGACAATCCCGTTTTCGGCGCTGGCCGATAAGGATCGGTCGGACCTGGAAGCTGCGCTAGCAACCGGTATCGACTGGGTGGCGCTGTCGTTCATTCAGCGGCCGGAAGACCTCGCCGAGGCGAAGAAGATCACGCGGGCGCGGGCGGCCGTAATGGCCAAGATCGAGAAACCGCAGGCGGTCAATCGACTGTCCGAAATTATGGATCTTGCGGACGCTTTGATGGTCGCGCGCGGTGATCTCGGCGTGGAAATGCCCTTGGAAAAAGTGCCTGGCGTGCAGAAGCAAATGACGCGCGCATGCCGCGTGGCGGGCAAGCCCGTGGTCGTCGCCACGCAGATGCTGGAATCGATGATCAATGCGCCTGTTCCGACGCGCGCCGAGGTGTCCGACGTGGCCACTGCCATTTTCGAAGGCGCCGATGCAGTAATGCTGTCGGCTGAATCGGCAGCGGGACAATTTCCGATCCAGGCGGTCACGACGATGAACAGGATTGCAGAAGAGGTGGAAGGCGATCCGCTTTACCGCAATATCATCACCGCCCAGCGCGCCGCACCCGAAGCGACCGGTGCGGATGCGATTGCCGACGCGGCGCGCCACATCGCCGACACGCTCGATCTTGCCGCAGTAATCTGCTGGACGGCGTCGGGCTCGACCGCGCTACGTGTGGCGCGCGAGCGCCCGCGCGCTCCGATCGTTGCGCTGTCACCGAACATCGCCACCGGCCGGCGCCTGGCGGTCGCGTGGGGCGTCCACTGCGTCGTGACCGAGGATGCTCACGACCAGGACGATATGGTCGATCGTGCCTGCCGGATTGCGGTCAAGGAAGGATTTGCAAAGGTTGGCCAACGTGTGATCGTCGTTGCTGGCGTCCCGCTTGGCACGCCCGGGGCAACCAACATGCTGCGCATCGCCTATGTCGGCGCAGATGCAGCGGCGGGTTGACGTGTAACAGCGATAAAGCCGGGGATTAGATGTCCCTGCCCTCGACCTTTTCCTGCAGGGTCTTCACGAGATCGGGAATGCGCTCCATCCGGGGGTAGAGCGCGAGGGCGCGGCGATAGACTTCCAGTGCCTGCTTGTTGTCGCCGATGTCCTGCATGATCAGCCCGAGGCCGGCCAACGCGCCAAAATGACGGGGCTCGCGCCTGAGAACTTCGCGAATATCGTTCAGGGCACGGCCGTAATCTTTCTTCATGTAGTGGATCGTCGCGCGTCGGTTCCACGCTTCCACATAGTCTGGCTTGACCTTCACGATCGCGCTCAAAAGCTTGATCGCCAGATCGAGATCCTTTGCCTCGATCGCGGTCTTCACGCGAGTCATCAAAAGATTGGCAGTGTCGCTCGGTGAGAGCGTCCACAATGCCCAGATCCGTTCCTCGATCGCTTTGGCGGTGACATCGTCAGGCGCGACCTTCAGCGCGCCGAACAAAAAGTCGAGGTTGCGGGTTTTGTCCCCCCGTCCGACCTGCGGCAGCTTGTCGGGCGGCGTGAGCCAGTGACCCGATTGCGCGCCGGCCGGCGCGGCAGAAATCGCGGCCGTTGCGGCAATCAGGAGTGCTGCGAGGAATCGAGTGCGCATAAGCGGAGTTTAAACTCTCCGCGTTTCTTGGCCAATATGGGGCGACGGAACAGGCGCCAATGCGCCTATTTCAGCCCTGCCGGGCTTTGAAGCGGCGGTTGGTCTTGTTGATGATGTAGACCCGTCCCTTACGCCGCACCAGGCGGTTGTTGCGGTGCCGGCCACGCAGGGATTTCAGGGAGTTGCGGACTTTCATGTCAATCTCGGGCTGCTGTTTGCCGGGTACATACGCAGCCCACTCGAGGCTGTCAACGCGAGCGGCCCACCCGTGGTTAGCGGCCACGGCCTGCTTTACAGTTCATTCAGGGAGTTCAAGCCGTGCAACGTAGCCGCGACCGTTTTCTAACCACCCATACCGGCAGCCTGCCGCGTCCAGATGATCTCATCCGCATGATGTACGCCAAGGAGGAAGGCGTACCCGTCGATCCGCAATCGCTCGCAGCGCGAGTGCGCGCCGCGGTGGCCGAAATCGTCCGCAAACAAGCCGACGCCGGCGTCGACCTGATCAATGACGGCGAATTGTCGAAACCGAGTTACGCCACCTACATCAAGGATCGACTCAACGGTTTTGGCGGCACGGGCAATACATTCGTCTATCAGGACCTTGCCGATTTCCCGCGCCTGGAAAAACGCGTGTTCGGCGATCCTGGCCGCTCGCGCCGCAAAACGCCGGCCTGCAACGCGCCGATCAGCGTTCGCGACAAGCAGGCTCCGCAAAGCGACGCGGACAATCTCAAGGCTGCCCTCAAGGATGTGAAGTCCGTGGGTGGCTTCATGAGCGCCGCCTCGCCCGGCGTGGTGTCGTTGTTCTTTCGCAACGACCACTACAAGGATTTCGAGACCTACATCTACGCGATCGCCGATGCGATGCGTCACGAATACGAGACCGTCGCGAAAGCCGGCTTCGTGCTGCAGATCGACTGCCCCGACCTCGGCATGGGACGTCACATCCAGTATGCAGACTTGAGCCTGCCGGAGTTCCGCAAACGCGCGCAGCTTCACATCGAGGCCCTCAATCATGCCGTTGCAAACATTCCGCCGGAGCAGCTGCGCATGCACCTTTGCTGGGGCAACTATGAGGGACCGCATCATCGCGATGTGCCGTTGACGGACGTCATCGACCTGGTCTTTGCAGCCAAACCCGTGGCGATCTCGCTCGAGGCCGCCAACCCGCGCCATGCGCACGAATGGACTTTGTTTGAGCGCATGAAGCTGCCGGATGGCAAGGTTCTGATTCCGGGCGTGATCGAGTCGAAATCGAATTTCATCGAACATCCCGAGCTGATCGCGCAACGCATCGCCCGCTACGCCAACCTCGTCGGGCGCGAAAACGTCATCGCGGGCAGTGACTGCGGCTTCGGAACTTGGGTCGGGCAAGCGGCCGTGGATCCAGACGTGGTCTTCGCCAAGCTCAAGGCAATGGCGGACGGCGCGGCGCTCGCATCTCGCCAGTTTTGGAAATAGGAAATGAGCAATGAGCTTTGAGTTGCCGCGGGCCGACAAACCCGAAGACGTCGGCCTCTCGTCTGAACGCTTGCAGCGACTGACGGACACGCTGAAAGCGGACATCGACAAGGGAATCGTACCCGGCGCCGTCGCGTTGATCGCGCGGCGCGGCAAGATCGCGTACGAGATAGCGCTTGGTTACCGTGACCGCGAAGCAGGCACTGCGATGGAAGTCGATACGATCTTCCGGATCGCCTCGATGACAAAGCCGTTTACCTCTCTCGCTGCAATGATGCTCGCCGAGGAAGGTAAGCTGCTGATTGCCGATCCGGTCGCGCACTTCATACCCGAATTTGCCGGACTGAAGGTCGTGACCGATTCCGACAACACATCGGCGAAAACCCTGGTCACCGAGCCATGCCGGCGACAAATGACCGTGCAGGACCTGCTGCGTCACACGTCCGGCTTCACTTATGGGCATCTGACGGGTCCGCTGCTGAAACAGGCTTACGAGGCGACCAACGTTAGCGATGAAAAGCAGACCAATGCCGAAATGGCCGCCAAGCTCGCCATGGTACCCCTCGCCTATCAACCTGGCAGCACATGGCAATACGGCATGTCGACAGACGTGCTCGGCCGCGTGGTCGAGTCGGCAAGCGGAATGGACCTCGACCGCTTCGTCATCGAGCGAATCTGCAAGCCGCTCGGGCTCAAGGATACAAGCTTCGGACCGATCGCCTATGCGCGCGCAGCGCAGCCACAGGTCGATGCTGCTTCAGGCAAACGCCCGCCGATGCGCGACCCGACCATCCGGTCAAACTGGATTTCCGGCGGCAGCGCACTTCTGTCGACGGCGCGCGATTATGTGCGTTTCTGCCAGATGCTACTCAACGGCGGCGAGTTCGGCGGCACGAGATTCGTTTCGCCGGCGACCGTCACCCTCATGACGTCCGACCACCTGACGCCAGAGACGCGCCGCAGTCCGTCGACGCCCGTTCTCTTCGGCGCGCTGGCGCCATCGCCGGAGCTGGGCCTTGGCTTTGGGCTTGGATTCGCGGTGAGAACACACGCCGGACGCAATCCGCTGCCGGGATCGGTCGGCGACTTCTCGTGGAGCGGCGTCACGGGAACCTACTTCTGGATCGATCCGCAGCAGGACCTCATCGCCATCCTCCTAATGCAGGCGCCGGCGCAACGAATGCATTATCGTTACTTGATGCGGACGATGGTTTATCAGGCGATCGTGCAATGAAAGAGGTTTGCATCTATACGGCGCGTTATTGCCCCTACTGCACTTCGGCAAAATCGCTGCTGAAGCGAAAAGGAATTTCTTTCACTGAGATTGACATCGGCGGCAATTGGGAGCGCCGCGACGAAATGATCGAGAGAGCAAACGGACGGGTAACCGTTCCGCAGGTCTTTATTGGGGACCTTCACGTCGGAGGCCATGAAGAACTCCAAACGCTCGACCGGGAGGGCAAGCTTGATCAATTGCTCCGGAATGACACTGCAGGTTGAGCGCTGCCGGCGATAAAAATGGGATAAAGAAGCCTATCCAGTGCGGACGCGGTGATGAGCCAAGCGAACGGATTTATCGAAAGGCACGGTCTTTGGACGGACGATCAACGCCGTCTCGCCAAGGCGCTTGCGGCGCGCGTCAAAAAAGAAAAGTTGAAACTGTTTCGCGTTGCCTGGGCCGATCCGCACGGCGCCTCGCGTGCGAAAACAGTCACACTTCCCGCGTTCCTGGATGCGTTGCAGAACGGGTACAACATAAACGTCGCAACTACGACGCTCGATGCGTCCGGCGCGCGGACGTTTGCTTCCTTCACGCGAGGCGGCGGGATGAACCTCGACGAAATGACGGGGTCACCGAACCTGATCATAGTTCCCGATCCTGCAACCTTTCGGGTTCTTCCGTGGGAGCCGGATGTCGGCTGGATTTTGTGCGACGAATATTTTGTCTCCGGAAAGCCTTTCTATTTTTCACCGCGGCATCTGCTGCGGAAACAGATCGAAAGGCTGAAAAAAAGGGGGATGGACTGCGGCATCGGCCTCGAGGTCGAATGGTACTTGCTAAAGCTCGCCGAACAACAACTGACTCTTGAGAACATCGGCGCGCCGGGCCTCAAGGGCCGCGCGCCGAATGTCTGTCCTGTCGAGCCGGGATATTCCTTTCACTCGGAAAGCAATCTGGACCGGATGCAGGCGCCGCTTTCGGCGGTGGCGGATGCGCTGGAGAAACTGGATCTTCCGCTTAGGTCATTCGAGAATGAATGGGGGCCGGGACAGGTGGAATGCACTTTCGCACCCCGCACCGCGCTCGAAGCAGCCGACAATCTCGTTCTTTTCCGGACCGCGACGCGCCAGGTCTGCCGGCGCCTTGGTTATCTGGCGACCTTCATGTGCCGGCCGGCGCTCAAAGGCTTCTACTCAAGCGGCTGGCATCTGCACCAGTCGCTGACAAACGCGAAAACCGGACTGAATCTCTTCATACCGAAGTCATCAGAAGAGGTGCTTTCCCCTCTCGGCAAGCAATACCTGGCCGGCTTGTTGCACCATGCCCTTGCCAGCACGGTGCTGGCCAACCCCACCGTTAACGCGTACCGGCGTTTCCGTATCAACTCTCTCGCGCCGGATCGGGCCGCGTGGGGCCTCGATCATCGCGGGGTGTTGCTGCGGGTCCTCGGCGGTAGAAAGGATCCGGCCACGCGCATCGAAAACCGCATGGGCGAGCCCTCGGCAAATCCGTATCTTTATATCGCCTCGCAGATTGTTACAGGCCTTGATGGTGTCGACCACGAACGCGATCCCGGCGCTCCCGAGACCGATCCGTACACGTCGCAGCGTCCCATGCTTCCGGCGACGCTCGCGGACGCGCTGACGCTCTTCGACCAGGAGCCCTTGTTCAGAGACCAATTTGGGAAGACCTTTGTCGACTACTACACCAAGATCAAGCGAACCGAGCTGCAGCGCTACGAAACATATGCCAGGGACAACGGCATCGACCGCGGCAGCGAGGCGACCACGCAGTGGGAGCAGGACGAGTACTTCGATTTCTTCTGACGAAGCGCGCAGGCGAGGCAAAGAATAAGAGGACCCCGCGATGACAACATTGGAACGGATGCGAATCCCGTCGCGCGCCGCCAACGCCCCTTTATACGACTGGGACGAGCTCGTGCAGGAAGATCGGGTTCATAGGTTGATCTATACCGACCCGGCGGTGTTTGACACGGAGATGACGCACATCTTCGGCGGCACCTGGGTCTATCTCGCGCACGAGAGCCAGATTCCGAACGCGAACGATTTCATCACGGGCAAGCTCGGTCTGCGGCCGCTCATCATTACGCGCGACTCAGAAGGCGTCATCCGAGCGCTGTTCAACCGGTGCACCCACCGCGGCACGACACTTTGCCGCTGGAACAAGGGCAATGCGCGTTCGTTTCAGTGCCCTTATCACGGATGGAATTTCGCAAACTCGGGCAAGCTTCGCGGTGTGCCTTGGCCGGACGGATACGCGGAAAAGCTTGTTCGAGACCCGAAGTTCAATCTGGCCCAGGTGCCCCGCGTGGAATCCTATCGTGGCTTTATCTTTGGGACGCTCAATGTCGGGGCGCCGCGGATCGAAGACCACCTCGGACCTATCAAGAAACCGATCGATGAATGGCTCGACCGTAATCCGGGCGGCAAGGTCACCGTGTGCGAAGCCAACCGATTCAAATACAGGGGCAACTGGAAGCTGGCCTACGACAATTCAGGCGACGGCTACCATGTCATCTATTCGCATCAATCACTGCTTGAAACAGAGAACCGGTTCAAGGACGAGGATACGGCGAAGGGCATGTCCTACTACAAGCAACAGCCCGACGAGCAACCGATGTACATCCAGTACATGGGCAACGGCCATCATTTCAAAGACAAGCGTCCAAATCTGGAGAAACGTCCGGGCAGTCTTTGGGCGATCGAATCCTTGCACCCAGGCATGGAGCATGTCGCCGAGAAGCTGCGCGCGAAATACGGCGACAAGGCCGAGTCGCTTCTCGACCTTGCAGGCTCCGAGCCCGTGAACATCAACGTCTTTCCTAATCTCTCGCTGCTCGGCAACCACATCCAGGTCTTCCAACCGGTTTCCTACGAGGAAACCGACGCGATCTGGTACGGCACAAAGATCGACGATGTCGAGGGCAGCATCGGCGCCGACGCATTGAACGACATCAACGCGCTTCGCATGCGTACGCAGGAAGGTTTTCCAAATTTCGGCGAGGTCGACGACATCACCAATTTCGAGCAGATCCAGCGCGGTCTTCGCTGCATCGAAGACGAATGGATCTACATGCATCGCGGCCTCGGCATACCGGGCCGTATCGAGACCCTCAAAGACGGGACGATCAAAGGGCCGGCGACCGACGAGCTCTTCATGCGCGAGTACATCCGCGAATGGAAACGGCTTATGAAGGCCGAACCCGACATCGCCATTCGTCGGGAGCCATGACGATGGGCAGCCAGGCAAATTACGATCCGTCACGATTTTCGTACTACGTGACCGATGCCTTCTACAGCGAGCTGGTCGAGGATTTTTCCGACTGGCAGACTGACGACCGCGCGATTGAAGATGCAGCTGAGCGCGACATGTTCCGGCGGCTGGTCGAGCAGGAGGCGCGCATCCTGGACAATCTTCTGTTCGAAGACTGGCTGAAGCTTTTTGCGCCCGAATGCGCCTACTGGGTGCCCTCAACACCGGAACGCGGCGATCCGCGACGCGAGATCGCCGTCATGTTCGACGATCGCCGGCGGCTTGAAGATCGCGTCTATCGCCTGCGCACAGGATATGCGTGGTCGCAGGCACCTTCATCACGGACGTCGCGCGTTGTCGCAAACGTCGAAGTCTTCCTTGGCCGCACCGGCGAGCAGCGCATGGTACGCTCGAATTTCATCATCAGCGAATTCTGGGACAATGAAATCCGCACCCTGTGCGGATGGACCGGCCATCGCTTTCGCAAGCTCAATGGCCAATGGAAGATCTCAGCCAAGCAGGTGAATTTGCTCGACTGCGATCAGTGCATCCGCAATCCGAGTATTATTTTGTAGCGGTGCGCTTGATGGATGGTGTCGCGATGTTCGTTCGATGTCACGCAATCGAAACGGACTTCGCCAACCAGACGACGGCAGCTGCCATCGTCACTGTGCCGGCCAGCAAACCAATCAAAGCAATCATCGGCAATTCGATCGACCCCATCGCTTTGCTCCGTGACGCTCAGCATCATGGATACAAAATGCTCGTCGCGTGCGCGTCATGCGATCGGAGGAAAATCGAGGAAAAATGGTGGCGCACGCAGTCCAAGTCGAACCCGTCTCCATTGCCGAATTCCCTGCTAACAGGGAAATTAACAGGGATATCCGTCAAATCGGCCCGCGTGAGCCGATTTCGAACCCTAATACTCGAGCAAA